>CEUS01075542.1_pt1 | contig 12263 bp, 8 predicted proteins | sample 427031 | NCBI WGS metagenome assembly CEUS01 (sample SAMEA2622837, study PRJEB7988) | marine metagenome | biome: marine biome (ENVO:00000447); feature: marine epipelagic mixed layer (ENVO:xxxxxxxxx); material: "saline water (ENVO:00002010), including plankton (ENVO:xxxxxxxx)" | depth 140 m | reverse complement strand
CAAGATCCAGCTGGGTGCCGATGTTGCCGAAGGCAAGATCCGCTGGAGAATGATGTACCCCACCAGCCTGCCGAAGGGACTGGCCCTGGACAGGACGGGCCTGCTCCACGGAACTCCAGAAAAACTGGTCAAAGGTCGGACGATGACGATCCTGGCCACCGACCAGGCCGGGGAAACAGACAAACACACGTTTACGCTGACCGTTGCGCCGGGACGGGTGGTCACAGAATCGATCCCGTCCGCCTTTGTCGGAAGGGCTTACCAGGCCGAGTTGAAGTCCGAGCACATGGCAAAGCCATTTCGCTGGAAGGTCGTTTCAGGACCGTTGCCCAGGAACCTGGTTCTCGACCGTCTGACCGGAAAAGTCGCCGGCACTCCTGTGAACGTCGGCACAACCACGGTGTCAGTGGAGGTGACCGACGCCAACGGGCAGAAGGATCGCCGCAGCCTGGTGTTCCGCGTCCTGCCGGACCGCCTGCGAAAAATCACCTCCGACAAGCAAACCGTTGCCCTCTACGACTGGCAGGGCCCCAGCGGGCGCCTCATCCCGGAACGGATCGCCGGCGGGGAGGCAACCACCTTGACCTATACCAACATGGGAGCGGATCGCCGCTATCACTGGACGGGCCGGGAAGGTCGCTTTCCCCAGGAAACCGGACACGGCGAGCACGGCTTTGTGTCGCTGGGCTCTGCGAGCCCCCGGCTCGACATGAAGACCTGTTCCAAGGCATGGACCGTGGAAGCGTGGGTTCGCCGCGGGGGACCGTACCAGGCATTCGGCGATATCCCCCTGAAGAAGTTCGACTACGGCCACATCTGCGGTACGTACGACAAGAGCCAACGCGGTGTCTGGGAGTTGTATCTCTCGGAGATTGATTCACCCAACGGAAGCATGGCACCCGGCGTTCATTTCCAGAGTGCCGATCACACCTGGAAAGACCTTCATCCCTGGAAACGCCGCAAGGGAATCGTCGCCAAGCTCTCTGACGTCGGAATCAGCGACACCGAGTGGCATCACGTGGCCTGGCAATACAGTTACGCGGAGGACCTGCACCAGTTGTTCCTGGACGGCAAGCTGATCTGGCAAATGAAGAATCCCGACGGCCGCAAACTGGTCAACGATCGCAAGCACGATGCCCAGTTCAGCGTCTTCAGTCGGGTGGGCGGCCGCGTCAAGTACGGTGGCGACTTCAACTACCTGGGTTTCGGCAACTTCTTCGGCCAGATCGGCGAAATCAGGATCTCCAATGTGCGGCGTTACCAGCGTTGATGGACGAAACTGACGTCCAATAACATCCAGCAAACAGGACGTCGCCCATGCGAGCCCGGGTGCGTGACACCACGATCTACTTCGATGTGGACGGAATGGGCCTGGTGCCCGACGGCGACCGCATGGTCGATCGGCCCGTGCTGTTTGTGCTGCACGGCGGACCAGGTGCCGATCATTCTTACCTGAAACTGCGGATGGGGCCGCTGACCGATTCGGCTCAGCTGGTCTACCTGGATCACCGTGGTGCCGGCCGCAGTGAACGCGGTGACGCCTCGGAGTGGACGTTGGCCAACCATGCGGCCGACGTCGATGCGTTGCGGCAGTACCTGGGGCTGGAGCGGATCGTGCTCTTCGGCACCTCCTACGGAGGGTTTGTCAGCCAGCAGTTCGCCTTGGATTTCCCTGACAGCCTGTCCGGGCTGATCCTCTGCTCGACCGCGCCCAGCTACCGCATCCTGGCCGACACGCAGCGGCTGGTTCAAGAACAGGGCACTCCCCAGCAGCAAGAAATCTGCCGCAAGCTGTGGGAGGAAGGCCTGAAGACCGAAGAAGCGCTCCACGAATACTTCGTGACCATGGGACCGATTTACTCGCGGGACTTCGACGAAGAGGCTTTCGGGGTTGGCTGGCGGCGCACGATCTGGAACGTGGAACAACTCGACAACTGGTTTGCCGGCGAACGGCGGTCGTTTGATTTCACCGACCGGCTATCGGAGATCACCTGTCCGACACTGGTGATGTCGGGAGCGCATGACTGGATCTGCACCCCCGAACAAGGTCGGATCATGTCCGAACGGATTCCGCGAGCCCACCACAAGATCTTTGCCAACAGTGGACATTCGGTGGGGCAGGATGAGCCCGAGGCTTTCCTGGCGGCGATGCGAGGATTCCTGGTCGGCGACAGGTCGTAGACATCAACGACATGTCGGTGTTCACCCATGGTGCGGGTTTTCGTGAACGAATGCCCGCTCACCCGCCAGTTCGCTCAACCATCCCCGACATTTCCGGAGCGGGCGGCTTCGTTAGCCCGATCCCGCACGGCTTCCAGTTGGCCGGATACAGAAGACCGAATCACCGCTACGTAGAATCAGGTTGGCCCCGGCAATGGACGGCGTGGACCAGAAAAGGCCCTTCACGGAGTTTGTTCGGATCAACTGAAACTCCGGCCCGGTGCGAATCACACTCGTGCGTCCCCCCTCACCGAGAACAAACAACTGGCGTCCGGCAATCCACGGTGATGACGCCACGCTCGACGCGCCGTTCAGGCGAGTGCGGTACACACGTTTTCCGGTTGCTGCATCGTAGGCATTCAGAATGCCGCGCCCGGTGACATACACGATCTGGCCGTCGGAAACGGGCGATGCGAGTCCGGGACCGGACTTCTTCTGCACCCATGCGATTCCACGATCTGACTTCGGACTGTCGAGCGACAGTTCGCCCGAGGCACCTGCGTTGAGAGCAACAAGAGGGCCGCTGCGGCCCGGACCGCTGTTGCCGAAGTAGATGCGTTTGGCGTCAGACGCCGGTGAGGCACTGAAGGAGCCTCCGACGCCGTTCAGCCGCCAGAGAACTGTCCCCGAATCCAGATCGTACCCAACGACATTTCCTGAACCGCAGACAACCAGTTCGGTTCGCAGATGGTTTTTCCAGACCAGCGGCGAACTCCAGCAGGTGCGGCCCGAACGGTCGACTCGCCAGATTTCCTTTCCGGTTTCGGCATCAAAAGCCATCACGAATGACTTTTGCTGGTTGTCGAACTGGAGAAGAATCTTGCCGCGGTCGTAAGCGAGTGAACTGCCGGTGCCAAAACCGCTCGACGTCGCGTAGGTTCCGACATTTCGCCGCCAGATTTCTGTTCCGTCTTTGTCGAGACAGGCAACGACGCCAATCGTCGCAAAATAGGCATACACACGATTTCCCACGGCGACGGGCGACTCGGTCGCGTAGGTGTTCGAGGGGTGGACTCGATGCGGTGGCTGTGCCTGGATGACCTGCTTCTTCCAGATTTTCTTGCCATCGCCCAGCCGCAGACAGTGAACCTCGTAGCTGATTTTTCCGATGGGCTTTCGCGCGTTCCGGAAAAATCTTCGCATCGAGGACACTCCTTCGGAGAAGCTTTTCGGGCGAAGTTTTCCGTTGGCAACCGAAGTCGTCACAAACACACGGTTGCCTGCGATCACAGGTGAAGACCATCCACCACCCGGAATCTCGGTTTTCCAGGCAACATTTTTTTCCGAATCCCATTCCCGGGGATGTTCGAGTACCGGCAGGGCTGAATTCCCCAAGGGACCCCGGAACTGAGACCAGTCCCCAGCATGAACGCCAGCAGGTTGCAGTGAGGCGGCCATCAGGAAACAGAAGCAAGTCGAAAAACGGCACACGTTGGAGACCTCGACAGGGCGACCGCAGGGGGGAACAGTGACGAGGATTTCCAGCGTACCAGTGCATCGGCGGGATGGCAAAACGTCAGCATTCCGGTGAAACGGACCAGTGCTTGCTGTGGTTGTTGACGGTCGTCACGTGTCTGGCTAGTTATGGCTGAGAGCCTGTCCGACCGGCTCGGTCATTCCGCTGGGTCAAAACGAGGGTGACACATGCCGAAAATGCTGTTGGCACTCATGACGGCAATCGTGGTCTCAATGACCGCAACCGAGACCCACGCGCAAAGCGGGCAGGATCATCACTGGACGTGGGGATGGGGAACCTACGACGCCACACCGGATGAACGGAACATCGCCATCTTCGACTGGTCGTTCATCCACGTCGGCAACCAGGTCGACAACCTGGGCCGCATCGGTGATGGCAGGCAGATGGTCCAGCGGGTGAACCGGATCCTGGCTCTCAACCCAAAACACAAGTTCGTCGTCCTCTTCTGGCCGATGTACCCACTGCGGAATACCTCTCCGCAGTTCTCGTTGTTCGACTATCTCTACAACGCCGAAGCCAAAAACACGCTCAATCGCCGGATCAGGCAACAGGCAGAAATCGCCCGAGGAATCAGCAACCCGAAAGCGGTCGTGGCGATGACGTTCCTGGAAGAACTGCCGGGACACGTGACCAGCGAACCGTACGCGAACACGTTCAACAGGCCCCTCAACGACATCCAGGCCAATGCTGCGGCGATCTCCGCGGAACTCGGTCGTCCTTTTGACAAGGCCCGGGATCGCCTGTGGTGGGGTCGGCGCTACTGCGACGCGCTGAGAGAAATCCACACCGAGATGAAAAAGCATCTGCCGGACGCCAAGGTCTTTTACTGGCCCGCCGAGCGTTATTTCACTCTCGACCATGTCGGAGACAGGCTGCGGAAAGACCAGGTGCTGCCGTTCCACCTCAAGGATCTTCTCCGTGACGGGGTCTGCGAAGGTCTCTTTGGCTTCATCAACACGCCCTCGAAGTTTGAGTTCCAGACGTTGGCAACGGCCGAAAAGTACGACATCCCGTATTTCACGCAGCTCTCACTTCCCGGCAACATGACGATCGCCAATTTCCCGACCTGCATGCAGGTCGCCCGACGCCAACACCGTCTCAACCTCGGCACGTTTCTCTTCAAGCAGGATGAGGTGGGTGAGAAGCGGGTGCAGAAGAAGAGTGTCCAGCGGTACCTGCCGCTGAACGAATCGGAAGTCCTGCGACTGTTCTGCTACGAAAACCAGGTCAACACCCGGATCGTCGAAAACAACATCGTCCCTCCCCGGGTTCACTTCCTCTGTGACCTCTCGGGGGCAAAGGCCGGTGACAACGTCGTCCTGAAGACCGTCGTTCACAATCCGCGTGACGGTTCGTGGTTCGGCATGGATGACGAGAAGGCAATGCTGAAGAACCTGGCACTGTCGCTGGTTGAACTGCCCCGCGGGATGGAGTTCACCGGTCCGAAACGCCAGGCCGTTCCGGCCCTGGCGGGTCAGTCGTTTGCCGTCCAGGAATGGACGGCACGGTTGAACGGGGACTGGAACGGTTACAAACCGCATACCCTCAAGGCTGAGCTGCGGCACCGACGGCTGGAGCCGATTGCTGTCACGCTCGCCGCCGCGACCACAGCCATCCAGGGAACGCGAAAGCACATTCGGCACAACACGGGCACCTGGTTGTTCCTGCCGACCTCGAATACCGGCAAACAGCATTTGCAGTTGGTGCTGCATGCGTTCTCGGGTGTCCAGAAACCCCGGGTAACGATCGGTGACAAGACGGTGTCCTTCAACGGAAAGCTGGACCAGGGCGAGACACTGACGATCGGTCCAGGGAACCGGGCCCGCCTGCTGCCCGGCAACATGCTTCACCGGAAGGACGCCACTTGCGGCCGCGGTCCGGGCGTCCGCGAAACCGCCTCAAAGAGCTTCGTGGCATGGGGATCTCAGAAATACGCGGTGGAGATGGGTCGGAAATACGAGATCGCCATCACGGGCCGTGTCGCTGACGGGGCCTCGGACCTGCTCAAGGTCGAGTACCTGGGCCGTGACGGCAACTGGAACAATCTCTATTCGTCCGCCACGGTGCTGACCGGCAAGTTCACGAAAACGACCTCGACCCAGCGTGTAACAATCCAGGTGCCCAAGGTCGACGGGAAGTCGGTCTTCGTGCGGATTCTGCTCTACAACCAGGCCAACAAGGGATCGGTCTTCCTGCGGACCGTGGTTCTGAAGAAGGCCGGGGGTGAACGGGACGTCAGCGACCAGCTATCCGGAAAATTGCCCACACCGGGCAGTCACCCCATCCTCGTGAAGTACGCGGATTCGACCCGGGCCTTTGCGGCCTACTGGAGGCTTCGGGTCGACTTGAAGCTTGTCGACACTCAAGAACGGCCAGACACGGTTTCCTGTGAGGCTCGGGTTCGGCACCGCGCTCGAGTTTCACACTCAAAGCCGTAGTGACATGTCCTACAATGGCTCCGGGTGGAATTGACAGATCGCCGACAAATGTCGCAGAGTACCATCTCCACTTGAGGTTCCAGCCCAAAGACGGGCCACGAAACCCTCGACCTCGTTCTCCTGACCATGCTCATGACCAGAAACCCAACCCATCAGTGTGCCGGGCCGTACAGTCGGCGCAGGTTCCTGCAGGCCGGAAGCCTGGCACTGGGGGGGGTGTCGTTGACCGACGTTCTGGCGGGCCAGGCGGCATCCGGAAACACCGGCAAGGACACGTCGGTCATCCTGCTGTTCCTCAGTGGCGGTCCCTCCCAGTTGGAAACCTATGACCTGAAACCGGACATCCCGAGCAGCTATCGCGGCATTTATGCGCCGATTGCCACCAACGTCCCGGGAATCACGATCTGTGACCAGTTCCCCCTTCAGGCCAAGCTGGCCGACAAGTTTTCCCTGGTGCGGTCACTTCACCACAACATGGACAGTCACAGTGACGGCAGCATCACCGTGCTGACCGGACGCAGTCCGCTGAAACCGGACCCGACATCGCGATCCAAGAGCAAACACCCCGACTTCGGCTCGGTCGCCAGCAAGGTCCGCGGCATGTCGCGGCATGCGATTCCACCGTACGTGGCTGTGCCGCACCAACTCCGGATGACCCGTCCCGGTTACCTCGGGCTGCATCACCGGGCCTTCGATGTCGGTGATCCGTCGGCCAAGAACTATTCACCACCTCAATGGGCAAACGTGAGCCGGCAGAGCGGGGACACCCTGCGAAACCGCCGTCCGCTGCTGGAGCAGTTGGACCGGTTCCATGACGGGGAGGGCCAGAGGGACAGCCTGCAGGGAACCGATGATTTTCGCGACCTGGCCTATCGTCTGCTGACCAGTTCGAAAACGGGCCGCGCCTTCGACATCTCCCGGGAAGACGACAAGCTGCGGGACCGCTACGGGCGCAACCAGTGGGGCCAGGGATGCCTGATGGCCCGCCGGCTGGCCGAGGCCGGCACCTCGGTGGTCACCCTGTACCTGGATCGGCTCAAGCATCTGCCCTACATCGTCTCCAACTGGGACGACCATCCGGGGGCTGACGGCCGTCCCGGTCACTACGCCCAGTACCTGTCGGTTCGCATGCCGTATCTCGATCAGTGCCTTTCAGCGTTGATCGAGGATGTCTTCGACAGGGGACTGGACAAGCGGATCATGGTGGTGGCCGTCGGCGAATTCGGCCGCACACCCCGGATCAGCGCCTACGACGGCAAGACCGGTCGGGATCACTGGCCGCAGGCCTACTCGGCACTGATTTCCGGTGGCGGACTGAAGATGGGCCAGATCGTCGGTGCCACGAACTCGAAAGCCGAGTACCCCACCGAGCGGCCGTTCACGCCGCAGCACCTGCTGGCGACCATCTACCACCACCTCGGGATCGACCCCGAGATGACCCATCGGGATTTCGCCGGTCGTCCGATCGCAATCCTGGACAACGGGCAGCCAATTCAGGAACTGATCTGATCCCGGGCCAGGCCGTTCCGGTGTCGAGAGAATCTTCGCGTCCCGCGACAGCACCAACTCGGCAGCACGGGATCCCCCAGGATGGACGTGCCCGACAGCTCACCTGAACCGAACACCCACACGATCGGCAGAAGATCCTGGTTCGGTGGAAAGCGACCGCACATAGATGGTCGATTGGTCTTCACCGGACAACTCGTAGACCACCGTCCCCCCTTCCAGGATCACCCGAATCACCTGGAACTGGGGCCTCTCTCCGGTCGAAGGAACCAGTTCGAGTTCTTCGGGTCGAACCAGCACAGCGGAACGATCCCGGTCAACTTCTGTCGGATTCCCGCGCCACTCACCAAATCGCGTCACCCACGCACCGTCCCGTTCCTCGAAATCGATGAGGTTGACGAGACCAAAAGTCCTCGCGGTTCGATCGTCGAGCGGTTCATGGTAGATCTCGAAGGGGTGGTCGGTTTGGACGATCCGTCCACCATGCATCACGCTCACCCGATCCGCACACGACAGCGCCTCGGCGGGATCGTGTGTCACCATCAAGGTGGCGATTCCCGATTTCCGCAACACCCGCAACGTGGTTTCACGAACATCTGACCGGAGTTGAACATCGAGACCCGAGAAGGGTTCATCGAGCAACATCACCTTTGGGGTCCTGGCCAACGCCCTGGCCAGTGCGACACGCTGCTGTTCTCCACCACTGAGAGTGTGGGGCATCGACGAAAAATGGTCCGCCAGTCCCACATCAACCAGCAGTTGCCTGGCCCGCTGGCGACTCGCTTCGGTGCGACGGGCCCGCATGCCAAACAGAACGTTCTTCAGCGCATTGAGGTGAGGGAAGAGGGCATAGTCCTGAAACACAAAACCCACCGGTCGTATTTCGGTGGGATGGTGACGCGAAGAATCCGAGAGAATCTCACCACCGACCGAAACGGCGCCATGATGCTGACGCTCGAGTCCGGAGATGATCCGCAACAGAGTGGATTTTCCGCTGCCGGATGGTCCCAGCAGACAGTGAATCTCCCCCGGAGGAATAGACAAACTCACGTCACGAACCGCTTCGATCTGCCCAAAACTGCGGGAGACCTCCTCGACGCACAATCCCTGTTGACCGGTGTTCATGAGGTCCGATTCCATGACGACACAGGGGAGTTCTCCGACCGATGGCCCTCCAGGATGCGGGTCAGCAAGACGACCGGAACCAGGCCCACTGCCACGATGGCCAACGCCGATGTTGATGCCTCGGCGAGCCGCTCGTCACTGGCAAGGTGGTAAACCCTGACGGACAGCGTATCAAAGTCAAACGGCCTCAGAATCAGAGTGGCGGGAAGTTCTTTCAGGACATCGACAAACACCAGCAGGGCGGCGGACACCAGGCTGCTGCCCAGCAACGGGAGATGAACTCTCCGCAATACGCCGACAGATGACGAACCCAGTGTTCTGGCAGCGTGATCCATCGCAGGCGGGATCCTCGCAAAACCGGCACCAATCACATTCAGTGGAACAGCCAGGAACCGAACCTGGTAACCGACCAGTACCGCAACAAGTGTTCCACTGAGAAATAACCCCGGTGTCCAGTCGGTGTATCGCTCGATGAGTGCCAGGAGTCCGTCCTCCAGAAACCAGACAGGCCCCAGGACTCCGATCGCTATCACGCCTCCGGGAATGGCGTACCCCATCCCCGCAATCTGCACCGCGATGGCAGTCGCGACTGATTGCGTTCGCCTCCGCAGGCAGGAGAGCAGAAACCCCGTCGTAACGGTCGCTCCGACCGCCAGCACGCCAACCAGCAGGCTGTTGGAGATCAAATCCCCCAGCAATTCCGATGCGCGGGCATCGCCTGATTCGATCGACAACATGATGAACCGACCGACAGGAAACACGAACCCCGCCAGGATCGGCGCCAGGCACAGCAGCACGGCCAGGCAGCCATGACCAAAACGGAGTCTCGTCGGATCTGCAGCCCGCGTCCGCTGGGTGGCATGATGAAACCGTGCCGAACGCCGTGCCAGCAACTCGGTGACATACAGCAGTCCGGCAACACACAACAGGCAAACCGACAACTGGGCGGCCGCAGTATGAGATCCCCGGCTCATCCACGTCCGATAAATCCCCGTGGAGAAAGTGTCCACGGCGCAGTAGTCCACCGCACCGAACTCGGCCAGCGTTTCCATCAACACGAGGATCAGGCCGGCAAAAATCGAGGGCCGCGCCAGAGGAAGCGTCACCCGAAACAAGCGACCCCAGAACCCAACACCAAGCGTGCGACTGACCTCGGTGACGGCTGCCGATTGGCTGGCGAAACCCGCACTCGCAGCAAGGTACACGTACGGATAAAGCCCCAGGGTCAGAATAACGATGGCACCCGGGAGTGAACGAACTTCCGGGAACCAGTAATCCTGCCGCTCCCACCCCGAAACCTCCCGCAACCAGCTCTGAACTGGTCCACTGAACTGGAAGAGATCCGTGAGTGCATAAGCCGAAAGATAGGTCGGAATCGCCAGAGGAAGAACCAGTGCCCACCGCAGGATCCGGGACAACGGAAAACGACAGGTCGTGACCAGCCAGGCGGTCGTCACACCAATCAACAACGTGCCGAAACCAACGCCGGCAGACAGGACCAGGGTGTTGCTGACGTAATCGCTGAGAACGGTCGCGGCGAGGTGTTCCCAGATTCCATCGGAGTCCTGGGTCACGCTCCAGAAAATCGCCAGGACAGGGACAGCCAGGACGGTGGCGATCGTCCAGCACACGAGTGGCCAGACAACACGTTCACCAGCTTTCTTGGGAAAATGGCGTCGCAACATCGTGAGCCAGACGAAAAAAGCGGACGCCGTCTCCCGACGGAGTCCGCAACCCGGGGTGTTTGAAGGACGAGTCCACCCGGTGGGGTGGTGATCATCGCCAGCCGGCTCGATCCATGATTCGTACCGCTGTCAGATTGTTGTTGCCGAAGGCCGCCGCATTCACGGCGTCCTCCTTGAACGTCCCAAAATTCCGCAAAACAGGAACGGTTTCAACTCCCCGAACAACCGGGTATTCGTTGTTGCCAGCCGCGAAGGTCTTCTGCGCCAGTTCCCCTGAAAGGAACTCCACAAACTTGATCGCGTTGGCCTTGTTGGGTGCGTGTGCGCAGACGCCAACTCCCGAGAGATTCACGTGCGTGCCCCGACCGTCCTGGTTGGGGAACACCACGGCCACCTTCGCCGCCGCAGCCTTTTCCGCCGGTGTCCCACTGAGCATCCGGGCGTAGTAGTACGAGTTCGCGACCGCGACATCAGCCTCTCCGGCAGCCACGCCCTTGATCTGATCACGATCCCCTCCCTGAGGTTTGCGTGCCATGTTGGCCACCAGGCCGCGACACCAGGCCTCGGCGCCCTTGACCCCGTGAGCCACAATCATCGAGCCCACCAGCGACTGGTTGTAGACGTTGCTGCTGCTGCGAATCAGGACTCGGCCCTTCCACTTGGGCTTTGCCAGATCCTCGTAACTGGTGATCTCCCCCTCCTTGACGCGTTCCTTGGAACGCAGGATGATCCGGGCCCGCTTGGTGAGACCAAACCACAGCCCCTTGGGATGCCGCAAATTCGCAGGCACCCGCGTCATCAGCCGCTTGGAGGAAATCGGCTGAAAGACACGCTGACGTTCCGCCTGGAAAAGTCGTCCGGCATCAACCGTGATGAAAACGTCGGCCGGACTTCGTTTGCCCTCTCTCTTGAGGCGGGCCAGCAAGGCGTCCGACTTTCCTTCAATCAACCTGACCTTGATGCCGGTCCGTTCCTCAAAGGCAGAATAGATTCGATCATCGGTGTCATAGTGCCGCGCGGAGTAGACATTGACGACTTCGGCCGCCATCCCTTCCGTCACAACAGCCAAAAGGCAGACCCAACCCAGAACGACGCGGAACATGGATTTCTCCGGAAAAAAAGAGTTTGGGACCAGGCGAATTTTCGACCGGCGTATTTCAGTTGATCTCGTAGAAAGTGCTGAAGTCGACCGTCGGCAACGTGTGTGCCGATCTCCCGTGTGCGGAAGTCACAATTCGAGACGTCCGACTGGCCCTTTCAGACCGATCCCTCCCGAACCGCCTCAAAAAGACCATCAACGCCAAGAACAGGTTGAGAGCCAGCATCGCGGCTGCAACCGACGCAAACACGATCAAGTGCAACAAGAGGGTATTCACCGACGGTCTCCTTTCTCAGCAACGGTTGGTGTCCGAACCCTGCACGGCCAACCGCGTGAGCCTCCGCTGACACACCACGACGCGACGTTCGTCGGCAGCCAGCCGATACAACGTGGCCAAACGCTGAAGACAACAACTGCAATCCAGCGAGGCCAGTTCTTCGTCAGACAGATCGGCAACCAGATCGCTGGCCTCGTCCGTCTTTTGCTGCTCCAGCAGCAGCCCGGCCAGGCCCACCCGGTACTGGGAAACACTTGGAGACAGTTCGACGGCCTTTCGGATCGACAACTCGATTTGCTGGCGAGGAAGACCAACCCGCCCCGCGTAAAAGCCCAAGTCGTAGTGGGCCTGGGCAAATTGGCCGTCCCGGTGAATCACTCGTCGACACGTTCGAATTGCCAGATCGGGCCGGTCGATGGAATCGAATCCCATCGCT
>CEUS01256555.1_pt1 | contig 12265 bp, 13 predicted proteins | sample 427031 | NCBI WGS metagenome assembly CEUS01 (sample SAMEA2622837, study PRJEB7988) | marine metagenome | biome: marine biome (ENVO:00000447); feature: marine epipelagic mixed layer (ENVO:xxxxxxxxx); material: "saline water (ENVO:00002010), including plankton (ENVO:xxxxxxxx)" | depth 140 m | reverse complement strand
GGTAAATCAAGTACAATTATCGGATGTTTTCGTTATAATCTGTAACTCGAATGCCTAGCTTGCCTATTCTGGCATTTCTATTCATTACCCTATCCATCTTCATGTGGAACACGGATTCAAGATCAACCTGCATTGCCAGTGAATGCCCCAAAATCAAGATCAGGAGATCGGCCAATTCCTCTGCAGCTTCCTCCACGGGCTTATCCTTGGTTATGGCTGCAGAGAACTCACCGAGCTCCTCCACTGTTAACGCCACCCTGTATCCCATGTCGTGACCATGGTTCGCCTCCGAGGAGAAGTCGTGCTTGTGATGGAATGCTGCAACCCTTGACATCATTGTTAACCAGGAGCCGTCCGGAGTCTCGCTTCGCTCAACCTCTAGCCAATCTTGTATGCTGACTCGCCTTGTCATGCCCCTGTGCGAGGCAGGAGCTCCATCAACGTAGTTGCGTTACTCGATATTCTCCATCAACTTGATGATGCAGTCTGCTACAAGGTTCCTCATTCCCGATGCCATCTCATCCACCGACTTGTGATCTATCTCGGCATCGGGATCCCCCGGTGTCCTTCCCGCGGCCCAGTTGGAAGAACAGGGGAGGGATACGTGGGGGATTCCAGTCTCTGAAACCAATCTCTGCTCGGGCCCCAGAGTCATCCCGACAACATGGGCACCTAGCCTCTCCAATGCATCGATCTCTGATCTGGTCTCGAATTGCGGACCGAGGCACTGCGCCACTATCAACCCACTGGGAGCATATCCCTGGGATGATTCCAACACCTCTTCGCAAATTGAAGAATACTTGCTGTCAAATGGTGATGTCCTGTCACAATGAAATGCGTCGTCGTCATGGAATGTCCATGGCCTAATGGATAAGTCAAGTATGTCATGAGAAACTCCTATTGCCCCGGGAGGCATTGAGTCTATCATCGAACCCACAGAGTTGACACTCACGATAACATCAGGATTGGAGCTAGATGCCGCATGAACGTTTGCTCTGTGTTCTATGGAATGGGGCGGTTTCCTCTCACTCCCGTTCGAGTGGTGCCTATCTATCACGAACACCTGTCCGAGGTCATTCTTTACAACGACGATTTGGACATCCCCCCATGGAGACTCAGCTACCAGAATTTCCGTCATTGAGCTTCTGATCAATGATAGCGTAGAGGAGAACTGACTCATCCCCGTTCCGCAAAGCACCGCAATGCGGGCCATCTCCTCACTCCGTAAGCCTGGAAATTAGGTCTGCCTTCTTTCCTGAAACCGGCTTTCCGGCCTCCTTCAGTAGCACCTTTAGTTGTGCTACTGTCATTGACTCGAAGTCGGCATCAGCATCTGACTCGGCCTCTTCTTCGCTGTCTTCATCGGATACCTCCAGAGCCCCCTCCTCCGGAGTGTCCTCAGTATCTTCGTCATCGACTTCAGCATCTGAGTCTATTTCCGTGGCCACCTTGGCAGCCTCCTTCTCTTCGGCCTTTATCTCCTCCAATGTGGGGCCATCGTCAACAACAACGCCTTCCTGGATAAGTTGGCTTCTTCTGAAGAAGACAGCCCTAACTGGCTGAATCTTGGATACTGCTTTGGTGACGCTCTCTTCAAGTGAGCCGTCCATGAGAGCATTCTGGACCCCGATCCATGTTGATTTGGCGCAGAACTTGATCACCTCGTTCCTAGCGACGCTCCTAGTTTCCTGCTTCTGGCTGCCCTTGGCTCTTGACCTCGTGACAATGAATGGCTTGATTCTGATGAAGTATCCGTCATCGGTTACTACATCTATTGTATCGTCGATCTTGCCCCTGTCTCGACGGACCTGTCTCCTTACGTAGTCCTTCATCACATCGTGGCCAACGAACTCGGTTAGTGCGTCGTTTCCAACTACTTCCTTGATTCTGAACTTGATCTTAACGTGCATCTTTGTGAAGTCGCCGTCCAACTCGTTCTGCATCATCTCGTATGGCCGACCGACTAGCATGCCTTCCTCCTCTGCCAGAGTCTCTCCTATCACCTTGAATGACCACGGGTTCCTAGGGGCCCTAATAGAATACCAGCGCTTGGCCTTCCACTTGTCCTTCTGCCTTCTGGCCGCCGCTCTAGCTGATGCTCCCTTTGCCATTGAAACGACTCCATATTCCGGGGGCTGCCCCGTTTGCGAGCCGTGCGAACTACAACCAGTATTTGAACGGAATGCCACGAATAGCATCATGGGAAGGGTCGGATTCAAGGTCCGAATGCAATAGGGGCAGTCATGGGACTACATGGTGGGTCATGGAGAGTACATGCAAGTGCTGTAGATGATATGGAATTAATCACGGAGTCGGTAAAATGGCTGTGTGGGTTGAAAGAAGGTGTGTCGGTAAACAAAGTAAAATCTGCTCTGGGTGCGACAATGTACACAATTGAGTGCAAGATGGGGGCAAAGCATGCAAGGAATTCACTTGGCAGGATAAATGGCGACTCTCTCTCTTCAATATTAGTCGGGATAGACTCTCTTATCGACGAAGACAAAATTCTGCACATTAGGCTAGACCTTGGGAGATTAGTTATGGGAGAGGGGGTTGTAATCGGGGATGATATTGGTACTGTGGCTAAAGGCAGGTTCAAACTCGAAGTTTACCCTGGTCAGGACCCCAGCTCGGTAGCAATGGAACTAATCGAAGATCTCGTGGAATAGCCTAACCCGACACAAGCGTTGATATGCTATTCGCATGCACGAATGCACAATATGACACACGTAGTAACTAGTGCTTGTGTAAGTTGCAAATACCAAGACTGCGTACATGTCTGCCCAGTAGAAGCCTTTAGGGAAGCCGAAGAATACCTGGTCATAGACCCCGATGAGTGCATAGACTGCGCGGCATGCATTCCAGAGTGTCCGACCGAGGCGATTTACGCAGACAGCGACTTGCCAGAAGAGGAGATGCACTGGCTCGAGAAGAACGAGGTGGAGTCCCCCGACCTACCTCTTGCCGAGGGCGACTCACCGGTACTTGCCGACTAGCATTTTCACAACACTTGTCTCTGACATAGGTTCATGAATGCAAACCCCGAGCGATTGCTGTGCCAAATAGGGTAGATCTCGAATCAATGCGTCATGGCACCGAGCTTCTGAAGCGTGGATTCGCTAAGATGCAGGAAGGCGGTGTAGTAATGGATGTAGTTACTGCAGAGCAGGCACACATTGCAGAGGATGCTGGGGCGGTCTCAGTGATGGCCTTAGAGAGGGTGCCAGCAGATATCCGTACCTCGGGAGGTGTGGCCAGAATGAGCCATCCGAAATTAATCAAGGAGATAATCGACACCACAAGCATCCCTGTCATGGCCAAAGCTAGGATCGGGCATGATGAGGAGGCACGCGTTCTGGAGACCCTAGGAGTAGACATGATAGACGAATCAGAGGTCCTAACTCCCGCAGACCCCTTTTACCATATTGCCAAGGGGAAATTCACAATTCCGTTCGTCTGCGGGTGTACTAGCCTAGGGGAAGCGGTTAGGAGAGTAGCAGAAGGGGCTGCAATGATCAGGACGAAAGGGGAAGCGGGCACGGGTAATGTGGTAAGCGCTGTAAAGCACGCACGACTTCTGGAAACCGAGATAGAAACTGCCGGATTAGCTAATGCCAAAGACAAGGAAGATATTGTGGACTCGATTATGGGGAGTTACTACAGATTAGAGGAATTATCAGACATTGGGGGCAAGGTTAGGAGTACTCCATTCGGGGAGTTAGATTTCATCAAAGGAGAAGTTGAGTCGGTACTGGAAGAGGTTGCCAGAATTGGGAGGCTTCCGGTGGTAACTTTCTCTGCTGGAGGAATTGCTACTCCTGCAGATGCAGCACTGATGATGAGTCATGGAATGGATGGGATCTTTGTGGGTTCTGGAATCTTCAAGAGTTCTGATCCTAAGGTAACCGCTGAGGCTATCGTACTTGCAACTCATCACTTTGAAGACCCCAACGTGGTTGCTGAGGCTAGTGAAATGGTAGGAGAGGCTATGCCGGGTCTTGAGATGGAAAATCTAGATGTGAGGTTGGATGAAAGGGGATGGTGATTACCGCTTTCTTCCTCTTGAGGTCCCAAGTTTTCTAGTCTGCCTCTTGGTGCTCCTATTCTCGTTTTGGCCCTCAGAATTTGGTTCAGCGACAGTTCCCCCGAATGTAATCGAGCCTCCCTCAAGAAGCCGCTCGGTTAGGGATTCTGCAAGATTCTCATCTTCATCGGGGCCACGAAGGGCCTCCCTGACCGATTTGTTGTGATCTCGGATTAGCCTCTCCCTCTCCTGGTGCTGTGACTTAATCTCGTCTCGGATCTCGTTGACCTTGGAGAGAAGTTCTACCCCTCCCTTGTGGGCCTCGTCGGCTTTGCCCCTCTCATCTATGAAAAGTGAGTGAAGCCTATCACTCTCGCCCCTCAAGAAGTCCCTCTCTTCCAACATTGGCTTGATTTCTTCCCAAATCTCGTCAGCCAGCTTGTTCTGCTCGATCATCAGCGTATGCTCATTGTCTGCTTCGGCTCTTAATTTGTTGATTGACTCATCCATGTCACTAAGATCGATTGAGATAATATTCTGCTGTTCCACCTCGGGAATGAGTTCATCCCTTCGAGCAATCAGCGACCTGAGCTTCTTTATGAGCGAGTTCTCCTTCTCCAATGATAGAGAGCCGTCTGTCATAATCCTGTTCTCTATTCTCTCTATCTCCCCAACAGTCTCAGAGAGTTGGATAACAACTGATCTACCGGGCCCATCGCCCCTCCTTCCCTTCTTATTGGAGATTAGTTCTCTGATGCTCTTCTGAATCTCATCTCTTCTTGCCTGGTGCAGCTTAGCTTGTGATCTAACGTCCTTCTGTTCCCCCATCCTAGACTTAATTGATTCGCGGAGTTCTGAGCCCTGTTCGTTTACTGAGTTACGTGAGTCTGCAGCCCTTTTCGCTGACTCGTTATGTGCATCCCTCTGACCCCATATCCTCCTAAGCTTGGACTCCATTGCGTGGAGTCTTGTACGAAGGTCATCACTAGGCCCTTCTTCAGCTTGCATGGGCCGCGGAAGAGTGACTACTTATTGAAGAGAACTAAAGTCCTAGAATCCTAGCTGCGAATGGTAGGATTGGGGATATTACAGCAAGCGCTGCACCGATCATGAATATGGCACCTGTAGTCATCCTCAGACGAGTGAATAGATCAGACTTTACCTGAGCTGTTAGGACCTTGCCCGAAATCAGGTTTCCAGAACTGTCCTCGAGCCTAACCGTTACTGTGGCTTCGCCCATGGACGAGGGGATTAGGGTCTGCCAGATTATTCTTGAGGAGGTCATCGATTTTGACATCTTTTCGTAGACCGGACTACCGGAGAGGGATGCTGAGTCGTGAGGATCTGCCCGAAGCCTGTATTCACACTCGTTCGGCCTGAAGTCAGGAGTTTGGACTCTTAGAATCAAGTCTTGACTTTCCTCGGAGTTGTTCAGAACGAATGCGAACAGGTTCGCCTGACCCAAGGTTAGGTTTTCCATGTCAACGTCGAACCATATGCCTGAATTTGATTGGGAGGATAGTTGCATCCGCATTCGATCATTCAATCTGAAGAATGGGGCGCATCTATCCCTTGCATGCATCAGGAGCCTGTCAAGTGTCTCCTCTCCAAGTTCAGGATGGTTGATAATCTGGTCAATTGTCTTCGAATCTACCACAGAGGAAAGAGCTAGGTGGAAATCGTCCTCCCCAATGACTCCCGACCTGAACATGTCCAACATCTGAAGTAGGTATTCCTGCAGGTCTGGAAGTGTGACTCCTCGCTTTAGATCGGCATTGAATGATGAGACGTACTTGGAGAACCTCACTGCTAGCATGGGATCTACATGTGCTCTGATTACATCCGTGAATGGTTTGTTAAGCAGTGCAGGGTGAATCGGGGGTGAAAATGAGTCTAGCAGACCCCAGGGGTTTACTGTATTGAATCTCGGCCTTTCTGAAACCATGTATACGCTATGACTGGAAAGGAGAGAAGCAGTGGACAGAGCGATAAGAACTGGGACTCCTTCGGAGCTGTTCGAACCGCCGGTAGATGGGAATATAAGGGCCGATCCTAGAAGAATTGTTGCCAGAACCATCAACGTAGTAGTCAGGTTTAGTTGGTTTGAGGCGCCCTCAATAACTGCCCTCATCTCGCTGTATCCGTGGGCGCTTCGGAATGTGACTCCCGATGAAGTAATCTCTTCGGTCTCGATCTGGAAAATCCTCTTCGTGACCCATAGCAGGTAGTGGAGAACGAATAGAAGAAGCAGATCTGCCACCATTATTGCTAGCGAGAGCAGGTATATCGACTTCGAGAACGTGAGGCCAAAGAAAAGCTCCCTAACGCTCCCATCCCACCACTCTGGGTCGGACACTCGGTATGACTGAGCTAGGCCGTACAGGAAGACTACGATTATTGGCAGGAATAGTATCAGCCTAGCACCCCTGCTGATGAGCAGGTCATCTAGGCCAGAGAGAACCACCTCCCTCCCCTTCAGCTTAGTCTTGTATGACTTCTCATCAACTAATTCCTCATCCTTAACCAATTTGTTAATCTCGGGAGCAGGGGGTGTTTCTGATTCCAGAGCTGCGACCATTGAGTCAATGTCGGATTCCAAATCTACCAATGACCGAGGGTCGCTCTTTTCTTCCATTATTTTGCCCCCAATCCAGTAACCCTGGCCAGTATCCTCATCGACATATGGGGGGACATGGAAATCTGGTTTTGTCCGGATGAAAATGAGCCCTCGGTTTTGGTAATTATTGATCCCAACTTAACTCCGGCTTCTCTGATTGTAATCATCTCATCTCCGCTAGATACAATCATCTCTACTGAAGCAGAAGCGCCATCTGGAAGACTAGACAATGGAAGCAGAGTACCTATTCCCAATGTTTCGAATGATCTGTCTACGCTTGGAATTCTTGAGCCGCCAGAGGTCTTCTCAGGGTAGCCTAGCAGTTTGTCAAGAGTTGCTTCCAGATCGGCACCCACGGCATGTTCCATCTTGCAGGCCACTTCCTTGACATCACCACTGAATCCGATAATGTCGGTCAAGAGTATCTGGAGCAAGCCCTCTCTCCTTTTGACTCTGGCAGCTAGCTGGAACCCCTTTGGCGTTAGCCTGCAACCCCGGTAAGGTACGTGAGTGACCATGTCCCTTTCAGATAATCGTTGTATCATTTCAGTAACTGATGCCGGGCTAATTTTCATGGCTTCGGCAAGCTGAGTGGTCTTCACTATTGCCTCTGGGGTATCACTGTGAATCTCGAAGATTCTCTTAAGGTACATCTCCTCAATTTCGCTAAATTCAGCCATCTCATCGCTCTCCTGTTTCGGCCATGAATTCTGTTTTGCAGACAGGGCACCTAGACATAACCGGCCTTTTATCGATTGGGACACGCAAAGCCTGATTGCATTCTGGGCAGCTTAGATTATCCTCATTTGACCTAGATATGGGTGCCTTGAGGGGCTTTTCCTCTTCACCAACTCTGAACTCCATTGAGCACGATGGGCACCTTACTCCGCCCGAGTGGCCAGCTGGGACCATCAGCCTTTGCTCGCAGAATGTACAGGAAATTTCCGTTTTCTTGATTCTGGAGCGTGCCTCTGTAGACTCCTTAGTTTCCCTCAACCCTACCTCTGATGTTGAGGGAGTCCTAGTGGATACTGCCCTCCATGCCAATGTTCCAATGAGAATGACAAGAATACCCGCCAATACGCCGTATGATGCAGATGTAATGTCGAATGGAACACCAAGACCATCTTCTGGGACATCCGACTCAATTGAGAAAAAGCTCGTCGATTTGACCTGACCTGCTGACCACTCGACCTCTATTTCCACCCTCTCCCCCAGAGGCCATGATGGGATTGATACATCGCTAGATATTACTCCCCCTGGCATAACTGACTGCACTGAGGACTCGGCGAGGATCTTCCTATCCGAAGAAAGTATTACTCTGATGTTTCCCTCTTGCGTCTGGAAACGATCTTCATTTGTGAGTGAAATTGTGGCAATTACCTTGGTTCCTGGTTCGGGGGCTGATGGACTGAACTGACACTGGACAATTAGTGATGAGGGGTTTACGGATGGCATATCGATAGATATCTGTGAAGAATTCTGAGATTCTGCCCCCAATTCCCAACCCAAGGGAATTGCCTCGATGAAAATGAAGTCAGCAATTGGCTGGCCAAGATGGAAATCAAGTGCCCTCCTGCCGGGATCTGACTCAATAATAATACTCTGAAGGGTGGTGATTGAGCCTTGGTGTGCCACTGACACCTTCACTTGCAGACTCCTTGGCAATCCGGGCGATAGAGACACAGAAGCGTCTATTTCGAGGCCGTCTCCATTGCTCCATTCGTAAGATTCTATGGCCACATCAACCATTTGCTTTGGCGAGGCTTGAACTGAAAACTCACCATCTAAGGAGTCTGTATCTGAACCATCGGAGGAAATAACCCACCATCTGTAGGAATTAGAGCCGTTGGAGGTAGGTGAAAAAATGATGCTCACCTCCCTAGTTGACCCCGGGGAAATCTCTACCGGTTCGCCTTCGAAAGTCTCTTCGATTTGTAGATTCTCCAGATGAAGTGTCGCTGACCCGGATGAGTTGCCAGAATTACTGACTAAGACAGAGGCTCGCAATGAGTCACCGATGTGAGCGGGTTCGCCGGAAATGGCAACTCCTGATCCTCCGGAAGAGCTGAAATTTACCGAATTATTAGATTCGGAGGAAAACATAGGGGGTTTTTCTATCTGGAATTCGTCATCGATTATGCTCGATTGGATGGCTAGTGGGAGGAGAATCATCGCTAGCGAGAAGCAGATTGTTTTCCCCAAAGCACTGTTCATTGGGCAATCCTCGTAACGACATCGTATCAATCAAACGCAAAAATCCAGTCCGCATAGGGCTATAATGGATGTATTGCCCCGTGACGAAACGAAATGGACACCGTGGCTCTGCTCAAACTCAAGCCGGAAGAGCTGGCGAACTCGCTTCTCCAACGGAGACTGATGCTGAAGGAAAGTCTACCCGGGGTAATTAGGAATCTCGAAGCCGAGGAAGAGTCCCTCTCGCCCAAGGTAGAACGCCTAGCGAGATCATTCGAGGATGCTAATTCTAAGGTTGCAGAACTAAAGAAGGCCAGAGATAGTGGGCAATCTGAAGCTGGTGTCCTTATTTCCGAGGTAAAGGAAATCAGAGAGGATCTGATTGAATCTGGTGGAATGGTCAACCTGGATCCCAAGTGGAAAAAGGAAAAGATGCTCGAAAAAATCGAAGAAATAGAGCACAAGATACAGACTTCTGCACTTGATCACAGGTCAGAGAGGAAGCTCTTGGACGAAAGAAGAGCGCTAATTTCCCAGAACGATAAGTGGCTTAAAGACAGAAAGGACTCGAATCCGGAGATGTCAGAATACCTAAAAAAGAGCAGAAAAATGTCTAGCCTATACAAAAAGGCGGACAAGGCGCATGCCAAGATGCTGGATGCAGTCGAGAAGGCCCAGCCAATCTACGAAAAGACAACTGCGGCCACAGAAGAATTGAGGGAAATAAGGAGTCAGTTGGACAGGGCAAGGGAGTTACTTTCCCAAAGTGACCGCGCCATAGGGCATTGGGAAAGGAGATTGAAGGATGGTTTCGGGGACATTGGTCCCGGATTCCCCGATCTCCTAAGGGGGCATGAGATTGTCAAAGGCGGTGGTTTGTCATCGTTCGCCAAGGCCCCCGCTTCCAATTCTAACCCCAAAAAGAAGTCCGTGAGGGAAGAAGAATGACTGAGCCCTCAGAAAACAAATGGGAAGATCTGGATGAGCTTGACAGTGAGGAAATTAAACAGATAATTGGGCAGAAAAAGAGTGTTCTTAGAACTCTCGATAACGAGGTCAGAGAACTACGATCAGAGAGGAAAGACCAGATCCACATAGTCAAGTCCCTGAGGTCTGCGATAGGGGGATTTGAAGCATCCGACACCGGTAGAAAAACGCTGCTAGGAGAATTCCACAGATCAAGGAAAGAAGCTCAGAAGCAAAGAAGGGTACGTGACTCAATCAACAAAAGCATCCCTCCTCCATCGAAAATTCTTGAAGATTGGCTGAGGGAAACATACTCGGGCTTGACGAAAATTGACAATGACCTGACTGCAGTTCCTATGCTGAACCCCGAACTATCAGGATTCAGAAGATTCTTTGAAATTCAAGCGTCGATAGTGAGGAAAAGACAGGCCGAGGAAGCTCACGCAAAGTATGTGTCGAAAGTCTCAGAGATGCGTAAAATTTCCGAAAAACTAGATGAAAACAAAGATGAGGCTAGGAAGTCGGTTTCTGAACTGAAAAATAGCGCGGACATTGGTGAAGATAAGATTAGCAGGAAGGAGATTAACAGAATTAGCAAGAGGATTTCACAAATTGACGATAGGCTTGACGAGATAAAGGTCGGGCTTAGGGGGGGGCGTAAGGAGCTAAAGAGGGTCGAGGATTATGCGAGGATATCTGCAAGAAGACCCGGTAGGGTGAAGATTTCAGATATTCGCGACATTGCAGCAAAGGGAGGAGCCCTCAGTGCCGAGGAGATGGGGGCTCTTTTGGAATCAGGAGGGCTCTCTTCGATTAAAGACCCAGAGAAAGTTGACGAAGAGGCCCCCCGTGGGACTAAGTCACGAAAGAAGGGTCGAAAGTTAGGGGTCTCAAGAAGAGGCAGTAGGAGGGGAAGTTTTGCCAGTCGAAGGGAGTAGGGGGCTAGAAATTCGGTATTCCTTAAATGGAAACCCAAATTAGCGGCGTCCGAGGGTTGCCATTGGAGCTCAATCAATCGAATATAGGCGGAGTATTCGAATCCAAGACTGCAGATGTCAGCGAGAAGCTGTCAGACTTCAAGACTAGGAGAGATGAGCTCAACATGAAGGTTAGAGGTCAGCTAGACAAAAGAAATGAGATTAACAGGCAGGTGAAGGAGCTAATCACAGAGGTTCAGAAGCAGAAAGCGCTGCGAAATGAGGCAAACAGCAAAGTTGCCGAATTGAGAAAGGTTAGGCTGGAGAAGACCAACCAACTAAAGGATCTCAGATCCAAGCTTAGGAGTTCTTCGGAGAAAGACTCTAGAGAACAGGGTAGGAAGAAGAATGGGAAGACTTCTAGGAGGATCAGGGAGCAGATGAATAAGCTAGAATGGAGGCACCAGACGGGCCAGATTAGTCCAAAAAAGGAGAAGGAGTTCTTTTCCACTATGAAGAGATTGCAGAGCGAATACAAATCTCTGAAGGAGGAGGAAGACGCAAGTAGTTCTAGTATGCTTAGAGAGGTGAAGCATGCTGAGAAATCTCAGCAAAAGGCCCATGATGCAGTAACAAATGCTTCTGAGAAATCCGAAGAGGCTCATTCGTTAATGATGGAGCTTTCTAACGAAGTGGATAAGTTGAGGGGAATGGCAAACAGCGAACACGTCGAGCTAACAACTACGAAAAATGACGCAGACGATATGCACAACAAATACATCATATCCCTCAGGTGCATACACTCGATGCAAGACATCTTGAAGCTGTCAGGCTCTAAGAAGCAGCGGGATGATGAGGAGAGAGTCGAAGTAACCGATCTGATGTCTAAACTTATGTCTGGAGACACCCTATCTACCGAGGAGCTAATGCTTCTCCAGAGGAACTAGAATTCGTAAAGTCGACCGTTTCTGCCATGTAGAATCTTATTTGTCTCGAAGTGAATTATCCATCCTGGAATATTGAGTGGAGAGAAATCTATGTCAGCATCATCAGAACCAAATGTCCACCTTTGTAGTAGGATGCTCCTAACCGAGCCAGAAATATTGGATTCCTCGTAACTCCCCTTTCTTCTCACTTCTAGCAGCTTACCTACCTCCTCAGAAAATCTTCCTTCGGAAATCCACTTGTGTCTCTTTGGCTCCAATTTTCTGAGATCCGGTGCCAGGGGGAGTGTGTCGATATCTTCCAAAACACTGAGGCTTGGAGACCACGGGTCCTCTACCAGAGACCAGGTTCCACTTTCCAACTCCCCATTTGGTCCCTTGAGGTGGCCAGTTACGGTCCAGATTCTTGCTTCTAAGAGTACGGGGGAATATCCAATCCCTTCCATGCCACGCTGGGACAACCAAGATGAGGGGTCTATTAGTGGCGAGAGGGCCCTGAGCATTGGAGCGTCATCGAAGATTGATTCATCTGGAGTTTGTTTGGGGCTCCCCTCTTCGGGGGCCTTTGCTACAAGCTCACCCGAGAGCACTGCCTCTCCGA
>CEUS01284377.1_pt1 | contig 12268 bp, 12 predicted proteins | sample 427031 | NCBI WGS metagenome assembly CEUS01 (sample SAMEA2622837, study PRJEB7988) | marine metagenome | biome: marine biome (ENVO:00000447); feature: marine epipelagic mixed layer (ENVO:xxxxxxxxx); material: "saline water (ENVO:00002010), including plankton (ENVO:xxxxxxxx)" | depth 140 m | reverse complement strand
CCGCATCAGAAGCTTCAGCTTGAGCTTTTTCGGCCGCACCAAGACCTTCCGCGATACGTTCGCGGCGCTGGTCGAGCATACGCAAGACCGGCTTGTAGACGGTGAACCGAAGGATCACGAGCAGGACGACAAAATTGGCGACCTGAGCGATTAGCTGCGGCAAATTTATGCCAAGAGCCGTGAAGGCTTCGCCCATTACGAGCTCCCTTATTTCCGATTGGCGTTTCCGCCGACTAGATGACGAACGCGATGATGATGGCGGTAAGCAAAGCGTAGATGCCGATAGCCTCAGCAAAGGCAACGCCCAAAATCATGTTCGTCTGGATGGTGGCGCTGGCCTCAGGGTTACGGCCAAGGGCTTCCATGGCTTTCCCTACCAGCATACCGATACCGATAGCGGGGCCGAGAGCGCCAAGGCCCATGGCAATACCAGCGCCAATAGCCTTAGCCGCGTCAGTCTCCAGCGCGACAAGGAAGAGAAGGTCGAGTGCTCCCATGATTAGTGATTCCTCCCGTGTTGGTGTTCCCTACCTAGGTAGGAAACGATGTTCGAAGGGGTGAGGCTAATGCCCCGTAGTCCCCTGGGATTCCGTTTCGTGGCCAGCTTCACCTGCATGGTCCTCATGTCCCTCATCATGGTGTTCGACCGCCATAACGGCGAACACAAGAGTGAGGAGCGCAAAGACCGCGGCCTGGATGAAGCCGACGAAGAGCTCCAGGCCGTAAATGATATCGACGATGAGGAATGGTAATAGGAAGGTGAGCATGAGGATGAGCACCTCCCCGGCAAAGATGTTTCCGAAGAGCCTAAAGGCGAAGCTAATGATGCGAATGAACTCCGAAAGCAATTCCAAGATTCCTACAAAGAAAGGAATTGCGCCGCTGAAGTTAAAGAATTTCTTTAGATAACCGAGGCCTAACGTCCGCAGGCCCCAGAACTCGACCATTACGAACGAAATGAGGGCAAGGGCAAGGGTGTTATTGACATCGCTATAGACAGACCTGAACAGAGGAATGATCAGAGCCAGCTTCTGGCCAGGGAAATGAATTCCCCCGACTATCATTTCATCACCAAGGGCAGCACTAGGAACACCATGGTGTTCTTCACCATGGTGGTCTTCACCATGGTGGTCTTCACCAGTCAAAAGCAAAAGCTTAGGTGCTTCGCCATCAGCGTTTAGGGCGGCTATAGCCTCTCTAACCATCACTGGAGTGACCTCAACCGGGGCATGATGGCCACCACCCCCTGCGATCTGGAAATCAGTGAAGGTCTCGGCAAGGAAGACGATGTACTTATCGAGCACTTGCTCCGGTGAAACCGGTTCGTCTCCAATACCAATCTCGAAGTGAGCGTCATCAGCATTGGGGCGAACTAAACCGATGCCTGTGTCGTCCACAAGCCAACCAGCCGCATGCCCGATCTCCTCCTCGAAAGCTTTGTGCTCTGCGTAATGCACTTCGATCTCGTGGAAGATGTGGTGGCCGATGTCCTCGGTTTTGCCAATCGCGTTGAAGAATGGAAGAAGGCCCATCCAGTTTGAGAGAAGGATGAAGATGAAAAAGGTAGCTATAACGGGGAAAAAGCGCCGCGCGTTCTCCGAACCAGCGATGTTCTCAAGCTGACCAACAAGAAAATCGACAACGGCCTCTACCAAGTTCTGACCGCCGGACGGAATAAGCTTCATCGTGCGGGTAGCGAGAAAGGTAAGAACCACAAGAATGATCATGGCCGCCCAGGCCGAGATCATGGTGTTCGAGATATTGAGGAACCCAGCCTTGGTGATTACCTCAGCTGGAACGATGATTTCTGGCTGCGGCCCGCGCGCAACGATGAGGCCTACGACAACCCATGCCAGGGCTGCAACCACAATGATTATGAGTTTCAACCTACTCACTCACCACCTCCAACTAAACCGTTACGGCCGCGGCCAAAACGTTTCATGAAAGGAAGCAACATCCGGATCCCGCCACCGATGGCCAGTGTCAAACCGAGGACAACCCCCAGGAGGATGAACAACGGCTCAAGCCCCGTAAGGTCATCGAGCCATAGCCCGAGCACGATTCCGACGACAACACAGGTTGCGAAATACCATCCTGCTCCCATGAGATAGGCGGTTGGAGCTATCCAACCTCTACGCTCAGGCTTCGCCATGACTGCGCTCAAACCGGACGAATGATAGGGCGATTGTGAAGAGATGCGCAAGCGGCAAAGGCAGCCGCATCGCGCTTATTTCTGCGGATCATCGAAACCACTCATGTCGAGGCCTTCGATGAAGTCCTTGAACGGCCCAAGTCGCTCGAGCTCAGCAGGATCAACTGGCTTCTCTGGCTCCCGCTCAACGGTTTCTTCTACATCCCCCTCACGAATGATCTCTCCACCTTGGTCCAACACAGTTTCTTCGGCATAGATAGGGGCACTTGTGCGCACAGCTAGGGAGATAGCGTCGGAGGGACGCGAGTCGATCTCTAGGGCCTCGCCATTCACATCGAGCACAATGCGGGCGTAATAGGTATCACGAGCAAGGTCGTTAAGAAGGATGTATTGAACCTTTGCACCCAGTTGCTCAATTACGCTGCAAAGTAGGTCATGCGTCTGAGGTCGAGGAGGAGTGACATCGTGGAGGCGAAGAGAAATACTCTCCGCCTCGTAGGGGCCGATCCAGATAGTTAGGTAGCGGTCCGAATCCTTCTCTCGAAGGATTGCGATGCGCTGGTAACTATTGAGTGAGAGACGAATGCTCTCAATGCTCATCTCGCGCATATGCCACTCCCGAGGCCGGAGGCATCCGGCTTAATCAAGTGGATGATAGGAGGGGTCGAGGAGGGGCGGCAAGACGCAAAGGTTCAGGAACGGAGATTAATCACCGTGGCGATAGCAATACTGACTGCCAGAATTGCCATTACTGGCTGGACCCCAATCCAATCACCTAAGGCTCCAGCCCCAAGCACAGGAAGAGAGGCAGCGAGGGCAGCCATTACCCCCTGAGTGGCAACCACGCGTCCCTGAAGCACAAGGGGCACCCGGTCGTTGAGTACAGTTTGTGCAGCCACGCCAACTATTGCGTAGGAGAAACCCAGCGGAAGCACTAGTGCCATAGCAAGAAGTATGCCGCCATCAAAGTTTTCATAGTTCATGTTGTTTAGCCAGGCAAAAGCCCCATAGCCACCAAGAAAGGACGCCTCCTCATTCACAAAGGCAAGGCCTAGCAACAGGGCGGTAAAAGCGCCAAAGCCAATGGAGCTAAGGAGCCCATGCGGAAGGCGGAGAGCAAGGAGGCCGGCGACACGCAGCCCAACACCCAACCCCACCGCTGCTGGCGTTAGTACTAAAACGCCAATTTCAAAGGATAGGCCCAGCACATCACGAATGTAGGTGGGAATAAGACCCCCGAGAATGATGAACATCATCGTGATAAGAGTTAGCTCAACAGCGGCCTTGAAAACAGCTGGATCACGCCGCATTGCGCGCCAGCCTGCCTTCCACCAAGAAGGCACTTCATCAAATTTGGGGTCTGCGACAGGTCTACCTTCCACTCCCGAACTTTGGTCGACGGTCTTTTTCTCAGAAAGAGGAAGCCCTTCGGGTTCCTCACGCGTGCGCCCAACAGGACCGATACGGACCGCCTGCAAGGCAGAGATTACAAAGAGCCCGGCAGCAATCCCAAAAAGCACATCAGCTTGGTCAAAAAGCCAGAGGACTGCGGGGGTAAGGACAGCAAACCCCACGATCTGGGCAGCTCCGCCAACAGCCTGGCCAATAGCATTCGCTCGGGCCAATTCGCCTCGAGTCACAATGGAGGGAAGGATCGAACCTTCTGCAACCGAAACGAAGGGCCCAAAGACAGCGAGCATTACGGCGACTACGTAAAGGGAGACAGTGCCGCCAGGTTCGACAATAAAACCAAAGCAAACAGCAGCACGAGCAAGGTTCCCTAGGGCAGCTATCAAACGACGGGGAATCGCGTCTGCAGCTACACCAGCAACAACGCCAGCAACCATCATGGGCACTACCAGGGCGAGCACTAGTAGGCTTGTGAAGAAGGCCCTACCTGTGGCATCAAGAACAAGGAGAACAAGTGCCAGATTCAGGGCATTCTGGGCAACACGAGAGAAAAAGCGAGAGTAGCAAAGGCGACGAAAGGGGAGTTGCTTAAGAAGCGCCAGTGGCGGAGGTGCTTCGGCAAAATCCTCCCAAGCGGGGGACGCACTCACGAGGAGGTTGAAACGCGAGTCTTTGCGCGTTGTTCAAAACGGCGGCGCTCAAGCATTACGCGCCGGCCGCACTCAAGACACGCTAGGCCGATATCTGCACCCGTGCGGTAGACACGCCACTCCCAACCACCACAAGGATGTTGGCGGCCCATACGCCAGACATCGCCGACAGCCACCTCCTTGAATTCAGAAACAGGGTTGCTTAAGGCGTCACGCAACTCACGAGCAGCGGTAGCAGGGTCTGGTGCGTTAGCGATACTGCGGGAGGCGTTCACAACCATGTTCCCAAAGTCAGCGTTTACTGCTGCTACCACTTCTGCAGGATCCCCACCTTGAGTTCCAACGCCAGGCACAAGGAGAGTTGTTGAGGGCGCTAGGGTGCGAACACGGACAAGCTCAGATGGTGCCGTCGCACCAACTACCAGGCCAACATTAGGACCCCACGAGGGCATCTCCTTGGCAAGCCGTTCATAAAGAGGCTCCCCGCTTGCTAGAAGGGCATTCTGGACGGTAGCCGACCCAGGATTCGAGGTTCGGCAAAGGAGATAAACACCACGGTCTTCGTAGGCAAGAAAGGGCTCTACTGCATCTCGGCCCTGAAAGGGATTCACAGTTGCGGCGTCAAAGCCCCAGACTTCGAAAAGAGAGCGCGCATAAGCAGCGGCGGTATTCCCTACATCACCGCGCTTACCGTCAGCAATTACAGGAATCCCCTCGGGAATAGCCGCCAGAGTCTGTTCTAGGGCACGTAAGCCTGGGATACCAAACTGCTCATAAAAAGCTAGATTCGGCTTGAAACAGGCAGCATAAGGAGCGGTCGCCTCTATCAGGGCACGATTGCGAGAAGCAACCTGCTCCACCGGAACCTCTGCCGGCGGATCAAGACCTATGCAAACGAAACTCCCAACAGATTGACTGCGCTCAGCTAGACGCTGGACATAGGAGGTCATGATTGAGCCTCCGCAGCCTGTTCTCGAGGCAAAAAACCTAGCTTTGGAAGAATTTCAAGGAAAGCCTGCCGATTACCAGAAATAATCAGATCAAGAGATCCCTCAGCATCGCTAGGCGCTACCAGGTCCAGCTCAGACAGGATGTCGCTTGCTCGCTTCGCAACTGGTTCCCCTGTTCCAAGCACCGCGACACCAGGAAACTCCCCTTTGATTGCTTCAGCAAGGAACTCGTAGTGGGTACAGCCGAGCACAACTACGTCGGAGCCATTGGCAATCGTGGGACCTAGGGCAGACCGAACTGCCTCTCGAACTATCGGAGTATCTACCTCGCCCTTTTCCACCAATTCAGCAAGATCGTGGCCGACAACACGGTCGATGGCCGTACCCTTCCCAAACTCATCCACCACCCTGGAATAAAGGTCGCCGTCGAAGGTACCTGGTGTAGCAAGGATAGCAACACGGCCTCGCCGGGAAGCATGCGCCGCCGGCTTTACAGCCGGTACCATCCCTACGAATGGCAGGTCAAAAAGCTGACGCAAGTCTGCTATAGCTGCAGCCGAAGCGGTGTTGCAGGCAACTACGATCAGCTTTACCCCAGCATCAACCAGCCGATGGGAAATCGCGAAAGCACGCTTCCGGACCTCGCCAGGGTCTCGGGGACCATAGGGAAACCAAGCGGTATCAGCGAAGTAGACGGTGCGCTCGTTGGGTGCCAAACGGCGAAATTCGCGGAGAACACTGAGCCCACCTACGCCGGAGTCGAACATGCCGACGGGTCGCCGGTCCATCCCGTCAAGCATACGTCTTCCCCAGACTTACCGCCGAAAGGATGCATTCTGTCTTTACAAAAGGCATGCTGCACCCATGACTAAACGGCTGGATCTGGCGTTATTGCCCTCAGAAGCGGAGGGCATGGGGTCGGACGCCTTTCTAGTGATAGACGTACTACGCGCCACAACAACGATCACGATGCTATTTGAGAGGGGGCTTTCTGACCTGCTAGTAGTGGACTCAGTCGAGGCAGGACGAGAACGGGCACATTCAGAGAGCCGCATACTTTTGGGGGAAGTAGGTGGGCTGCCACCTGAGGGCTTTGACTTTGGTAACTCGCCTGCAGAGATCGCCACCCTAGAACTGCGAGGGAAGAAAGCAGCCCTCTTCACGACAAACGGGACCCGAGCACTCCTTGGGGCGGCAGGCAAGGGGGAAGTTGCAGCAGCAGCCTTGGCAAATGCTTCAGCTGCCGCGCGCTGGGCAGCAAGATTTGAGCAGGTGGTATTAGTTTGCGCAGGTAACTCAGGTGGCAAGCGCTTCGCCTTGGAAGACTTCGCCGCAGCAACGCGCCTTGTCCAACTCATTGCTCGCGAGAGCCCAGGCCTGGAACTAGGCGATGCTGCAGGTATAGCCGCTGAAATCACAGGCTACGAGGACTGGATCGCAACGGGACTTCCCCAACGTACAGACCGGAGCGCAAGGCTAGTGGCAGGAGCCCACCATGCGCGTCACCTAAAAACGCTAGGCCTAGATGCCGACATTGCGTTCGCAGCCAGGGAAGACACCTCAAGCATGGTGCCCCGGGTCGTCACGTATGGGGCTGACTGGGCCCTACTAGAGGCCGTTCCACTCTGAGGCAGACCTTTGCTGTTCTGTCTACTTCCATGAGCCTGAGAGTCGAAACTTTTCCACTTCCCCCTCCTCTGGCGCAGAACTACCCAAAGGAGCCCTAGCCCCGTTGCCCCCATCGGCGACGAAGATCCTCGAGCATAGCCTCCTGAGGAACTCGGTCGGCATAACGAGCGTTTTCAAAAGCAGATGTGATTTCGTCAGTTACCTCCAAGTTAAAGGTGCTAAGAAGGACAGGGGCAAACTCCTGGGAGGTCTGCCCATCTGAACGAGGTTTCCCTGCATCGCTCGAGGAAGCAAGGACGTCAAGGTAGAGACGAACCACCCCTTCACCCAAGGGCTTTCGGCGATGATCACGCCGGAAGAGGTTTCGAGCAAAACCGCGCAGATCCTCCCCTAGGCTACCCACGCGTTCGGCCTCGGGAGCATTGATTTCGGGATCACTCGAACGCCTCCTGATAAGAGCAAGGATGAAGATCAATGCGCCCACGACGGCGATACCAAAAACAATTGCTCCGCCAGCCAACGTAAATCTGGTGACGCGAGACGCTAGTGACTCTGATTCATCACCATTGCCCTCGGCACCCTCTGGACTAACCAACATCTCAGGAAGCTCGAATGCAGCAGAATCGGAATCACCCCTGCCCAGCCATCCCAAAAGTAGCTCAACAAGATGAGTGAGCACCCAGGCAAGCGGAAAGAAGATAGTCCAGGTGATGAACCACGCTATGGCCTTCGCTATAGCGGAAACTGGGGTCGAGAGCACATCGATGAGGGGCTCCAGAAAAACGCCAACGAGTAGCACTCCGAGTATGGCAAAGGTCCCTGTCCCCAAAAGCATCAAGGTGGTCACACCACCTGCACGGAGACCACCGATATTGGTGCCACTCTGAGAGAGTTGCGAAAAGGCAAGCGCGGCAAGGGCCACCCCATAGAAGACGACACCGCCCCGAGTAACGAGAACCGCACCCTCACTGGCAGCAGTCAACAAAAGAGCGAGCGTAACCAAAAGGAAAGGGATCGCGAGGGAGCGGGGGGCATTCTCAAGCCAGATGCCACTTCGAGACCGCCAAGAAGCCCAGGCCCAGGTCATAACCAGAAAAAAGCTACTGGCTAACACCGACGGCACCCAGTCCTTCACCTTGCCGGTGTCGAGAACAAAATCCACACCCCAGCTAAAGTCCCAAAGGGCCAGCTCATGGGCATACTGAAGGCGAAGAGCGCTATAAATCACCAACAACCCAACCAGCCCCACCACTAAAGCTTGTTTAACTCCACCAACTCCCAACCAGCCAATCACCGCAGGAGCCAAAAATGCTACGAAACCAATGGCAATAAAGCCGGGAGCGCTCACCACCTCGTTGTGGGGCTCGGGAAGAACCCGCATTGCCAGCTCACCGAAGGTATAGAAGGCAAGAGTCTCGGCAGTGAGTAGCAGCGCAATTGCGGAGCGCTCAATCACGCGATCACCTCACTACCTCTGAAGCTAGACCCGGCAATGTGTACAGAAAGACCTTTGAGCTTATCGAGATCTACGCGGTCAGAGGTAACCACAACAGCAACGCGATACCCCTCACCTTGGAGCCGCCGCAGCGACTCGGCAAGTTCATCGGTCATGAAGGCCGCGGTGAGGACCAAGGTGGATCCAAGAGGAAGTCGACTCGATTCCCTACTAAGGTGGCCCGTGAGCGTACCCATAGTAAGAGGTTGCACAACAGCCAAAGTTTCGAGGATACGTGGGAGCTGAGAACGGGAACGAGAAGGCGCAAGTCGGATGGGGCGATCAGAGTTGGGAAGCGAGCCATTCGCGAGCAGACCCACAGCGTACCGGCGCTCAGTCCCCCAAACCGCCAACGAAGCAGCCATGGAAACGGTGCGCTCCAAATCCTCCTTCAGATAGCCTTCCCATGAGTTCCCAAGAGTGTCGATGTTTAGCAGGACATATAGGTGCTGCACAGCAGAAGGCTCGTAGACACGAGACTGAAGCTCGCCACGACGAGCAGTCGCTTTCCAGTCAATGCGACGAAGTGCATCCCCAGGTTCGTAGTCACGCAGACCAGCGATCCGAAGAGGGTCTTCGAAAATACGATTGCGGCCCTTGGACTCACCCAGAGGTCGATCAGCAGGAAATCCCAGATCTTCGAGGGGGAAAACCCGAGGATAGGAAATGAAAGGGATGGTCCCTGTTACCTCCAAGTGGCGAGGAAATACCCCCAGGAGGTCGGCTGAGTGAAGTTGAGCGGGGCCGATCTGGAACTGGCCTCTCTCTGTCGCGCTTATACGAGTGCGCCAGCGGCGACGCTCGTACCAACCAAGCGCACCGCGGCGCAGAAGCCAACTAAGGCCAGGCGCAGAGGCAGCCGACGGCGTCTCCTTCTCTACCTCTAGCTCCTCCGAGATAGCCAACCGAAGATCGAACCATGGCAAAGGAAGCGGTTTACGGTTCTCTAGCTCAAAACTCAACTCAACCTGTTCACCCTGGAAGGCACGAGAGTCACTCAGACTGCTGCTAACACTCACACGTCGAAAAATGTACCGGGCCCAGACCCGACTCAGAGAACCCACAATGAGAACTACCACACCAATACCAGTGACCATCGGCTGGCCAGTGCCCGCACCAACACCAATCAAGACCGGTCCCGCTAACAGCCAGAGGTCACGGAAGACCATCAGTCAGCTTGAGTAGTAAAACGACATCATCACTAGCGACGCTGCCAAGGAGACTCATCTTTAGACGAATCCGGACGGGATGAGACAGACGCGGCCGAAGAGATCGGCGACGAGTCACTGAGGGAAGGAGCAGCCTCAGTTGGAGAGGGAGAAGGGGGATCTTCCTCGATCGGAACAGGGACACGGTCGAGAACCTCGGATATTAGATCCTCAACCTCACGTCCGCGAAGACGAGTTTGGGTCGACAAGATCAGGCGATGGGGTAAGACGTATGGGGCCATCGCCTTTACATCGTCAGGGAGCACATAGTCACGCCCAGAGACTGCGGCAAAAGCACGAGCAGCGCGAAAAAGCGCAAGGCTCGCACGAGGACTAGCTCCGAGCTCAAAGAATGCCTCTTCGCGAGTCTCTCTTACGATCCGGACGGCATACCGGCGGACAGCAGGATCGACATGCAAGTTCTGCAGAGCTTCAGCCATCTCTGTGAGACGCTCAGCGGTAACAATGGGCTGGAGGGAATTTAAGGGGTTGGTATGTTCCTGGCGGGCAAGTATTTCGTCCTCGTCATCCTCAGCAGGATAGCCAAGGCTAAGCCTAAGGAGGAAACGATCGAGTTGTGCTTCCGGCAAAGGAAAGGTTCCTTCAAGCTCAACGGGATTCTGCGTTGCTATGACAAGGAAAGGACGAGGAAGCAGTGTTGTCTCTCCCTCGACAGTGAGCTGGCGCTCCTCCATTGCTTCAAGCAATGCCGCTTGAGTGCGTGGAGTAGCCCTATTGATCTCATCCGCTAGAACGACCTGAGCGATCAAAGGGCCCTCCCGAAAGGCAAACTCCTGCGTCTTCTGATCAAAGTAGTGAATTCCGGTGATATCGGATGGCATTAGATCCGGGGTGAACTGGATCCGTTTAAAGGTGCACCCCAATGACCTCGCAAGAGCCTTCGCAAGGGTTGTCTTACCAGTCCCAGGAACGTCTTCAAGCAGGATGTGGCCTTCACAAAGAATGGCGACCAGAGCCAACTGAACGATCTCGCGCTTCCCCACAATGACTCGTTCGACGCCATCCCGCATGGCTTCGGCCGTTTCGCAGATGTCGTTCACATCTTCCAAAGAGAGACGGGCGGTAGCATCGGTCATGGGCGCCCCCTTGGCAGGGCGATCGTAGGGGTTAGGCAGGCCTTGCGCGAATCCCGTGGCAAACTGACGCAATGGAAAATGTGAGTTCAATCGTTCTGGGGGACAACACCGTGCACTTTGTGACACGGGGAAATGTGTGCATCCTCATAGACACTGGCCCCGACTTCGCAGGGGCATGGGAGCTACTTCAGGAAAAAGTTGAAGAACAGAGGCCGGATTTTGTAGTAGCAACCCACGGACATCATGATCATGCGGGTCTAGGAAAGAAGTGGCAGTCCATAGGAGTACCAGTTTGGGTAGGGAGGAACGACGGCCCGATGACAGCAGCTCCCCAATTGCAATCACCAGATGAGATGGAAGCGCTTCTGGCCTGGGCAGAAGACACTGGAGCACCAATTGAAATTACAGCTCACTTCCAGGATCGCCTAGAAAGAAGACGGGAAACAGCATTGAGGGCAGCTACCTCGAAAGATTATCCCAAAGACGGCATTCGCTGGCCGACGGGTCTGCGCTATCCACCCTTTGAGGCTGACAGCCTCATCGAGGGAAATATCGAGGTGGACGGCATTCAAATTCTAAGTGCGCCAGGGCACACGCCAGGAAACATGGTCCTCGCGATTCCCGAGGAAGGTTGGCTATTCTCGGGAGACCAGTTGCTGCCAAATGTTGACCCCCTGCCTGCGATTCAGTTTTTAGAGAAAGACAAGGGCCTGCAGCGCTTTCCCTCATTGGCATACTTCACAAGCTCACTGGAACGCTTGGCAGAGATCGGCTTCACGCGCTGCTTCCCTGGGCATGGCAAACCTTTCGACCAGGCAGCGGAAGCAATCACAGAGGCATTGGGACGTATTGAACGACGCTGCACGCGAGTACACGATTCGCTGCGCAAAGAGGGCCCTGCGAGCGTTTATGAGCTAGGTATTCGACTCTATCCGCGGGGGACCAAACACCGCTTTTGGCAGACTGCATCAAGTATCCAGGGACAGCTCGATCTCTTAGAAGCTCGCGAAGAGGCACAGGAAGTGGACGGTCAGTGGATGGTTCGCTAACCGCCATCGCCCAGGGACATATGCAACGTGAGGTAGCAAGCGCCTATCATCGAAAGAGCCCAGAGCTGGGGTGGCGGAATTGGCATACGCAGCGGACTTAAAATCCGTGGCCGCAAGGCTTGAGGGTTCGAATCCCTCCCCCAGTACCAACCTTCTCTAAATCCTTGGCGCACCGTAAACCTTGACAGGGTCCGAGAGGGCGCCCTATTCTCCCGATGACTTTCTCGTCCAGGTGCCCGTTTCGGGAGAATAGGGAAGGCGGTGAAAATCCGCCGCGGTAGCGCCACTGTAAGCGGGGAGAGGAGCTAAAGCTCACTGTCGGTGAGTCGACAGTAGAGATTTAGCATTATTCCCGACCCGCAAGCCAGGAGACCTGCCTGAATGAGAGGTGTCATCTCTCCGCTTTAGAGAGGTGCCCTCGGTCTCCGGGCAGCATCCCGAACAGGTCGAAAAGGTACCTCCAGCGGCAAAGCGTTGGGGGTTTTCTTTTGCAGGCGATCGGGCTCGCAACGTTACGTGGTTACCGCCAATTGGGTGTCGGCACCCGGCTAGGGCTGGGCGGAGTGATTCTGATGACGCTGGTGTTCGTCATCGGGTTGATCTCCTTGAGCCTAGGTCCGGTCGACAT
>CEUS01136749.1_pt1 | contig 12279 bp, 7 predicted proteins | sample 427031 | NCBI WGS metagenome assembly CEUS01 (sample SAMEA2622837, study PRJEB7988) | marine metagenome | biome: marine biome (ENVO:00000447); feature: marine epipelagic mixed layer (ENVO:xxxxxxxxx); material: "saline water (ENVO:00002010), including plankton (ENVO:xxxxxxxx)" | depth 140 m | reverse complement strand
GGCGGGAACACCTTTGAAATTGAAGCGGGCACGATGGATTTCAACGATCCAGATGGCTGGGTTCCAGAGCTTGATTTATCGGCAAGAACGGAAATCGGTAATGAAGAGATTACCGTCACCTTGCAAGGCCCCTTCGATGCCTTGAAGACGACGATGCGTTCCAGCTCAAACCTTTCGGAAAGCGACATCGTCTCGTTACTGCTTACGGGGCGAACCCTAGGGCAAGTGGGAACCGCACCCGTGGCAGCTGCGCGAGATAGGGCCTTGGGACTGGTATCTGGTGAACTGTTGGGAGTAGCAGGTCGGTCGGTTGGCCTCGACAGTGTAAGGCTAGATCGGGGTACGAATCAGGGGGATGTTCGATTTGATTCGAGTCTGATAGCAGGCGAAGCTAATCCTGGTACCCGATTGACGGTAGGCAAGCATTTGAATCGACAGATCGAGCTTGTCGCCTCACAGAATCTCCGTGAGAGTGGCTTAGTCACCTGGATTGTGAATTACTTGCCGATGCGCAATTTGGAGTTACGCCTTGTAGTCGACGACGAAACAGACCGTTCCTATGAGTTGCGTCATGCGTTGACTTTTGGCCAATCTGACGAACCATTCAGTTCCTCACCGGTAATATCTGAGCCGCGAGTGACCACAGTTAGATTTGTAGGTGATACCGGGCTTCCTGAATCGGAGCTTCGGGAACTGGTCGGTCTCCAGACTGGAGACAATTTTGATTTTCTACGATGGCAGGATGGGCGAGATCGGATTGAACGTTACCTGTGGGAGCACAATTTTCACGAATCGCGAGTACGTACCCGTCGTGTATCAGATTCGCTCATGAATACAGTTGCCTTGGAATTTGAGATTGAGGCCGGTTCCCAAAATACGATCGACTGGTATGGCTACGAACCAACGCCAGAGCTTCTCGGGGAGTTGGAGGCGCTTTGGAGCCAGTCGATTCTTGAGGTTTTTCTGGTGGAGGAGGCAGACCGGTTGGTTCGTCGACATCTCGTTGCTGAGGGCTACCTTAGACCGAATTTGACTGTAAAGATTCAGGAAAGTGCTGATGGCAGCAAGAAACAGCTGATGATTGACCTCGATTTAGGTCCTAGGTCACTCGATAGGCAGTTGTTGTTTGTTGGGCAGGAGCAAATGGCATTGTCTCGAGTCAACAATCTTGTGACTCCGGGTCGCGAAGCAGATGCATGGGCTGGAGGAGATGAACTGGTCAAAGTGGTAGTGGGCCACTACAGGGCCGAGGGCTTTCTTGCAGCACGGGCAGTGAAACGAATGCCTGAGTTTAATGACCAAACTGCAACGCTTAGGATCGAGATTTTCGAGGGGCCAGTATTCCGAGTGGGCGAGATTGAGGTTGAAGGTTCGAGGCGCTTGGGTACTGCGGATGTCAATGCCTTAGCTGGATTGACAACCAATGTTGTATACGATGCAGGCCTTAGAACTCGTTTAAGAAGCGCGGTGTTGACCTCCTATCGTACAGCCGGGTTTAACGCGGTTCGGGTGCGGCTTATTCCAGAGGTCAATGCTCTTGATGAGACTGTGTCACTTGTAGTCTCGATTGATGAAGGACGCAGGCAAGTGCTAGGCGAGGTTGAGGTCGACGGAGGGTTGACCACTCGAACTCAGCTCATAGAGGAAGCTTTGCAATTAACGAGAGGGGACCCGGTGGACCCTATTCTCTGGGGCCAAGCTCGGCAAAGATTGTATGACACGGGTGCGTTTCGTAATGTTGATATTCTACCGGTCGTCAGTGACCCGGTGGCTACGAATGTTGCCGGGGAAGATCAGCTGGTTACAGCGCGGTTGCGGTTGGAAGAATGGCCGCGTTATCGCGTCCGTTACGGGTTGCAGCTTATCGACGAACAGGCACCGTTAGGGGAGATCGACAGCCGGGGCCAAGTCGGTGTCGTGGCTGATATCACCCGGCAGAATTTTTTGGGGCGTGCTATTAGTCTCGGGAGTGCTGTTCGCTATGATTCAGCCCAAAGGGCAGCTCGAGGATTTATTGCATTTCCTTCATTTTTTGGGCGGAAGGTTCGCTCTAATCTTTTTGTATCTCGTGTGCGTGAGACCTTTGGTTCTGAAGGGAGCAAGGCGGAAATCAATCGGCAAGGTTTGACCTTTGAGCAGAAGGTCACACCGAGTGATCATTTGACGTTAGCTTATAGTTATAGCTTCGATCGGAATCACGCCGCGAAGGAAGATCTTCGTACACTGCCATCTGTTTACCTGGCTCGTTTCAACACCAATTTGATTGTGGATAGCCGAAATGATGTGTTCAATGCCACGCAGGGCTGGTTTCATTCGTCTAGTTTGGAATGGGGGGCTCCAACCTTGGGTTCAGACCGGCGTTTTTTCAAATACGTCGGACAACAGAACTACTTCAGACCGTTTGAGAATGGGATGGTCTTGGCTTCTGCACTGCGGATAGGGGCTGCTGCAAGCTTCGGGCGGCAACTGATTTTTTCGGAGAGGTTTTTTGCGGGTGGAGGAACAACCGTGCGTGGGTATTTGCAAGATGAGCTCGGTCCGCGAGATTCGGTGGGGCATCCGATGGGTGGCCAGGCAGTGGTCGTGTTGAATCAAGAGGTTCGTTTTCCTGCCTGGAGAATGTTTCGTGGTGTTGGGTTCGTCGATGCGGGTAACGTATTTAGATCCACGAGTGAGGTTTCCCTTGGCCGTCTGCAAGTGGCAACTGGACTAGGGGTTCGTGTGGATACCCCGGTTGGTTTGTTTAGGGTGGACTACGGACTCCCACTCACTGCGACACGGCCAAACACTACAGGAAGGTGGTTCGTTTCGCTTGGACAAGCGTTCTGACAGCGGTCGATTTAAATAGGAGTTTCGAGAGGAGCCACTAGGGTCTGGCTTCGCTCATGTAGACTCTTCAGAACTAAATAGTGCGTGGTAGTGAAGGGTGGTTCAGTAAAGGAATTAAGGTGTTTGCTACTTGTGGACTGCCTCCCCATTGTTTAGGCGAGTTTAGGGTGGCTGGCATGGTTGGTTCGGATTGCTAAACTGGTTGGAAGATTTAATGATTCGGCAGTGTCAATGGATTCGGTGGCCAGTGCTGATGGCTTTGGTTGGTACTAGCCTGTTTGTTGGCTGCAGTGCGCGGGGGAGCGTATCTATTGTGGACGCTCAGACCGCTGTGCAGGTTAAGACAGCATTGGTGAATGATTCCGCTGTCGGTACCTTGCCGATTGACGTCCAAGTACACGGCGGGATGGTGACCCTCGTGGGAACCGTGCGCTCGGCTGTGGAAATCGACCAAGCTCTCGCGGTCGTCAGAGCGGTGCCTGGTGTTGTCGGTGCTAGGTCGGTGTTGAAGGTTAACTCCGTGCCGGCGGCGCGGGTAGTGCCTTCCAACCGGCTTCCGGCACTCGCTCCCGAGCCAGAATCCCCTTCGCGGCGCGTAGCAGCTGGGGTCTCTTGGGCAAGAATGACGCCCAGTCATCGGGTCCTTGCCTCGACAACAGCGTTGGGACCGATCATACGAATGCGCCCTGGTTCCTCAGGGTTCGGTCCGAGCTTTGGGTTTGATTGGTTCGAGGGAGAACTCCAGGCTGGGGATGGAATGTCGCCACTTGCGGCTTTGCGAGCCAAGCCGGTCATGGCGGGTGGCCAGTATCAATTCGTTAAAGGGCGATTTTCAGCAGGAGCGACGGTTGTGGCCGGATACTCTTTTAATAGTTTGGCTGTCGACAAGAAGAAAGCCGCTTCCAACCGAGCGATTGCGGTCACAAATAGCTTTGCATGGCGTCCTGGGGCATGGGTGTGGTACGACCTTTTTCCGAAGGTTGGACTTAATGTGGTCGGTGGCTACCTGTTCACAACCCCGGAGTTGACTATTGCGAATGATGACTCTGTCAGCAGTCGGCAGGTGAAGGCCAGTACTGCGGTCTTGAAGGTCGGTATAGCCTACTGGATCTTTTAAATTTGAGGTTAGGGCTCAAGGTGTGAACGACGTGTTAGGTTGATGTGATACCTGGTACTCGAGTGAAGGTACACGACATGCCAAGTTGGGTGAACGCGTTATTCGTCCTTCCGATGGCCCGTGTGGGCGATTCGGTGCTTTTTGCGGGGCGGGCTTTGGCCGCAGCCTTGCGTCCACCATTTGAGTTTAAAGAGACGGCGAGACAGCTCTATGAAATCGGGTGGCTGTCCGTTCCGCTTGTTGCAGTGTCAGGTTTTGCTGTAGGTATTGTGTTGTCGATGCACACACGCGCATCCCTGGAGCGGTTCGGAGCAGAAGCCTTGATTCCCGCGGCGCTTACCCTGGCGTTAGTTCGGGAGACAGGTCCCCTGGTGGTCGGTTTACTTATATCGGGACGGGTGGGAGCTGGAATTGGAGCCGAACTTGGTGCGATGAAGGTGACCGAACAGATTGATGCCCTTGAAGCGAGTGCTGTTGATTCCTTCAATTTCTTGGTTGTAACGAGGGTAGTGGCTTGCATCGTAGCTATGCCAATCCTGACAACGGTTATGAACTTTACAGGCATCCTTGGAGGTTGGGCGGCTGAGTCCGCAGTGTCGGGTTTGGGGTTGTTTTCCTACCTTAGGGCAGCTTTTTCGATCGTGCAGTTTACCGATTATCTTCCGGGTACCCTCAAGACGATGGTGTTTGGATTTATCATCGCAATTACGGCCTCATATCTCGGAATTAATTCCTCGCAGGGAACTCAGGGCGTAGGACGAGCAGCGACCCGTAGTGTGGTTTTGGCGTCGGTGCTATTGATAGCTACTAACGTCGTGCTCGTTCGTTTGATTTTCTTTGTGTTCCCAGAGAGTGCCCAGTGAGCCAGGGAACCCACCCGATTCAGCTTGAGCATGTTTCTAAGCGATTTGGCTCATTCCGGGTTCTAGATGATATCTCGCTTGATTTACCGAAGGGCGAGGCGACTGTGGTGTTGGGGCGAAGCGGTACAGGTAAGAGCGTGTTGCTCAAGCATATCGTGGGCCTCATGTCGCCTGACAGTGGACGTGTAGTCGTGCAGGGGCAAGAACTCACGGTCCTACCAGCGGCCGACGTTGCCTTGGTGCGGCGACAGATTGGCTTCCTGTTTCAGAATGCGGCGTTGTTTGATTCTATGTCTGTAGGGGAGAACGTCGAGTTTCCGATCAGGCGCCATACTCAACTATCCGACAGGAGTGTCAGGGCCCAGGCAAGGGAAAAGCTCGCTCTGGTAGGACTAGAGCAGGACTACGACAAGCTTCCAGGTGCGCTTTCTGGCGGGATGCGAAAGCGAGCCGGCTTGGCACGAGCGATGGCTCTGGACCCGGCGATTCTCTTGGTGGACGAACCTAGCGCGGGGCTCGATCCGATTACTTCTGAAGAGATCGATGATTTACTCATTCGTGTAAAAAAAGAACTCGGGACAACTCAGGTTGTGGTGACGCACAACATTCCGAGCGCCCGCCGAATAGGAGACACGCTAGTTTTTTTACACAAAGGGCGAGTACTTGTGCGGGGTACCGCGGCTGAGCTTGAGCGAAGCAAGCACACTATCGTCGAGCAGTTCATGTCTTCCGAAGCTGGTGGGTAGACGGGAGTTGTAGGTCCTAGTTGAAGAAAATAGATGGAGGGTAAGCATGGGGTCCCCACGGTTGGCCTTTGTTGGAACATTCGTTGCTGGTGGTTTGTTGTTGTTTGCGGTCGGCCTGTTCTTGATCGGGGATCGAAGGCAACTGTTTACTGAACATTTTGAGCTTGAGGCTGACTTTGGGAATGTGACTGGCATTGTTATCGGTACCAGTGTTCGCCTAGCTGGACTTGAGGCGGGAGAGGTGTTGGGGTTGGAGATTCCTGCTGGCCCTGGGGAGCGATTCGCCGTTCGCATGCGGGTGCGCGAAGATTTGCGTCCGCTAGTGCGCACAGACTCGGTTGCGGCTGTCTTGACTGATGGTTTGCTTGGCGCCGTGTTTATTCAGATTCGCTCGGGTAGTACTTCGGCTCCTGAAGTTGCGGATGGTGGTGCGATCCGAGGGGTCGATTCTATCGAAATTGCTGATCTTATTGAAGAAGGTCGGGATACCTTTCGGGTGGTGGCCGATGAATTTTTAGGGTTGCGTGAACAGATGGCTGGCACTTTTTTGGCGTTGGGCGAAACGGCTGAGACCACTGCGCAGCTGATCAATGATGCAGGTGATGACATCCAGACGGTCACCAATGCCACTGCAGGCCTCATGGAGGATGTGCGGGCGATACTCGCTGATACGCGAACCCTGACTGGTGATCTTTCCGGCGGTCGTGGCACGGTTGGTAAGTTGCTTGGCGATGAGGCCCTTTACACCCATCTGGTTGGGACTGCCCAAGAAGCTGAAGCAACAATGCGGGCAGTCCGTGGGAGTGCCGAGCGTGTTGAACAACTTGTTGGTCAGTTTGGTGGTGAGGAAGGCCAAACAGCTAAGCTCCTGGCCGACGCGAGCGATGCAGTGAGGCTGGCTAGACACGCGATGTCTGACCTTGCAGAGAATACGGAGGCGATCAAGCGGAATTGGTTATTCCGGGGGTTTTTTTCTGAGCGCGGCTTCTACAATCTCGATGAATTGGCTTTGGACGAGTACCGGGAACTCTTAACTCGCGATCGGTATACCCCTTTAAGGATTTGGATCGATGGAGACTTGCTATTTGATACCGACTTAGATGGGCGTGTGGCGCTTGCCGTGGATGCTGATCGCCGGATCGACGAAGCCATGAGTGAGCTGCTAATTTACCCTCGTGATAGCCCCCTGGTTGTTGAGGGCTATGCCAGCGGAGGGGGTCGAGGCCAAGAATTTGTCAGTTCGCAAGCTCGGGCTGATGTCGTTCGGGATTACTTAGTTGCTGTATATGGGAGGGTGTCTACGATAACCGGCACGATGCCGATTGGTTCCGATGCGACTGAAAGTCCAGCAGGGGATGGAAGCTGGAATGGTGTTGCCCTCACGCTACTGGTTGACCCTCAGCACCTTACACGCGGTACCCATCCTGCGACAACTGAGCAGTGAATGGCTAGTTTGCGAAAGTGATCAATGTCTGGAGGAGGGCCGGAGCTGAGGGGTGTTGCTGGAAACCAGGCCTTGTTGGCGGGAGAGGAGCTGAGCAGTGATTTACGAGCTACGGACATATACGGTTAAGGTTGGCACCCTGCCTGAGGTGCTTAGGTTGTTTGAGGAGCGACTTGCACACCGGGAGAAGTACTCGCCTTTGCTAGGTTGTTGGTACACAGATATTGGGCCCCTCAACCAGTTTGTGCATCTCTGGGGATATGAGTCACTCCAGCAGCGTACTGAAGTTCGAGAAGCCTTCTCTGCCGATCCAAATTGGCCACCCCCGATCATGGACCATCTCGTCGACATGAGGTCTGAGGTGATTGTTCCGTTTTCTTCGATTGGGAACGTGACCGGAGGTACGTTCGGACCGGTTTACGAACTCAGGAGTTACCAGTTGGAGCCAGGTAGCGGACCCCAACTCAAAGAGACATGGGACCCTATGCTGCTGGCCCGCAGTTCCCTCAGCAAGCCCTTGTTAATTGGGATAAGCGAGTTTGGTGCGCTTAATACCCTTATTCATATCTGGCCTTACCGGACGCTAGAAGAGCGCGCTGCGATTCGGGCCGATGCAGTGAAAAAAGGAGTGTGGCCGCCTCCCACTGCGCCACTGATCCAGAGTATGCGCAACGTAATTATGCTGCCGACCGGCTTCTCGCGACTACAGTGAGAAGGTTGCTGCACAATGCCGAGTGTGAGAGACGCTTTACCTGCTGGGTGTCAATCAGGCACAATTAGCCCGTCCGAGTTCGCCTAATGTTGGGGCCGCGGGTTGCCCAGAGTCTGCAGGGGGAAGTATGCGGTTAGTCCAGAGCCGGAGTTGGAAAGGGTTGGGGTCGGTAAGGCTGGCTACTCAAGCCGTTCTGAATCAGTTTGCGATAGCAATTTTGGTGTGGAATAGCTATGCAGGGGTTGTCTATGCCCAGTCGGAGTCATCTAACCAGTCCTCGAATGCTGTGGCCCAGATGCTTGATGGCTTTTGCATCGGTTGCCATAATCAGCGCCTGCTGACCGCCGGGCTCGCGCTTGACGCGGTAGACCCAGCACATCCTGAGGCTCATCCCGAGGTCTGGGAGAAGGTCATTGCGAAGTTGCGCGCCGGGTCGATGCCTCCTCCGCGCCGCCCGCGACCAAGCGAGGTTACTTATAATGCGGTCGCGGGACATTTAGAGACTGCGCTTGACACTGCCTGGGCAGCTGGGCCGAACCCGGGCAGGGGGAATGCGGTGCATCGCTTGAATCGTACTGAGTACGCTAACGCGGTACGTGATCTTTTTGCCCTTGAAGTGGATGTTGCCTCATTGCTACCCGGAGATGAGACCGCCGATGGTAGTTTCGACAACTTTGCGGATGTCCTTACAATTTCAAGAACCCATCTTGAGCGTTATTTATCGGTTGCTCGGCAAGTGACCCGAGCGGCAGTTGGTCTGGCTCCACCGGCAGCAGGATTCGAAACCTTTGAGGTTCCCTTGCATGTGGTTCAGGATGGACGCCAGAGCGAGCAGTTACCCCTTGGTTCCCGAGGAGGGCTGGCAGTCCCCTACCACTTCCCGGTTGATGGCGAATACGTGATCAGGGTTCGGTTACGCCGACAGTATCAGGCCTACCTCATGGGTATGGGCTGGCCACAGACGCTGGACGTACGACTCGATGGCCGCTTGGTTAAGCGTTTCACGGTTGGTGGTAACGCTCCAGGGCGGCCGGCTGCTTCTAGTTATGCTGGAGACGGCGAGCCGGGGTTTGCAGCAGACCCTGCCTGGGAAACCTTTATGCAGTTGACCGGTGATGCTGGTCTTGAGGTCCGTCTGCCAGTTGAGGCTGGTCCCCGCGACGTGGGCGTCTCCTTTGTTAGAGAACTGTGGGAGCCCGAAGGGTTACCCCAGCCGCTGCAAAGGGGGCGGGTCTTAACAAATGACCAAATTTATATGGGGTATGCCGCGGTTGAAGCGGTTGAGATCGGAGGCCCCTACGGTGCGACTGGGGGAAGCGGTGAAACGCCGAGTAGGCGGGCTATTTTCACATGCCGACCAGCCGGTGTAAGTGACGAGAAGCGTTGTGCCCGTGAGATCTTGGCAAGATTGGCAAGGAGGGCCTACCGGCGACCGATTACCGACGAAGACTTGTCCGTGTTGCTAGAGTTTTTTAGCCAGGGTCGCCGTTTTGGTAGTTTTGATGCTGGTATCCAGTTTGCCCTCGAGCGCCTCTTGGTCGATCCAGATTTTCTCCTTCGTGTTGAACGAGACCCACAGCAGCTAGCGTCTGGTCAGACGACTTACGAACTTAGCGACCTAGAAATTGCGTCTAGGTTGTCGTTTTTTCTCTGGAGTAGCCTCCCAGATGATGAATTGCTCTCGCTTGCAGAAGCAGGAGCACTTACCGCTCCGGGAGAGCTTGAGCGTCAGGCTAGACGATTGTTGGCCGACCCACGCGCTGTCGAGGCTCTGGTTAAAGACTTTGCCGCCCAATGGTTGAATCTGCGTAGAGTTGGCGAGGTCGTTGTCGATCCCAATCGCTATCCCAACTACGATGAGACTTTGCTGGAGTCCTTCAAGCAGGAAACTGAATTCTTTGTGGCCGAGAATTTGAGAAACGACCACAGTGTGACCGAGTTGCTCGATGCCGACTACACTTACGTCAATGAGCGACTAGCGCAGCACTATGGTCTTCCCGGGGTCTATGGCAGCCGCTTGCGAAAGGTGCATTTAGACGACTCTAGCCAGCGTGGGGGACTGCTTGCGCAGGGGGCGCTGTTGGCCACGACCTCCTACCCGGATCGGACTTCGCCGGTGCTTCGTGGCAAATGGTTGCTTGATAACATTTTTGCTCAACCGGTTCCACCACCGCCACCTGACGTCGATACGACATTGGAGGAAGAGCTTGGGCGTCAGCAGCCCCTCACCATTCGGGAACGTCTCGCTCAGCATCGTAGTAGCCCGACCTGCGCTAGTTGCCATTCGGTGATTGACCCTCTCGGATTTGCTCTTGAAAACTTCGATGTGATCGGCGGGTGGCGAACGGTTGATGAAGCCGGGCAACCGGTTGATGCGACCGGTACTACAGCCAGTGGTGGGAAAATTGAGGGATTGGTCGGCTTGAGGGCGCTTTTGTTGGATGACCCGGAGCGGTTTCCACGCACCGTGACCGAGAAACTGCTAGCCTATGCATTGGGCCGCCCGCTTGAGTATTTTGACAGACCGACGGTGCGCAAGATCGTTCGTGAGGCTGCTGATAACGACTATCGGTGGTCTTCCGTGATAGCTGGGATTGTGCAGAGTGCGACCTTTCGGACACGAGCAGTCGAAGCTGCTATAAACTGAATGGGTATTGTGTTTGTAGGGTAGGGCAATCTTGTTGGTAGGTTTGATTGTGGTAGGTAGGTTGTCGGAGTAGCTGGGAGATTGTGCGGGGATATCCCGCTATGAAAAAGAGAGGCACATATGACTTTCTTGAACAAGGCGTTGCCACGCAGGACCGTTCTACGCGGAATTGGTGCCGCAGTTGCTCTGCCAGTGCTCGACGCTATGCATCCGGCTTTTGTTCTGCGCGGAAGTGCAAGGGCGAAGCCTGTTCACCGGTTTCAGGCATTCTATGTTCCCAACGGAATGGCGATGCCTTACTGGACGCCGAAGGAAGAGGGACCCAAGTTTGGCCTTTCCCCGATTCTCGAACCCTTGGGTGACTATCGTGACCAGATGATTGTTCTTTCGGGACTAAATGCCAGCTGGAACTACATTCATGCCGGTGCATCAGGGTCGTTTTTGACAGGAACTACTCGGGGCGGACGGAGCGAGATTGAAATCCTCGCAGATGTCTCTATGGATCAGTTGCTCGCAAGGCACTTTGCGAATGAGACCCAAGTCCCATCTTTGGAGCTTTCTCTGGACCCACCGAACAATGCGGGGGCCTGCACGGGAAATCTGAGTTGCGTTTATACCCACACACTCTCCTGGCGAAGCCCCACGCAGCCGCTTCCGACCGAATGGAATCCCCGTGCCGTTTTCGAAACATTGTTCGGTGACAGTGGAACAACAAACCGGAAGGCACGGCAGGCTAGGTTGCTACAGCACAAGAGCTTGCTGGACTCTGTTGGCGACAAGCTGGCATCTCTGCGGCGGGAATTGGGGCCACGGGATCGCGTTAAGGTTGATGAGTACACGGAGTCTTTACGAGATGTTGAACGGCGTATCCAGAAGGCAGAGGAGCAGAGCGATCTGGAATTGCCGACACTTGAGCAACCTCAAGGTGCGCCGCCAGACTTCGAAGACCACCTTGAGTTGATGTTCGACTTACAGGTGCTGGCGATGCAGTCTGACCTGACACGCGTGATTTCATTCATGATTGGCAAGGAACAGAGTGCGCGCCCATACCCGCAGATCGGTGTCCCCGAGGCACACCATCCACTGTCTCATCACAACGACGTGCCCAAGTGGGTTGAGCACATGTCGAAGATCAACCGCTATCACACAGGGCTGTTTGCTAGGTATCTGGCTAAGTTACGTGCTACCCAGGACGGTGATGGATCCTTGTTGGATAACATGACGATTCTCTACGGATCTGGACTTTCGAACAGCACGCGTCACTCTGGGCGGAATTTGCCTTTGATGCTAATGGGAGGTGGCGCCGGTCGGTTGCCGAGTGGTCGCCATCTAAAGTACACAGAGGAGCCGTCCATGGCGAATTTACTTGTTACCCTGATGGATAAGCTGGATGTTCCGGTTGACCATGTAGGAGGGAGTAGCGGGGCACTGTCGATCGACACGCTGACAGGGCTTCTTTAGAGAATAGCGTTCATGAGACTTAGTCCTGCGAATACCGACACCCGTTGCCCTAGTGGGTTTTATCGGCTGTTTGTAGGTTTAAATATGGGAGGGATGGGAAAGGTTCTCACCTCCGCTCAAAAATGACAATACAGGTAGCGTTCCTTCGGTTGGTTGTTCTACTCGTTGGGCTGGGTGTGGGTAATGCTGCGGCACAGCCGTCTAGGCTCCTTACGGCTGCTAAACAGGGAGACATGACGACTGTTGGACACCTGGTTGAAGAAGGGGTGGCACTCGACCAATCAGAGGGGGACGGCACGACACCATTGCACTGGGTGGTCTATCACGATCAGAGAGGCATGGCGCGTCGATTACTAACCGCTGGTGCTGACGTGAACGTCGCGAATGACCTTGGTGTGACTGCACTCTGGATTGCCAGCCAGAATGGAAGTGAAGAACTTGTTCGAATATTGCTGGATGC
>CEUS01241750.1_pt1 | contig 12281 bp, 11 predicted proteins | sample 427031 | NCBI WGS metagenome assembly CEUS01 (sample SAMEA2622837, study PRJEB7988) | marine metagenome | biome: marine biome (ENVO:00000447); feature: marine epipelagic mixed layer (ENVO:xxxxxxxxx); material: "saline water (ENVO:00002010), including plankton (ENVO:xxxxxxxx)" | depth 140 m | reverse complement strand
GGCCCACGTAGCCGCCAAGATTGGCTCCGATGTCGATGTTCGATCCCACGGCGAGCAACGAGAAGAAGTGCACGAGCGTGAAGGCCAGCCCTGCCGCGATCAGCGTCACCGCCGCCAGATATTTGCCCAGCACGAATTCGTGGTCCTTGATCGGCAGGGTGGCGATCAACTCTGCTGTCCCGATGTTGTTCTCCCTCGCGATCAGGCCCATCGTGACCACGGGGCAGAAAAACAGATAGACCAGCGGGACAATGTTGAACAGGGCCCGCATATCCGATTGGTTGATCAAGAAAAAGGTGTTGGAGAAGAAATAGCCGTTCAGAAGAACGAATGAAACGAGGAAGATGTAGGCCATCGGACTCTTGAAATAGCCCATCAGTTCCTTCGTATAAATCGTACGGATATTACGCACGGTCCGGCCCTCCTTCCGCCGTCAGGCCACGGAACACGTCTTCGAGTTGCACGCGGAAAGGACTCATCTCCAGGATGGCCCATCCCGACGCTTTCGCATAGTTGAAGATCGCCTCTCGAGGATCGACGTCCCGGTCGTACTCGAGCGAAAGGGTGAAGGTCTCGCCATTGGCGACCGTGTCCTTCACGTCCACGCCCTCCACTTGTGAGGAAAGTGCCTGAACCGTTTCTTCTGTTGCGTGTGTCACCTCCAGCGTCAACTGCGTTCGACCCTGGAAACTCGACATCAGTTTGTCGGTCGTCCCGTCGGCCACGATTGTGCCGTGATCGATAATAACGATACGATCGACCGTCGCCGCGATCTCCTGCAGGATGTGGCTCGACATCACGACCATCTTTTCCCGACCGAGATCCTTGATCAACTCTCGAATCTCGACAATCTGGTTCGGATCCAGACCGGAAACCGGTTCATCCAGAATCAGAATCTTCGGGTCGTGAATCATAGCCGCGGCCAGCCCGACGCGCTGGCGATATCCCTTCGAGCACTCCGCGATCGGTCGATGCACGACCTCGGTCAGGTCGCATCGCTCGATCACGCGCCCCAGCGCCTGCGTCCACGCCTTGCCCTCCAGACCTCGAATGCGCGCGGTGAACTCGAGGTAGTCGAAGACTTTCATTTCGGTGTAGAGCGGATTGGCTTCCGGCAGGTAGCCAATCTGTTCTCGGATTTCGAGCGAATGGTCGACGACGTTCATTCCGTCGACCTCCACGTTGCCGGCTGTGGGAGCAAGAAAGCCTGTCATCACTTTTAACGTGGTCGACTTTCCCGCCCCGTTCGCCCCAAGGAATCCGAGGATTTCACCGTCCTGAATCTCGAAGGAGATCCCCTTCAGCGCTTCGAATTCCCCGTAGTGTTTGACGAGGTTATCGACTCTAATCATACTCGATCACTCCTCCTTATGGATGCGGATTGAAGCACGGGCCGTTGGTGCGTTCGCTGCAGTGACAAACAGATTGAAGTAATCAAAAACCGATCGATGAAACAAGCAGAACTCCCTATAAAACAGCCGATTCTGGCACTCGTGTCGTAGAAATGGCATCCAATATGGCAGTGTAGCCTATCCTACGAGAATTATGGTAGAAAAATGCCCGTTCGGGTCCTCTTTTCGTCCCTCACGAGCGGACCGCGGGTCCTCTTGTGGAACGTGAAGAGCTTCTTTCCCGATCGCTCTTCCGGCAGGCAATCTCCCGTCCTATGGGGAGACCTGCCGCAGTCGTCGGGCGTCTCGTAGGGATTCAGGCTCAGTACGAAACTTCGGTCCCTCAGGCCGTCTTCGCTCGCTGCCCCACGGTGCACCCCGATTGGTACGAACGCGCGATGGATCGCAATCGTTCCATCGTCAGATCTTGGAACCTTCGAAGCACCCTTCACGTAACGACCTCGAGCGATCTTACACTTCTCACCCACGCCGCCAATCCGCGTCAACTCCTTCAACATATCGCTTTCCTCAGGCGCAGCCGTGGCTGCAATCCCCGAATGCTGGCGAAGATCGAGTCTGATATCCTCCACGTGCTGGAAAGAGGGCCGCTCTCCGCCCACGAATTGAAGGAGCGCGTCAAACTTCTGGGAGTCGGTAGAGGGAGGTGGATGGGGATTGGGCGTGAAGCTACCTGCACTGAGAGGAAATGTAGTTTTCGCAGGATCGGGCCGAGGCACGGAGATGGCGAGGACCGAGGATTGGCTGTCGGAACCCAGCCCTGCTCCAAAGGATCCATTGGGTGACCTGACTGTTCGATACTTGTGAGGATACGGACCCGCCACGACCGGAGACTTCGCGTACTGGTCCGGGTTGACCCAGCGGGGATGCAGGCAGGGATTCAATCGGGTGGAGGATCGGCTACGAACGTTTGCAAGGTCCGATCGAAAACGTCCTACTACGACGCTGAGGATCCGGTCGAAGACCGGCCCATTCCCTCGATCGTCCTTCTTCCCAAGTTCGGCGCCCTCCTGCTCGGCTACCGGGACAAGACACGTGTGTTGTCCGAGACACATCGAAAGCGCATGTTCAGAGCGGCGGCTCAGGTGGAAGCCGTGGTCCTGATCAATGGCAGGGTCGCTGCCACCTGGCGACTCGATCCTGGCAATCGGGATCTCGAATTCACCGTCGAACCGTTCGCCCGTCCAGGGCGTCCGGGAAACATCTGGAAGACACGTTCGGACCTCTCGCAACCTTCCTCAAACGAGATACCTACAGTGTGCGCTGGATCTGACACGCCTCTACAGCAGCCCCCCGGACCGTAGTGCGACCTCGATGGCTTCTCGTTGCGCCTTGTCCGGCTCCGGCATCGGAGGCCTGGGCTTTCCCCCGTTCCGTCCCTGCAAGGCCATCGCGAATTTCACATTCGCCGGCAGATTGTCCGACTCGATCGCATTCCAGATCGCCAGTAGTTTCTCGTGCGTCACGCGCGCGCGTTCTTGGTCGCCAGCGGCCACCGCATCCCAGACATCGACACACAGGTTCGGAGCCGCGGTCAGAACGGCCGCGATCGCACCGTGTGCCCCCAGTGCGAACGACGGATACAGCAACGCATCGACCGCCGACATAATCCGCGCCCGATCGGATGCCCGCACCAGAAGATCTGCCAGAAGCTTCATATCCCCCGCGCTCTGCTTAACCCCGATCACGCCCTCTACCTCGTCGATGATCCTTTCGAGCAGCGCCGGGGACAGATACGCCCACGGCACGACGTTGTAGATCATCACCGGCAGACCGGTTTCCTCCGTCAGCCTCCTGAAGTGCTCGACCATCGCCCCGTCATCCGGCCTGAACAGGTAGTGGACGGGCGTCACCTGGAGCGCCGCTACCCCCAGATCGGCAACCGCTTTGCCCCGTTCAATCGAAGCCTTGGTACTGTTCGCGATGATCCCCGCGATCACCGGGACCCGTCCCTGGACGGCGTCCGTAACCGTCGAAACGATCTCCCGTGTCTCATCGGTCGTGATCGCGTGACCTTCTCCCGTGCTGCCGCAGACCGCCAGGCCGTGTACGCCTGCCTTTTCCACCAGATACACCGCATCCGTGGCAGCTGCCTCCACGTCCACCGTGTCCCCGTCCGCGAAAGGCGTCACCATCGGGGGCACAATCCCATAAATGTCTGATTTCAAAGGCAATTCTCCCTATTATTCTCTTTCCCAGACCCACTCATTCGAGTACCTTTTAATCTTTCGTTCCAACTGACTGCCATCGGACTGGAACCCGTATGCCCAGCGTTCTCATCGTCGACGACGACCCCGACCAACTCGTATCGCTCAAGGGTGCCCTTCGGGGGGAAAACCTCGAGATCGACACCGCTACCAGTGGCCAGGAAACCTTCGAGGTTCTGTCCAAGCGGATTCCCGACCTCGTCCTGCTCAACCTCGCGTTGCCCGACGAGCACGGGTTCGACGTCCTCCGATCCATCCGGGTCGAGCCTCACTACGACGCTATTCCCGTCGTCTTCATCTCCGCCACCGACGACATCGACACCCGGGTCAAGGGACTTGACCTCGGCGCGGTCGAATTCCTCGTCAAGCCGCTACATCCCACCGAACTCGCAGCCAGAGTCCGAGCCCTCGTTCGGCAGAAACTCAAGCTGGACCAACTCTTCGAAGAGTACAAGCGACTCTCCGAGCTCTCCCTGACCGACCCGCTCACGGGCGCCTACAACCGACGTGCGCTCGACACCTTTCTCAAGGCAAGGCTGGCCGAGTCTTCCCGTCACGACATCCCCGTGTCCTGCCTGATGTTCGACATCGACCATTTCAAGAACGTCAACGACAGTCACGGCCACGACGCCGGGGATCGGGTCCTCAAAGAGGTCACCCACCTGGTCCGTGTTCTCTGCCGCCAGGAGGACGCTGTCATTCGTTACGGAGGAGAGGAATTCCTGATTATGCTCCTCCACACCTCTCGCGAAGGAGCGGCCATCTTCGGCGAGCGTCTACGCGAGAACGTGGAGAGTCATGATTTCCGCGTAGACGGCGGAACCGTCAAAATCACCATCAGTGCCGGCATCTCTTCGCATCCCGAGGACCTCGATGCCGCCGATCCCGAGCAAATGATCAAACGAGCCGACAATCGCCTCTACCAAGCCAAGCACGATGGTCGAAACAAAGTGGTCTACGCCTGAGCCTCGTTGCTCGCACCACTCCCCATCCACCTTCCACTGATACGAATTGACGATCAAGAAGCTCCGAATGGGAGAAGTTGGTTTTTGCAGTCGTAATTCGCAGCCGGAGAGCCTGCCCTGAGCCCCTCACCTTCGCTCGTGATAGACTCCGCCGAAGGGCTGCTCCTACCCTTTTGTCATTGGTCACCGGTCAGTGGTCACTCCCCGCTTCGTACCACCGCACGTTGTTCGATGACATCCCCGTCGCCACGATGTCCAGCCGACCGTCCCCGTTCAGGTCCAGAATCTCCATCTGTCCCATTCCGAGTCCGCCCGGGTCGACCGCCTCACGTTCCCACGTCTCGTACGAATCGTCCGTCGCCCGGTAGAGGTTGAGGGTCTTACCCTCTCCGTTGTAACCCGAGATGATCTCCATCTTTCCGTCCCCGTCGATGTCCACACATTGAACGGAATGCCCTCGGTTCAGCGTATCGTCGATCAGGTGACGTTCCCACGGGCCGTGGCGAAGATCTCCGCCGATGCATTTATACCAGGCAAGCTCGTTGCCGTGCCACGGTTCGATCGACAGAATCTCATTGATCCCGTCTCCGTCCAGATCGGCCGTCCACGTCTCGCTACTCTCCAGGTCGCTGATCACGTGACGGATCCACGGGTCTGTCAGGTCTTCGGCCGGAGGCTCGAGCCAGAGCAGACCGTCCCGCGATCCGATCAGCAGGTCCATCCGGCCGTCGTCGTCTACGTCCCCCGCGGAGAACCCGTGGTTCAGACACGCGTAACCGATCTTGTGGCAGGGCCACTTCCCATAAGGCTCATCGGGAATCTCGTAGAGCCAGATGTCACCTGGATCGTCCCATTCCTCGATCGTCCCATCCACCCCTCTGATCGCGGCCACAACCAGGACGGGATCGCCATCCTGGTGCACGTCGACCATACCGAGTCGATGGCAGTAGGGAATCTCGTCGATGAGATGACTCGTCCAGTTTCCGTCCTCCTCCGAGGCCTCCAGCCAGTGGAGGTACTCGGTAATCGAACGATCGCTCCGACTGAATCCGCTGCCTGCGATCAGATCGGGTCGTCCTGATCCCGTGATGTCGTGCGCGGCCACGCAGATCGTCCCGACGTGATCGGTCGACACGACGTGCTTTTCGAACGTCGGCCCCTCGTACCACGCGATCATCTTGCTACCCATCGACCCGGCGATCACGTCCGGCTTGCCATCGCCGTTCATATCCGCGACCGTCAGGCCGTAGGCACTTCGGATGTCCCCGTCAATTTCGTGAATCTCGAAACCCATATACCCATCCTCGTTTTATCGCCCGTTCAGAATCGTCATCTCACCCCACAACCTCTTCAGACACGGCCCGCCTCGAAGACCCGTTCCATCATTCCAGCGAAATAGCCGTACATCGATTGCCACGCTTTCCCTTTCGGATCGTGTGCAGGACGTCGTCCGGGAATGACCGCAGCGTGTTCATCCAGATGAGGTCGTGTCGGGGCGTCGAACAGAGCCCATTGCATCAGCTCGCCTTTCAGCTCATCACGCACATCCGTCTGTCGTCGGAGCACATCGGTCGTCTCGAGTGGATCGTTCTCCAGATCATACAGACGATCGAACTCCGTGTCCTCACACAGCAGAAGCTTGTGGGTTCGGGACCGAACCATATACTCGGATCCACGCCCTGACTCCGCGAACATCATTGTCCTGGGCGTTTCGTTACGCAGATCGAAGCCGGGCATCGCGCCAGGCACCTCACACCCCGCCGCCTCCAGTAACGTCGGGGCCAAATCGATCGTGTTCACCAGGTCGTCCCGCCTGGAACCCCCGTTCGACTGCCCAGGCCACTTCACAATCAACGGCACGCGCACCAGGGGGTCGTACATCCGATTGCCTTTGCCTTTCATATGGTGGAACCCGAGGTACTCCCCGTGGTCACTGTTGAAGACGATCAACGTGTCGTCATACAGATCCCGCGCCCTCAGCGAATCGATCATTCGACCCACGTGATGATCGATATGCGAGATCGACCCGTAGTAGTGCGCCATCAGCCGGCGCAGCTTCGGCTCGTCCAGGTCGGTGTGAGGAAAATACCCCTTGCTGAACAGCACATCCTTGGCGTCGGGGCGCTCCGTCCATCCCGGCAGCAGGGTGAGAGAGGCGGGATCGTACATCTCGTGCCAGGGAGCGGGCGGATCGAAAGGATGATGGGGTTTGATGAAGCTCGCCATCAACAGATTGCCGTCCCCCTCCCACGAATCGAGCGTCTCGATCGCGCGATCCCCGATCCACGTCGTCGAGTGATGGGCCTCGTCCAGATCCGACACGATCGCCCCGAACGTGTCCCAGTATCGCTGCGTCGCCCGAGATCGATACTCGCGCTCCTGATCCACTAGATCCACACCGTCGCACAGACCCTCGTCCCTCAGGTAGCGGTGGTAGTCGTCCTCATAGCGACCGGGTCCATTCTGCTCGGCCAGCCACATCTCGTCGAATCCCACATCCAAATACGTCGGTGTGAAGTGCATTTTCCCCACTGCGGACGTCCGGTAGCCGGCCTCCCGCAGAATCCGCGGGAACGTTGCTGTCCCGGCCGGTATCGTGCAATGATTCGTCCATCCCAGGTGCTGATGAACCCACAAACCCGTCAGAAAGGAGTATCGCGAGGGCGTACACACCGGATACGGACAGAAGGACTGGTCAAACGTCGTACCGTCGTTCGCGATCGCATCGATATTGGGCGTTCGAACATCCGGATTGCCCGTCGCTCCCAGGCAATCCCATCGATTCTGATCGGTTTGGATGATTAAGACGTTCGGTTGTGCCACACGCCCCTCTTGGGTCTCAACGTTTCTCGAACACGTAACAGTGATGGAAGTCTCGACGTCGTTCGAAGTCCTTCGGCAGGGTGTCGCTCGACCAGTTCCGGACCCGTATTCCATCGGGCATTTCGATCTTCAGACCAAACCCCCTACGGTTGCACGAGAAAAAAAGCGTACCCTTGTCCGAAAGAAGCAACAGACTTCGTGCGATCAGGTCTGGATGGTCCCGTTGCACGTCGAATGAGGAATCCATCGACTTGCTGTTCGAGAACGTCGGTGGATCGATGTAGATCAGGTCGTAGGACGACGTCGGCGCGGACCCCACCCACTGCAGACAGTCGGCTCGGACGATCTCGTGCTCACCCTCGACGCCGTTCAGTGTCAGGTTCTTTCGAGCCCGGTCCAGATACGTGGTCGACAGATCGACCGTCGTTGTCGCAACTGCCCCCCCCAGCGCCGCGTGGACAGTCGCCGTTCCCGTGTAGCCGAACAGATTCAGAAACCGCGCACCCTCGGCGCGTTCTCGAATGCGTGCCCGGACGGTCCGGTTGTCGAGAAACAGTCCCGTATCCAGAAAATCGGTCGGATTGACATAAAATTTCGCGGGCGACTCGTTCACGATCACCTCGTCGCCGTCACGGGACACACGTTCGTATTGCGCGTCTCCCCGTTGCCGCTTCCGCGTCTTCAAGATCACGTCACCCGATGGAATCTCCAACACGGTTTGGGTCACCGCCAGAGCGTCTTCAAGGCCGAAAGGTTCCCGATCGTCCCGCTCGTAAACCTGAACGTGAGCGAAGCGCGCCTCATCCCCTGCGTAAACATCCACCGCGAACGGAAAGTCCGGAAGGTCCGCATCGTAAACGCGATAGCAGTCGACGTCCTGTCGACGTGCCCATCGCCCGAAGTGCCTGACATTCTTCTGCAGCCGGTTCGCGAACATCTCCACCGCATCTTGTCCCGACGCGGTCGGGTGGAAGCCTCCCTGTCTGTGTCTCCCCGTCCCCCCGTCTCCCCATCTCCCGCTCTGTTCGGGCTCTACCGGAACCTCATCGCTGGTCCGTTGCTCCGGCCCTCTACTATCCATTTTGTACAACAGGAGCTTGCTTTCGATCCCTCCATTGTCGAACACGTAAGACCGCCGCGGCCTGAGCCTCACGTTCGAACAGAGCTCGGGATTCCCCGTGAACAGGGCGACCCTCCATCCGGGAAACTGCCCCTTCAGTCTCTGTCCCAGCGTGGCGTAGACACCCCGAACCTGGTTGACCTCCCCCATCCGCTTTCCGTAGGGCGGATTCGTCACCAGAAGCCCGGGTTCTGACGTCTGGATCGACGTGAGCGAGGAGAGGTCTCGCTGTTCCACCAGCACGAACTCCCCCACCCCTGCCCGTGACGCGTGCCGCTTGGCCAGCGCGACCGCTTCCGGATCCCGATCGTATCCCACGATCGGTCGGCCGATCGTCTGCTGGATCCCATCGGCTTCGGATTTCACATCGTTCCACAGTCCCGCGTCGTGCTGCAACCAACCTTCGAACCCGAAGCGCGTGCGCCGAAGCCCGGGGGCAACCCCCGCCGCCATAAGCGCACCCTCGACCAGGAACGTGCCCGACCCGCAAAGAGGATCGAGCAGGGGGCCTTCGATCTTCGGCCATCCTGCCTGCATCAGGACCGCAGCCGCAAGATTCTCACGGATCGGCGCCTGATGGCCCGCCTGTCGGTAACCTCGACGGTGCAGGCCGTGACCGCTCAGATCGATTGAGAGGGTGGCCTGGTTCTGGAACAGGTAGAGATTGATCCTGAGATCGGGATTCTGTAGATCGACCGAAGGGCGGCGACCGAAGCGATCGCGAAAACGATCGACGATTGCGTCCTTCACCTTGAGCGAGGCAAAGTGGGAATGCGTCACGGCCGACCGCACCGTTCGACCGTCGACGACCAGCGTCGCGTCCACCGAAAGATGGTCTTCCCACGTAATTTCCCGGACTCCGCCGTAGAGGGCCTCTTCATCCGCCGCCGGGAACCGTGCGATGGGCCAGAGCACCCGTGTGGCCAGCCGTGAACACAGGCACGCGCGGTAGGCCGCCTCCAGACTGCCCGTGAGTTCCACACCGGCCGAGGGGGCCGTTTTCGACTCCAGCCCGAGGCTGTCCAACTCGACCTTCAGAAGTCGGGTGAGACCCGGCGGACAAGAGATGTGGAAATCCGTCTGCGTCGAGGACGACTCACCGTGGGTGGGTGCGTTCAGGAGTTCACTCCAAGCTTCTCGAACAGGAAATCCCGGCTGAACGGCACCTGGCTCTCATCCAGGCTGTGAAGGGCGATCGTACCCGGGTAGCCGATCTCGCGCAGGTTGTGGATGTAACGATCGTAGTCCAGCTTGCCCGTTCCAGCCGCGTCGTGCCCGGCCTCTCCGTCCCGCGACACATCCTTCGCGTGGGCCATCACGATGTCGTCCCCCAAGAGGTCGAACGCCTCATCCAGGATCTCCGTCATTCGTGGCAACTCTCCCGCGTGAAAGAGATTGGCCCCATCGATACACACCTTGATTCGATCCGATCCGACAGTGTCGATCGCTTCTCGTGCCTTTTTCGCCGAGTCGATCACGTTCGACACCTCCGGTTCGAAGGCCAGCGTCACATCCCGGGTTTCCGCAATTTCCGCGAGACGACCGAGTGACCCGAGCATCGCCTCCCAGGCTTCCTTCGAACCATTCTCGGGATGAGGGCGCCACATCCACTCGGGATTCATCGTGCCCGTGCACAACGTCATCGTCTCCGCCCCAAGTTTACGGCAACAGGAAGCCAATCCGTCGAACCGCTCGAAGTCGCTTTCCCTTACCGCGAGGTCGGGATGGATAATGTTGAAAGTACCCGACAACGCGGCCATTTGGAGCTCTCGACGCTCGAATGCGTTTCGGACCCGCGTACAGACCTCGTCCGAGAGCTCGCCCGCAATCAGCTGCTCACCCACAGAAGACGCGTGGAACTGCGTCGTCACGAATCCGGCGTCCACAATCGCGTCCACCACCGCCTCCACCGAATCCCGTTGAAAAACCGTACAGAAAACTCCAGGCTTCACGTCATCCCCCTCCCGAATCGTCAGACAGACCGAATCGCCCGCGCGAATCATACCGCCAGTCAGGACCCTCGCGCAGATCCCACCGTTGGCCCCCCCAGGGCCTTCGTCATTCCACGTTGCGTGATCGTCTAAATGTAGCCACACGGTGGGCGGGGTCGATCGAAGATCAACTCGGCCTCTCCCACCTGAAACCGTTTTCCCACCAGCTTCATCAGGTCGATCCCTCGCGTCACGATGTTCCGGCGATGCTCGCCCGAATCTACCGTGACCTCGGAAATCCGATCGAGCGTCTCCCCCTGGATCAGGGTCACCTGACATTCATCTACATCGGTCCAGTAGCCCGTCCGCTCCATATACCGATCTCCGCGCAGGCCGCGGTCCACCACCGCCTCGACCTCTTCCAGCTGTTGCATCGGATCTCCACCCTTTCCTGCGATGAAGACCGCCTCCACAGTACCGGTCATCCGTTTTCCTCCGTTACGTCAGCCCTCTCACGATCTCGATCAGATCGTCGATGCGATCTGCTTTTCGGTACGCCCGACTGAAATCCCCTTCGCGCGTCAATTCCGTCGGAATGGCCACGCACCGCATTTCGGCATCCGTCGCCGAGATCACGCCCCGGGGAGAGTCTTCGACTGCCAGTACCGAATCACCCGGCAGCCCAAGTCGCTCGAGCCCAAGCAGGTAGGGTTCCGGATCAGGCTTGGAAGCGACGAAATTCTCCCGGGTCAGCACAAATTCGAAGTGATCTAGCAACCCTGAGTGGCGGTGCAGCTGATCGAAGAAGGGCTTCTGCGAACTCGTCACCACGCCGAGCCTCAGTTTCTCGGCAAGCGCGACGACCGTCTCCCGAACCCGGGGCATCACGAGATCTCTCTGCGACAGCAGCTCACCGTATCTCGCGTTCCGTTTCTCACGGAGCGCGTCGATCGCTTCGGGCGCCAGGTCCAGCTCTGAATAGATGCTCCGACCCCCGATCATCGTCAACCGGACATAATCCTCTGCGGTCACCGTGCGGCCCACCGTTGCCGCTGTCTCGATGCAGGCTTCGATGAAGACCGGCTCGGAATCAACGAGCACACCATCGTTGTCGAACAGGATCGCTTCGATCATCCGGTTGAATCGCAATCGACTATTGCGTAAAGTCCACTCAGAAGTTCGTCTCACTCATTTTCTTTTCCGGCGGCAACTTGACCGACGAACAGCTGCTTCAGGAATTCGAGGCGCTCGCGGAGCGGCTCGACATCGATGTCGCCCGGACCGACCTCGAAGGCCGGCAGGGTGGCTTCTGTGTCATCAAGGGCCGGAGGCGATTCATCCTCGAGCGCGAACTCGACGTGCGCAGCCAGGTTGAAATCTTCGCCCGCGAACTTGGTCGGCTCCCCCTCGACGGCTACTTTCTCAAACCTGCCGTCCGGGCCCTCATCGCCGACACCGCGACCACGTGGGCATAATTCACTCGTACGCGATCCCCGTCGACGCTTCAGCCAGGCTCCGCTTCTCACCCACTCCCACACTCGCCAGCAGCGCAGCCCCGTAGGCCGCTTCCTCCGTGTGCCGGGGGACCTCCATTGTCAGCCCGAAAGCAGACTCCAGCACCTCCCTCAAAACCGGATTCCGACGGATCCCATTGCCGGCGCCAACCAGTCGCGTTCGACCACTCACCCCTGCTTTCAATGTTTCCCCGTAGAGCTGCCTGAACTGCTCGGCCACACCCTCGATCAGGGCGCGGCTCAGATGACCGGGCGTAAAGTTCGTCGTACCGATCCCTGTCATCACCCCACGCCGGTCGGGCGCTTCTCGAG
>CEUS01050061.1_pt1 | contig 12282 bp, 9 predicted proteins | sample 427031 | NCBI WGS metagenome assembly CEUS01 (sample SAMEA2622837, study PRJEB7988) | marine metagenome | biome: marine biome (ENVO:00000447); feature: marine epipelagic mixed layer (ENVO:xxxxxxxxx); material: "saline water (ENVO:00002010), including plankton (ENVO:xxxxxxxx)" | depth 140 m | reverse complement strand
TGCAAGATTGACGCAGAGTGGAGAATCTGGCTTTACCTACACGACTCTGCCGGCAACACTAGGATCACCAACATCTCGATCTACACGAACGACATCAATGCCGACAGCGTACCCCCAATAGCACACATAGAAATCGTGGAGGACTCGTCCTTCCAAGACTTCGTCGAGTTTGTTGGGTACCAACAGACCCCAACCGGTAAGCAGGACGCGGATGGCAACTGGATCATGGTGGACTCACCCAAGTACAGGGTGAGGCTGTCCGACACAGGCGACACTAGCGTCATGTTCTCAGCCGCGAATAGCAGCGACGAGGGGACTGGGATAGGGAAGTTCACCTGGTCGGTTAACGGGGATGGTGACAGCGTCCACGAGTACGAACTGCCTAGCAGCGAGACCGAGTGGACCTACACGTTCAGGAACCTAACCTCGGGGCAGAACACGATAATGGTTGAGCTCACGGTCTTCGACAAGAGAGACCAGAGGAACGAGGAGCCCACCAGAGTATTCTTCGAGGTGGTAGGCGAGATGTTCGGTGACGACGAGCCGGAGGTTAACTTCGACAGCGTCTCAACTGCAGACGGCGACTCTTTCGCGGCCCTAGAGTCCGACATCGTGAACATAACTGGAACCGTGGTAGACAACGACGCTGGAAGCGAGTGCGACGTAAAGGTCGAGGTTTCCCTTGACGACACCTCGATTTTCGACAAGGGAGAGGGCATTAAGACAGCCCAGAAGGCACTAGGCAGGTTCGACTGGCAGAAGAACCTCTGCGACGGTGACACATACACACTGTCTCTGAACATTTCGCACCTCTACATGGAGCAGGATGGTAACGCCGGAATCATACATATCAGGGTGACCGAGGGATCTTACGTTGTGGACGAGCAGATCCAGCTTTACACCGTTCCAAGGCCAACTGACCCCTGTGAGATAGACCCATCCTCATGCGAGACCGACAGCGGTGGGACAACAACGGTCCTATACGCAGGAATCGGGGCCATCCTGCTAATCGCGGTCCTCGGAGCTACTATGATGTTCATGAGGGGTCGCAGAGACGACTCCGGACAGGATTCGGTAGAGACCTTTGGTGGAGTGGAGCAGATGGATCCTGTGGAGGCATACGTGCAGCAGCTAGTTGCACAGGGCTACGACGAGCAGATGGCCAGGCAGTACGCAACCCAGTACTACTCCCAGTACTACTCGAAACAGCAGAATGGAGGAGGTGGCTGACTCAGAAGGGGACTCTGATATCCCACTTACTGGGCATCGCCTCTCCCGAGTCCTCGATTAGATCAAGCCTTTCCTTGAATGCTGGCATCCTGGTCTTCATCACGTGAGAGTATAGCTTCGAGGACCTGACTTCTTGAGGAATGCACACCTTGCCCGCAGCCGTCTCGAAGTCCAGAGCCCTGTTCAGAAAGTTTTCTGGTCTGTTTACCTTGAGCAAGAGCCTCCTTGAGACTCTGGCAATCCAGAAGTACATGACTATAATCAGAACCATCACTATGGCCGTACCGTACTTGGCGTCCGAGAACAGGTACATCGCCAGAGTCCCTAGCAAGAATACTATCGGCATGACGAACATGATAAGGAAGTATGTCTCGGTAATCGGCTTCTTCTTGCTCATCCTGCTGATCAGACCCCATGAGTCGTCCTTGCTGTTTTGGGGGGAGAACCCCACCTCTTTCTCCATTCTCGACTCCTCCTCGAAAATCTCCCTCAGCCTCTGCGCTCTGGCCTCTAGGGACCGATTTGGCTGGGAGGCTACAACTTGGTCCAGGGAATCTAGGCACTCCGCGGCCTCTTCGAAGTAACCTAGCCGAATTAGGATTGAGACCTGCTCGAAATGTGGCATGACGTCGGTTGGGGCTACTTGCTTTCTCTGCTCCCACCACCGTAGGGCGTGCTCCAGCATCCCCAGATGACCGACCATGATTTCTCCCCCCAGCCTCCAGGCATTCTCGTTTTCAGGGTCTAGAGCCACCGCCTTCCTAAGGGCCGACATCGATTTGGATGCCTGAGCGAGGTCCGGCATCAATTGCCTTCCTCTCGAATCCGTTGGCAACGTCCACTGGGCGACGGCGATCCAAGCATCTGAGTGGGTTGCGTCTGCGAGCACAACTTTCTCTGCCAATGTCAGCGCAGTCTCCCTGTCACCTTCTTCATTTGCCTCGATGGCATCCAGCCAGAGCATCTCGGGGCTCTTCGACACGATTCCTGCAGACTAGGACCAATGAAGAATGCTCGGGTTGGGGGGCTCAACGTCTCCTTCTGGAACTTCCCTTCCTCTTGGGCCCCTTCCTGACGCCTGAGCTGCCGGGGCGGCCACCACGCTTGCTCGGCCCTCTCCCACCACCTCTGTAATCTCCCTTTTTTCCTCTTGGCCCTCTCCCAACGCCTCTTCCGGAGCCCCTTACTTTGTAACCGGCCGACCTACGTCTTGAGCGACCCTTCCCAGCCCTAACTCGAGGTGCTATCTCCACGGGGGATCCCAAAGTAGCCCGAGGGTCGATCCCCTCAGAGAGTGGATGGACATGGATCAGGGGGTCATCTACCGGACCCAGTACGGTGTCTACCCTTCCGATTGTCTTGCCTCCCGATATCCTGATGCTAGCTCCAAGTCTAGGTGCCTTTCCCTCGAAGGAGACAAGCACTCCTCCTTCGTGGGAAGTCTCCTTCACTCTACCGGAGAAGCTCATTTGATCAGTCCCTGCGCCTTCCAAGAATAACTGCAGCTAGTGCAGAGATGGATATTGAGAAAACTCCCGATGCTGGAAGCGCTCCTTCTCCGGAATCAACCACTTCTACGATATTCTCGCCCGGTTGGACGGGCATCCCTTCGTTGCTAATGGCAAACGTCTCAGAAGTGCACTTTCCAGACTGATCGCACCCCGTAACCACCAATTCGTAATCCCCAATTGACGATGATGAGCTAGGATCTCCCCACACAAATTCCCATGCGTTTCTGCTAACTACAATCTCTCCAATCTGGTCAGAAGATACTCCCAATATTTCTGCGGTAAAAGTGACGTCTTCACCATCTGGATCACTATACTGGCCGGAGATCTTCAAGTCTGACCCATCCCAGTTGTATTCGGAGAAGAAGATCTGTGGAGGGGAGCTCTCCTTCGATATTCCCAAGTCGTACAAGTTCTGCATGTAAAAATCGGGATCCTGGTAGGCTTTGACCCAGACTATGACTGCACCCGGGACCATTCCGGTAGAAGGAACACTCAATGTGCCCTCTTCCCCGATAGTAGTCGAGATTACGTTCTGTGCATCGCCTCCTTGGACTAAGCCAACCTCTACAGAAATCTCCGGCCACCCCGGGGCCAATCCAATTGAAATTGGATGTGGATCCTGTAGTTCTAGCACCGATGATGAAATCGACAATGGGACGCCAATGTTCCAAGTCCGGGCTCCCGATGACTGACCAGATGAGTCTATGGACTCGCACGAAACTTGGACCAAACCTTCCACGTTCAACCACAGCGAACGGTCTATACTCTCAGAAACCGCTCCTCCCGAGTCAGCGTCGCAGTGGATCTCTAGGCTCGATACGCCAGATTCGTCGTCGAACCATGACGATACTTCCTGCCATGTCGCCAGCTTTGCCTGGCCTTCCTGGGGGACTGGCACCCAGGTTCCGTTGGATGGAGCTGAATCTGTCCAGACTGGGGGGTCGTCCACGGGGATCGGAGATGTAGTGAAGTCTGCGAAAACGTCCTCGCCCAGAGGCCAGATATCTCTCGAGAAGTTTGACTCTAGAGTGTATGTCAGACTCCCATCATCGTTTTCTCTCAATTCGTGGTCAGCCGTACCATCGCCTATGCAACTCCCCCTAATGGGGGCAGAGTCAGTTCCAGGATTGTCCTCGTCAGGCCCCACGAACCTACCCTCGCACTCCTCCCACATGTCCATCCTCAAGTCTGGTAACACTGGGAAGGTAAACTCCAGTCTTGCGTTGCTCATGTTTGATGAGTTGAACGCTATAGTGAAGTCGTTGGGATCTGAGATGCCTTGTATGGTCATTGTCGCATTCAGCCATAGCTCTGTCCTACATTCGTCTTCTCCCAGTGAACCATTGACATCCGTATCGCAGTCCCTCTCAATTGAGGGAACAACAGGTATCTCGATACAACCCTCTTGACTGAACTCTTGGCAATCCCGACCCTGGGAATGTCTGGGGGGGATTCCGTTGTAATGCCCTACTTGCATCCCGTCACCCTCCCATGTGGTGTTCTTCCAGTCCACCCCCACACCGCCTCGATGCGAGGATCCATCTCTGATACCTATCCTCGTTATGCTATATTCCAAGCAGTCTGCTGCTATGACAATCACTGCATCGATCTCGTCGGTGGAAAGCCAACCATCACCGCCGGAAGGCACTATTCCCTCCAAGTAACCATCAAGATCGCTCCTGATGTCGTCAGCTAGGGTCCAGTTGATCCATGCTCTGGCATCAACCTGGGCGGTTTGCCAGTCGTCATTAATTCGAACTTCGAAGATTGCCTGGTCATAGATGAACATGTCTTCGAAGGTTATGGAACTGCACTGCTCCTCAAGAGAGCCCCCTCCGAACTGATCCATCCTCCCCACTTCATCCGATAGTGGTTCAGAAACTGGTAATCTCAGAGTAGGGATTAGGATTATGAAAACGGCCAAAGCAGGGCCGAACCGCCTTATTCGCCCAACCTTCACACGCATCGTACAACGACAAAAGGAAATGATAGTATCCCCTAAATCGAAAAATAATCATCCGATTTGTATAATTTCACCTGTCCAATGGAATACTAGCAACTCCTCAGCCAGTCCTTTGCCAAAACCGACGATCATACCCCCACTAGAACCGACAAGATACTCAACCCACTCTCCACCAACTTCTCTCAGAATCCAAATCGAGCCAGTGCAGAAGTCTCCATACAGGTATCCATCCATCAGTTCTTTGGGGCCCCAATCCATCCAGAACCCCCCGGTTATCGAACAGTTTCCACCTGTGTGGGGGTAAGCTGCCACAGGTCCAGTTAATCCAACTTCTTCGCTTGGGTTGTTTTCTCCAAGATTGCAAGGTGATGAGCTATTCACTATCTGGGGTCCTTCCATCTTCGACCAGCCCAAGTTCTCTTGCGATTCGAGAGAGACTAGGCTCACCTCCTCCCAGCAGTTCTGTCCCACATCCGCAATCCAAAGTCTACCCTCCGCGTCATAATCGAACCTCCATGGGTTTCGCAAACCGTAGTGGAGGACGTAAGGGTCCCCGATTGGGTCTTCGACTACCGGACTAACCTCTCCATCAATGAACGAGAATAGGAGGATTGACCCTAGGGTTGTATTTGGGTCCTGGCCATTTCCCTGGGGGTCGAAACTACTCCCCCCGTCACCAACCCCCCATAGGTACTGGTTATCGCCGATCCCAAGGATATGACCTCCGTTATGATTCCTGAAAGGCTGCTCTATCTCAAACAGAACTTCGTGAGTCGACAGGTCAATCGTTCCACCAGACCCCACTCTAACTGAAGCAAGAATGAGGGCCGACTCGTTTGGGCCATCGCAAGCCCCGTCTTCTACGTATGACAAGAAGACGAATCCAGACTCCACGAAGTCGTCTGCGAAGGATGCCCCTAGTAGCCCCTGCTCTGCATGGCAATTTCCAACCATTGAACTCATGTCTGAAATTTCAGAAATCGAATTGCCGTTCCATGATCGGATAATCCCTGATAGGCCGAAAATCCAAGTCTCGTTTTTCGTCGGATGATTTAGCGAAAGAATGGGACTATCGAAACCTTCCAGGTACTTCGAGCATGTCAGATTGTATGCTTCCTCTAATGAGCAATCCCAGATCTCCGGTACTGGCCATACGTATTCTTCTTCCTCACTCAAGCATCCAGCAAGAGAAGAAGAGAGAATAAGTAACGATAGCAGAGTAGGGATGAACCTCATTTCCTAGCACTACCCTTCAAGGTAAGCGCGAATGCCGGGAACATTTGAAACTGCGTCCGAATAAGTGCCAAGATGCTCATCTCCAGTGCTTGCAACCATCCCAGCAGTGTTCAGAACATCATTCAGTATTCCTCGCCCCTCTGCATCGTCGTCAAGAGCCAGGAGGGCATCTTGAATCATCAGCATCGTTTCGTCACTCATTCTGGCTGGGTCATACATTACTGGGTGGCTTGGAGCCTGACCGAATGAAGGAAGCATGACAATCTCATCTCTATCTAGGCACCAGTCTGGTCCGTCAGGCAAACCGTCTTCGTCTTCATCGCAATATAGGCGATATGCAGTGTCCTTCACCAGTGCTACATCCCCATGCCCGGTCATCATGCACTTCATGGCCCCCTTGTATCCTGAGTACTGCGTCCCTCCTTCGGGGATTTCTGAATCCTCGTGGAAGAAGTTTGTTACTGTGGCCCTCAGTGACTCTATCTCTTCTGGGTCACCGATAACTTCAGCGTAACCATTCCCGATCAGGTAACCCATCGGAATCAGCATCCCTGCGCTCTTCAGCCAACCAGTGTGACACGACTTCTTCCCCTCCATTAGTTCGAATGGATCGGTGCTCGGATCATCGTCAAGGTGTGCGGCAGCTATGTCGGAATCGGCTTTTACCCATGCAGCAGCGTTGTAGTATACTCTTCCATCCGGCTTCTTCTCGACAGCGACAACGTCTAGGTCGTAAACTTGGTATCCCAACCAGCCTGCCGCACCATCCACCATCGCGATTTCGGCATTTCCGTTGGCGACTGCTTCAATCGCAGCTACCTCATCAGCCACTGGGTAGACTACTACTTTCTTACCTGTTAGATCGCTAAGCTTGTCCGCCATTTCTTGAGGATTAGCCTCCCAGAATAGGTATGTATCCTTAACTTCGTACGCTATTCTAATGCAGTCTTCTTCATCACCGCATTCATCATAATTTACGGTGAATAATGCCCATAAAACAGCAGCGGACAACATTAGTCCAACCACTGCAATTGGAACGCTTCTCCCTTGGAACGCTTCTCTAATTCTATCAGTTGCCGAGCTCATGAAATAGACTCGGAATGAATATTAGTGATAAATTTAGGGTTACCTAAACCTCAAAAGATGGACCAAGTTCCAGAAGTACGTGTCAGCGGTAGTTAGGATTACTAATCTGGAAGTTGGATTCCAAAGCATTCCCTTGCTATTTATTGATGATCTTCAGGTCAAACCTGGTGAAGTGTTGGCAATCACCGGTCCTTCTGGCATTGGCAAGACATCACTGCTGAAAACTATCGCTGGACTGCTCAAACCAGTCTCCGGATCAGTACAAGTATGTGGCAATACAATCCCACAGAGGCCGGTTAGGGGGTCAATTGGGTACATCCCTCAGAAGCTAGGCCTGGTGAGACACACGAGCGTCTGGGCCAATGTAATGCTGGGGTCTAGAGCCGGGAATACTAGGTCAACTGCACGGTATCATGCGAATACTGCAATCGAGGCTATGGGCTTGAAGGAAAAGAAGAACGAGCCCATAAAGCGACTCTCAGGTGGTCAGCAGAGAAGGGTTGCTACGGCCAGGACCCTAGCACAACGCCCAAAATTGATTCTGGCAGACGAGTTTCTCAGTGAGTTGGACGAAGAAACCTCTGAGAGAGTAGTAGATTCTGTGATGAACTATGTTAGAGAAAGTGACGCTGCAATGATTCTAGTGGAGCACGATGTCTCTAGAGCAAGAGAGATTTCTGACCGACTTCTGGTGATAGATGACGGAAGATTAAATCCATTTATTACAGATACTTCGATAATGGAGGTGTAGTGTTGGCAGAAATTGATCGAGGACTAAGGGAATTGATAGTTTCAGTTATTGTCCTAATATTCGGTTTCTGGATTTCTCTCAAGTTAACTTCAGGGCTGGTTTGGGATTGGAATGGTTGGAGTGTGATAGAGCCCCAATCTTACCCTCCCTGCGAAGCAGGAAGATTCTTCCAGTTTACATGCTCAACAGCTTGGATTGGGATGATTGAAACCATCAAGATCGCAATTCTTGCAACCTTTTTCGGAATGATTTTCTCTTTGCCAATGGGCCTATTGAGCTCCAGAAATCTATTCCCGCAATACATCACTTACCCCTCGAGAGCAGTCGTTTCTGCATGTAGGAGCCTCCCTAGTCTAATTTGGGCAATAATCTTCGTCATTCTTGTAGGATTAGGTCCTATAGCGGGGACCATGGCAATGACGATTTACACTGTCGGATATCTGGGAAAGATGCAGTACGAGGCCATAGAGGGGATGAACAGCGCACCACTAGAGGCTGCCAACGCGATGGGGTTATCCAATGCAGAGATCTCATTGGGTGTGGTAATCCCAGAAACCGCAAACCATCTGATTGCTCAGGCAATCTTCATGTTCGAATACAATGTCAGGTCTGGGACCGTAATAGGAATTGTTGGTGCCGGGGGGATCGGCTACTACATCAACCTCTATCTCAAGTTCCTCCAATACGATAAGGTCGCAGCATACCTGCTCATCATCTTCATGGTGGTGATGTTGATTGATTTGGTTTCTATCTACTTCCGTTCTTTCTTCACGGACGAGTCTGAAAACACTACGCCTTCTTGGTCCGGGGTGTTTTTCCCTACAAGTTCAGAGGTTGGAAAACCAGTTGAATGATACTTTAGTAGTCAGCTACGATTCTGATAGCCCCACCATCGTAGAAAATCTGAATGTGATCCTTAGCCTTGAAAGTGAGAGCGGCTAGGGCCTCGTAAACTTCCTTCTCCTCTACCTTGAATGCCTCTGCTGCTCTTTTTGTGGACCATGCCACCTCCACGAAGTCAGAGGCAGAAATCCACTTCAGAAGTCTGGACTCGAAGTCCGTAAGGTCCGCAACCGCCATGCACTCCCGAGAGTAATCGACCAAATCAACACTATCCTATTTTGAATCACAGATTGCTAAATTAGGATGAAATTTCTAAAGAAAATATTAGAGATTTAGGGTAACCTAAAAATTATAAGATATACTTATTGCGGAGGTTTAGGTTGACCTAAAATGAACGGAAGACTACTGAGTTTAATGATGACAATACTGATGATGGCCTCCGCCCTTGCCGGGTGTGCGGGAGACGACGTCGACTTGGATGCAGAGGACGGAGGATACGAATACGCCTCCAATGTGGATAACCACCGCATGCTTATGGGTGACGTCTGTGATATCAAGGACCTATCTGGAGCATACGATTGGAACCAAGTGTCGGAGATCTATGAGAACGGAGAGCACGCTGAGAAGTCCGATGGATCATACAGGACTCTGCAGGGCTTCGCCGATGCGTCAGGAAAGAACCACCCCTACGACGCATACTACGGTGCAGAGGGCTCATTGCACGACTTCGTGGAGGCCGCCATTAGCGGAACCGGACCATTCGCAGGCGAGTCTGACACCGTAAGGGACCAGGCAGTCGAGAAGGGAATTCAGAACGGAGTCATGACCGCATACGCAATCCACGAGCTAAACGCCGCCATAATCAAGGCGGAGGCTGGAAACTGGGGCCCCGACGATGCACAGCATGCATGGGACGAGGGATGGGCATTCTACCATGGCCCCGATGATTCTGACCACGACTACGACGGTTGCGGCCCATACGCTACTGCCGACAAGAGGGCCGGAAACTTCGGAACCGCCAATGCTGACGGTAAAGCAGCTACCAATGTTGCTACACTAGCGGCAATGAATGCTGGACTTGCGGCTATGCAGGCTGAGGACATGCAAGGATTGGTCGACGCACGCGACGAGGTACTCAAGAACATCATAATCGTTTACTCGCAGGCCTCTGTGAGATATGCATCAAAGATGACAGATGACCTAGCAGCCGGAGATACGGATGATTACGACAAGCATCAAGCGGAAGGCCATGCTTTCTACAGGGTGATCGAGGCATATGTTGCCGAGCACACCTCGATTTGCTACAACATGCAGTCCCATACGGTGTCTAGTGACAGCTCTCAGACATCTTGTGAGGCTTACGGGTGGTACGAGAACTACAGCACAGGTGGGGGGCAAACTTACACCGGTTGTTACAATATGGTTACTCACCAGACAACGGACGACGATCAGCCAACCTGTGAGTCCTATGGGTGGCACGCAAACTACTACTCCAACAACATCGTGGCCATGTTCGACCTAACCAACAATGGCGATGCTTCCTTAGACTACGAGGCCGACATTAGAGCTTGGCTACAGCCCGCATGGGATCACTACGGGATAACCGCAGAGGACATCGGAACACTCCAGTAAATGGATACGTTGGCGGGGGGAATGAATCACCCCAAAGCATCATTTCGGTTTCCGTAGCCGACCCCCCGTCAACAACCCAATGGGTCCTGAAAACTTACTACAAAGCGATTTATACGCACCATATATTTGGACTCAATATGCATCAATGCAAGTCTAAAAGCCACTCATTTCTTTGTGCGTTAATGATTTGCACCTTTTTGTTTACCGGATGCCTGGAATCTCCAGAAGAAGAAGCATCTCAGGGAGAGATATCTTTCTCCATTGCTTTCTTGGTTGATCAGGAAATATTGGGTACTCCGAACGACCCCGTGTATTTGGCAGAGAAATTCTCCGATGAATCCATTTTCCAAGTTAATGCATTCGCCGTTGACTCTGAAGAGGCTATGATAGAGTCACTCAGGTTCGGACACGTCGACTTTGCAATGATGGATGCGGCTTCTTCATGGATGGGTTGGAGAAACTACAACCTCGAGGTTCTTGTCGCAGATCATGAGACAAATGACAGACCCTATTACAACTCTGTTGCTTGGGTAAAGTCTGACAGTGACATTGCTTCATACCACCTTGACGACGATCCATTTACCGATCCATTTTCTTTGTTCGAGGGAAAGAGACCTTGCCATACTGGTTGGTTCGACTCCGTAGGGATGCTCCTTCCTATGGGGTTCCTACTCGGTCTTGGATACGCCAATGTTGTGGGCGACCCCAACGATGTAGAGTCCTTGATGCTCACCATAAACGACTTCTTCAGTGAAGAACCAAATGTCCCAGAATCAGGCACGAAGCACTACGGATACCGTGGAGCTCTTAGATGCCTTTCCGACGGAACAGGGGATATTGCCTTCCTGACAGAGTCCACAGTTGATGACCATTGCTCCGAATTAGATGAAAGCAAACCTTCGTGGTGCCTAGATGAGGATGATTACACGCCCCTCCCTACATTCGGCAAGTCTCCCAGCAACGCCCTGATGTACAACCCTGACTTCCTTGATTCAGAGACTTCCCAGAGGATTTCCGACGAGTTGGTCGCATTAAGCGGGAACTACAGCATGGACGCCCAACTGACATCCCTCTTAGGAACCCCGGGAGTAATCTCCACTAGTTCCGAGGAGCACTTAGGGGGTTATTCTTCTCTAGTTTACAACATCCCGGGCATGCAATCATACTTTGAAGATCCTAGCAGTCCAGAATTTGTCAATCTCAGTGTTGATCAGATTACAATTGGAGTAGTGGGGCCATTGTCAAACTCTAGCTCCCTGGCCTTTGACTTTCTTTCTCAGTCACTCCAACAAGATCTTGGAATAGATGTTCAAGTCTCCGAATTTAATCATCAGATGAGTATTATAGAGAATCTAAGCGATGGAGAAATCGAGATAGCAATTCTGGGTGGGATTGGTGCTTGGATGGCATGGAAACAGAGTCAAATGTCTGTTCTCGCCTCAATACTGGACATGAATGAGAGGACCTATTCCGATCCTATTGCGATAGTTAGTTCCAACAGCGATATTGCAATCGCACTTCAGGATGGCGACCCTTCCACTGACCCATTTGCTCTTCTTGAGGGTAAGGAGCCATGCTTTACTTCTAATCTAGACTCCCCTAGCACCATTATGGCGATAGGGCACCTAATTGGAAATGGGCTATTCGATATATCTGACGAATTAGGAAACTCTTCGATCGAGGAGAGCCTCAAATCTTTCTTTAGTGAAAACTCTACCTTCCCAGAAGAGAACTCTCAGTATTATGGCCACTTCGGGGCCCTCAGATGCCTTTCCGAGGGGAGGGGGGAAGTAGCATTCACTATCGAGGGGGCCGACTTGTTCTGCTCTGAGGATAAAACTCCCAGTGATTCCGAATGGTGCTTGGATTCCGATGACTATGCAATATTGCCCACACTTGGCAGGCTCCCCCACTCATCTGTAATTTACGATCCTAGTGTTTTGGACATGGTTTCTCGTACATCAGTGCTAAATTCAATGATATCACTCAATTTCGAAATGTATCTCGAGAACTACACAACTCTAGGCAGA
>CEUS01284301.1_pt1 | contig 12288 bp, 10 predicted proteins | sample 427031 | NCBI WGS metagenome assembly CEUS01 (sample SAMEA2622837, study PRJEB7988) | marine metagenome | biome: marine biome (ENVO:00000447); feature: marine epipelagic mixed layer (ENVO:xxxxxxxxx); material: "saline water (ENVO:00002010), including plankton (ENVO:xxxxxxxx)" | depth 140 m | reverse complement strand
GTGGTGTGGTGGACTATTTCGCCGCCGGAGATGTTCAGCCAGTGCGAGCCGAATTTGCAGGCGATACGATCGAATCGCTCAGGCGTTTTGATCCCGGAACCCAGCGATCAACTCAAATGATGGACCGGACAGAGGTTTTACCGCTGCGAGAGGTATTTGAAACGGTCGATAACACTGAGCTGGGCCAATTTCAGGCGGATCGATCGGCTTGGTTGTTTGATTACCTGGTTCGAGTTCCTGGACTTCGAATTTACCTTTCGGAGTCTGAGGCGTGTCATCAAACTCTAGAAAGAGGTGTTCAGCAGTTAAGAGAAGGGTATAGCAAGAGGGAACCGGAAAAGGAGGTGCAACTTTCACCCGAAGAACTTTTTGTGGGTGAGTCAGTCCTAAAGACTTGGCTTGGATCGGCGAGCTGTCTTGAGGAGCTCTGGGAAGATCAATCCAATGTTAGTGGTGTGCAGCATATTGTTTGCCAGCAGGCGGTCGAATTTAATGGTCGGCTTGGGGACTGGGTGGACGAGGTTAAACGGTTTCGTGGGCGTGGTGAGACCGTGCTTTTGGTGACCGGAACCTCTGGGCGTAGCGAACGGGTCGTTGATTTGCTAGCGGGCTACGATTTGGCCGCATCGGTGATCAGTTCTGAGGGTTGGGCCCGCGGAAACTCTCTTTTATTGGCGACTGGGCAATTGACCCGAGGATTCCGATTGCCAGATGCTGGGTTGACGATATTTGCTGAGCCCGATGTCTTCGATAAGAGTCAGAGTGTACGAAAACGCCCTACGGATCATGCTCGGTCGTTTCTATCGGATTTTCGGGACTTGCGTGCTGGAGATCATGTCGTTCATGCAGACCATGGTGTTGGAGTATTTGTCGGGCTTAAGTCAATTCCGGTGGGACCTGAAGAACATGAGTTTATGGAACTGCGTTACGCCGAGGAAGACAAGTTGTTTGTTCCGATTGAGCAGATCGACCTATTGCAGAAGTACAGCGGGACGGCTAAGGCTACTCTTAATCGCCTTGGCGGTACAACTTGGGCTAAAACTAAGACGAAAGTCCGTCGAGCCATGCGAGACATGGCCGAAGAACTCCTCAAGCTTTACGCTGCCAGACGGGCCAAGCCTGGCTATGCCTTCAGCCAAGATACTCAATGGCACCGGGAATTCGATGATGCGTTTGAGTATGAGCTTACCCACGACCAACAGGCGGCTGTAGCTGATGTCCGTAAGGATATGGAATCCTCAGCCCCAATGGATCGTTTACTTTGCGGAGACGTTGGTTATGGTAAGACAGAAGTAGCAATGCGAGCAGCTTTCAAGGCTGTGATAGATGGAAAGCAGGTGGGTGTCCTAGCCCCGACCACCGTGCTTGCATTACAACATTATCAGACCTTTGCCGAACGGTTTGCTGGGTTTCCGGTGAGCGTCGGCTTGGTTAGTCGGTTTCGAACGATTAGCGAACAAAAACAAACACTTAAAGATCTCACCGCTGGCAAAGTAGAGATTGTTATAGGGACCCACCGTTTACTCTCGAAGGATGTCCAATTTTGTGACCTCGGTCTGCTGATTGTCGATGAAGAACAGCGGTTCGGCGTAGCCCATAAGGAACGAATTAAACAAATCCGTCACCGTGTTGACGTGCTGACAATGACTGCGACACCAATTCCCCGAACATTAAATATGTCATTAGTAGGTATCCGTGACATGTCGATTATTGAAACACCACCAAAAGACCGCAGGGCCATTCAAACTAATGTTGTCCGTTTCAATCAGCAGGCGATCGCACAAGCTGTTAGGGTCGAGTTGGAACGGGGCGGTCAAGTGTACTTCTTGCATAGCCGAGTTACATCGATCGGCGCAATGGGGGAGTTACTGACTAGATTGATACCCGAGGCACGAATAGCGGTTGCCCATGGCCAGATGAAGGAAGGGGCTTTGGAGCGCTGTATGATCGATTTCGTGCAGCACAAGTACGATGTGCTAATAGCTACGACAATTATTGAGAACGGCCTTGATATCCCAAATGCTAATACGATTATCGTGAACCACGCTGAACGATTTGGTCTTGCACAGCTCTACCAATTGCGGGGTCGAGTGGGACGGTCCGATAGACGGGCCTATGCATATCTACTGGTGCCACCAGAGGGCTCTCTCTCGCCAGTGGCACGTCGACGACTGGCTGCGATTAGAGAGTTTAGCGACTTGGGCAGTGGATTTCGAATTGCTGCGCTCGATCTCGAAATAAGGGGGGCTGGGAACCTTTTGGGTGGAGAACAGAGCGGCCATATTGAATCGGTAGGATTCAGTCTGTACGTCAAACTACTTGAGCAAACGGTGAGCGAGCTTAAGGGTGAACCCTTTGAGGCAGTTGAACGTGCGACAGTGAATCTGAGCATTGATCTGAAGATTGACGAAGAGTATGTTTCAGATCCCAGCCAAAGGTTGATGGTATATCGTCGAGTCGCTTCGGCTCGTAGAAAATCTGACTTGGTGTCCCTACTCAATGAACTTAGGGATCGGTATGGACCGATTCATCCGTCTGTGGAAGTCTTGATTGAATATGGAAAGATACGGCTATTAGCTGGCCAAATTGGTCTCCAGTCGATAGAACGTAACGACCAACTGCTCGTTATTAAGTTTCATCCCACAGTCTCGATGGATCCAGCCCAGTTGTTTGAATTTATTCAACAGCGGCCAGATCTGAAACTGAAGCCACCCGGGACTCTGATCGCTGATTGGCACGGGGAAAGGTCAGCCCATCGTGTGGCTGACAACCCATCTTGGTGGACGAGCCGTGCTAGTGGCAATGGAGTCCAGGCCGGTTTCTCAAAGAGAGAACTCGAGGGTTCAGTTCGTCGAACAGAGGGTGCGGAGAGGTTGTTATCTAAAGTCTGTGCCTTGTTAGTAGAGTTACGTGGGCTCCAGACGATAGAATCTTGACGGGACAGAGGAAACATTATGCAGCGATATCTCCTTGGTGGTGTCATCTTTCTAGCCGTGGCCGGGGCTGGCCTTGAGTGGAAGGTTAAGGCCCAAGCGCTAGCTTCTGGTACGCCGGGGGCAATTGTGCTCGAGAGGATCTTGGTGAAGGTTAATGGCGGTCTAATCACTCAGACTGACTTAGAAGAGGCACAGATTAATGAACTCCGTGCTCGCCCGTTGCCTCCCCAAACCGATGCCGACCTGCGTCGGCTCATCGAGGAAATGACTCCAGCACTGATTGCAAATGCTGTTGACCAAGAGTTGCTCGTCCAACGCGGACGCGAGATGGGATATACATTAGGCGATGAACAATTTGAGGAAATCCTTGAGGGTATTAAGGAAGAAAATGGTATGACCGATGAGCAGCTTATTTCGGCTCTTGAAATAGAGCAAGGGATGACGCTAGCTCAGTTACGTAGGGTTATGGAACGCCAAATGCTGGTGGGTCAAGTTCAAGAAATTCAAGTATTGAGGCGAGTTAGGATGACCGACACTGAGGCCGAAGAATATTACGAGAGTAACTTGGATGAATTTTCAGAGCCAGCAACTGTCACCCTGCGTGAAATTTTGATCGCTGTCCCGGTAGAGAACAGTGGACTCAATGTAGCCCGAGATAATCAGGCTCGGTTAACCGCTGAAGAGGCATTTACCCGAGTGACAGCAGGAGATGATTTCGAGCAGGTTGTTTCCGAAATGTCGGATTCTGCCTCGAGTGCAAATGGGGGTTTAATCGGACCAATCCCTGTTGGGGATGTAGCGGAGGAGATTCGTGCGAGGATTGAGCCGCTGGAGGAAGGCGAGATTAGTGAGGTCACGCGTACTCCTGCTGGCTACCAGATTTTGAAATTGGAATCGATATACACTCCGGCCCCGACATCGTTCGAAGAGGTTCGTGATGAGATAGTGAACAATGTTTTTAACGACCGACGTATTGAGGCGTTGGAGACCTTTATCGATACACTGCGGAGCGAGGCTATCATTGAGTGGAAAGATGAAGGACTAAGGACCCTCTATGAACAATTCTTGGCTACTCGGGAAGCTATCAGTCAACCGTAAAAACTGGTTTACCTCAGTAGAAGGTCTCTGCGGCTTCGGTTGCAAATAAGTGTCATGAAATAGGAAGAACCTGAGAGTGGCGTTGTCTGCCACTGTCGTCACTAATACCCTACCCCCATGACAGACTAGTGAGTAGCGGTTGTGACGTGCTGCTATCCACTGGAAGAGGCTATGTTTTCGAGGGACCTGGAATCTATGAGTATGGATACACGGGCACCGCTAAGAATAGGGGCAGTGGAGTTACATTCGCCATTTGCTCTAGCACCAATGGCCGGAATGACTGACACGGCCTTTCGCCGTTTGGTCAAGGGTCGAGGTGGTTGCGGTTTAGTTGTCACTGAGATGGTCAGCTCAGAGGGGTTGGTGCGTGGGATAGACCGGACTCTTGATTACGCCGAATACACTGAGGAGGAACGGCCGGTCTCGATTCAGATTTTCGGCGGTGACCCTACCAAGATGGCAGCGGCGGCTCAGCTAGTAGAACAAATGGGTGCGGACATCGTCGATGTCAATATGGGATGTCCGGTACCTAAGATAGCCAAACACCAAGCTGGTTGCAGTCTAATGCGAATCCCGGAACATGCTGCTGCAGTGGTTAATGCGATGACAAGTGCGGTGTCGATCCCTGTGACTGTAAAAATGCGTTCTGGGTGGGATGACGAGCACATCAATGCTCCAGAATTAGCTGTCTTGATGGAACAGGCTGGTGCAGCAGCGTTGGCCGTTCATGGTCGGACAGCGGCGCAATCGTATACGGGTCGGTCCGATTGGTCGCTGATAAACGAAGTTGCTCGTGCGGTCACGATACCTGTTTTTGGCAGCGGGGATTGTGTGGTTCCAAATGATCTTGTTGGGCGTCTCGGGGCGACGGCGGCATCAGGGGTGCTTGTGGGTCGTGGGGCTCTACGGAATCCTTGGATCTTTGAGCAAGCTTGGACCCTTCAGCGTGGCTACGAGGTGCGGCGGGTGTCCGTCCAGGAACGGGGCCAGTTTCTCCTCACCTATATTGACTTGCTCTTGGCTGAAGGAACCCGAGAAAAAGAGGGCTTTCGCCATGTTGCTCAGAATGACTCGGTGGGCCGGCGGCGCAAGCGGAATGCTGGGACTCGCCAAAAATGGATTATCAACAAGCTCAGGGCGCTGGGGTCGTGGTACACGAAAGGAATCGACAATGGGTCGCGGTTGCGCATCCGGATAAATCAAGCCAAGACTCTGGAAGAGCTTCGACTAATCATCGAGGACTTTTTTGAATTGGATAGAGCATTAACCTAGAGGGAGCTTGGATAAACTCAGTGTTGATTCCCTCAGCTGATGACTGCAGGTTGTACCGCTAAAAAGGCCATGCCCAGATTTATCGAATCGCCAACCGTAATCCAAGCTGCTGGGAATCTCCCCAAGAAGATCGAAGAATTTAGTGGTCTGGTGAACACAGGCTTTCCAGGGGTCAGTGTAGCTAGGATGGTATCGCCTGAGGGCTGGACAGAGCCTGGACAAAGGCCAAATTTCCAAGAGACAACACTCGTGTTGCGGGGTTTGGTTAGAGTTGAACATGAAACTGGGGTCGTTGATGTTCGAGCTGGTCAGGCGATAGTAACCAATCCTGGCGAATGGGTCAGGTACTCAAGCCCAGAACCTGGTGGTGCGGAGTATGTAGCAGTCTGTCTACCGGCTTTCTCTCCGAGTTCGGTTAACCGGGATTCTGAGTAGCCTCCGTTCGAAAGACTTTTGCGGGTGATATTTAAGGCATGAGTGAGAACGGTGAGCGGTTGGTCGGTGTGATCACCAAGAACCAGTTCACAAGAGACGTTTAACTTTTTCAACAAGAGTGGTCCGTTTAAGCCCAAGACGCTGAGCTGCCTGCTGTTTGTTGCCATCGGTCGTAGTCAATGCACTCTGAATAAGTTCCCGTTCGGTCTTGGCAAGATAGGCTGGCATATCGAAACCGTCCTCTGGTACCGGTGTAGTTAGGGTTGGACTGGAGGGCAGGGGTATTTGCAGCTCAGGAGGAAGGTCGGGACCGTCGATCTGAGTCCGGTCACTGCCGAGAGCGAATGCGCGCTCAATAGCATTCTCAAGTTGTCTGATGTTCCCGGGCCAGTCATACCCCATCATTAGACGAAGGGCTTCTTGGGTGACTGAAACCTCACGCGGTCGGTCCTGACGAGGACTGAGCGTCCTTACGAAGTGCTGTACCAGTAATGGGATATCCTCGCGTCGGTTTCGCAGGGGGGGGAGAAAGATAGGAATAACATTTAGTCGGTAATAAAGGTCTTCCCGGAAACTGCCGTTACTAACCAGTTGTGAGAGGTCAGCGTTCGTAGCGGCGATTATTCTAACGTCGATCTTGATCGTCCGATTGTCTCCGACTCTCTCCAATTCGCGTTCTTGTAGAACACGAAGCAACTTAGCCTGTAAATTCCCACTCATCGTACCGACCTCATCAAGGAACAGAGTCCCTTGGTGGGCGTCTTCAAGCCGGCCTTTTCGGGTAGATACTGCACCAGTAAACGCCCCACGAACGTGTCCGAAGAGCTCAGATTCAAGCAAAGCCTCAGGCACTGCACTGCAGTTCAGAGCAACAAATCGATGATTTGTTCGTGGGCTATTGTGGTGAATGGCTCGCGCAGCCAGTTCTTTGCCTGTGCCCGTTTCCCCGGTTACCAAAACAGTGCTGGTGCTGGTGGCAACTGTTTCAAGCAGGTCAAAGAGTTCTCGCATCTGGGGGCTACTTCCTACCAACCCGGCGAACCGGTACCGTTCTTCCAACTGCGAACGCAGGTAGGCGTTTTCTGATCGTAGACGGCGCTGCTCGAGAGCAGACCCGATCACATGAAGCAACTGGTCAAACTGGAATGGTTTGGTAATGAATTCTGTGGCGCCCTGCTTGATTGAAGCTACGGCATCCTTAACGGTCCCAAAACCAGTCACGACGACTCCAACGACCTCAGGGTACCGGCTGAGGGCAGCTGCTAAAACTTCAGTTCCGTCAATTCCAGGTAAGCGAAGATCGGTCACTACTACGTCAAATGCGAATTCTGTCAGCTGTGCGAGGGCCTCCTCACCGGTGCCAACTTGCACCACCTGATAGCCCTCCTCTATAAGGCGTTCAGCTGTGGCCTCCCTCAGAGGGGCTTCATCCTCAACGAATAGCAGATGAGCCCCACCGTCAGACATCTTCCTCCATTCGCCAATATATTGACGCGGAGCCCGAGTAAAGGCCAGAGATATTTTTGTTGCTTGACTAGCTTCTTGGGCTAATGAAGAACTGGCTCGGTGCCGATACCATTGTTCGGGCCGGTCAAATTAGAAACTAAGGCATTGGCGTTGACGCATGGCCCAGTTAGAGCACTATCAATGATTGTGGATAGGAAAACTACTTCGATCATGAAAGCCTGCGAATTGGTAGGTGTGAGTAGGCGCACGATCTACAACTGGATTGCCAGCGGTAAGGTGGAGTATGTTCGCACCGCGGGAGGGTCAGTCCGGATTTTTGTGGACACGCTCTGGCGGGAACCTGGGTCAAACGGTGGCCAGGTCGAGTCGCTTCGGACTGAGCAATAAACCGATTAGGTCGATGCAGAATCAGACTCCGTTTCCGCCAGAGGGTATGAGTTTATTGCAGATGGATCAGCCGACAGATATCGGCGCTCTCTTCCATCGGTTGAACAATCAGCTTGGCGTTATTCTCGCCAATGCGGAATTACTGGAATCTCGCCTTTCCGACGAAGCTGGCCAGGCACGGGCTGCACAGATTGTGACGAGCGCGGTTGAAGCTATCAGTGCGGTTCGCCACATACGGGAACACTGCCGAGACTGAATTGCGACTGGTCTCCAGGCGCCCTCACCCTATCTCACTCAGGCGCAGTAGCGTCAAAATCACGACAGCTAAGAAGCCATTAGAGTCAAAACTTTGACTGTTCTGGCGGTTTTGAGGTCTGAGTGCCTTACTGGTTTAATGTCAAAATTATTTTAAATACCTGTATAAAATGGACTTACTGGGTTTTATTGTTTTGATTTCAAATAAACCTCAGCTTGGCACCGAATTTGCGACTTTATGAACCGGAGTGACCGCATCCCTTGTCGGGGTTCTAAGTGGCCGCTCGGAGGAGAATGTTCATGACAGCGCAAACAGTTGGTTGCAAAGACCCAAAAGAAGATCGAATTACATCCAGTCTGCCATTTGTGAAGGCTCTGGCTCGCCGGATGGCAGCTTCGATGCCAAATTCAGTTGACTTGGGAGATTTGGTCCAAGATGGGATGGTCGGTTTGATCGATGCGGCCGAACGTTTTGATGAAGCACGTGGCATCAAATTTGAGACTTTTGCTGAACGCCGGGTGAGAGGGGCGATGATTGATGCTTTGCGGCGAGACGCATGGCCTAGGGGGATTCGTCGTGCCCGGCGGGAAATCGAGGGAGCGCGCGAAAAATTGAGGCAGGACCTTGGGACTGAGCCATCATTGGCTGCCATAGCCGAACACTTGGGTTCAGACGAAACGAAGTTAAGCCGGACAATACTTCGAATAAGCACAATTGAGGCTACATCACCACTGACGTCTGCTGAAGCGCTCAATGGAGCTCACTTACCTCCTGTGATGGTGCCACCGGAACTGCCTAGACCAGACCGGTTGTGTGAAGAGGGTGAAGTTGCAGCCCGCGTCCGTGACGCGATTAAGGCACTTCCGTGGCGGGAACGGAAGGTTATAGGGCTCTACTACTACGGCGATGTGACAATGAAGCAGATTGGCAGCAAGATCGGGGTAAACGAGTCTCGCGTTTCTCAATTACATGCTCGGGCGGTTCAGCGATTGCGGAAAACACTTGGTTCTGATTTAGACCCTGCCGAATTCAGTGGCCCTAAAAAGGCTGATAACGAAAATAGTTTGTCTCCCTCAGCGTCCTTGAAAATGGCTAAGGCGAAGTTTGCATCTGCAACTAGTAAGCGTCGGAAGCAAGATCTTAAATCTATACCCAACCTTCAACGATCACGAGACGGGGTACAACAACAAACTGATGTGGGCTGAGTTGGAGGTCCTGTCGTGAGCTTGCTGTGGCCAGAGTTGATACCGCTTTGGCGAACTAGGACTTTGGTGTTTGAAACAATTTAGTGGAGCTAGGCAGAGAAGGCTCCACTGGCATGGGACTAGAGTTGTTGTTCAGCCGACTACCTGACTTGCTGTTAGGAGAAGGTCGTGTAGACGAAACGGTTTTGCCAGCCAAGGGCAACCTGTTTCAGTAAGAAAGTGTTCTGCTTCGGTGCCGGCGACATCCCCAGTCACGAAGATGACGTGTTTGGAAAGAGCCGGATGCTCTAGGCAAAGTTTTCGGTAGAAAGAGGGCCCATCGAGTCGAGGCATCTTCAGGTCGCAAATTACCAAATCGAAGGTTTGGTTGCTAACACAGTCCAGCGCCTCTACTCCGTCTATCGCCCGTTCCACGCGGTATCCGGCTTCGGTCATGGCGTCAGCTACCGCAGCTGCTAGGGCGGGTTCATCCTCGACAACTAGAACCGTGGCACCGGCGATGGCCTGTGGTGGGGCTAGTGGCTGATGTGTGGTCCGGTGAGCTGTGGCAGCAGGAAAAGAGACCAAGAAAGATGCTCCGGACTCTGATGTTGAGCTGACTCGAATTTCTCCATCATGCTCTTGCATGATGGCATAGGCTACTGTAAGGCCCAATCCTGTTCCCTTGCCCACGGTTTTGGTCGTGAAGAACGGGTCGAAAACTTTAGCTTGTGTTTCTTTGGGAATGCCAGGCCCATCATCGTTGATTTCCAGAGTTACCATTCCTTGCGTATCGTCGTACCAAGTCCTAGCCACCAATATACCTCGGCCATTTGCTGCCAATGTTGCCTGTTCTGCATTGATGATCAGATTCAACAACACCTGTTTTACTTGGTGTGTGTCAGCAAACACATGCGGCAACCCACTAGCGAGTGCATCGATTATGCTTACGTTGGACAAACGTTGTTCATGTGTCCGCAAAGCGAAGGTCTCACGCACTATCGCGTTCAGGTCGACTAAAGCGCGGGTTGTGTTTCGTTTGCGTGCGAAGGTCAATAGATTCCGCACAATTTTGGCTGCACGCTCAGCTTCGCTGAGAATTGTTTCAAGACCTCGTTTGGTTTTAGGTTCGACAGGTCGCGCTGCCAAGCGTTCGGCCCAGGTCAGAATAGTGGCTAGTGGATTGTTTAGTTCATGGGCCACTCCTGAGACTGTCTGACCGAGGGCTGCCATTTTTTCGGCTTGAATCATTTGGTTTCCGAGATCTCTGCCTTGATCTTCCACTTTACGCCGCTCACTGACGTCTCGGAGAAGGGCATCGAGCCGAGCTGGCCCTGCGTCTGATGGGGCGTGAAGAGTAGCTGTGACTTCTACCCAAATCGAAGAGTTGTCGGCCCTTCTTAGACGGAGTAAATAGTCGCTGACCGCGCCGTCCCGACGTAATTGAGAAATAAACGCTTCGCGAGCACGTGGGTCAACAAATTGATCTGTTGCGAACGGTGTCACGGCGTCATGGGATTCGTCGGACTCGTAGCCCAACATTAATTTTAGGTAGGGGTTTGCAGCTAGGGTGGTGGTTGTGTCGGAGTCAAGGGTTCCGAGATAAATACCCTCTCTAATGGAGTTGTAGAGGTTAGCTAGTAGCGCGGCCTTCGGTAGGGGGGACCTACGCGACCGTCGCAAAGCCATGTTGAATTATAGGTTGCAATATCCCGGCGGCGAAATAGACGACCGAGATTTCAGCATTAGTTTGAGACTGGCGCAGGTGGGGTCGGCGTCGCGTAAGAAGCCTGAGACGCGTATTTGGTCATCACTGCGCTTTGAATATCGGCTGATGAGGCCCCGAGAGCATGCATTTGCATCGCGTCACGCGCGACAGCAAGGCAGTGCGTTCAAGTCATGCCGTGTGTGGCCCATTCCATTACCTGCCCATTGGGCGCCCGTGATGCAACGAAACAATCGGTGTTCCCGACGTGTCCGTCGGTCTGTCCGCAGCCACAATAACAGGGCACGTAGTCCAGGATCTCTGGGTGCCGAGCTGCGAATATATAGGCCTGCCTCATGAGATCTGGTGGACCAGCTGTCTGGTTCATGTACGGAAGCGGCGGCAGGGGTAGGTCGTCCAGATTCTCGAATGTGGAAGCCGAAGCTACTGAAGCGTTATTCCCGACTGCATTGGTGGCTGCGATGTCGTCGGTCGGCCTAGTGTCGGCAGGTGCCTGCTGGCTTGTTGTGCCGAACAGAAACAAACCCCCACCCGTAGCGATGACCACGCTGGCGACAATCAATAACCAAGGGAATGGTTTCGCTCGATTTTCGACGTTTTCTACAGGGTGTCTGGGAACCTGCCTCTCTCGCTTTGATCGTTTTGAACCCATATTGTTAGATTCTATCATTGGAAGAGGGAAGAAAGTGTCCTTACGGTAACACTTTGTGGGACTGGTTGGAGACTAGCGAGTCAGGTTCAGGTTGTGGGACCTAGTGCAAAGGTCATCCGACCATCGAGAACAACCTTGTTATTTGCCATGGCGACGCCGTGCAGTTGTCCCATGCGGCTTCGTAAGCGTTTCACCCTAACTTCGATGTGGACTACATCCCCGGGATAGGCAGGGCGCCGATAGCGGACTTGCTCGATGCCAACAATGTAGATTAGTTTTTCCCGGTTTTCCGGCTTAGCTAGAATCAGAATAGCACCGACCTGGGCCACTGCTTCTGTCAAGATGGTCGGTGGCAGCACAGGCCTCTCGCCGGGGCGGTGGGCTAGGTAGCGCTCGTTAAGGGAGACGTTCTTGACACCCACGATCCGCTTATCGACCTCGAATTCCGTTATTCGGTCAACGAGCAAGAATGGATACCGGTGGGGAAGAATGCGCTCTATAGCAGTGTAGTCGAGCGGTAAATTCAACGGGTCCATCGCCACAGTATAATCGAACCGCCATTAGCATCGAAGTTGGTCAGTCCTGTCTAGAGGTCAAAGCTGGCCTCTGCGATAGACTCGTTTGCTTTTTAGTGGTTTGCGTTGGATGCCAATTCCAAGGGGCGAAGGCTACACCCTATATAAGGCTGTGGATATCTAGGGCCAAGAAGCTCTCACTGTTGCCGCGGGGGTGTGAGAAGTTGTCCCGGTATGATCTCGGCAAAGACCGGCGTTGACTTGGACCGGGACATCAGTAATGGCACTGGGGAGTGGCGGACCACTATGAGGGTCCCTCTCTTCCTAACCGTGTGCTGCAGCGGCGGTGTCTGACTTGGT
>CEUS01067896.1_pt1 | contig 12295 bp, 11 predicted proteins | sample 427031 | NCBI WGS metagenome assembly CEUS01 (sample SAMEA2622837, study PRJEB7988) | marine metagenome | biome: marine biome (ENVO:00000447); feature: marine epipelagic mixed layer (ENVO:xxxxxxxxx); material: "saline water (ENVO:00002010), including plankton (ENVO:xxxxxxxx)" | depth 140 m | reverse complement strand
ATAAAAAATATTTACCTGATGTTTATCAACCACTTCCCAAAATCTTGCTGGACTGGGGTAAGTAGGTATCCCTTCAAACATTAAGGTGGTTGCACCATTAGATAGAGGTCCGTAAACAATATAAGAATGGCCAGTGACCCAACCAACATCTGCAGTGCACCAGAAAACTTCTCCTTCTTGGTAATCAAATATTAGTTTATGGCTCATTGTAGTTTGAAGAAGGTAGCCGGCTGTAGTATGTAAGACTCCTTTTGGTTTTCCAGTAGAACCTGAGGTATACAAAATAAAGAGAGGGTCTTCAGAATCCATTATTTCTGGTGCACAATCAGGACTCATTGAGCTAACTATTTCTTGATAAGAGACATCTCTGTCACTAACCCAATTTACTTTAGCTCCCGTCCTATTTACAACGAAGACCGTATGGACATTTGGGCAATCGATTAAGGCTTCATCAACGTTTTGTTTCAGAGGAATTTTTTTTGCTCCTCTCAAACCCTCATCCGCTGTGATTACTGTCTGGCAATCTGAATCTAAAATTCTATCTTTTAGTGACTCAGGAGAAAACCCTCCAAAAACTACTGAGTGAATAGCCCCTATTCTTGAACAAGCAAGCATGGCATAGGCTGCTTCCGGGACCATCGGCATGTAAATGCAAACTCTGTCGCCTTTTTTTACTCCTCTCTCTTTAAGAGCATTAGCAAATCGACAAACGGATTCATACAATTCTTTATAGGTAATAGATTTAGAAACAGACGGATCATCTCCTTCCCAAATAATAGCTACTTGATTAGCTCTTTTATCTAAGTGTCTGTCTATACAATTTTGAGAAGCATTAATTTTTCCATCAATAAACCAAGACACCTTTCCTTTAATCAAGTCACTCTCAGAAGTCTGTTGCCAAGGAGAAATCCACTCTAAGTATTCTTTGGCTTTCTTAGACCAGAATTCTTCGGAGTTTTCTAAAGATTCTTTGTAGAGTTTTTTATATTCATCTTCACTCATTAAAGTATTTTCTTTTATTGAGTCTGGGACTTGATGCACTATATCTTTTATCATACTTTCCTTTATTTAAGCTAAAGAAGGTGAAGGATTAAAATACATCATCCTCCCTTCCGGGTTATTAAAATACTCTAATAATTTTTCTAAAAGAAGAATATAGTCATTTTGGTTATGAGCCAAATCTAGGAATTCTGAGTTAACTATTAAAACTGGAGATCTATCGTAATTAAGGAAAAATTCTTTATAGGATTCATTCAGGCTATCAAGATAACTGATTGAGATATTTTTTTCGATCTCTCTTCCCCTTTGAATAACCCTTTCTAATAGGGTTTTTGTTTCAGCTTGGAGATAAATGACCAAATCAGGAGTTGGAAGATCTAAAGAAACATAATCAAAAATTTGATTATAAAGTGAAAGTTCGTGTTCTGAGAGCGTCACTTCTGCAAACAGCTTGTCCTTATCTAAAAGGAAGTCTGATACGTGAACTGGATTAAATATATCTCTTTGTTTAAGGTCTTGAATTTGCTTAACTCTTTGGAAAAGAAAGAAAATTTGTGTAGCTAAAGCAGCTTGTGAAGGATTTCTATAGAAATCTCCTAAAAAAGGGTTTTCTGTAGGTTTTTCCAGGAAAGTTTCGTATCCAAATGATTCCGCCAAAAGTTCAGTTAAAGTTGTTTTCCCAACCCCTATTGGGCCCTCTACAGCTATATACTTAGGAACCTTTTTATATTTTGATAAATCTAAGATTTTCGTTCCCATATCAGTACTTTATCTATTAAAGACTGATTATATTACTAGCTTCTTTTGAAATTTAGTTTTCTATTTTGTTTTTTTAGAATAAAAATATTTAGCCGTATTGTTGTTTTTCAGTAATTTCTTCTAGAGTCTTACAATCAATACAGAGTTTTGCTGTTGGTCTGGCTTCCAACCTTCTTATGCCTATTTCTACTTCACAATGTGGATTTATGCAATACCCATAATCTCCAATGCTAAGGTCTTCCAGGGATTGATCTATCTTAAATAAAAGTTTTCTTTCTCTTTCTCTTGTTTTTATTTCTAAGGTAAAACCTTCTTCATGTGTTGCTCTATCAGCCTCATCCGCAAAATGGTTAGAATTATTTTGGATCTTATTTACAGTTCTATCCTGCTCAAATTGAAGCATTTGTCTCCATCTCTCTAAAATCTTTTTGAAATGCTTTTTTTGTCTAGCACTCATGTATTTTTCTTTCTTATTAAGTTTGTAAGGTTCGATCGAAGCCAAAAAAGCTTCATCTCCTTGATAGCCTATATTCTGAGACTTGTTTAAACTTGATCTCTTTTTGGGAATAAGTTTCTTTTTTGAAGCTTTTTTTGTCTGTGTTCTTTTTTGCGTAACAGATTTTTTTGCAGTTGTTTTTTTTGAAGGAATTTTTTTGTTTTTTTCTTTCTTACTTTTTATTTTCATACTTTTAGCTTTTGGCTGTTTTTTTACTTTTTTTAATTCCATAAAATTTATTTGAGCTTTACTATATAAAGAAGGCGGCGCAATTTATCAGATTTATGTTTCTATTTCTAGAAAATTATGAAAATTCTTTATAAATAGTTTTATATTCTTCTTTAGAGAGTCTTGGTCCAAATTTCTCTACTTTTTTGCTAGCTGCGAAATTACCAAATTGAGCTGAAGATTTTAAATCATATCCTTTGCAAACCTTATGCAAAACAGATCCTGCAAATATATCTCCTGCACCATTGGTATCAACTGCTTTTGCCCTAAATCTCTCAATTTTTTGAAGTTTGTTACCATCCCAAATAACACTTCCTCTTTTTCCTAAAGTTACTAAATGTTGCTTCGAGACTCCTCTTAATGATTTTTCAGCTTCAGTAACATTTTCATTTTGAGAAAAAGCACAAGCTTCACTTTCGTTACAAAACAGAATATCGCAGCCCAACTTTATTAGAGAATTCATTTGGTCCCTAAAGGTTTCTACAATTCCTGCTGCAGATAGTGAAATAGCTATTTTAGTATTGGAAGATTTGGCTATCTCAATTGCTTTGAAGCATGCATCTAAACCCGATTCAGAAGCCACAAGATATCCTTCTAAAAAAAGGTATTTGGAGTTTTTTATTGCTATTTCATCAACTTCGAGTTCGCTCAACTGATTACTAATTCCCAAGTAGGTACACATTGTTCTTTCTGCATCAGGTGTAACCAGTATTACACTTTGTCCAGTTGATAAATCAGATTCTGAAACTTTTTTAGAATGAAGAACATTATTTTTATTGAGATCTTCAAGGTAAAAATTTCCAAGCTCATCATTTCTTACTTTACAACTAAAATGGCATTTTGATCCAAAGTTTGAGGCTGCTACTATCGTATTAGTTGCCGCTCCTCCACAGCTCAACTCTGGCTCTCCATACTTTTCTTTTAATAGATTAATTAAGTTTATTTGGTCTCTAGATTCTATTAATGTCATTGAACCCTTTGGAATTGACATACTTTCAAGAGTAGAAACAAAATCTTCCCTTATACGAAATTGCACATCAACTATGGCATTTCCGAGAGAAGAGATGTCTAATTTCATATTAATATAAGTAAGAATTTAACTTTTCAGGTTTAAATAAAGTATATGAGATTTTCATTAAAGATATTTATTTATTCGGGTTTTATTATTTTACTAGTTATTTGCTTAGCATATATATCAATTCTTAACTCTAAAGTTACAAATAAGTTAGAAGGTGTTTTGTGGACTTTACCAGCAAAAGTCTACGCTAGACCCCTAGAATTAGCGGATGGCGGAAAAATAAACATTAATTATTTAAAGAAAGAGTTAGAAATACTTTCTTATGAATCAGTAAGGGGAAGGCCTTTAGCTCCTGGTCAATATTCGGTAGACAGCAATATTATAAATATATTCCTAAGGGGTTTTGAGTATCAGGAATCTGATTTATATAAACTAGAAGTGGAAGAAGGTAAGATAAATTATATTAAAAGGAAAGATGGAATTCATATTGACCTTATCCAGTTAGAGCCTCTTTCAATAGGCGGAATGTACCCATCTCATTTTCAGGACAGGATTCTACTTAACCCTTCAGAAGTACCAGAAGACTTAAAGCAAATTATTTTAATTGTTGAAGACAAAGACTTTTTTGAACATGGAGGTGTCTCGTTAAAGTCTATCATTAGGGCTTTCGCTAAAAATACTAGAGCGATGAATATTGAACAAGGAGGGAGCACCATTACTCAACAGCTAGCTAAAAGCTTCTTTTTCTCTTCAGAAAAAACACTAAGAAGAAAAATAAAGGAGGCTGTAGCAGCATTATTAATTGAAGCAAATTTTTCTAAAGATCAGATACTCCTAGCTTATATCAATGATGTTTTTATTGCTCAATCAGGAAGAAGGGCAATACATGGATTTGGCTTAGCTTCTCAATTCTATTTTGGTACAAATCTTAAAAATTTAAATTTAGACCAAAAAGCTCTTTTGGTCGGTATGTTGAAAGGACCTTCTATATACAATCCTATTAGGAATCCAGAAAGAGCAAAGGAAAGAAGAGATCTAGTATTAAAGCTTTTAAAAGTTAATTCCCTAATAACAGAAATAGAGTTGCAAGCTTTAACTAACAAACCTATAAAGATTATTCCACCATCCTATAAGGGTTTATCTAAATATCCTGCATTTAGTGATTTAGTCTCTTTAGATTTAAAGAAGAACTTTAAAGATAGTGACCTCAGAACAAAAGGTCTTAAGATAATTACCAATTTGGATCCTTCTATCCAAGAGTTATTAGAAGTAAGTATTAAGGAAACAAAATCAGAACTTAAAAAAAAGTATGGGGATCAGATTAATGGTCTTGAAGGAGCGGCAATAGTAATCGATTCATTTAGTGGACGGGTAATAGCTACTGTAGGGAGCACTAAACCCAAAAGTTACGGTTTTAACAGGTCAATAAATGCCGTAAGACCCATAGGTTCTTTAATAAAACCTTTTATATATTTGTCTGCTTTAGAGCAATACAGTTCTTACAACTTAACTACTTTGTTAGATGATTCACCACTTTCTATTCAGGTTTCAGAAGGAGAGGTTTGGGAACCTAATAACTTCGATAAAAAATTTCATGGGACAGTACCACTTCATCTAGCTTTATCAGAATCTTATAATGTTGCTACTACAAGGTTAGGGTTAGATCTAGGTTACACCTCGGTTCAGAAAACTTTTTCTAATCTTGGAATTGAGAAAAGAATTTCTCAGTACCCTTCTTTATTTGTTGGGTCTTTTGAAATGTCTCCGTTAGAAGTTATTCAAGCATATCAAACAATAGCATCTGAAGGATTTTATTCTCCATTAAGTTCAATAAGAAAAGTAGATGATGCAAGTAAAGAATTATCTTTATCTTTTCCTTACAAAGTTGAACAAAGATTTAGGCCTGAACCTATTTTTCTTTTAAAGTTTGTTTTGAGACAAAATTTTCTTAGTGGGACAGCAAGAGGTTATTCTTTGAAGAAAATAAATAAATGGAAAGCTGGTGGTAAAACAGGCACGTCAGATGAACAAAGAGATAGCTGGTTTGTTGGCTATGCAGGGGATTATTTACTTTTAGTATGGTTGGGGTTTGATGATAATAGAAAGTCAGTTTTAACAGGAAGATCTGGTGCATTAAAGGTTTGGAAGAGATTTATGGATGATTTAGACCCTTTAAGCACACCAGTTAGAGAACCATTTAGAATAGGATATGAATGGATTGATAGGAATGATGGATTGTTGAGTGGGGAAAATTGTAAAAATTCCTTATTTGTTCCTTTTGTAGATGGGACACAGCCTAGTTCCTTACCTGAAAAAAGAAGAAGGTGCGGAACCAGCAGCAAATCTAAAAGGCCTAAAGTGTTTGAAAAGATAAAAGATGCCATAGACTTAAGATGATTATGAAGCTTAAAAAATATTTTGTTTTTTTTATATGTTTAATTTTATTTTTTAGTTGTGCCTCTAATTCTAAAAAAAAAGAAGATAAACTTAATATTCAAGTAGAACAACTTTCCTCTTCCCTTGACTTACTTTTAAATGATTTGAATTCTTTAAAAAAAGAAGTGCTTAAAGTTAATGCAAAAAAGCCTTCGATTCAAAGGATTCTAGTCGAGGCAGATGGGTACTGGATAGTCAATGATTTAGAAATGGCAAATTCTTTTTTAGAAAGAGGGTTAAGAATTGCTAAAGATGAGAGTGCTCTATATTTAAGGCTTGCGCATTTAAGGCTTGAACAAGGACTGAATAAGGAGTCATCAGCTTTTGCTTCAAGAGGACTTCTTAATAAGAATGCTTCATCTTGGGAAATATTACTTTTGAAGATTTACTCTACTAATGACTAAGTTGAGATTAAACTTTTTTTAAAAGAGAAGTTAAATTTACCAAATTATTCTCATCAAATAGTCCAGAAGAAATAGCTAACATATCAACTCCTGTTTCGGTTACCTTTAACAGGTTTTCAAAATTTATACCTCCGATTGCTGCAACCGGAGTTTTTAATTTTTTTGAAAATTTCCTTAAATCTTCAAGAGAACATTTAACAGCTTCAGGTTTAGTCTTGCTCTTGAAAGCACTTCCAAATGCAACATAATTTGCTCCCTCCAATTCAGCTTTTAAAGCAAAATTTAGATTGTTTTGGCATGAAATACCTATGATAAATTTTGGACCTAAAAATTCTCTTGCTTTTCGATAAGAGGTGTCATTTTGACCCAGATGCACTCCGTCTGCCTTAACTTCTTTAGCTAGCTCTATTTCGTCATTGATAATAAGAAGGGAACCAAATTGGTTACAGATTCTTCTCAATTCTAAAGAAATAACTAATTTTTCTTTTTTAGGTCTAAATTTATCTCTGTATTGTAATAGTTTGATTCCGGATTCGAGAATTTCAGTTACTCTTGTTAATAAAACTCTTTCTTCAAGGTCGTTTGGAGTGATAGCATATATTCCACTTAAATCATTTTTTGTCATAGCTTTCTTAGAATCTTTTGACCCTTGCCCAAAACAAAAGATCCTTTAATAGCATTGTTAGTTTCTTTTAAAGCTAAATCAATTGCCAATTCCATATTTTTATTTCTAGCCAAGAAACATGCTATAGAACTTGCTAAATAACAACCCGTTCCATGGAAATATCCTTCAATTCTTGGATTACTCCAAGTTCTCATTAATTGTTTATTTAAAAAAAGTTTATTAGTTATATTGTTTTTAGATTTTCCTATATCTTTAATTAAGAGATATTTTGAAGTAAAAGAGAAGATCTCATTTAATTGATTACTTAATTCATTTTCGCCCGATAACTCTTTAACCTCATCGAAGTTTGGAGTTGCCAAGTAGGCTTTAGGGAAGATCAGTGTTTTTATTGCCTCCATGACTTCTTTGCTTGAAAGTATCCCTCCAGATGAAGCTTTAAGTACTGGATCAATAACTATCTTTGTGCTTTGCAGCTTATCTAAAATTTTCCTTGTTTCTTCAACTATTTTTAAATCACCCAGTACTCCAATTTTGACTGCATCTATATTCACATCACTTAAGACAGAATCAGCCTGCTCAGCAAAAAAAATGGGATCAACTGTCTTAAGGCTTTTATATTCTTTAGTGTTCTGATTTGTAATACAGCTTATTAGACTTAAAGGGTGACATTTTAGAGAATATATTGTGTTCACATCAGAAGTAATACCAGCCCCTCCGGAAGGATCATGCCCTCCTATTGTAAGAACAACAGGCATATTCTTAGACATACAAATTTATTAGATACATAGAATTCATTTCTCTATAATGCGATTTGCTAATTATACGTGTGCTAAGAAAGAGTTGATTAAAGAAAAAAATCTGGGATATTGAATTTGGCAAGGAATAGTAGGCTTTTATTTAAAGCACTCTAGACAAAGTTTTTTGTGCATAAAGTAATATCAATCTTTGAATAGATTAGAAGATTAAACTAAAATTTAACCATGATTGATACTTTCAATCCTTCTACCCTTAATTTAACTGAAGGTGCAGTAAAGAAAATACATTCTCTTTACAACCCCGCCGTTGAAAAACAATTGAATTTAAGAGTTTATGTTACGGGGGGAGGTTGTTCAGGTTTCCAGTATGGATTTTCATTCGACGAAGAGGTTGATGAGGAAGACACTAAGATATCAAAAGATGGAGCTATTCTTGTAGTTGATTCTTTGAGTTTGCAATATCTAGCTGGTTCAACTATTGATTATTCTGAAGATCTATCTGGATCAAAGTTTATTGTAAAAAATCCTAATGCAGTAACTACATGTGGATGTGGAGAGTCTTTTTCTATCTAAAAAGGTTCCCAGATTTCTCCTAGGAGGATAGGCTTGCTGCTTCCAGTGATAGAAGAAAGGTTAAATTTTTTTTCTTTTAATCTTTCTTTTGCTAACCAGGCAAAACAACAGGCTTCTAAATAGTCTGGATTAATACCCAAATCTGTAGTTGAAAGAGTTTTGTTTCCAATCATTTCTTCAAGTCTATTGATTAGAAAAGTGTTGTGGATTCCTCCTCCACAAATGTAAATCTTTTCCTTAAGAGATTTTGTTTTTTTAAGTTCAGAAAAGATAGTTTTTACAGTTAGTTCATTCAAGGTAGCTTGTATATCTTCAGGGGATAGATCTTTAAAATTCTTGATATGATTTTTTATCCATCTTGGATTAAAGTAATCTGGCCCTGTGCTCTTGGGTGGATTTTTAGTAAAGAAATAATCTTCCATCATTTTTTTTAACAAATCAGGGTTAACTTTTCCTGAAGCGGCCCAAGAACCTTCGAAATCAAAGTCCTTTTTTTTATGTTTTCTGCACCATGAGTCTAAGAGACAATTTCCAGGACCTGAATCATAAGCAGAAATTCTCTTTTCTGATAAATCTAGTCTTGTTAAGTTACTTATTCCTCCAATATTGATAATTACACCTTTAGAAACTTTATTTATTTTAAATAAATATTCGTGGAATAATGGTGATAATGGCGCGCCTTGTCCACCAGCCTCTATATCCGATTTTCTAAAATCAGCTACGGTTTTTATTTTAGTTAAATCAGTTATTATTTTTGGACTACCTATCTGGAGAGAGTATCTGTCATTTCCGTATGGCAAGTGTTTTATTGTTTGTCCATGACTTCCAATTGCTTTAACTTTGTTTGTTTTAATCGAAACTTTCCTAAGTAAACTTAGAACAGACTGTCCAAACAGTTCACCCATTTGTAGGTCCAATTCATGAATCTCGCTTTGAATTAAATCCTTTCTATTTACAGCCTCAAATACTCTCTTTTTTAGTTTTTGATTAATTGGAGTAGATGCTTTATTTATGATTTCACAACTGTTTTTTGAAAGATTTACCAATACTGAATCAATAGAATCTACACTAGTTCCTGACATTAAACCTATATAAAATTCTTTCATAAATTAAGTTATATATTAAAAACTCAAACTTTGGTAATTCTTTAAATCTTTAATAATTTTTTCTGAGTTTTCTAAGAATTTATTTTTTTCTAGCTCATTTATTGGATTAGCATTTGGGAACTTTACAGTTAATGGATCTGTATGTTTCCCATTTACCCTAAATTCATAATGAAGGTGATCTCCTGTGGCAGTTCCAGTCCTACCTACATAACCTATAATATCTGATTGTTTTACCTTTTTTCCAAGTTTAATTCCGGAATGAAACTTGTCTAAATGGGCATATCTTGTTGAGTAATCTTCAGTATGCTTTATTTCAATTAAGTTTCCATATCCTCCCTTTTTTTCGGCATAAACGATAGTCCCATCTCCTGTAGCCCTTATAGGAGTTCCCCTAGAAGCTGCATAATCAACCCCTGTATGAGCTCTTATTTTATGTAAAATAGGATGTCTTCTTTTAAGGTTATATTTTGAACTTATATAGCTAAATTTTACTGGAGATCTAAGAAAGGCTTTTTTTACATTTCTTCCTTTAGGAGAAAAATATTCAGAACTTCCATTAGGAAGCGTAAATCTAATGGCAGTATGCGTTCTGTTACGGTTTATAAATTCAGCAATTAAAATATTTCCATTTATTTTCCTTTCACCATCAACATAAATCTCTTCATATATGAGGCTGTATGAATCACCAGGTCTAATGTCATGAACAAAATCAATATCCCAACCAAAAATATACACTAGATCCATTATTACGCTGTCAGGCAGACCCTCCCTTAATCCATCAACATATAGAGAGTTTGTTATTGTTACTTTCTTAAATACTTTAAGTTTTTCAGTTTGTAATTTATATTTTTCAACTAAATAAATACATTTTCTCTTTCCACTAACTACTTTTGATTCTGCATTTTCAGTACATTCAAAACTTTTGACTTTCTTAGCTATTACTCCTGATCTAAAGTCTTCAATATATTTAAGATTTTCAACTTCATTTAGCTCATTTATTTCGACTTCAATTGTTTTACCTATTTTAATTTGAGTTAATAACTCACTATTTGGAGAGTAAATCAGGTCATAAATACTATCATCCTTTACTCCCAGTCTTTTTAAGATCGAGAATAAGCTATCATTCCTCTTTACTTCCGCTATTTTTTTTTGATTGAAGGAAGTTTTATCATCAGCATCTTGAATTCTAGGAACAAGATCCTCTATAGCAATTTCACTTGATAACTCTTTTTTTTGGGAAGAATTTTGTAATTCTACTCTTGATAAACCAATTATTAATAATAAAAAAAGGATCCCTCCTACAAGGCAATAAAAGTGTTTTTTGGGGAAATCAGAGAATATTAGTTTTAACTGTTTGAAGACTTTCACCAACATAGACTTATTAAAAGGTCGAGAATAATAACTTAAATATGATAAATTCCTTCAAGATTAATTTCTTAAACTCAGCTTATAATATACATGGCTAATGAAAAAAACAGAATTAGATCTACTTCTAAGAGGGGTAGAAGAAATTGTTCCTGAAAAGGAGTTTTACAAGAAACTTAAAAAAAAGAAGCCCTTAAGAATTAAATTAGGGTTTGACCCCACTTCTCCAGATTTACACCTTGGGCATACAGTCATACTAAATAAGTTAAAACTTTTTCAAGATTTAGGTCATGAAATAATTTTTTTAATTGGAAACTTTACTGGTCTAGTTGGGGATCCCTCTGGTGTTAATGAAACACGACCTGTTTTAACTGAAGAAGAGATAAAAATGAATTCTCTTACTTACGAAAGACAAGTTTTTAAAATTTTAGACAAGAAGAAGACTGAGATTAGATTTAATTCAGAGTGGATGCAGGACTTTAAGCCACAAGAATTCATCAAACTCTCTTCAGTTCAAACCGTAGCTAGAATGCTTGAAAGAGACGACTTTCAAAAAAGGTATAAATCTCAAAAACCTATTTCCATTCATGAATTTCTTTACCCTCTTCTTCAAGGATACGATTCATATGCATTACAAACAGATGTTGAGTTAGGAGGAACAGATCAAAAGTTTAACTTACTTTTGGGGAGGGAAGTTCAGAAATTTTATGGTCAAGAGCCCCAAATAGCCTTTACTTTACCTTTATTAGAGGGTCTAGATGGGGTAAAAAAGATGTCAAAAACTTTAGATAATTATATAGCTATAGAGGATAAACCCAATGATATGTTTGGGAAAATAATGTCTATTTCGGATGAATTGATGTGGAGATATTTCAAACTCCTTAGTTTTAAAAATGATAAAGAAATAGAATCCTTACAGAGAGATCAAAAAGAAGGCCAGAATCCAAGGGATATTAAGTTCATACTTGCTGAAGAAATAGTGGATAGATTTCACGGACAAAATTCTGGAATTAAGGCAAGAGAAGAGTTTAAAAAGAGGTTTCAAAGAGGAGAAATCCCAACTGATGTTGAAGAAATAGAGATTAAGCTGAAGCCTAAAGATATTACTCTTCCTAGGGTTCTTAAAGATTCAGGAATGGTTACAAGTACTTCTGAAGCAATGCGACTAATTAAACAAGGTGCTATAAAAATTGAAGGAAAAAAAATTATAGATCTCGACTATAAAATCAATCCAAATTCCTCTTTTTTATGCCAAATTGGGAAGAAAAGGTTTTTAAGAATTAGAATCCCCAAAAAATAGCTTTTAATAAGACTTATTTGAGTTATACTGCTGCTCCCTTCACTGTTTAGAAGGGTAGTTTTTTAACATTTTTAAAGCAAGTAATTCGTGTGGGCGCCTGTTTTAGGCGCACTTACCTGCCAGTTAATATTTCTTAACTAGTTTAAGTTTTTATTTACTGGTTTTTTTGTGTCTTAAGGACACATTTTTCAATTTAATTGAAGAGTTTGATCATGGCTCAGATTGAACGCT
>CEUS01149260.1_pt1 | contig 12302 bp, 15 predicted proteins | sample 427031 | NCBI WGS metagenome assembly CEUS01 (sample SAMEA2622837, study PRJEB7988) | marine metagenome | biome: marine biome (ENVO:00000447); feature: marine epipelagic mixed layer (ENVO:xxxxxxxxx); material: "saline water (ENVO:00002010), including plankton (ENVO:xxxxxxxx)" | depth 140 m | reverse complement strand
CGAGGAGTTCCGAATCCTCGTCGTGTTCGCAATCGGGTACCCCGGACCCATCGAGTCATTACCAGAAGACTTGCAGCGCCGAGAAGAGAGCAAGCAGAAACGCCAGCCCTTAAACCGACTTGTCGCCATCGACCGATGGCAGAAGCAAAACGAATTTCCTGCCCGAAACACCTCGCAGTCCCAACAAGACAGTGGCAAGCTAGAAAGCTAATGTCAGCGATCACGAATCTCGGGGATGCATACGTCGAGGAACTAGCCGCCCTTCACCCCAATGCTGCTACAAGCTTGGGCATCTCCGGGCATGAGGAAGAACTCACCGACTACTCAAGAGATGGTTTCGACCAACGAGATCAGCTCACAAGAAACACGCTAGCAAGGCTCGAGGACCTTCCTTTGGAGGAAAACGGTGACCGCCTTCTTAGGGAAATCATGCGCGAGGTCCTTACAGTCGACATAGAGCTACATGAGACCGGCGACTACCTTGCCGGACTTAATGTGCTTGCATCACCCTTGCAGGGGCTACGCAGCACCTTTGACCTAATGCCGACGGAAGGCGAGGCTGACTGGGCTACAATCGCAAGACGTCTAACACGCCTTCCTGAAGCACTGGCAGCTTATCGAACGACCCTAGAAGCGGGACTAGAAACAGGACGCTCTGCGCCACGTCGACAAGTGGAAGCCTGCTTGAGGCAATGCGAAGCATGGGCCGGAAATGGAGACGGGGGTTTCTTCGAGAAGTTCGTAAGCGGGGCAGGCAACGATCTTTCGGAAGGTCTACATCGAGACCTGGGTAAAGCAGCCAGTTCTGCAAGCCAGAGTTACCGAGCCTTCGGACAATTCTTGCGCGACGTATACCTTCCTCGTGCAAGTGAGCAGGACGCTACTGGCCGGGAACGCTACTCCCTCTACGCTCGCTCTTGGAACCGCTGCGATCTCGACCTACTAGAGACCTACTCCTGGGGCTGGGACGAAATTGCTCGTATCGATACATCAATGGAGGAGGCAGCGGAGCAGATTGCACCAGGAGAGGGTGTTGAGGCGGCAAAGGTTGTCCTCGATACCGATCCAAAACGAGCAATCGAAGGGGTCGAGCCATTCCGACAGTGGATGCAAGAGCTACAGGAGCGAACGATTGCGGACCTAAACGGAAAACACTTTGACATTCCAAAGAAGCTGCAACGACTCGAAGCAATGATCGCACCCCCAGGCGGCGCGCTAGCCATGTACTACACGGGCCCTTCAGAGGACTTCTCTCGACCTGGACGTACCTGGTACCCAACAGGAGGCAAGACGCGCTTCCCACTCTGGGGAGAAGTCTCCATTGCCTACCACGAGGGCGTTCCTGGTCATCACCTAGAGCGTGGAAATACCAGGCTGCTGGAGCTATCCCGCTTCCAACGACTTCTCGGGGACTGCTCAGGCTATGTCGAAGGCTGGGCCCTCTACGCCGAAAGACTAATGGGAGAACTTGGCTACCTCGATTCTCCCGACTACCAAATGGGATTGCTCCGCTCTCAGGCGCTACGCAGCGTGCGCGTCATTATTGATATTGGAATGCACTTAGAGCTTCCCCTTCCAGAGAGCCAGCAATTTCATCCCGGTGAACATTGGACGCCAGAACTAGGGGCTGAGTTCGCCAAGACCCGAAGCCATTTCCCTGCTGATTTCATGACAAGCGAAATTGATCGGTACCTGGGGCTACCAGGACAAGCAATCAGCTATAAAGTTGGGGAGCGAGCCTGGCTGGCGGCCCGGGATTCAGCACGCCAAAGCCTGGGTGACGCCTTCGACCTGACAACGTTCCACCGCCAAACACTCGCGCTCGGACCCATGGGGTTAGGGCTACTCACACAGGAGAGTGCTCACTTGGGAAATAACTCATGACAGTAAGACGAACAGTCGGTGGCGCACTCATCGTGGTCCCTTCTCTCCTCTCAGGTGTAGGTATCGCATTCATCCTCGCTGCATTAATTGTGAATCACCGGATCGTGCAGGACGCCTTCATCATCGTAGGAGCAGTGATGCTCTGGTTTGACTTCTTCGTGACGATGGCCATCATTCGCTACTCCTTGCGCAGCCTCGACCGACGCATCGCAGTGCTGGAATCTAGTCAAAGCGACAACGAGAGCTAGCCTAGCGCCCAGCCTCTCAAGCAGAGAGGCGCTTGCTAGATAGTTAGGCCACCCAGACCGAGGATGCCACGCACGTACTCAATCTCACCGGCATGCCGGTATCCATGACTTAGACAAACACCGTTTAGACCCTGCCATAAGGACATCTGGCCCAGTGGCTTGATAGTGACCGTCCGCGTTTCGAATTCCTCAGAAGACATCTCCGCAAGATAAGCATCGGTTGCCTGCCAAACACGAGGTTGGTACTCACGCCAGCCATCAAGGTCATTGAGTAGCAGCGCCTTTGCATCCGTCTCCGACATACCGGTGCCCTGGGATGTTCGGTGCAAACCAAGGCGCTGGTCGTAACCGCCTTGCAGCCAAACCGTTGGCTTAGCCTGAGCAATGAAGTTGACTATGTTGTCCTCGGTACGAACGTAGTGCCAAAGACTAAAGAAGGGACTTAGCCCCCCCTCATTAGGACGAAAGTTGAGCTGTTCTAATGTCATATCCCCAACAGCCTGATCAAGAAGGTTGTGCATGGACGTAAGTCCCGAACGGAGAATCTCAAGTGGGGTAGTACTCATGAAAACCTCTGGGAAGGAGTACTAAAATCCTGCCCGTTTGCAGCTCCATAGTCCATAGAAGCCTCCATCTACGTACCTTCACGGATCCCCTCCCTCACTGCCACTTGTAGTAAACAGAAACCCAAGCTCTATTCCTTCAACTCCACCCTCGAAGGCACTACAAGGTTGGAACTCCCCTGCCACAGTCCGAACCCTGTAGCATTGCCCATCCCATGTCGGATGAGTATTCGGCCATACGTCAACTCTGCGAGCGCTACGTCGACGCCATTAACCGTCGGGATTCAGAGGCATGGGTCGAGACATGGGCACCAAACGGAATATGGGATTACGGGGTTGAAAACCCACCCAAGGGACGTGAGGGGCTAACCCTGTTTTGGGAACGAGCAATGGCGAACATCACCGGCGTGGTGATCGTCGTGAACTCTGGCGTAGTCGACAGCGTGAATGGGAACTCCGCAACCGCTCGCTGGTACCACACCGAGGACGTACAGATCGGCGAAGAAACACGGATGTCGGGAGTAGCTGTGTACGAGGACAACCTCGTCCGCATCGACGGACAGTGGCGATTTGCCCGCCGCACTCACGACCTCTTGTACAGCGGAAACGACCTGCAAGGGAACTTCCACCCTTATGTGACCCGATAACATCATTGGTAACAGCGGCCCGCTGGCGTTAACCGCACAGGGCAAACAAAACCGGGAGGAATTCAATGGGAAAGCCAACAGTTGAGGACTACACCGCCATCCGTATGGTGGCAGAGCGATACATCGATGCCGTCAATCGCTTCGACCCAGAGGCATGGGGCGAGACATGGGCACCAGATGGGGAATGGCACGTAGGCGAGGTGCACAAGGGGCGCGACGTAATGGTGCCGCTTTGGACACAGATCATGGGAAGCATCCCCAACGTTTACATGCACGTCTATTCAGGAGTAATCGATGACGTGACTGGCGACACAGCCAGAGGTCGCTGGTACATGGGCGAATTCCTGAACATGGCTGACGGCTCGCGATCCATGAATTCGATCTGCTATGTGGATACCTACACCCGCATCGACGGGCAGTGGTACATCCAGACCCGGGAGTTTCAGGCTCTTTATCGGGGGCCGGCTGATCTCAGCGGTGACTTCGAAAAGATCGCAGTTCCCGTATAGGAAACCCCCTCTATGGAATCATAGCCTGAACAATAGATTCGCTGGTTAGTGAATCTATTTAGTAGGCATTGTCGCCTAGCGAGGGCTGGTCTTCCGATGAAAGCTTTGCTGGTTATACGGCAAAGCCGGAACAGTGAAACACGAGGCACTTTCATCTCCGAAAGCGCCGCTGCTTTTTGGCGGCCTGCAGAAACATTAATCTGGGATAGCCTTGGTACCCCCGAGAGGACTCGAACCTCTGCCTTCGGCTCCGGAGGCCGACACTCTATCCGCTGAGCTACGGGGGCCCGGCGATGACCGATCGTAGCGCGTGAAAGGCGCTCCCGCATCACGCTCGACGGGTCGGGAAGGAATGTTACGATCAGACAGCATTCACCGATTCAGCGGTAAAGGAGCTCGTACCCATGCCTCTCTACGAATTTCGCTGCCCCTCGTGCGGGAAGGTGTTCGAGCGCCAGCGACCAGTCGCGAAAGCTAGTCAAGGTGCTCGCTGCCCAGACGACGGTAAGACCGCTCAACGAATCTTTGGTGCAGCGATCATAGGCGTAGGGGGTGGAGAAGATGCATTCCCCGACCTTGGCGACCTTGGCGACCTTGGTGGTCTGGGTGGCGGCATGCCGCCAGGCATGGGTGGAGGTATGCCGGGCATGGGTGGCGGCATGCCAGGCATGGACGGTCTCGACATGGGTGGGGACTTTGACTTCTAGCAGCGTCCCCAGATAACCATCTAGTACGGATCCTGCTGAGAGAAGATGCGCTGGGGATTGTCCACCATCATCTCGTTTATTTGTGTCTCGGTAACACCGTGCCCGCGCAGTGCAGGAAGAACATCGTTAGTAATGTGCAGGAAATGCCAATTGGGAGCCCACGCCTCTGTTGAAGCTCTTGGCATGGTATCCATGAAACAGTTGGTATCGTGAGATAGAACCATCTGCCCCGCATAACCCATATCACAAAGCTTCACGATAGTCTCAACCCGACCTTCAGTGTTAAGTTTGCGATCGATGCCGAAACGATCCATTCCGATCACACTTCCGCGATCCATAATCCGAGCCAGATAACCTGTGTCACTACTATCACCTGAGTGGCCGATTACAACTCGGGCAAGATCCACCCCTTCTCTCTCAAAAACATCCTGCTGAGCAAGGCCAGATTCGGTGGAAACATCGGAGTGGGTACTAATGGGAACACCTGTCCGGCGGTGAGCCCGAGCTCCTGCACGCAGCATCACCTCATTCACCTCATCCACAGTAGGCTGGGTAGCAAGCTTGATGACCCCTGCACAAACATCACTTTTTTCAATGCCTTCCTGAATGTCACGCACAAAAAGGTCAGCAATCTCATCACTATTCATCTGCCGGAAAAGATTGGGGGGCTGCCGCCAAACCCCCGTACACATGACGATGTTCAACTTCACCTGCCGGGCCACTGCTGCAACCATGGCAGCATCACGCCCTAGATCAATGGTGGTCAAGTCAACTATTGAATCGATGCCTGCATCCTTGAGTTCACTGAAGCGCTCAACTGCATTTGCGATCTCTTTATCGGGATCCCAGAGCTCAGGCCAAGCTTCAAAAACACCCGGCGAGCGGATAAATACATGTTCGTGCATGAGGGTGGCGCCAAGGTCACTATGGTCGATAGCACCAGCAGCCGTGGGGATGGTGACCATATCTGCCTCCGTGACCGAGTCCCTTATGAGCGGCAGTATACGGACCAGGGGTAAGCGATGGACCCGACCATGGAAAACCTAGTAGCGGCAGATGGGATCCCCTACTGGTCAGTGCTTGGCATTGAATTAGTGGACGTCCAAAAGGGCAAAGTAGTGCTCCGATTACCTATGCGCCCAGAGCTCGCTACGCGTCGGCCTGACCTAATGCACGGAGGGGCCATTGCCTCACTTGTGGACGCTGCTTCAGGCTCGGCGGTGGCAACACTGAGAGATCCCGAAGACACAACCTGGGCAGGACATGCAACAACAGACCTTAATGTCTCGTATCTGCGTCCGATCCGAAAAGAGGCGGTGGCGCAGGGCAAAGTACTGCGAGCTGGTCGAACAACCGTCTTTGTTGCGGTGGAGGTGCATAACGAGACGGGAGATTTAGCAGCGGCAGCACGGATTACCTACGCAATAGCACGGCGTGAATAAACACCAACAAACAAACGCCTGCTATCGTGTTAGAGCGCCCTAACACGGGACAAGGACGGTGGCCTATGGGCGCCTTAGATTTTGAGAATCTGACGGAATTAGCAGACCTGGACCACTTGTTCGAGCGTTCCCGCGAACAAGATGTGGTGCTTTTCCTTCACGACTACTGGTGTCCAATTTCCAGTCGCGCCTACGAGGAAATGGCTCTAGTCGAAGGAGAGATCGCACTAATCGACGTAGCCACGGGACGTGATCTGACTCAAACCATAGCAACACGCACAGGAGTGAAACACGAATCGCCACAGGTATTGATCCTGCGCGATGCCCAAGCAAGGTGGGTAGCCTCTCACGGGAGTATTACGCAACAGGCCGTTGGAGAGGCAATGGCTACTCCCTAGGCCACACCAGCTTCCTTAACGGGACTCTTGCAAACTCTCACTACTGCGATCGAGGGCATCCAAGACCGTACGGATATCGGCCTGCAGCCTCTCGATGACACCAACAGCGTAACGGTCAGCTTCTTGAAGCTGCTTGGCCGCTGCCTCAGCCGCCTCGCTTAGATGAGCAGCAGCAGTCGCATCTGCATCCGCGATTGTTTGACGCGCACGCGCCTCCGCCTCCATAAGAATCTCCTGAGCACGACTCTCAGCTTGCTGGACCACTATGGTCTCACTCACCAGCTGCTTACGCCGCTCCTCCGCCTCCTCAATAAGCGCTTGCCCATGTTCCTTCGCATCACGAAGCAACTGCTCACGCTGCTCCAATATTTGAGCCGCCTGTCGAACATTGTCCGGTACGGCAAGCCGAAGCTGGTCGACCAAATCGAGAATAACGCGACGCTCTATGACAAGGTTTCCACCTACCGGGAGGCGGCGAGCTTGCACAACCAGAGATTCGAGACTTGCAATCAGTTCGAGGAGTTCCATCGAAGTCTCCCCGCGAGCTACGCTTCAAGCGCAAGCCGCTCGCGAATAGCGGTGCGCACATGTGAAGGTACCAATCCTTCCACGTCATAGCCGAGCTGAGAAACCTCCCGCACTCGGCTAGCACTCACGTAGATGTACTCATGGTTGGTCATTAGATAGACGGATTCGATGGAAGGGGCCATCTTCCGGTTCATAAGAGCCATGTCAAACTCATACTCAAAGTCGCCACCACCACGAATTCCACGAACAATCGCGACAGCTCCGCGCAACTTTGCAAACTCGACGGTAAGCCCTTCGAGCTGCTCCACCTCGACATTCGGAAGTTCCTTGACTGCCTCTCGAAAGAGCTCAATACGCTCTTCACAGGTAAACATCGCGCTCTTATCGCGTCCCGCAATAACCGCCACTATGACGGTATCAAAGAGGCCCGTCATTCGCTTGACAAGATCAAGATGCCCATTGGTGACAGGATCGAACGCACCTGGAAAGATCGCGGTTCTCATTCACCCTCCAACGCCGTGAGGAACGCCAAAGCGGTATCGCCATAAACCCGCCGATCGGTCAGTGTAAGACCTACCGGGCGTTCGACCAGATTGTATCGGCTCCGATGCTCATAGACGACCAGTCCACCATTAGTAAGGAGGCCACCAAGTCGAATTAGTGTTGGCATAGCCTGAGCGGAATCGTAGGGAGGGTCGAGGAAGATAATATCGAAAAGCCCATCGAGAGACTCTATCGCCCCCGGCAACGTACCTCGCACCACAGAACCCTGATCAGCAAGACCAGCTCGAGCGAGGCTTTGGACAATCGCGCGAGAAGCCGGCCTATGACTCTCCACAAAGATAGCCCGGCTTGCTCCTCTACTCAGGGCCTCTATACCTAGCGCCCCTGTTCCAGCAAAGAGATCCAGCACAACGGCATCTTCAATGCGAGCACCAACCACGTTGAAGAGCGCTTCGCGAACACGTCCGCTCGTTGGGCGTAACCGAGCACCACCTGACTCTGCTAATTGGAAGCCGCGCAGGCTCCCGCCCGTGACACGGACACGCGCCTGGGACACTCAGTTAGCCGCTTCAGGAGTTTCAGACTCAAGCTCAAGGAAGAGCACAATCCGACTTTCAAAGCGCTCCACGCCATCGCTAAGGGTAAGCGTGACTGTGTAAGAACCCGCTTCAAGGGGTGTCTGCCAAGTTACTAGGCCACGATCCCCACCAACGAGATTGCCTCCGGTTACTTCCCAATTGGGCAAAAGCTGGGCTTGGCTTGGTCGCAAAAGCACCGGCTGCCCAGAAGCAACAAACGGTTCGACTGCAGTCCAAATATTGCCGAGAAAAATATCGTCGCTTGAATCCTCCACTGCGAGGCCACCTAAGTTATAGACACTAACAAACTCCAGCTTGAACCCAGCACTGAAAGCATTCTCAATCCAGACAGTACGACCTCCATTTAATTTGTAGGTAAACGCCACAGTCGCAGTCTCTGGTTGCCACCGTAGCCCGCTCAATCCCTCATCCCGGTCGATATTCACTGCCACTACTTGGACTTCCCCCCCGGCAGCTAAATTTTCGCTCCGTATACCTAGTTTGCTAGCAATGGTCATCGCCTCAGTTAGGGTGAGGCTACGGAGGCCTTCCGCTGATTTCTCGGAAGCGTAGGGAGTCAAAGTAAGAATTACCTTTCCTGGATCAACCACTGAAGTTATGTAGCTGAGTAGTTCGGGCAAATGCAGACGAAAAGTGCTCTGATCGCGGATAGGTGCGATCTTAATTAGGTCCGCCGACTTACCCAATGCAGCCCAGTCGTACGCACCCTCATCAATGCGATCCGCGCCTATCAGGGGGGCAGGCAGAGTCAAAGTTAAAACTTTCCCCTGGGCGTGGAGGCCCTCTGCCAGCTCAGCAATGAAGAGGGTAAAGGAGGTCCGGTGGTCAGCTCTTAGGTCGAGGTACGCGATGTCGATACCGGTTAGGTTATGAACCGCAACACGCTGGAGAATCTCACGAGCATGGTTCGTGCGTTCCGCACTTGTTGAGAGGATGTTATCAACACTGGGTACGGTGCCATTTATCTCTCTGGATGCAGCAATTACAGGGTAGTGAACTGCGGTAGTAGCTGGACGAGAACTAGGCTGGCCCTGCAGCGATCCATCGGGAGCGGGAGTGAAATCAAGAGTGTGAACTACGGTCGCTAAGAGAGCAGCTGTGGGATGAATAGTCTTTCCTTGTTCCAGATATGCAACCACTTGTCGGCCTTCGTTTAGACGGCGAAATACTGCAAGGTACTGAGGAGGGTCAGTAAACAACCCAGTAGCACGCTCACCAAGTTCATCCAGAAGGACGTTCGCTACCGGTTCCCATATGTTGTTCTCGCTGTTGTAGCCGTAGAAGCTAAGCCCGCGATCGTCAGTTGTAGCTACCTCGAGAGGAATCCTGATCTCTAGATTAAATCCATCCGGAATGGGTTCGGCGTCGGGATTCCGTTGAAAGAGTTTGCTGTGTTGATCAAAGTAGGCAGGAATTTCCAGGGTGGAGCGGCTTGCCTCGCAATATGCCTCCTTACAAGAGCCCGATCCACGACCTAGGAAGAACCAGATCAGAACACCGATAGTAATAACCGTAATAGCAATGGCGGCCAGCACTCCTAGCTGCATTAAGGAAGGTCTTCCGGGACCAGAAAACCTAGCCTGTTGAACCGCTCCGCCTGCGAAACCCCTAGTAGGCTTTGAACGCATCAAGGCACACCAACCAAGCAGCAGGGCGGCCTGCAGACGAAAGCTGAGAAGAGAAGAAAACCACCCACTGGAAACATCAAGAACAATTATCCCTCAAGAACGCCCCGAATCCACAAAAATGGGGAGAGGCAAACCCTATTGCGGTATACTTGGTACCCGCCAGCGGGCTCTAAAAGAGACCACTTGCGGGCTTTAAAGGCCATCAATCATGCCACACGATCCAGTGCCGATGACAAAGGAAGGTTTCTCCAAGGTTGAGGCAGAGCTGGAGAGTATGCGGGCCACTCGTAAGGTTGTCGCGGACCATATCCACAAAGCTCGCCAACACGGTACCAGCCAAAACGATGCTGAATATGACAATGCTAAACAGGAGCAGAGCCTGCTAGAAGGGAATATCCTCCACCTAGAGGACATTCTCCGGCGAGCCGTCATTATCGACGAGGAAGGCGCGCACCACTCCTCTCGTGTAGTGGTTGGGAGCAGAGTAAAGGTAAAGCAGGGAAGAAAAACCTTGCATTACCAAATTGTCGGTCCGCCTGAAGCAAATGCTACGGAGGGTCGTATCTCCAACGAGTCACCCATCGGTGCAGCGTTATTGGGGCACTCTAAGGGTGAGGAAGTCGAGATCTCAGTTCCGAGTGGCATCATCAAGCTAAAGATCATCGAAATCGACTAAACGCGGCGCTTCGCTTAAAACCGCAGAAGGCCGCCCCGCAGCGGCCTTCTTTGCTGCAAGCAAAAAAGCATAGGAAACGAAATGAGCAACACAAACGGCACGGAAGAGTTGGAGGGGGAAGCGACCTCCGGAACAGGTGCTGGCGATCTGCGCTCTCAGCGTATCGAGCGAGCAGAGCAACTCCGCAACGCGGGCCTTGAGCCTTACCCCCCACGCATCGAGCGAACACATACAAACGCTGAAGTTGAGGCCCTTCTTGAAGGGGTTGCCAGCGACTCCGAAACCGAACTCGAATCCGTTGCAATCGCTGGGCGAGTTGTAGCACAACGAGGGATGGGTCGGGCAAGCTTTTTAGATGTAATCGACGGCACCGGTCGCCTACAGGTTCTGCTACGACGCAATGTCATTGGAGAGGATGCCTACACGCGCCTAAAGCTACTGGACCTAGGTGACTTCGTCGCTGTGCAGGGAACGCCGATGCGCACACGAACAGGAGAGGCGACCGTTGGGGCCACCACCTGGCAGATAGTCACTAAGGCACTGCGCGCACCACCCGAGAAATTTCATGGCCTAACGGATCTGGAGATTCGCCAACGGCAACGCTACCTCGATCTCCTATCGAACGAGGATGTACGTACTACCTTCCGGATGCGCAGCCACATCGTGAGTGCAATCCGCCGCCGATTAGACGAGCTCGATTATCTCGAAGTGGAGACACCGGTATTGCAGGAAGAGGCAGGAGGGGCCGCAGCAAGACCATTCCAAACCCACTCAGAGGCCCTTGACGAGGAGCGATCCTTACGCATTAGCCTTGAATTACACCTAAAGCGGCTGCTAGTAGGCGGCTACGAACGGGTCTACGAGATTGGTCGCATCTTCCGCAATGAAGGATTCAGTCAACGTCACAATCCTGAGTTCACGATGCTTGAGTTGTACGAGGCCTACGGTGACTACGGCACCATGGCAACACTGCTAGAGGACCTGGTGAGCGGAGTAGCCAAGGAAGTGCTTGGGACCATGAAAGTATCATTCGGGGACAACGAAATCGATTTTTCCCCACCATGGCAACGCATTACCTACCACGAAGCACTCCGTAAGTACGGGGACTTTGACCTGGATCAATTTGGCGAGACAGAGGCACTACGAGATGCGCTCCGGCAGCGAGGCTTAGATACCCCAGCTGAGGCAGGACGAGGCAAGCTAATCGACATTGCCACAAGCAGCCTCGTGGAGCCTCACCTAGTCCAACCCACATTCCTGCTGGACTATCCAATCGAGCTCTCTCCACTGGCAAAACGGAAAGCCGGTTTTCCAGATTTGGTTGAGCGATTTGAGGCATTCGTTGGCGGCTTTGAGTTCGCAAACGCCTACTCGGAGCTCAATGATCCTGTTGACCAACGAGAACGCTTTGAGAAACAGCAGGCACTGCGTCAGGCAGGGGACGAAGAAGTAGAACTGGCCGACGAAGACTTCCTTATTTCTTTGGAACACGGAATGCCACCAGCCGGCGGCCTGGGGTTTGGGATCGACCGGCTAGTTATGCTGCTTCTCGGCCATACGAGCATCCGCGAAGTAATACTCTTCCCTCAGCACCGCAAGCTCCATAAGCAGGATGAAGAGTGACTGCTCCCATAGAGCGCCATACCACCAGCACGGCGTACGTAGTCTCCGGCAATCGGACGCTGTTGCTATGGCATGCAAAGCTGGGCATGTGGCTTCCCCCGGGAGGCCACAGCGAACCTAACGAGGATCCAGTGCAGACAGCCCGTCGCGAAGCACAGGAGGAGTCCGGCCTTGAGGTAGACGTGATTGCGCCACCAGACCTGTTAATCTGCGAAGGACCAGTTGTTCTACCACCGCCAGTAGTCATCCTGATTGAGGATATTGTTCGCCCAGACCAGCCATTCCACCAACACATTGACCACGTGTATTTCACAAAGACAAGGAATTGGGTCGATTACGAGGCACC
>CEUS01281596.1_pt1 | contig 12312 bp, 7 predicted proteins | sample 427031 | NCBI WGS metagenome assembly CEUS01 (sample SAMEA2622837, study PRJEB7988) | marine metagenome | biome: marine biome (ENVO:00000447); feature: marine epipelagic mixed layer (ENVO:xxxxxxxxx); material: "saline water (ENVO:00002010), including plankton (ENVO:xxxxxxxx)" | depth 140 m | reverse complement strand
GAAACGGCGGGACACAGACCTGCGTAGAACTGGCGTTCCGTCGGATCGTAGATGGCGACGATTTGCTTGATGCCTTGATTGCCGGCGTTAACATCGTAGAACTCGATCCTGAAGACGCAAGCGTTGGCTATGGGGGTCGACCGAACGCCGACGGCGTGGTCCAGCTTGACGCCTGTTGCATGGAAGGTTCGACCCATCGGGCCGGTGGGGTTGCAGCCCTGGAAGGCGTCCGTACACCATCGAAAGTCGCTCAAGCGGTTATGCTTCACACGGACCATCACCTTCTGGTTGGGTCCGGAGCACAGAACTTCGCTCGCCAACTCGGATTTAACATCGAAGCGGACCTCAATACAGACCGGTCTCGCCGGCTATGGCTGGAATGGAAAAGGCGCACTGATCCAAACCACTACCTAGATCCAAACCGCACTGTCGCCCAATCCCAGGTCGATTCCGAACTGCTGGCCGAAACACTTTCCGACACTGATGAGGCCTATGGCACTATCAACTGCAATGGCATCGACCTACAAGGACAGCTCGCAGGCGTCACAACGACAAGTGGCTTGGCTTGGAAGATCCCCAGCCGCGTTGGTGACTCGCCAATCCTTGGAGCAGGACTTTATGTGGATAGTCAAGCAGGCGCAGTCGGTTCAACAGGTCGTGGAGAAGCCAACCTCTACAACCTGACGTCATTTCTCATCGTTGAATACCTCCGCCAAGGCATGAGCCCACAAGATGCTGGACTGGCTGGATTGCGCAGAATTCAGGAAAATACCCGTGAGCCTCGACTGCAGAATTCACGTGGATTGCCGAATTTCGGTGTGACATTTTACGTGCTGAATGCAGCTGGTGAATGTGCCGGAGTCTCGATGTACGGCGGATCCAACCGAACATATGCCCTCTGCACCGAAAATGGGCCTGAACTACTACCGCTCGAACCCCTGCTTGATGGCACACCAAACGACTGACCCCTGAACAAACCTCAGTTATGCGATCTCAGTTGTCTGAATAGCGCTTTTACGAAACGGAAGGAGCTGAATTTTCAGACCGGCACGCGTGAGACAGTCCCACACATGTAATCCATCCTTATGGTTAATCCTAAGACCAGAATCCAAGGTAGTCGAAACTGATTTGAAAAAGACGCGCAGCAAACACGGCTAGCACCAGACCTAGCACCTTCACTGTCGCCCGGTAAAATCTACTATGGAGCACCCTTTTCCCCTGGCCAACCAAAATGGCAATAAGCACCTTTGAGCCAACCAGACAGCTATAAAACCCAACAAAGAGACCGGTGACCTGAATCGGTCCCGCAAGCCACGCTTTCCAAACGACCGGAGCCCCCACCGTCAACCAGAACAAATAAGGGTGTGGATTCAATAGGTTCGCGATAACACTCTTTTGAACGGACCGAGGCGCAGAAGAGGTACTCCAGTACCGAGATGCATCGAGTGTAAGGCTCTCGTACGCTAGGTACAGTAGGAAAACAGCTCCCAACAACGACGTTCCACCGAGAATAACTTCAATACTCCCAAAACAACTCCACCCAACCATAGCCAAGACAATGATCGGCAGGTCTGTAAGCATCGGCACAGCAGCTACTTTGACACCCTCTCTGGCGCCGTGGCGCAGTGTCTGCTGGATGACTAGAACAAACAAAGGTCCTGGCACAAGTCCAGCCGCCAGCCCGAGGGCTACGCCAGTCAACATGTCACCCATATTCACTCACCGCTAATCCCCAACCACGGCCATCTAGTCTCACTACCAGACGAACCCCCACCTAACATGTAGAATCATCGGTTAATGAGGCGTTACCAACTCCTAGAATTGGCCGGTCTGTTTCTCCGTCTAGGCCTCACCGCATTCGGTGGACCAGCAGCCCATATCGCAATGATGCGCGACGAGGTTGTCGAACGGAGGAAATGGTTGACCGACAGCGAGTTTCTAGACTTGCTCGGCGCGACCAACATGATCCCAGGCCCCAATTCCACTGAGATGGCAATCCATCTCGGCTACCGTCACAGTCGACTAGCTGGTCTGCTGCTGGCCGGCTGTTGTTTTATTGTGCCAGCGACCTTTATTGTCATTGCTATCGCCTGGGCCTATGTCCGGTTCGGCCACATGCCGCAAGTAACATGGGTAATGTACGGCATCGGTCCAGTCATCATCGCGATTGTTGCACAGGCGCTTTGGAAACTTGGGACTACCGCCATAAAGGGTCCCCTGACCGCGATCCTGGCTGTCCTTTCGACTTTACTATCCCTCTTCGGCTGGAACGAACTTGGAGTGCTCGCCCTCGGCGGGGTGGTAATGGCCGGGGTCAAATTGAAACAGCCTGCTTCGGTCGTCGGAGTGTTCACCACTGTGTGGACCAGCACCACGGTTCTAGCTCACGCTACGAGAGTCATGGTCCCTTTCTCCTTGACTCGGCTGACACTTTTCTTTCTTAAGACAGGCTCGATTCTTTTCGGAAGTGGCTATGTCCTTCTGGCATTTCTCCGTGCCGATCTGGTCGAGCGCTGGAAGTGGTTGACAGACGAACAACTCATCGACGCCATCACGGTGGGCCAAGTGACCCCTGGTCCGGTTTTCACCACTGCAGCTTTTATCGGATACCTACTGGGCGACTGGATCGGAGCAGTTCTAGCTACGCTCGGTATATTTCTCCCTGGGTTTATATTTGTTGTTTGCACTCAGCCACTCATTCCCAAGCTCCGCGCCTCACCGACCACGAGTTCGATACTTGACGGTGTCGTCATCTCATCACTTGGGTTAATGGCGGCGGTGACCTGGGACCTTGTCAATTCAACCCTTGTTGATGCGCCAACAGTCGGAATGGCCATCGCTACAACGGTCATACTGTTTACTCTGCAACCAAACTCGACATGGTTGGTGTTGGCCGGTGCTGTGGCTGGGTGGTTGTGGCACTCCTAAACATAAAGGCACGAATCATCTATTCGTAACTACTGGAGAGACTCACTCCATTCAGACGCCTAAAGTCGCAAAATCCCATCCAGCAAGGCCTGGGTATCAGAACAGACGACTGGCAAAACCGATTCCCACAAGGCACTCACTACCGAGCGATCTAAGCAGGTCATCCTCGTCTCGAGTTGTTCCAATACCCCGCCTCATTCAACTCAACCTCGACCACACTAGCCAATTCGACCTACAATCTGAAGGTCGGCTTAACTGAAAAGGCTGCAACCCGATGTCTGAAGTCACTGTGGAGCTGGGACAAACCGTCTGCGTGTATTGCAGAAACCGAGAAGCCGCGCCAGAATGGAAGCCATTCTGCAGTGAACGGTGCAAACAACTCGACCTCAGAAACTGGGTCGACGGGAGGTATAGGATCCCGGGAGACAGCACGACGGTCCCAGATGGCAAGGACGGGGAGTCCCCAAGTTAAATATGTTTTAAGACTCGGCAACTATCCCAATTCAATATTGACGTTGAGCATTTTGTGTACACATGGCTGATACGCTAACCATTACCGATAACCGGACGGGCAGGCAGTACGAAGTCCCGATCAATAACGACACAATCCGAGCCTCAGACCTGCGCCAGATTAGGGTAGCGCCGGAAGACTTCGGAATGATGTCCTATGATCCAGCATTCTTGAATACTGCATCTTGTCGCAGCGCGATCACGTTCATCGACGGCGACAAGGGCATCCTGCGGTATCGAGGATACCCCATCGAACAGCTTGCCGAACAAAGCACCTTCCTTGAAACTGCTTATTTACTCATCCACGGAGGCCTCCCGACACAATCCCAACTCACATCGTGGGAGGGGGATCTATCGCAGCATGCGATGCTCCACGAAAACGTCAAGAAATTCATGGAAGGCTTCCGATACGACGCCCACCCAATGGGGATTTTCCTGAGCACCGTGGGGGCCCTGTCAACATTCTATCCACTCGCCAAGGACGTCGATGACCCAGCCTCAAGGCGCCTGCAAATGATACGTCTCATCGCAAAGGTGCCGAGTATAGCGGCTTATGCCTATAGACACAGCGTAGGCAAACCGTATGTATACCCGAACAAAGAACTTAGCTACACAGGAAATTTTCTGAACCAACTTTTCAAACAGACCGAGCCCATCTATCAACCTGACCCAATTCTCGAACGCGCACTAGACGTGCTGTTCATCCTTCACGCAGACCACGAACAAAATTGCAGCACCAGCGCAATGCGGAATATTGGTAGTGCCAATGCGGACCCTTACGTTTCGCTAGCCGGTGCCGCAGCAGCACTTTACGGTCCATTGCACGGAGGAGCCAACGAAGCTGTCCTTCGTATGTTGACAGGCATCGGCACCATCGATAACGTCTCTACGTTTGTGGAAGGGGTCAAAGATGGCAAGGAACGCCTAATGGGTTTTGGGCATCGTGTCTACAAATCTTACGACCCACGGGCAAAGGTCATCAAAGCAACGGCGGATAAAGTCTTTGCAATCACAGGACGGAACCCTCTCCTCGACATTGCGCTCGAACTCGAACGCATCGCCCTAGAAGATGACTACTTCATATCTCGTAAGTTGTACCCCAATGTCGACTTTTACTCAGGCCTAATTTACCAGGCCATGCAATTCGAACCCTCCATGTTCACGGTCTTGTTTGCAATAGGCAGAACAGCCGGCTGGATTGCTCAATGGGAGGAGCTCACCAGCGACAAGGGCCGGAAAATCGCCAGACCCCGCCAAGTCTACATCGGCGAAGGCCAGCGAGAGTATCCCCCTATGGTCGAACGTTGATAGCCGTAGATGCAATTCAGCTTTTACACGACTCAGGCAGCAACAAACTCAGATGTCTCAAAAGGAAGCTAGACACCTACGACCCAACAACCATTGACCATCACTTGGGAACAGCAGTCGCACGAAAACATACCCAGAGGCCCAAGCTATCCGGCGGTCTGATCACAGCTGGGCCGTTTATGACCAGAGGTTGAACAGAGTCACCGCCATCAACAGGGCCAAACCCAGTCCGACAACCACAGCCCAAAACCAGTAACTTCTCCCGGCACTCAAGGTGGCAGGTTCACGACGCCGTTCGGTCGTAGCTGCACCACACCGAAAACAAATTAATGCATTATCGGCAATCTCAGTCTGGCAAACACTGCAGTGCATAAAGCTTATATTACGAGGAAATCAACTCAGGAAATAGATCGCTACTTGTCTACAGCACCGACTCGAATTTGCCTCGACACGCGAGCCAATCGGATCAACAGTAACTCCAGTTTCCGATGATATTCTGCCGGGGCTATCTCATGCTTACTTGCTTTGAGTTCACCAACCTCCAGCCTCAGTGTTTCCCGCCTGGCAATCAGTGGCACAGACCGAGGATCGGTCGCCCACTCTGGTTCAACCGGACCAGCGCCAGGATATAGATTCTCCGCAATCGCCCCATCCGGTCCAAGTTGGCCTGCTTCTCTTCCAAGGCCGTCGCCGTTATCGTCGAGGAGTGCTCGTTCGGTTGCTAGCCGACCTCGTTCTCGATACCACTCTCGGACACCACTGCTTGCAAACTCAAACACCTCAAGTACAGATGAGCGCCCACTCTTGTCGGTATCAGCTAATGGATTGGCAAGTGCCTCAACAAAAAACTGAGGGAATATCGTTTCGAAACGCTGCACGTTGGACCTCGTCGCAGTCACAATCGTATTACCCCTCGATGATAACCGTTCAAGAAACGGGAAGCTCGCACCTGTTGTGTTCACGAACACCACATGTCCGGGAACAAGGCCTAGTAGCGCCGCCCATTCTCTCGCCTCGAGATCTGGTCCAACGAGATTGAACTTCGCATCAACTCCGTCGAAGGAACCGTGACCGATAAGCACGACATACAACACTGAATCACTACTCATTCGAGCGGCCAGTCGCTCAATCGCCAGACGAACTCCTTCTCGCGACGAACGTCCGACATCAGGCCCAGGCCGTTCAGCCAATACGACCAGGTTGGCCTGCTCGAACATCGGCTGAGCGCGGAGCGTCGTGACCAGCCTAGAACGCCACCGATCATAGTTATCCCCGAAAGTCGAGCCTCCAGCTGCCCCCGTGACCACCAACGCATATTGGTCCTGGGCAGACAGCCCCGTCTCTGTTGACCAGGCAACAAGCAACAGCAAAGCGACCACACGGAGTTTCAACCTCAAAAAGCCACTTCTAGCTAGAAGTAGGTCAACTAGTCCCACTCGAAAAGTGAACCGCCGGTGTTCAACTTGTCTTAGCCAATTCCCTACACTCACCCGTAATCTCCAGACTCCAAACGGATTCACCCCTCGGGCAATCACCGAAGTCCCCAGCGGCGACGAAACCCCCACTCTATACAAAGCAACCCAGCCAAAAGAAGGAACCCATAAATACTGTCCCACAAACTATGGATAATCGGCGGTTGTTCTGGACCCTTCAAATCGTTAAGCCCCTTCCGCAGTTCATCAATCCGCTCAACATCGATCATCTTCCCACCGGAAGCTCGAGCGACTCGACCCAACAACCCAACCTGACGTCGCGGATCGGAGAACTCAAGGGCCGTTCCACCGACGAGAACTGACAAAGTGTCCCTACCAATGAGTTGCCCGTCCCGAGTGGCCTCAGCCACCACCTCGTAGACGCCCCTCAGGTCCGGTATAGCCTCCGCGCGATACCGACCGGCCTCACCAGTCACGAGACTCGCCGACAAGTCGCTCTCCTCACCACCTGGGCCCTTCATCTGCAGGCTAACGACCGCATCAGACACCTCGACAAATTCTTCGTCGACCACGGTAACATCCACAGCCAATGGAGCACCTTCCAGCCGCCCACCCTCAACCCGCAGCATAACTCTATCTGGGGACTCAACAGCGAGCCACCTTGCAGTTTGCCTCCAAAATCGCTCGTAAGTTTGATCACTGGAGGGCAACAGCATCTTCCAGCGCCAGGACGCCTCGCCAGCAAACACCATCGTCCGGCCACGACCGAAACGCTGAACAGCGATCGCTGGCTGTTCGCCGAACCGTCCACTCACTGTCGTTGCCAGCACCGTCGCTCCAGAGCTTGACAATCTCATGGGAACGACCCGACCCAAAGCAGGCGCCGCCTCCCAGCTTCTCCTAGTCTCCACCCCACTCCCACCGACACGCATGACCGGATGCATCTCACCGTCCTGTGTCGGCTCTATTCTTTGAGGCTCAGTTAGTGAATCTGACTCTCGGAGACTACCGATTGAAGCAACTGGCGAAAGCGGTAGCAAGGTTTCGAGCGACGTCAGTCCCACCTCCACGCTCTCAAACAAACGAGCTCCCATGACTAATAAACCACCGCCACGCTCAGACACAAATGCATCCGCCATTTCGACTTGATCTGAGGACAATCGCCCCAGGTCAACATTCGCAAGAAAGACAGCATCATAAGAGAAAAGCTCCTCCCTTGTAGTTGGAAAACCCGTAACCAACGCCTGACTCCGACCGGCACCACTCTGAATATAGAAAGTGGATTCACCCAGATTATTCAACCCCTTATCAATCACCGCATCAACCAGGATGCCCGCGTCACCAGACAGGGCCCGCTTCAGGAAACTATGCTCGTAACCTGGTGCTCCTTCAACTAACAGCACCTTCCGAGGTTGGCCTACTGGTTGGACCAAAACGCTTCGTCTGTTGTTTTCCGGCACCATCTCCGTTTGGTCAACTTGTATTTCAACTGTGTAGACGGTCGCGACCTCAGGGATCGGCGACACGGGCACAACCATCGAGGCCACGGCACCATCACCAGATGACGTCATCTGAAGCGCCCTAATCAATTGACCATTTTCAAACACACGCACATCTACCGGTGCACCATCAAATCCATACTCGACCATGGAAAAGCTGAGATCAACGAACGAGTCAACTACACCAGGTTCACCTACGGTCAGAGCAACCAATTCTCGATCCCGAGACGCAGTTGTAGAACCGATACCAATGGTGAAAATAGGAGGCACACCGTCTTGAACGAATTCGACGGTTCCCGTATCTCCACCATCAGACAGGACAACAACAGCAGCAACCGCTTGACCTAGATACCGTGTCTGCAGATCCGTCAGTGCACCTATCAAATCGCTCTGGGAAGCCTCGGAGTGCAATTCGTCTAGTTCTACCGGCTCAAGCCTTCGCCCAAAACCCCACAGCTCCAACTGGAAATCATTACCGAGAGCAGGCATGAGATCGTCAGAAACCATCGAAGCCGCAGCCTCAATCCGAGACCGCCCAGCAGCATCAGCGATGGACATGCTCCCCGATTGATCGAACAACACTGGGATCACAGGTCGCCCGACCGGCACCAGCTCCAGTCGTGCTGGTTCAGCGAGAAACAGCAGTAAGGTCAAGAATGTGAGAAAACGGACCGCGGCAAGGAACCAGCGCCTAGCTGAAGGCAGAGGAACGCTCGTACGCGCATATGATAGATAAGCGACAACGGCGGCCACAGCAACCAACCCTCCAGCCAGCCACCATGCAAACGGAGAAGCAAAGACCATGCTTAGGGCAACGTAAGTCCAGTGGCCACTGAGCGAAAATACCGGTCGACCATAGACTGATAACGAGACGGAAGTGTTCCAGCCGACCCAGCAACCATTCGGTCACGAAGTTCACCAGCAGCTAGCCCTCGCGTGTCCTCTGTCTCGACACTCTGAAGAGCATTATTGAGATTTCTCCGAAGTGAAGCCCAATCTCGGAGATCCCACTTAAACAGTTCGCTCCCGGGTGATGCCCCGCTTCGCCAAGGCTGCGCCCATTGCTGAAGATCACGATCCAAATCTGGGTTAGCACGGCGCAATCGCTCGAGGAGGCCAGGATACCTCTCAAGACCTTCAACGAACTCCCGCATCGCCTTGCTCGCCCAATCAACAGGCCCACCGGTCACGCCCGCACCTCCAGGTCTGGATTCCCCAGACTCACTCAACCCTGGTCTCGTCCCAGGTTTAGCCCTGCCAGTCGACTCACTATCGCCCACTGTAAATGGCTCCTGAGCCTCAGGCGATGTCTGCCAGTCAGCTCCCTCCCTCAGGGACTTCCCAAGCTGTCTCTCGAGTTCAACTTCCAGCTGGTTCAAGCGCTGTCTCAGCAGCTGAGCGGTGCTCAATTGAGCCCGCAATTGTTGCTGCGAACCACCCCTTCCGCCTGCTCCTTGCAACAACCCCTCAACTACCTCCAAGGCTTCTGCCAGCGCTGTCTCCTCAACAGCCAACCGATCAAGTTCAACAGCCCCGGCAAACGATGGAGTGCTATCAGCCGCACGACGCAGTCGCTCAGCACCCATCCGCATTCGGCTACTGACCGACTCCCGATCAAACGTCTCACGCGCAACTCGCAAAGAGTCAACCATCGACCGGTCGGATGGACTGCTCCCATCACCCAAGGCTTCCATCGACCTAATTGACTCTCTGAAGGCGTCAACTCGATCAGCCAGGACCTCCTTCTCATCTGCTAACTGATTTTGAGTCCGACTGCCAACCTGCTCACTGCGGCTCTGTTCAACCACCTGACCAACACCTTGAGCGATACGGCTTTGAGTCTCGGCCAACTCTTGCACCTCAAATCGCAGGCTCTCTAGCTGTTTCACCCGTTCGCCACTGACACCTTCACTAAATTGCCGTTCAAGGTCTCTCAGCTCATCCAATACCTCGGCACCACGCTCTCCAGCGGCCTCAGTGTTAGCCCGTTGTAAACCGCCAGCAGTCCGACGCATATTTTCCGCAATCTGCCCTATCCCTGTAACGCCGGATTGATTCTGTCCTCCAAGGCCCTGCATCTGGCGAGGAAACTGGGCTGCTAACTGTTCAAGTTCCTCTCGAAGCGCTTGCTGTTCACGAGTTAGGCGCTCCAGCAACCGGCGTCGTTCACCATCAGACCTTGCGGCATCGCCACCACGGAGTTCTTGGTTGAGCCGTTCCTGTCGAAAGGCTAGTTCCCTTAACCTCCTGATTGCCTCACTCTCATCATCGCTTGAGGACGACCCTGCCGACGAGTTCGTCTCATAGCTGGTTTCTTGCTCCCGTAAAAGCTCCTGGTCAAATAGTGCCGACAGGTCCTGCTGCGACTGGCCACCGGGGGACTGAGCCCCCTGGCCACGCGCCATAGACACTTGACGAGATCGAGTCGAAGCTTCCACCGTGAGAATCTGATTCAGTGCCTCCATCTCAGACAAAATGGCGGTCCCGGTGTCGAACTCTAACAACGCAGCTTCCGCAATCGCCATTGCTTCAACCGCGGCCTCCATGGCCAAGCTTTCCGTCGCCGAACCTTCCGCTCCCAGAGCAGGGTCCCGAGCAGCGCGGCGCATCTGCTCTGCCGTACGGGATGTGGTTTCAGTTAACTCGCGCTGTGCCTCGGCAACAGCCAGAATATCCTGTGCCACCAGCGCCTTATCCACTTCCTGGTCCAGCCTCCAAGTCGCAACTATGACCTGCTTCTGCAGCTCTACCAAATTTCCCATTTCCTGCGGGCCAAAGCCTCCCCCGGACTGGCTCTCTGCTTCCTTAAACTCACTATCAAATGACCGAACCTCTAAGAAGAAAATGCCAGACCGAGCGCCTGCTGTCTGATCAGCAGACCCAGCATCCCGTACTCGGGCGTGGTAGGTAACGAAATCGCCTGGAACAACGTCAAGCTCCTCAAGATAAAGGGTCCGTGTCCCAGCAACCACCTGGGCCGACCCCTGCATGTCGAAAGACAGTAGTCGTTCCTGCTGTCCTGACACCCGATAGACAAGCTCTAAAGCGTCTATCCTATGGTCGTCATCGGCCCGTACCTGAATCGTAACTTCCTCAAGCGGCGTGACATCTCGGTCCCCTCCAGGGCGAAGAACCCGAACATTGGGCTGCCGGTCCGGTATGGCACGAATAAAATATTCATCCATCCCTGTGTTTGTCAGGCCATATTCGTCGGTGAGAGCTACCCTGTAGCTTCCGTCTGTCTTTACCGTAAAGTTAGCAACCGGAGTTTCCCTGGAGGTCATGTCGAACGGCACACGCTGCCCGTCGCCAAACACCAAAACTCCCGCTGCGACAGGTTTGTCTGCATGCACTCGAAGACGCACCTCTGTTCCAACAGGCGCGAAAACGTCACCGCTGCCCTCCTCAAGCCGCGGGGACAACCCCATAAACGCCGGATAGACGTACTCCACGTCTACCTGACTCACCTGCGGCGGGCTCACCACCTCAACCCGATACTCGCGACTGCGCAAGGTTGCCGTAGTGATCTCGTAGCGGAAGCTGCGATCAACCGGAGTAAATTCCGCCATATAGGCGTCTCCACTTGGTCGCATCTCAATCCCCTGCTGTCCCGAATTGTCGAGTATGGACAGAACCATAGGGCTCCTCGACACCAGGTCCATCCCCCCCACCAAGCGAGCCTCAACTCTTAGCAGTTCACCTGCCATCAGATTGACATCACCAGGCTCAATTTCCAGGACTAAGTTGCTTGGAACCGCGTACAGCCACGCTGTTGTGACCAAACCTCTTATAGGACCGAATCCAAAAGTGAGGACAGCCACCAGGAGTGTGATCGAAAGCCCTCCTCGGAAACCAACCCTGCCTAGATAGGCGTTCGTAACGGCACTTTTCGGATCCAGCGTCCGCAATTGGCGGACAGCGTCAGCGAGCACTAACTCCCGAAACTCCTCTGAACGCGTGGACTCAGCGAGTTGTACGGCACTGGCCACACAGTCATCCAATTCGGGCCAGCGCTCTTCAAGGAAACGAGCAACCTGCCGAGTCGTCGGCTGAATGCGGAGCGGCCACAGCGCACGCGTAGCAATACCCCCCATTGCCACGGCTGCCAGCACTACCAACAGTAGCGTGGGCATACCAGGCGGGGTAATTACTAACTCGACAAAGAGCACCACCGACAAAACTACAGAGAACCCCAAACACATGTTGGTGATCCCCGTCAACCACCTACCGGCCAACCAGCGATACCTGACATGCGCCAGCACTGCCTGCAACTTTGCTAGATCACTTTGAGGCATTGTTCGCAATTGTCTCACTCAGAGCGGCGTTCGGGAAACAATAGACTGAACAAAACTTTTTCGGACGGGCCGTCACAAAGCCACAAATTGGTCAGGCGACCAAACGACCCAACCAGCCTTCGGCCGTCAGAAACACGGCCACCAACAGCAACAGATAGCGCCAAACCTGCTGCTGTCCCTCCTGCTCAACTGCCGTAAGCTCAACCTGGTTCTCGCCTGCCTGAGCCAATCGGCCCACTGAAGCAACAAACTGATCCTGCGAAAGGGGAGTCGGATCCGATTCACCGGAATCAACATTAACCACCACTCGGCCCGGAGGATCAACCAATGCAAACACCC
>CEUS01261083.1_pt1 | contig 12316 bp, 11 predicted proteins | sample 427031 | NCBI WGS metagenome assembly CEUS01 (sample SAMEA2622837, study PRJEB7988) | marine metagenome | biome: marine biome (ENVO:00000447); feature: marine epipelagic mixed layer (ENVO:xxxxxxxxx); material: "saline water (ENVO:00002010), including plankton (ENVO:xxxxxxxx)" | depth 140 m | reverse complement strand
CTGCGGAGAACAAGGTGCGTGTCGAGGAGTATGTGGCGCAATCCAGACGCTCCACGGAGATTGAGCGGTTGTCAGCAGATAGAGAAAAAACTGGTGTTCCTCTTGGCACGTACTGTATCAATAATTTGAATGGAGAAAAAATTCCGCTGTATATTGCGGATTATGTGCTGATGGGTTATGGGACAGGCATTGTTATGGGCGTTCCTGCGCACGATGATCGAGATTTTACATTTGCTCAAGATCAAGGGATTCCGATTCGTGTTGTTGTTTCCCCGCCGGATTGGGATGGTGTGCCATTAGAAGAAGCATGGACCGGCTCTGGAACCATGGTGAACTCCGGAGAATTCGATGGCATGAGGAATGATGCGGGGAAAGAGAAAATTGTCGAACACCTTGCAAAAAATGATTGGGGAAGTTCAACGATCAACTACAGAATTCGTGATTGGTTGATTTCGCGTCAGCGATATTGGGGCACACCAATTCCAATTGTGTACTGTCCGAAGGATGGGATCGTTCCTGTTCCAGAGGATCAACTGCCCGTTGTACTACCCGAAGACGCGGAGTTTCGCCCGACTGGCGAATCCCCTCTCAAATACCATCAAGGATTTTTGCATACGACGTGCCCCACGTGTGGTGGGCCAGCGGAACGTGAGACCGATACGATGGATACATTTGTCGATTCATCCTGGTATTTCTTGCGGTACGCGAGTCCTGATAATCAATCTGACCAGCCTTTCGATTCTGGAGAGATCGAGAGTTGGTGTCCGATCGATTTGTATACGGGTGGTGCCGAGCATGCGGTGATGCACCTTCTTTATGCACGATTTTTTACAAAAGCTCTACGTGACGCTGGATTGGTGTCGTTTGATGAGCCCTTTACGCGCCTTTTCAACCAAGGTGTGATTCTTGGACCTGATCATTTACGAATGAGCAAGAGCCGTGGCAATGTCGTCAATCCTGATGATCATGTTTTGACACAAGGCGCAGATGCCGTCCGCGCTTTTCTCATGTTTGTCGGTCCATGGGATCAAGGCGGTTCGTGGAGCGATCAAGGCATTCAGGGCATTTCACGCTGGCTTGACCGGGTCTGGGATTTGGTCGTGGATCGTGATCTCACAGATTTGGAATCTGGTGATGAGTCTGACGTGGAAGCGTTGGAGCGGGTGACACACAAGACGATTAAGCGCGTGTCCGAAGATATGGAGCGTATGCGATTCAATACGATGATTGCCGGCCTGATGGAGTTTACGAATGAGATGGCACGCTTGTGGGACAAGGGTGGCATCTCAGCGTCTGCCTGGCGTGATACTGTCGATACGTTGATTTTGTTGTTGGCACCCATCGTTCCGCATCTTGCCGAGGAGCTATGGGATAATACAGGACGTATGTATAGCGTTCATAATCAGACGTGGCCAAGCTGGAATGAAGAGATGATTCAAGATGCCGATACGACGCTGATCATTCAAGTTGATGGAAAAGTGCGAGATCGGATCGCTGTTTCTACATCCATCAGCGAGGACGAAGTGCGGGAATTGGCATTTGCGAGTGATCGTGTGTCAACGCATATCAAGGATCGGGATGTCGCGAATATCCGCTATGTTGCAGATCGATTCCTTTTGAATGTCGTAACGAAGGGGAAGGCATAGGAGATTAGAAAGCATCGTGTTTGAATCTCGCGTTGGGTCGGACAATCAAATTCCTAAGGTCCGCGTTGATGCCTGTTGATAACGCTGCACAAGAGGAACTTGTTTATATCACACTGCATGAACCATTTGAAGAACAGATTGATGAAGTATGGCTGCGTGAATTAGCGCTGCATCTATTACGTGAACTCAATGATCCAGGCGTTTTAGAGATCGTTGTGACTGATGATCAAACCATTGCGCAGTTAAATGAGTTATATCATGGACAGCAAGGCACGACCGATGTTTTGTCGTTTTCGGCACGTGAAAACATTGAAGACTCTTTTGTTTGGCCACCAGAGATGCAGATACCCTTGGGGGAGATTGTTGTGTCTCTTCCGCAAGCGGAACGGCAAAAACGGGAGAATGATCGTACAACTGAGGAAGAAGTGGCCTTTCTTCTTGTCCATGGCGTTTTACATTTACTCGGTCATGATCATATTGTTCAGGCGGAACGATCAACAATGCAAAATCAAGAGCAAGACCTTATGGAACGGATTATGACTTCAGCTTGATTGACTGGCTTTAACTTGCTTGTCCTAGGTTGTATTCGCTGCCCTACTGATATCTTTGGTCTCAGCGAGCCTTGCTCAGGTAGAAACAGCTTTCTTTAAAGCGTTCTCAAACGTCACTGTTATCTGATCATTTGTCTGTCTGAGGATCGATGTATTGACTGCGATTGTGAGACCACTTGGAGGAACATGATTTGGATTGAGGAAAACTCCTGCCTCATTCAATTGGCGATGGAACATGTCGTAATTGATGTTGTCTGATAAACGGAGAGAAAAAATGTTCGAGCCCTTCTCCAAAGCGTGAATATCAATGCCATTCAGTGGATTCAATTGAGTGAATAAATCGGTTGCTTTTTGGAAGGCTTTAGCATAATTCTCTGGGAAGTCTTGTAATGCTTCCAAAGTGAGAGCGCCATATAAGTATGCACCTGCAAGAGCTCCACCAAACATCCGTCGGGTTCCAACCATTGATTCCATAAGATCGGATGAACCCGCAACGATCGCACCCGCTGGAGCGTTGAGATATTTGTATAAGGATACATAGACGGTGTCAAAGAGTGCAGTGTAGTTTTTTATCGGAATACCGGTTGCCGCTGACATCATGAATATTCGAGCGCCATCTAAGTGACTCGCTATACCTTGGCTTTTTGCATATTCGGTAATCTTCTTCATGTCTTCGAATTCGATTACCTCTCCTTGTTTTCGCCGGACTGGGCTTTCAATGACCATAGCCCCAATCGGAGTTGGGACTCTGCCCTCTTGACTCTGTTTAACGGCGCTTTTGAATTCGTTCAATGAAAATCCTGCTTTATTCTTTCCAAGTGGTATGAGTTTGATGCCACTGAGTTTTTCCAAGCCGTCTCCCGTATCGTTGTAGATGTGGCTTTGTTCTGGGAGAACGACCCGTTGTTGAGTTGTGCAGAGGTGGCGGAGGACAAGATGATTAGCAAGAGTGCCTGTGGGCATGAACATTGCGGCTTCTTTTCCCAATAATGAAGCCATTTCATGTTCGAGTGTATCTATAATTCCGCCTAGAGAGTAGGTATCCTGATTGATCCCTTTGGCGTTCTCGTATTCGGCGAGGCGAGCGATGAGGTCTTTTGGCGCTATTCTGTCGCTATCTCCCCACAAATAAACGTTCGATGGAGATTTCTCATCTGTATGTTTGACAGCCATGTATGCGCTTTGCCCTTCTTGTCGTCCAATTTGGTACTACGAATTGATCATGTATGCGGGCACTCTATCATAAATACTTTTTGGTTGATTAGATCGTTTTCGTGCACGACTGGTTTCTGAGAAAGTAACGAAATATTTGTGCATTGTTTTTGTGATTCTTTGAGCAGTTTGGAGTAAACTATTAACGTTATGGTTTCTCAAGTTCTATATCGTAAATGGCGGCCGAAAAAGCTCACTGAAGTTATGGGACAAGAGCCGATTACCCAGACTTTGCTTACAGCTTTGGAGCAGGACCGTGTTGCCCATGCGTATTTATTTACGGGTCCCCGTGGGACAGGGAAGACAAGTACGGCACGGATTTTGGCGAAAGCGATTAATTGCCTGGGAACCGATGGTCGTGGTGAACCAGATAACTCGTGTGCTGTTTGTGAAGAAATTGATCAGGGATCATTTTTGGATTTGGTGGAAATTGACGGCGCTTCCAATCGAGGTATCGACGATATCAAGGGGCTGCGTGAAAAGGCTGGATTTGCACCCGCACAAGCGCGGAGGAAAACATACATCATTGATGAAGTACATCAACTGACAAAACCAGCATTTAATGCCTTGTTGAAGACACTTGAAGAGCCGCCAGGCAATGTTGTTTTTATCCTTGCAACGACCGAGCCACAAGATATTCCATTGACGATCATGTCACGCTGTCAGCGGTTCGATTTTCGTCGTATTAATCTTGAGGCGATGACAAAACAGTTGACACAAATTGGTGACGCTGAAGGATTTCAGTTGAGTGCAGAAACATTACATGTTGTAGCGCGTGCCGCATCAGGGAGCTTGCGTGACGCAGAGAATCTATTGGAACAACTTGTCTTGGCCGTCGGTTCGTCTGCAACAGTGCAAGAAACACAGGAATTTTTTGGACTTGCGGGATCTGGACGCGGCCAGACGGTGATCCAAGGCCTGTTACACAACGATATGGTCGCGGCGATACAAAGCTTGAATCAACTAGATCAAGAAGGCGTCGATTTGGGGCAGTTGCAAAAAGAGATCGTTGAAGAATTGCGTATTTGTTTATTGATCAAAGCAGGTGTTCCCCAAGTCGTTGATCTTCAGGAACATGAGATAGCGCAGCGGAATGAAATGTTGGTAGGAACGGATATCGCGTCTCTTCGTATCTTGTTGGAGAAATTCGCGTCGCTTTCCGTTCCGTCTGGTAGTCCACCACTACCACTGGAAATGGCTATTGTAGCGGCCTGTCTTGAACGCCAAAAAGTGGAGGTGGTAAGCACAGTAGCTGACGCAGTTTCTGTTCCAAGTAAGAGACAGGAAAATCCAACTCCTAAAGGTTTTCCTAATGTGTCTGCTGCCGAAGACATGGCAGAAAAACCTAGTATTTCAAAGCCAGTCAAAGGCGAAAATGATTTGGCTAGCGACAACGAGCGACCTGTTGAACAACGTGATGTTGCCCCCGCGGATGAGCCGGTAGCGGCAACACCGGCACGACAATCGAGTGATGCCAGTGAGGACACGGATGTTTCTGATGTGGACACTGCACCAATTAATCCTGGTGATATAGAAGAGTTGCGCGCACGCTGGAATGAAGTCATCAATTCATTGAAGGGTTTTGGTTCCAATAAAAATCTTGATGCGATCTTGCGGAGCTCATCGATGCCGATGGAAATTAAAGGTGATGCGTTGGTGATCGGTTTCTATTACAAGTATCATAAAGAAAAAGTAGAGGATCCAAAGTATCGATACTTAGTCGAGCGGCGGATTACCGAATTCATGGGCACGCACTATACAGTGGAATGCGTTCTTGTCGACAAGCCCAGCTCGAGCGGACATGCTGTGCGAGCAGCTGTGGAACGCGGGGCACGCGTTGAACAAGCGCCTGACAACGCGATTGTAGAGAATGGAGAACCTAACGATGAATAAGAATATGATGCGTCAGATGCAGCAAATGCAAAGCCGCATGGCGAAGCTTCAAGAGGAACTTGGAGAATTGACGGTCCAGGGCACCGCGGGTGGAAGCGTTGTCAAGATAACGATTGATGGTCATCAAAACGTTCGTGACATTGAGATTTCGCCAGAAATTGTTGATCCGGAGCAAGTTGAAATGCTTCAAGATATCGTTTTGAGTGCGATTAACGATGCCGTCGAGAAATCAAAGAAACTTGCAGAAGATAAAATGGCATCGATAACGGGTGGTCTAAACCTACCGGGCCTATAGGCGGCAAGATTCGGTGAGTCGGGACCGATCATTTTGAAATGGTGAGAATCATCAATTGTTGTTTACCTGAATTATTGAGGCAGAAAGCAACTTTATGAGAAACCAAAAAATATACGAATCATGTTTGCACAATGACAAGTAATTTCATGCCTGCAGGCGGATCAGTTGCGCGGTTAATTGATGCTTTTAGTAGACTCCCTGGTATTGGTCCTAAGACCGCACAACGCTTAACCTATCACCTAATTCGAGCGTCGAGTGAAGAGTCCGAGTTGTTGGCCAAATCTTTGCTGGAAATGCGGGACCGTCTTCAGTTTTGTTCTCTCTGCCATAACATTTCGGAATCCACGATCTGTCCTATTTGTGCGAATACCAATCGCGATCAAGGGTTGTTGTGTGTGGTTGAAGAGCCACTCGATTTATTTGTAATTGAACGTGCGTCAGTTTATCAAGGTCTTTATCACGTATTACATGGAGTCATTTCACCTATGAATGGTGTTGGTCCTGAGGATCTCAAGATTCAAGAGTTGATAGATCGTGTGAAGGACGGAAAAATTTCAGAAGTTTTGGTTGCAACAAATTTGTCTCTTGAAGGTGACGCGACTGCAATGTACCTGCATGATGCGATCGATCCACTTGGGGTTCGCACGACACGCTTGGCAGGAGGCTTGCCTTCTGGAGGTGACTTAGAGTATGCCGATGAAGTTACTCTCTCACGTGCTTTGGAAGGGCGTCGTGAGTTGTGAGATGAAAGAGATTTTGTCCTAAAAGCGTTTGAAGCAGTGAGCTTTTATTATGCCAGGATCACTTCCAAAATCGACGTTATATCAAGCAGAGGTTGTAGTACTGCGATATATGTCGTTGGGAGAAGCAGATCGATTACTTGTCCTCTATTCGAAGGATTTTGGAAAAATCCGCGCTTCAGCTCGAGGGACTCGTAAGACAACAAGTAGAATTGCGGGTCATTTGGAGCCTCTTACACATTCATCGCTTTTGCTTGCGCGAGGGTCCAGCCTGGACATTGTAAGTCAAGCACAAACCCTCAAGAGCTTCAATCAAATACGAGATGATTTAGGGCGAATCGCAAACGGCCTTTACATTGCTGAAATAGTAGATCTATTTACAGAAGACGAAGAACCGAATGCAATACTGTTCCAATTGTTATTGGATACGCTAGACATGTTGTCTAGGGTGGACGTTGAACTTCTGCACCTCATTATCCATCGCTTCGAGATACAAATGTTGGGATTAATGGGGTATCGACCACAGTTGGATACATGCGCAGTGAATGGTGAGTCATTACCGCAAAATGTTCCATTATCTTTTAGTGTTGTTTGGGGGGGGGTGCTGTGCGAAAGCTGTGCTAGTCGTGATGGAACTGCACGCAAAATTTCTTCGCGAGGAGTGATGATTCTGAAAATATTGCAGCGAGGAAAGATGGAAGTGGTTGAAGAGATAGATATGACGAAAGAAGCGCGCACTGCACTTTCTGGTTTGTTGCGATGGTATATTCAAACTATTCTTGAGCGCGAAGTACAATCTGGAGCGTTTTTGGATTCACTGCAATAACGGCTCACATGGTGTGCCATAGATTCAAAGATGTTTGTTAGGGGTTTTCTTTTGCAATAGCAGTTTCTGTCGCGAAGGGTTTCCACAAACCTTGCCCCGTATTCCTAGCATGGTTTTGTAGAAGATCTAGCCCTGCAGCATATTTTAGATTTGGTGTGTTGGGGGTTGCATATGCTAAGCCTAGGGATACCATCGAAGCATTGATTAGCGTTCCATTTTCGGTCCAAGCATAACGTAGAAGAGTCCCGTCAGGATCTAAGTTGGCTTTGTCCCGCTCGAGGTAGATTGTTTCTTGGTCAACAAGCTCCTGATTCGCAATCCATGCTTGTAAGCTATAAGATTCTGGTTGTGCCCCATATTTATCAATCTTCGGGGCCTGAATCCCAATGTATTTTACAAGGTAGGTTTTGTTATCGATTTTGACTTCGATCGTGTCGCCATTGATTACGTTAGAGACATATCCTGCAACTAAATCAGACTTATCTGGTGCATTAAAAGTTGGATTCTTGCTTGAGGTTTCTGTGTCTGAAAAACGACAGGAGAGAAGCAGGCAAATCAATAGAATGCTAATGGTAAAAAGGATTACCTGTTTTTGAAGAAGGAATCTATTAATGGATAACATGTTGATTGAATGTTCAGCGGGCAACCGAAAATCGTGGCCTGATTTTGTGGCGACCCCGACCGGATTTGAACCGGCGATCTTTGCCGTGACAGGGCAATATGTTAAACCGCTACACCACGGGGCCGCGTTTAATGAACATGCGTGTAAGTTCGTACAAATATGCTACGTGTGTGGTTGTATCTAAGTCAAGGGATTTACACGAAAACTTTCTTGATTCTTGGCACTACCACCACTGACTGATGGAACAAAATGAACGTCGGAATCTTGATGCACAACTTCGAGAAGATCTCTGTCGACAACTTCTTGGTCTATGATGACAGCGATTTCTGCATGAATTTCATCCCCATCGATCAGTCTTTTTTTGAAACCAGGGTATCTGGAATCTAACCCATCAATCACTTGTCCGATATTTTGCCCAGAGATTTGGATCTGGTCGATCCCATCTGTTAAATGGCGTAAAAGGGTTGGTATATATACAGTGGCCATGAAGTCTCCATTTTGCAGTAATGTGTCTTGTTCTTGCTGAAGATCTCGTAGTTAAAAATTGAGTAATAGATCTTAGTGATCTTTTTGGGTCAGGCCTGCAATTATATTTCCTGGTGACATCGGGAGTGCTTGGTAGCGGACGCCGGTAGCTCGATACACTGCGTTCGCGACAGATGCCATTACGGGGACAATTGGGACTTCACCAACACCGCGAGCACCATAGGGATGACCTGGATTTCGTTTTTCAACAAGAACAGCTTCGATCATGGGCAAATCGAGTGAGGTGGGCATCCTATAGTCAAGAAAACCGGGATTCTGCATCACACCTTCGTCATTAAACACATATTCTTCGTTCAGAGCCCAACCAATACCTTGGGCGACACCACCTTGAATTTGCCCTTCAACATAACTTGGATGAATCGCTCGGCCTACATCTTGCGCTGCGGTGACTCGAAGGACCTGAACCTTTCCGGTCTCAGGATCGACCTCAACATCGACGATATCAGCTCCGAAAGCGGTTCCGACACCACGCGGTGTGATAGTTGCTTGCCCAATTACAGGGCCACCAACACGTTGGAGTCTCCCTGCAAGTTCTTTGAACGTTAATTTTTTATCGTTGTCGGATACGCTGCGAAAGGTTCCATCTTCATGCACAACTTGGTCAGGCGTAGTTTCAAAGACAGTTGCCGCACGTTCGATCAATTCTTTCAATACGCCCTGGGCTGCCTCATACGCTGCCCAACCAGATGCGAATGCAGTCCGACTACCAGCAGTGATGCTGGTCATTCCAACTGATTCAGTATCAGCTACGACAGGATGAATGTCTTCTGCCGGGATGCCAAGGACCTCTGCGGCGTGCATTGCAATTGCTGTCCGTGTCCCACCGATATCGACGGATCCTTCAACAAGGTTTACAGTTCCATCTCCATTAACGATTAATGAACAGCTTGAAGTCATCCCTGCATTTCCCCAATAACCGATCGCAACGCCGCGGCCTTGATTCGGTCCGTTGAGAGGTGATTTGTAGTGAGGGTGATTCTTAATCGCTTCCAGAGTTTCCTTCGCACCGATGACTCGATGTTTTGTTCCGTCAACTCGACTGTCATCTTCCTCGGCGACATTTAGTAGCCGAAAATCTATGGGGTCCATTCCTATGCTCTCGGCAACTTCATCAATTATGCTTTCCCCGGCATATGCTGCCTGTGGTGTGCCCGGAGCACGATACGCTGCAGTTTTTGGTTTGTTCACAATGACGTCAAAGCCTTCGATAAACGCGTTTTCTATGACATATGGCGAAAACATATTTTGGCATCCCGATGCAACTGAAGAACCGGGATATGCTCCGGCCTCATAGGATAATGACACATCGACAGCAGTTATCTTGCCTGTTTTCATGGCTCCTATTTTCACTCGCATATGAGTGCCAGATCCAGGTCCGGTGCCTTCAAAAACTTCTGCACGGGTCATTGAATATTTGACTGGTACCCCAGCCTTTTTCGACAATAAAGAGATCACGGGATAAATCGTTGATCCAATCTTTCCTCCGAACCCACCACCAATTTCGAGTGGTATCACTTTGATCGAAGAAACAGGTATTTGCAGAATGTTTGATGTCTGGTCTCGAACATTGAAATGGCCCTGAGAGCTACACCAAATGGTAAGGCTCTCATCTTCTTTCCATAGTGCTGTCGCGGTTTGCGGTTCAATATAGCCCTGATGCACCATTTGGGTTCTGAATTCACGTTCTACAACGGTGTCTGATTCCTCAAAGGCTTGCTGGGTATCTCCGATATTGAACCGGAAGTATCGAGCTACATTCGGTGGTGGGGCTTGATCACCCTCCATTGGTCTTTGTGGGAGATCGTCGTGTACGAGGGGAGCGCCTTCTGCCATTGCAGATTCTGTGTCCAAAACCGCTGGCAAAATTTCCCATGTAACCTTAATGGCTGATAGTGCTTCTTCAGCAATATATAGCTCAGTTGCTGCAACAGCTGCTACAGCATGTCCTTTATAGAGCGCTTTCGTTCGTGCCATCGCATTATCGCTTAGAAAGCGTAGGTTGGCAGCACCCTCGCCAAGATTTTGCATCTGTGACGGTGGTTCTGGCAAATCTTCCCCTGTTATGACTGCCTTCACTCCAGGTATATCAAGAGCTTGTTTCGTGTCAATCGAGACGATCCGGGCATGCGCATGAGGGCTTCGCAGAATTTTGACGTGTAACATTTTTGGCAGATTAATGTCTGCACCATATATCGCCCGTCCCGTCACTTTATCTACGCCATCATGGCGGATCGGACGCGTTCCAATGACTTTCTCTGTTGTTTTTTGTTCGACTGTCGTAGTTGTCGCCATCAGTTCCCTGCTTTCATCTCTTTCGCTGCATCGAGGACCGCACGAACAATTTTGTCGTATCCCGTGCATCGACACAGGTTCCCTGCTAGCCAGAATCGGACTTCTTCTTCACTTGGGTTCGGATTGCTATCAAGCAATGATTTGGACGATATGAGGAATCCTGGTGTACATATCCCACACTGCAAGGCTGCGTTTTCAAGGAATGCTTGTTGCAGTGGGTGTAATCCTCTCGGTGTTGCGAGTCCTTCGATTGTAGTGATATCTGCATCTTGAGCTTCGGCACCTAGCACCAAACATGAGTTGACTGTCCTGCCGTCCATGATGACGGTGCACGCTCCACAATTACCGTCATTACAGCCCTCTTTTGCGCCTGTCAGCATCAATCCATCACGAAGAGTTTCAAGGAGACTTTGTTGAGGGTCGACCAGAATTTCTGTGGATTCGCCGTTAATCGTTGTTTCAACATGTAGTTTTGCCATGTTTGCCCCTATTGGTTTTCTGCGCGTTCAATCGCGACTTTGAGTGCTCTTTTAGTTAATACTCCGACGAGATGAAGTCGATAATCAGCCGTTCCACGCATATCATCAATTGGTCGTGCAGCTTCTTGTGCAAAAATGGCAGCTTTTTCGACTGAATCAGATGCGATCTCTGTTCCTTTCAGTGCATCTCCCGCTGCTTCGACGAAGAGTGGTGTTGGTGCGACTGATGCAAGTGATATACGAGCGGATACAATAGATTTTTTCTCTGCATCTAGGACAACGGATGCTCCAACACCTACAACCGCGATGTCCATTTCGTTACGGGGAATAAATCGAAGGTAATGAGCACCTGCGTTAGATTCTGGTTCAGGGACGCTAAGCGATACAAGCAATTCACCAGGATTTAGTGCATTTTGCCCAGGTGCAGTGCAGAAATCCTCTGTTGCTATTTGTCGTGCTCCATTCGGGCCTTCTACATTTGCGACGGCTCCCAGTATTATGAGGGACTGAATCCCATCTCCACTCGGGGCGGCGTTGCAAAGATTTCCTCCCAATGAGGCGCGACCCTGGATGCCGGTTCCTCCAATAATCGATACAGAGTCAACAAGCCCAGCATACGTTTTCTTGATACCCTCATCGTTGTAAATTCTGTAGCATGGAACTGAGGATCCAATTGTGAGGCCGTCTTTCTTGGAATGGGAAATTACGTTCGTTTCAGTCACTCCTTTAACGTCAATCACATTTCCAACAACATTTCGCCCTGCTCGCATTTGAACAATCAAATCAGTTCCACCGCTGAGCGCACGTGCGTCTTCCCCTCCAGCGTCAAGCGCGGATATTGCCTCTGCCAACGTGTTTGGTTTTACATATTCAAACGGCTTCATATGTATCTCTTTCTAATGCTAGATCTCAATTTATATTATACCCCTCGCTCTGGAATCTCGCTATGGAATCTGTCCTGGTCTTAAATCAGAGTTGTATAGTGCCTATTCGGGTATTTCTTAGGGTACCGATGGGTCAAAATCATTGCCGATATGACCTTCGCGCTCCAAGCGCGCATATTCTTTGTCATCGTATCCAAGGAGTTCCTTATAAACATATTCGTTATGTTCACCAAACATGGCAGGCGCTCGATGAATCTCGTTAGGTGTATTCTGCATTTTGAACTGGATTCCGGGATACAAGTGGGTTCCGGATTCAGCGTGTGTGAGTTC
>CEUS01284280.1_pt1 | contig 12318 bp, 8 predicted proteins | sample 427031 | NCBI WGS metagenome assembly CEUS01 (sample SAMEA2622837, study PRJEB7988) | marine metagenome | biome: marine biome (ENVO:00000447); feature: marine epipelagic mixed layer (ENVO:xxxxxxxxx); material: "saline water (ENVO:00002010), including plankton (ENVO:xxxxxxxx)" | depth 140 m | reverse complement strand
ACTACAAGCGAGCCATCTTAGAGTTCGAGAAAGTTTTCCAGTTTGGTGAGCAGGACAAGTGGGACGATGCTCAGTTGAAACTTGGCATTTGCTTCCAGAAAATTGGAAATTTCGATAAGGCGAGGGCCGAATTCCAAAAGTTGGTAGATCATTATCCGGGCAGTGAATATTACCAACGTGCCCAGCAATATCTTCGTCAGCTTTAGAACCAGCTACTCATTAATCCTTTTGGAGATTTATTAAATGAAAATCTACTTCCTAGCGTCTGAAATTGTACCCTTTTCTCAGTGTTCTTTCCTGGCATCTTTTTGCCGGGCTGTCCCCATCAAGCTTCAGCAACACGGGCACGACATTAGGCTCACTTCACCAAAGTACGGTTTTATCAGTGAAAGGAAGTACACACTCCGTGAAGTGATCCGTCTTCGCGAAATTACTTCAGAGATTAATGGTCAAACGCAGCTTGCTTCAGCGAAATCTGCCTTTATTCCCAAGACACGAGTACAGGTTTATTTTATGGAGCATAGTGAATGGTTCCAGCCTCTGACGACTCTTCTCTATAAAGCGAAGAATGGTCGCCCCCTTCCGGAAAATGACGACCGATTTGCATTTTTCAGTAAGATTGCTTTGGAAATGCTGGTGAATCTTTTCTGGGCGCCGGATGTGATTGTCTGCAATGACTGGCAATCTTCTTATGTTCCCTTGATCTACAAGCAACTTTTCGCGGATCAAGATTTCTACAAGGGAATAAAAACAGTTCAGCTGATCCATTCCATCGATGATTATGCCCAAGTATCCGCTGATTCGTTCACTAAAGTGGGGGCGCAGTTGCCGAAAGGCTTTGACAGTCCCAAACTCAATTCTCTCGCAGTTGCTGCGGACAGTGCCGACCTCGTTATCGCAATGGATGGGCCCAAGAGTCAGATCTCGAAGGAACTTTCCAGAGACAAGGACTTTAAACCACATATTGCCGGCATCAAGAAAAAACTTCAAACAGTATCTCTTGAGAATGAAGATGACGCTTCATGCGTAACTGTTGCCGATGCCATCAACGAGATTCTCACCAACTCATTTGGCTCAGGCTGAGCCGCTCCCTAAAGAGCAGATCCTTCCATCACATGAACCGCTTTCCCACTAGGGTTCTTATTCTGTTTTCGATTCTTTTGGTTGCCTGTGAAAACGATGCATTTATAACCAACCTCGATCACACATCGCTGACGACACACGAAGTATCGACAACATCCTTCCGATTTAAAACTTATCAGGTTCCACCTACGCTAGGGGGAGTCCACAGCATCTATATTGGGAAAAAAGAAGAAATAGACGCTTCCCAAACATTGGTTGAATTTGAATCTCACGAGATTCTTCGATGGGCGAACATTGTGATCGACAGCGGTCATTTTCAGTTTACACTCGATACAAATTATACTGGGCTGGTTCCCGAAGTTAGCTCAATCACCATGGGCTACTTTCGCCGTGATTCAAACTATGCGGAGTTAGAATCAAACTATTCAAATGTCGATTGGATTGTTGACGATTATCCCAAACTTTCCTCGCATTTCGTGACCGATTCCACTGGACTTACGCACCTTCGGTTTCCAGTTGATTCCGCTACTGTCGAAACGCTTGCAGATACAGCTGAAGGTAGTTGGCTATATGTTCTGGAATCTCCCGAAACGGCAGATTATATGCTCCAGTTTTATGCTTCTGAAAGTCCGGTATATCAGCCGCTTTTCAGAACATTCTTGCACAGCAATTCTAGCGATTCGGATACCTCAGAAGCGAAAGATTCCGTCCGTGTTTTCACCGGTCGTTCGGATGTAACTCTTTTCATTCCGCCAGATCTTTCTTCGGGACAGTTTGATTCAAGCTTCAGTTATCTTGGTGTGGCGACAGGCCTGGTCACCGTTTTCAAGCCTGATCTCGGGGTCTTGGCTATTCCCGAAGAAGCGACTATTGGTAGGGCAAAGCTCAGTCTACCATTCGATGTAGAGAATAGTTCCACTGTCTCTCTCGATTCCCTCTACTTTCAAGCATATGCGCTGGAAGATTCGGTATTAGACTGGAAGTGGGGCGAGGTGCTGACAGCCGACAGTTATGAACATCACACTGCCACGTTTGCACGATCCAGCTCAGCCGCACCTGTTGGATCAATCCTTAAACTGGATGTAACCGAACTGCTTCAATCGATCATCAGCGGAAGAGATGATAATGGGGCGGAAATACTTAACGTCGGCATTAAACTGAAAATGATAAACTCCGCTACTGTTTTCGATTTTGCCGCAATGCGGACAGACAGTTCAGCATCCGGTCAGCCGCTTTTGGAGGTTTTCTATGAAGTTCCATAACCGTTGGCTCATCGCCTTAACCTCGGTCGTAATGGCGCAATCGCCGTACAATGCGGTGGGATACGGCATATTCATGGATGCTCCCGACGCCGCAAGTCTCGGATTTTCCAGCACAGGACTCATTCCGTCTATGGATAGCCGTTTTTCCCCAGGTAATCCAACAACATGGACAGACCTTGTGTTCACTTATCTTTCAGGACATTACAGCAATCAGGATATTTCTTCGGCAGGCTATAGGTCGGGGTTTGGCACTGTATCCAGTGCCACTTTTATCATCCCGATTAACGGGAAGTATTCTCTTGGACTTGGGATGGCACCGGTTTCCAGAAAAGTCTTTAACCTGGTAGGAGACACGACCACAGTGGTTTTCTCTGGTGACACCCTCACTATGTCCAAGAGCTTAGATGGTTCCGGAGGCATTAGCACCCTGTTTGGAGGCGGCGCTTGTAACATTACGGAAAATCATGCTGTGGGTGCTCGGTTCGATTTTCTCTTTGGCGTTTACGATGAACATACCGTCAGTCACATAGATTATCGTTCCGCCGAGTATGCTCGCCGATTTGCTTATAAGGGTACATTCCTCTCAGCTTATTACCGTTTTGTGAATGATCCTGAGACTCGCCGTCTTTCAGCTTTTGCTTCATTTCAATTTCCTTTCGGCAACCACTATATTGCAAGGACAGACTTCTTTGAATTTATCTCTCCCGATCCTCAGCCGAGGACCGATTTTGTTCTTCCAACGACTCTTAGCGGCGGCGTGATTTACCGGTTGTTCCCTTCACTGCATGCAGGGGCAGAGATTGTGACCCGTGCATTTAATTCGGAACAGAATTCTGACCTGAACTCGCTGGAGGGTGAGATAGGTTCAGCTACACGTTTCAGTGTCGGCCTCGCTCGCGAAAAAGTTTTTGGCTCCCGGGATTGGTTGGATTGGTTCCACTACCGGGTTGGTTTTTTCACAAGATCACATTACATTGATAGGTTAGGAGATGATCTAACTGAAGTGGGGTACTCGTTAGGTTTGGGTATCCCCTTTGGTTTAACCCAGAATCAGCTCGATTTCGGTATCAGGGTTTCTAAGAGGCAAGGATTTCTTTCTGAAATGCCTGAAGCGATTACTCAGTTGTCTGTTGGACTGACTCTTGGCGATTTATGGCTGGTGAAAGGTAAGAGGAGATAGAATGGTTTTTTGTTTGGTTCGACAAAATGCATTTCGTTTATTGTTGTTCGGAATGCTTATTTTTTCAAGTTGTGCACCACCTCCCCTTGTTGAGGAAGAACTTGAGCCTGAACCTGTCAGTGAGCGGCAGTGTCTTCGACTTCTCAGTAGTGCTGCTGAATACTACAAGAACAAAGATTGGACTTCCACGTCGCGGATATACAACGATCTGGTAGACCTCGGTTGCGACGACGGGAATGAAGAAGAGGTGTTTCAGTACTGGGCCATCGCCTACGAGAACATGGCCAAGTTTGACAGTTCTGAATATGTTCTCCTCCAAGGCCTGAAGAGACTTCCCGATAATATTAATCTTCGGAAGCGGCTTGCTTACGCATACAAACGGCTCGGAAATTCAGATAAGGAAATCTTTGAGTATGAGAAACTGGCCGAGCTCACTCCAGAGGATCTTGAGCCGCTGAATCGGTTAAACGAGCTGTACGGCGAAGTCGGCAGATATGATGATCAGATTTACATCCTTCAGCAGATATTGGAGATTGACCCCAACAACAAAAACGCCCAGGGTGATCTGGCGCAAGCTTATGAGGCGACTGGCCGTGATCCTATCGATATATATCGACAGCGGTTTGAAGATAATCCCTCTAACTATTCATTCGGAATTGACCTGTCGGATCAGTTAATGATTGCCGAAGAGGAAGAAGAAGCGGTAGAAGTGCTTAACAGACTACGGAGCAGCACAGCTGGCACTGGTTCGGTCACAAATAAACTGGTTCTGCAGAAACTGGCCTCAGCCTATTCAGAGATTGATAACCTTAAAGCAGCGTCCGGGGCCTACGAGGAACTCTTCGATCTTGATCGACGCGATTTCAAAACCGCACTTGAAATAGTCAGAGTAAACATTGCCTTGTCCGATTACGGTAAAGCATTGAAATGGGCTGAGGAGTCAATCAAGACCGCCGGGGATAATGGAGAGACTTACGGCGCGAAGGGGACTGTTTATTATAACGCATTTCAGGACTGTCGAGAAAACTTTCCCACCACAGATGACAAAATCGTCGCGGCCCTCGCTTACAAATATTTTAAGCACGCTGAGGAAAAAGGCTATAACCGACATAAACGTGACCGGATCTACCTTGAGAACAACCGGGATGATCTTGTATTTGGCTCAACCGACTGGTTCATGCTGGATGAAGACATAAAACGGCGAGGCTCCATATCAACGAAGGGGAGCTGTTATTCGTGGGTCTCGGAATCTGTTCAGAAAGATCCGAGTTGGCGTTAACTGGGTAGCGCACCTTCCCAAAACCTTAAATTGAAGACGGTAGCGATGAAGGAGTGCCGTCCAATGTTCTGGTCTTGCCCTTCAAACCCCTGTAAATTACTCACAGGTTGAATTGTAGATCTGTCAATGACCATTGAACCTATCCAATCTCCGGGCCTGAAGGAGGCGGACCCCGAAGTTTTTTCCGCTATCAGCAATGAAGTATCTCGCGAGAACGAGACCCTCGAACTTATAGCATCGGAGAATTTTGTGAGTCAGTCGGTTCTTGAGGCAGCTGGCGGTGTTATGACAAACAAGTATGCGGAGGGGTATCCTGGGAAACGATACTATGGTGGATGTGAATGGGTCGATGACGCTGAAAATATTGCCAGAGAGCGAGCAAAAATCCTCTTTTCTGCCGATTACGCAAATGTCCAGCCTCATTCGGGGTCACAGGCGAACATGGCGGTTTTTTTCACCTTTTTGCAGCCTGGAGATACGATCATGGGGCTCGATCTTGCCCACGGCGGTCACTTGACTCATGGAAGCCCTGTCAATTTTTCGGGAAAGCTGTTCAATGTTGTCTCATACCGTGTGGAACGGGACTCGGGCAGAGTCGATTTTAATAAATTGTCTGAGCAGGCTCGAAAAGTAAAGCCGAAGCTTATCATCTGCGGCGGGAGCGCCTACCCAAGATTCATTGAGTTCGAGAAGTACAGAACGATCGCAGATGAAGTAGGAGCGTTCTTGTGTGCTGACATTGCCCATCCGGCCGGCCTGGTTGCTGCGGAGCTTCATCCAAGTCCGTGGCCCCATTGCCATTTTGTCACCTCAACGACTCACAAGACTCTGCGAGGTCCGCGAGGCGGGTTGATCCTGATGGGAGAAGATTGGGAAAATCCCTGGGGTGTGTTAGCGCCGAAATCAGGAAGGACAAAGAATGTATCCGAATTGATCGATTCTAACGTAATGCCGGGCATTCAGGGCGGTCCTCTGATGCATATCATTGCCGCCAAGGCGGTGGCCTTTGGGGAAGCCCTTCAGCCGGAGTTCACGAATTATTGTAGGGCTGTCGTAGATAACGCCAAGGCGATGGCGGGCGTTTTTTTGGAAAAAGGTTACAACCTCATCTCCGGCGGTACTGACACGCATGTCTTGCTGATAGACCTGACGAACAATGCCATTTCTGGAAAGAAAGCGGAAAACAGGCTTGAGGCGGCGGGGATCACCGTTAATAAGAATATGGTACCTTATGACGAAAGAAGCCCCATGATTACCAGCGGTATTCGAGTCGGGACGCCTGCCATGACCACAAGAGGAATGGGTCAGTATGAGATGACCCAGATCGTCGACCTCATTGACCGAGTTATACAGTCTCCTGATGATGAGTCAGTTATAGCGGGAGTGAAGAATCAAGTCGGGGAGCTGTGCCGGCAATTTCCTCTCTACAGCGAGTTGACTTAACCGATGAAGCGGACCGCACCTCCTTTCCTGATTGCCTTTACCGCTCTTAGTTTTTCCGGTTGTTCCATTAGTGATCTCGTCTTGGGTGGAATTTTTAGCTCGGCAGGAGACGGGATAGCGGCTGTTTACCTTTCGGAAGACGATCCAGATCTGGTACGGGAGTCACTGCCGACGAACATGAAGCTGATCGAATTGCTGATCCAGCAGTCGCCGAACAATTCGACCCTTCTTACGTCAGCATGTCAGGCGTTCACAGTATACGCTTATGCTTTTGTTCTTCGCGATGCTGAAATCGCAATGGACGAGGATTTTGTCGCTGGGAGACGCCTTACTTCAAGAGCAAAAAAATTGCTCAGACGGGCAAGAGATTACGGCATTGCTGCTCTTGAAGCGTCGCAGCCGGGATTTGAAAAAGCTTACTTCTCCGATCAACATTCAGCCCTCCAGATCACGACTGCCGAAGATATCTCCGCACTCTACTGGACAGCCGCCGCATGGGGACTGTACATCTCCTCCTCCAAGGATAACCCCGCTGCCATAATTGAACTTCCGAAGGTAGGTCATTTGCTGGTTCGGGCACTGGAACTGGATGAAGATTACGAAAACGGATCACTTCACGATTTGATGTTCACCTATACGCTGAGCCGTCCCGATGGCGGCAGCGACGCACCGGAAGTTGCAAAGAAACACTTCGACCGTGCCATGGAGCTGTCCGGCGGGAGCCGTGCTTCCCTCTACGTTTCCTACGCTGAGTCAGTCTCGGTGGTGAACCAGAACAGGAAAGAATTCCTTGAAATGCTGGAAAAGGCGGAAGGGGTGGACGTTAACCGTATCCCAAACCAGAGGCTTGCCAACATCCTCGCGCAGGAACGTGCCGGTTGGCTCAAAAATAGAGTAGATGAGCTGTTTTTCTAGGAGCCTCGGTACGCTAACCATATCGTTATTTCCCTTACTGGATTTTCCCCTGAAACCTAAGACGAAGTTAATGTATCCTCACATTCGAGGAAGTCTTGTTCCTGAAACGATTTTTGATAAAGCAATCAACCTTCAAATAGCCCTCGACCTAAAGTGAATCTGACAGAACGGTCAGCCCGAACGGTAGTACATGCAGTTGCGAGATGTGAGAATATCCTTGCTCTCTCCGCTCTCGTTATCATGGCATTCCTACCCTGTGTGGAGGCTGTGACAAGAGCTTTTGGCGTTCAGGGAATCTCTGGCTCGACAGTAATTGTACAGCACATGACTCTTTGGATAGGGTTTCTTGGCGCTATCATTGCTGCCCGCGAAAATCGTCTGCTATCGCTGACGCAACCAGTAGAAATCGAAGCGAATGAAACGGGGGGATTCAAGTACTGGTTTTCAAGGTCGGTAGCGGTTACTGTGAATCTAGTTCTCGCCTATGCCAGTTTCCGGCTCGTTAAGACCGAATCAGAATTTCCACGTGACCTGCTTCCAGGGGTTCCAGTTTGGGCTGTCGAAGTGATCATGCCGGTGGGTTTCTTACTCATTGCCATGGAAATGCTTAGAACAAGCCGCAGAGAACCGATTCTTCAGGCAGTGATGTTGGCGATTCCGATAGTTATCGGCGTAATCGGCCTCGGCGAAACGCTTCAGGTTCCGGTTGTATTGTGGGGAGGTGTTCTGGCGATTCTTTCAGCTCTGATGTTTGGAGCACCTATTTTTGTAGGCCTCGGTGGGCTTGCTGTGATTCTTTTTTGGTATGATGGTGTTCCCGTTGCCGCCGTTCCAGCCGAAATGTACCGCATTGTAGTTTCGCCGACCCTGCCAACCATTCCTCTGTTTACCCTTGCAGGATACATTTTGGCTCAGGGAGGCGCTTCCCGACGATTGATCGAAGTTTTCCGGCACTGGTTTGGATGGATACCGGGTGGAACGCCCGTCATGGTTACACTCCTCTGCGGATTCTTCACAACGCTTACCGGTGGCTCTGGAGTCACAATCCTTGCTCTTGGAGGGCTACTTCTGCCTATGCTGCTGTCGGAGAATTACCCCAAGCCTTTTGCCATCGGTCTCATCACCGTTTCGGGATCGCTGGGACTTCTTTTCCCGCCGAGTCTTCCCGCCATCATTTACGGCGTAACGGCGGGTGTCCCCATCAATAAGATATTTCTGGCGGGCATTATCCCGGGGCTATTTCTCGTCATCATGGTGGCCGGCTGGGGAGTTCGACAAGGATTTATATCAAAAGTTGCGCGCCGACAGTTTCAGCCAAGAGAAGCGGTTTCCTCATTTATGAGAGCGAAGTGGGAGGTATTCCTGCCGGCCTTTATTCTCCTCGGCATCTTTGGTGGATTTACCACGCTGGTGGAAGTTGCGGCGTTTACTGTCCTCTATGTCCTCATTGTGGAGGTCTTTGTCTATCGTGATGTCAAAATGATCGATCTTCCTAAAGTCATTGTCGACTGCGCAACCTTGGTGGGAGGCGTTCTAATAATCCTTGGTGTTGCCATGGGATTTACAAGTTATCTTGTAGATGCTCAAGTTCCTCTCCACGCTCTGGATTGGGTTCGTGAAAATATTCAGAGCAAGTATGTTTTCCTTTTTGCTTTGAACGTACTACTCCTCATTGTTGGATGTTTGATGGATATCTTTTCGGCTATCATTGTGGTGGTACCACTAATCAAGCCGATGGGTGTCCATTTTGGCATTGATCCCGTTCATCTTGCGGTTATCTTTATCGCCAATCTTGAATTGGGCTATCTTACTCCTCCTGTGGGGATGAACCTTTTCCTTTCGGCCTATCGTTTTAACCACTCGATGTCCCAGGTTTACAAAGCCACTTTACCATTCTTCATAATCCTGCTGCTCGCGGTGATGGCAATTACCTACATACCGGCGCTATCGCTCTCACTGCTCTAGAGAGGGTCATGCTTTGTGAAATGGACTCAAGTCAGGTATATTCAACGATGAACCATTCTGGAAGAGATCATGGAACAGACTCCTGATTCCCGAGTAAAAGAGGCAATCTTGAAGAAAAAAAATAGACATATCTCCAAGATTTCGGTGATTGCGATCATTATCGCCACGTTGCTCCCCTCTTCAATAAAAGGAGGGAGCGAAGCAGGAGCGCTATTTCTGCTCATATCTCCCGGTGCCCGCGCCGGAGGGATGGGCGAAGCCCAGGTCGCTGTCGCCAACGACGCCTATGCCAGTTACTGGAATCCGGCCGGCCTCGCTTTTCTGGAGGGATCTGAGGCTGCTCTCATGCATGTCAACTGGCTGCCGAACCTGGTCTCGGACATGTACTATGAGTTCGTCGCATTTCGCCATCACGTTCCCACTCTCGGAACGCTAGGTGGACACATCATTTTCCTCAATCTCGGTGAACAGCAGAGGACCGATGAGCAGGGGGAAAACTTGGGCACTTTCACCAGTTTCATGTTCGCCGCTACCGGCTCCTACGGTGCCTTCATTTCTCGTACTGCTGCCATCGGATTGAATGTAAAATTACTCCACCAGAAGCTTGCGGAGATCGGCGCCGGAGCGGAGGAAGGAAAGGGCGTCACCACAGACTTTGCTTTTGACATTGCTTATCTGCAGAAGGGTTTCTTCTCTGGCAGGCTCGATCTTGGAATGACGGTCACAAATATCGGTCCCAAAATTGCTTTTATTGATGAAGCACAGGCCGATCCCATGCCCACTAATTTTACTTTGGGAGTGAACTTGAAATTGATTGACGGTGAGCACAATAAGCTCAACGTGGTTGCAGATTTTGATAAGATGCTTGTGGCATCTTATCCTGATATGGATTGGGATAAGGACGGCCTTGTCGGTATGCATGACAAAAAAGGGAAATATGTCGGTCCGAGCGGGAGTTATAATGTCAAAGGAAAACTTGAGAAAGCTCATACAGATCCCATCTATTTGGGAATCTTTACTTCATGGATTGACGATTGGCTATTGGGCGGCGACATTGATCGTCCAGGCAAGAACGGTATTTCCGATGGAAAGATTGGCGGTTTCACTAAGGACGAGTCCGGTAAGTTTGTCCCTACCGAAGCTGAATGGGGTGATCCAAGTTACGGTAAATATAACGATGCCGGTGAAGTTGAAGTGGGGACTGGTAAAAAGCGGTCATTTCAGAATGAATTGGACGAAATTGTATTGAACCTCGGCATGGAGTACTGGTATTCTCGCTACTTTGCCCTGCGTTCGGGCTATTACTTTGATAAGACAGGAAAGATACACAACCCCACCTTTGGCGTCGGTCTGCGGTTCGCAGGGTACGGTTTTGACGCCGGATTTACGCTGGGTGAACCGGGACACCCTCTAACGAATACAATGAGGTTTTCCCTGAATATCGAGTTCTGAAGGTTTGCAGTTACCAATCGAACATCCCTGTCAGTACTGACGGCGGACGACCTTTAACATTATGATCAGGCAGCTTTTTCTCGTTTGTCTGTTCACTATTCCTTTGGCAGGGCAGCTCGTTCTGGAAAAAGATCGGATTTCAGTCCTCGGTCTTCGAGTTGAATTTGCCGTTGATGACGATGCGTCTTCCACCGGCAACGGATCGTTCCTGACGGAGCCTGAAGTTGATCAGTGCGGCAGTTATACAATCGATCCGCCACCACATAACAAGGCCTACTTCGAAGCACATTTTCAAGCGGTAAATCACTATTTTCAATCGGTATCATACGGCAACTTCGGGCTCGATCTCGACAGCTCTTTCGTGCTCCCGGCCGAATCGACATCCAGTTATCTGCTAGATGGAACCATGGCAAGTTACTATCCTTACGGTGACAAAGAAGGGCAGGAGGTGGGAATGGCCCGGTTGTTCAAGGAGGCCATCGAATCAGCTTACGCTGATGATGCACCGAAATTTGATGATTATGATGTGGTGATCATTTTCCATGCCGGAATAGGTCAAGATTTCGCACTTCCCTTTATCGATCCTACTCAAACTGACATCCCGTCAATCTACATTGATTCACAGTTCCTTCAGGATAATCTCGGCTCACCCACAATTCTGCTCTCGGATGGATCGTCTGTTTCATCTGGAATTGTTCTCCCAGAAACCCAAAATCATCTGCTCTATGCTGTCTCATCGGAGATTTTTACGGGCGTAACGGCCCCATGTGATTACCAGTTTGGGTTGACCGGTACCTTCGCTCTCATGCTTGGAATTGCTGTCGGTCTTCCCCCTTTATGGAACAGGGCCACAGGCGAGAGCGGAGTTGGCCTTTTTGCACTGATGGATCAGGGGTCCAACAATGGGAGAGGTGTCATCCCATCACCTCCCGACCCTTGGACACGTATCTGGGCCGGCTGGGAAACTGGGAAAAGAGGGTTGGTTGGTGATTTAGTCACTCTGGCGTCTCGTGATTCACTGAACGGTGAAACGGTCCAGTTTGACATCTCTTCTGAGGAATACTTCCTGATTGAGAACAGGAACAACAGGATTAAGGGGAGTGTTGATATAGATTCCATGCGATGGAGTATGTCCGGTCTTGATGTCGCCCGGGGATATGTTGAGGTGATGCTCGATTCTTCCGGCGTCTCAAGAGATGTCGAAACAGGTGTAATCATCGATGTACCGAATTATGATCTTGGCCTGCCAGGTTCGGGCCTGCTGATCTGGCATATTGATGAAAGGAGAATCGCCACGGGGCTTGCGAGTCAGACTGTGAATGGTGATCGGAAGCGGCGCGGAATTGACCTTGAGGAGGCAGATGGGGCCCAAGATATTGGGTATCCTTCGGCATTTTTGTTTACCGATCCATCTTCCGGTCTCTGGTCGGATATGTGGTTTGACGGAAACAGCCAATACGTGATTGCAAACCCCGAATTTGCAAACCGGCCTCCATCTTTCGGTCCGGACACCTATCCTGATACACGCGATAATTCAGGTGCTAACACTTACCTACGCTTTGACCTAATTAGCGAGCCGGGAAAAACCATGACTTTTTCAGTTTCAAATTCACTCATGATGGATGGTTTTCCAGACCGATCGCTCAATATGCAATTGGCTTATGACCTCAGAGGGGATGGCAAACATGAAATACTTGGCATTTCCGATTCGCTTTGGTGGTCGCCGACTGATGAAATAG
>CEUS01030585.1_pt1 | contig 12318 bp, 11 predicted proteins | sample 427031 | NCBI WGS metagenome assembly CEUS01 (sample SAMEA2622837, study PRJEB7988) | marine metagenome | biome: marine biome (ENVO:00000447); feature: marine epipelagic mixed layer (ENVO:xxxxxxxxx); material: "saline water (ENVO:00002010), including plankton (ENVO:xxxxxxxx)" | depth 140 m | reverse complement strand
TAGACGTTCGCTCCAAATTCGCGACACTCGTCCGCAACCGCACTCAGCTCGTCTGGGCTATTTAGAGAGCAGAGTGCTAGATTCGCGCCTTCTCTCGCAAACTCGGTGGCAATCTCGCGACCGATGTTTCTACTAGCACCGGTGATCAGGGCTGTCTTACCTTCAAGTCTCATATCATTATCCTCGGTATGTGACGTTTATATAAGCTGGGCTGGTGTGAAAATCCCTTCCATATCTTGTTCCGTGGCTGGGTCTTCTGCAGTCATATTCAGCTCGGTTTCCATGAACCAATAGATTTGCTTCAGGTGATGTGTACTATGGCTTAGGATTATGTTAAGTAACTCCAAAACTGTCACTTCACCACCATAGTGGGCAGGTACAACCCGGTCAAAGGCATCTTCATTTTCACTGTTAAGGAACTTCACTATATCTTGTCGCACAGTCTCGCCATACTGGCATATCTGGTCTGAAGTTATGACATCGCTCAGCCTCTCCCTAATAGCCTGCATATCATCGGTACTCATACTCCCATGTTCATGACTCTTCCAAGCAAGTTCAGGAAACGAGATGATATGTACGATGGAATCCCTGACTCGCTCAGGTCTCCACGGAACGTCTCGTAGGAGTTGATCTGGCGTTAATTGTTGAGCCGCTCTCATTGCTGCCGATAAGATCAAGTCATACTTTTCAGCCAACCAGCTCGTTCGACCAGAATGCTCTAATGCCGTGGTCAAATTGAGCGCGGGAATCAGTTTTTTCGGGTAATAACCGATTATCACTTCCGACCCATCTATTATAGTAACGGGCGCAGCCTTAATGCCTCGTGATTCAAGATCTAGCCGTGCTGGTTCGTCTGTTAAGAGGTCGTGGTGTTCAAAATGAACTCCATTTGATCGTAAGAACTCTTCCAGAGTTCGACAACTGAATCAACCAGGGTTGGTATAAACGTGTACATCCATTTTGTAAGCTCCTCACTATATAACTTTCACAATTCGTATCCGCTAGACCACTATTAATTACTTGTGGTCATAATATAACAGTCAGTGTTAGGGCAGATCACCGGCGTCGGGGTCGGATAATTCCTCTGACACATTTAAATAGGAATTATATTCATACTCGTTTGCTGCTTTATCGATAATATCTTTAGCCTCTTGATTATTTTCGGCTATACGATCGAGAGTCTTTTTTAGAGCTGCAGACTCCTTTACCCCCAATTCTCTAAGCTCTCCAAGATCGAGTGATAGTCCGCACATGTCTTTGAGACGACGCATAATATCGTAGTATGCTCTGTGATCTGTGTTTATCCCAACTTGTCTGTTTTTCTGCGTAGTGAATGGGTACATTGGAGCCATCGCACCAATGCGTAACACTTGATTTTGTGGGTACTTATAATGGGCCAGATTTACCAGAGCCATTCCAATCGTAGGTCCTTGTCGGCCTGTACTACCGTAGTTTGAATATTGAAAGGCGTAATTATCAAGATCTTCTCTCATTTTCGGGTCACTGTAGACACAGCTAACCCGCCGCTCTAGTTCCGGAGGAGCAGGCCCGTTATACCCCTCTATAGTAATCGTTCTCGTGACCCCTAAACGATTGATGGCTTCAAAGAACGCCTCACCATATCGTTCGATGTCGTACCAAGGCTCATTACCTCTGAATATGAGGAGACCGTCGCCTGCGTCGTAAAAGGAATTCTCCCAGGTTGGAGGTGAAGAAGGTAGTCCGTCCTCAAATGATACCCTCGGTCGAAAAATGTCGTGAGTTCCGGCTATATGGAACGGAAAACAGATGTGTCCAATTTCAGTACTCATCTCACCAATCTTTTTGGCGCCTGTCTTATTGATTAAATAGCGAGACAAACCACTTGATATATCCCCACCGTCAGACCATTGCCTACGCCACCCAGCTATCAGATAATTGGCTTTAGGTATCTCAGTAAAGTGACAATATTTCTCGTCCATTGTTTAACTTCTCGTTCGTAACTAAATATTGAGGTTGTTAGTCTTGATACACATTTCTGGTATTATACACCTTATCTAAATCTGCTTTGTTTATGACAGGAGGACATATGGCCTCGGTGGGACGACTCTCCGGAAAAGTAGCGTTGATAACCGGAGCAAGTAGTGGACTCAGCGGTTCATTGATGGGATTTGGTGGCGCCGCAGCAAGGCTATTTGCTGACGAAGGGTGCAGTGTAGTCCTGACAGATATAAAAGACGAGGACGGCATAAACACCGCGAAGCAAATCCGAGATCTCGGCGGTACGGCAACCTACCACCATCTGGATGTTACCAAAGAAGAAGACTGGATTACTATTCTCAGGGAGACGGTAGACAGTTACAACAAGATAGACATTCTCGTAAACAACGCTGGCAGTAGCGCTCGCTACACTATAGAGGAAACGACTTCCGAAACCTGGCAGGCTCAAATGGATATCCATGGCAAGGGTGTGTTTCTTGGTACAAAACACGTCATTCCCTACCTGCGGCAAAATGGTGGCGGGTCCATAATCAATATTTCATCAATATACGGAATGATTGGGTCACCTTCGTCTACGGCGTATCATATTGCGAAGGGGGCGTCTCGCCTCTTTACAAAATCGGCAGCAATCCAATACGCTTCAGAAAACATAAGGGTGAACTCCATACATCCAGGATTCGCATTCACGCCATTGACCGAAGTGAATTATTCCAAACCTGACTTACAGGAATGGGTGCTGGATCGGATACCTCTGGGGCGCATGGGAGAAGCTATGGAAATTGCGTATGGGATTCTCTACCTTGCGTCAGACGAAGCATCATTCGTCACGGGTTCTGAGCTAGTGATAGACGGCGGAACTACCGCTCAATGATCCTACCGTGGAAATGCTTCCTTGACACCACCATCCACTGGGATCATTGCTCCTGTTGTTCTGGATGAGCGCTCTGATGCCAAGAAAAGCACGGTTTCAGCAACATCCTGCGCTCTAACCTGGCGTTTTAAGAGAGTCCTGTCATGGTAAAAGGCTTCCAGCCCGTCTACCGTAACTCCGTGCGCTGCAGCTCTTTCTTCACGCAACTCGGTGGACCATAGCTGTGAGCCTTCAAATATAGCATCAGGGTTGACGACATTAACCCGAATTCCATTAGCACCTGTCTCCAAAGCTAACACCCTCGCCAGCTGCACTTCCGCGGCCTTGGATACGCTATAAGCTCCAAATTCAGCTCCAGGCGCAGGGACATTCTTGGTTCCAATGAACACCAAACTTCCACCTCGGTTCTGTTCTTTCAGGATTTGAATGGCCTTAGCGGCTACTAAGAAATGACCAGTCGTGTTGATATCTAGGGAACGCTGCCAGTCAGATAGTTCCAGTTTATCAATTGCCCCTACAGGAGCTATCCCTGCATTGGATACGATAATATCTATACCACCATATTGAAGGCGCGTTTGCTCAAATGCGGCCGCCACTGAATTGGGGTCGCTTACGTCTAATGAAAGGCCGATGGCTCTGTCAAAACCATTCGCGGTTACTATGTCGGCCGCCACTGATTCCGCTGCGTTACCGGCAATGTCAGTCACGACAACATGTGCACCCTCGCTAGCCAGGCGCTCTGCAATAGCCTTCCCTATACCGCTGGCAGCCCCAGTTACTAATGCTACTTTCCTTGCAAGCTCCTTCTCTGGCGGTGCCATTGTTAGTTTATACAGTTCTAGAGGCCAATATTCGGCATCGTAAACATCCTGTGGGGTTAGTGAACTATACTGGCTTATCGCTTGAGCTCCACCCATTACATTGATGGTGTGATGGTATATATCCGAAACTATTCTCGCGGCGTGGGCATCGCGACCGGTTGTCCACATTCCGACTCCTGGCATGAGGATCACGCGTGGATAGGGATCCAACATGGGGTGTTCTCCTGACGTATGTTTCTCATACCAAGACGTATAATCTGTAACGTACTGGTCCATAGCATCATCTATTAATCCCTTGATATCCTCTAGATCGTTCACATCAACCGGATCGACCCACAGTGGCCGGCGCTTTGTATGTATGAGATGATCCGGAGTAGCGGGGCCAATTGCGCTTAACCTTTTACCTTCTTCGCTACTTAGAAAAGTCAACACAGACTCGGATGCATCGTATTTGAGTACCATCCCTTGTCTCTCTGAGACTAACCCGCGAATGTATGGACCGATATCGCTAGCAAGCTTCCTTCTATGTTCATCGCCATTCTTACTAGGCAAAACTGACCCAAATACAGATTTGCGACCCTTAGCGATGTATTCTTCTGCCTTGTTCACAAGTGATATATGCTTGTCGTAAGCCTCTTTCGTATCACTGCCCCAAGTGAATAAACCATGGTTCATGAGAACCACTCCGTCCAGAGCTGGTGCTTCTTTAACCGCCAGTCCGACCAATTTGCTTAGCTTAAAGCCTGGTCGATAGTAATCCACAACCGCGATTTTGTCTCCGTACACATCGGCTAAGACTGAACTAGAGTCGTGATTATTAGTCAGCGAAACTACCGCATCAGCGTGCGAATGTGCCACACTCATAAACGGTAAAAATGCGTGTAACAGGGTTTCTATTGATGGTCTAGGAGACTCTCCATCCATTAGACATCGTTCTAGGTAAGCGACCATATCTTCATCGGACATGTCCTCTCGGTCAAAAAGTGGCATGATGTTGTCATGATTAAGTCGCGGAAATTGTGCCCGGTGCATAGATTTCATATCTGATCCAGAGCCCTTTATCCACATAGCAGGAGCTTCATTCCCCATGAAATCTTTCTCAATAATTTTAATCGACGTGTTCCCACCTCCCCAAACCACAAGAGAGGTGTCTGCCCCAATTAGGTTAGTCATATAGACGAGCTTATCTAGCTCATCGAGTCCATCAGCTTTTGTTGGGTCCCATAGGTTCTCCATTAATCGTAGGCTCCTAATCGTTTTTCATTTTTGTATAACAAGGCTACTAACCAAACTGGACAGATCTCGCTGCGTATCTAGTGTCCACCACTGACTAATAATTTTATTGGCTTGCGATTCGTTTAGATAGATATCCGTTTGCTCTCTGAATTTGTTTTCCACTTCGACGTCACTCATAGCGTTACTGGGATGCCCCTTGTGATAACCCAGCTCTGCATAGTGCTCAACCCCAGAATCCATACGAATTAATACTTTACTTACACGCTTCTCGGGAAACAATTGCGTCGCGCTCTCATCTGATACAACGTTTATCTTCTTCATTAATTCTCTGACTGTTTCATCACCTAAGTACCCATCGGAGAAATAATCATCGTTTATTTCTCCGAACAATAACATTATCGCGACACAATACGGTAGACTATGATCCGCTGTTTCCCTGTTGAGCGGGCTCCATTTTTCGCGTACATCCGCCATTACATTCACTCCAAATTGGAAAGTGCGCACCTCAACTTCGGAAATCTTGTGGATCGAATCAATATCAGATCGTAGTTCTAAAATGCATTCTAACGCAGTTTGGGCAACTGATCCTACTGCGAAATGCTTCATGCTTGCCTGCATGATGCGAAACGGTTCTTCTTTGCCACCAAACTTTCCTAGTTCGAACTCACCAGATATTCCGTGGAAAAAACCTCTAGGACCGTCAAAGATATTTAACGGACCAGTCATACCTTGCTTCGCTAGAGATGCCGAGAAAACACCATTGCGAACTCCGTTGGCAGCCGCGCAACCTTTCCACATTGACACTTCCCCAAAACGGACTTCACCTAGGGTTATGTTCGACGCAGTTGTAAGAGCGATAGCATTGGCGGTTTCGTCCTGAGACAAACCCATTACTTTACATGCGGAGCACGTAGAGGCAATTGCTATGGCTATGGATTGATCAAATCCGTAGTCGCGAAACGGTACTCGGTCAGCCAATCTAGCATAGATTTCCCATGCGATAACAGAACCTAACAGGACTTCCTTCCCCGTTACTCTCTCTTGTTCGGCAACAGACAGTGCGGATGGGAACGCATCACTCGGGTGGCCGCTCTCTTTCGCCTCCGGACCTTGATAAAAATCGTTGAAGTCCAAATACCGGACCATCGAGCTGTTCACAAAAGCTGCCATCTCAGCAGTAGTTTGTTGCTGACCCCATAGTACTGTGGCCGGTGACTTTGAGCTGCTCATTTCTGCTAGTGTGACGCCAATTTGAACGGGTGGACTACTGAATGCTCTGGGAGTACATGCCAACGTATCTAACCATAGCCGTTTGGTTTGGTGAGTAATATCGGCGGGCAGATCCTCATACGTAATGTCGCTAACGTATTGGCTGATATGACTTAACACTTTGTCCAACTTACACCTACCAAGATAATGAGTGAATATCCTTGTCGGCTCTAATGTTCCCTTGTAGATTCAGCTAATAGTTCGTCTATTATCGCTAGGGCATCCTCCACATACGGCCAGCCGCGATACCAACCTGCCTGCGACACTAATTCACAGACTTCCCGTTGTGTTAGGGATCCATTCAAACAACGACGAACATGTTCACCAAACTGGTGCCAGTGGCCTCGGCACATCAATGCAACCAATATACAGGCCATCCGCTCTTTTGTACTCAAGTCACTTCTACGCCACACTTCGCCGTATTCATACGACTCAATCAAACGATGCAATTCCGGTATAAACTGCTCTTCCAGAGAATCTAATCTGGATAGAACGACGCCACTATCCATGTTACTCGTTATTACAGACTGGGCGTGCTGAAACTTTTTTTCGACAGAATCCAGCCAATCCGCCTTTAGTGGCATACGGTCTTCCGATATCCACTCAGTGCGTTCATTAATGACCCGTTGTGCCTGACTCAACGCGAACACCGTTGCTGGAATTCCTGCATAAAACATAAGTTGTAGAAACAGACCTTTAATTTTTTGCGGGCTCATACCCAGCGACAATCCAACCCGCACCTGATGATGCAGGCCAAACCCCCACCCATTGCAACATTGCGCGGAAATTGTAGCAATACTCCGCAATGTAACGTCCAATCCTGGGACTTGCCAAACACCACCCCACATAACTTCATCTTGAAGCTTTACATAGTCTGTGCTGATACTTGGCAATGCACCAGTGAGACGTCCTTCTGGCACAAACCGGTCTATAAAGCTCTTTAACTGCTGAGACGCGGTAAACAATTCATGGGAGGTGATATTAATCGGCATAACAAACTCGAATAGCCTCAACCATAATATTATTTATCTCCGGTGTTCGAGTCTAATAGAATATCCGACACGGCGCGGAGAGCATCTTGTACGTATGGCCAACCCCTATACCAACCCGCTTGAGAGAACACCCCGCACACCTCCCTTGCCGATACTCCTGAGTTAAGAGCGTATTGGGTGTATTGCCTCAATTGAGCCATATGCCCTCGACACATCAACGCGGACAAGACACAAACCAAGCGCTCTTTGTTGGAGAGTATATTTCTTCGCCATACCTCCCCGAAATTATAGGCATCAACGATCTGCGAAGCTTCGGGTACGAGGCGCCGCGCGATGGAATTGCCGATTTCCTCAGCTGAGCCGGCTCCCCAAGTCTCTGACATTCTTTGGTGGCCTGCCTTCAATTTATCGGCAATTGAGGGCATCCATTCCCATGTCTCTGCGGTATCAAGATCTTTCCATTCTTGTCTTTCATTTATAACTTTCTGGGACTCCAGCAATCCAAAGACAGTCGCGGGAATCCCTGCGTAGAACAACAATTGAATGAAAATCTCCTTGATCTCAGGAGGTGTGATTCCAATAGTTAAGCCAGTCCTAACCTGGTGTTCAATCCCAAAGTCATATCCGTTAACACATTGGGCAGATATTGTGGCGAAACTTTTCAGTCGGAGGTCCAGATCTTCTGTTTGCCAGACCCCGCCCCACATGAGTTCATGCTGAATCTTTACAAAATCTGACAATACAGGCTCGGGCCTTTCATATGGAAGATATTGGTCGAAAAACTCCCTTAATTTCGCGGATTTGGCCTGCAATTCATTTACTGTACTCATCCGTTCCTCCTATGAAAGATCTGTAGTTAAACCACAGGGTTACTCAATCTACCGATACCAGCGATTTCCACTTCAACTGTGTCCCCTGGATTTAATTGTTCAACTGCACCTGGAGCTCCTGTCAAAATCAAATCACCTGGATAAAGTGTCACAAACTCACTGATCCGACTGACTGTTTCATAGCAGTTATAGATCATACCCGACGTCTCTCCGGTGTCGTGCACGGATTCATTTAAAATTGTGGTGATTTGAGTTTTGTGCGGGTCCAACTCAGTCTCAATCCAAGGTCCGACAGGGCCGAAGGTATCGGTGCATTTTCTCCGCCAATTAGACAAATCTTTTGACCATTCGCCTTCACCGCTGACATCGTTCGCACAGGTGTACCCAAATATGTAGTCGGGTGCGTTGAGGGCATCCACGTGCTTAGCTCGCTTCCCAATTACCACGGCGAGTTCACCTTCATAGTGAACATAGTCCGCGTCAGACGGAAGTTCGATCTTAGATCCCGTACTGATAATGCAGCTCGTTCCTTTCTGCCATGGCCTAAACTCCTGCGCGTCCCTTTGAATACGATCTGTATCCAAAGCCTGTTCTTGATGGGCGATATGCGCGGCGTAATTCAACCCCACAGCCCAGAAACTTCTGGGTTCACAGGGCACCAGAAGTTTTACTTCGCCTAAGTCATACGACGTATTTGTGACCACATAATCACCGTATACGTTCCCATCTATCAAATAGACAGAATCTCCCTCCACGAGTCCATAGGAAACGCTTCCCTCAACTGAAACTCTGCAAATCTTCATGAGTTACTGCCTTGTATAGTTCCTAATAATTCTTGCGCTAGCTTTTCCGCCATCATAATGGTTGTAGCGTTAGTATTAGCGCGTACTATTTCCGGCATGATAGAAGCGTCAATAACTCTTAAACCAGAGAGGCCATGTACGCACGCATTTTCGCCTACAACCGCCATCTCGTCCGAGCTGGGCCCCATTTTACAGGTGCAAGAACTATGACCCGCGACTGTAGCAGTTGTCTGCATCCAGTTATCCAAGGCATCGTCATCAATTAGCACATCGTCTTTCGGAGATATGCGCGCGCCGACAGTGTTTTTCAACGGCAGTTGATTGAATAGGGCAACAACAGTCCGAACGGCATCTCGAAGGCGTTGTCGATCGAAAGGGTCGTCCAAGAAGTTAAATCGGAGTTCTGGTTGAACGTGGTGGTCAGTGCTGATCAATCTGACTGTCCCGACACTATGGGGCATCTCCAGCCTTATCCCTACTCGAATGTCCGGTGACTCTTCGTCTGGAGGATATGACGTGGTTGGTTGGACCTGAATTTCGTTCCTATAATCTGACCCACAAGTAGTAAATCTTAAGCTCACCTGATTCCTGGGATGAGATGAGAGTATGGGATTATTCGGAGTTTCGTGGAATCGTATTGATGCACTTGGGTGATTTTTGAGGTTTTCACCGACACCCGGGAGGTTAATCTCAACGGGAATTCCCAGTGCTTTCAAGGATTCCTCTGGCCCTATTCCCGATAACAACAATAGATGGGGAGAACCTATAGCCCCTGCACTGATAATAATCTCTTTGCCAAAGATGCTAAATTCTTGATCTCCGCTTTCAACCAAGACACCAAAGGCAACAGCATCTGCACAAAGCACCTTTGTTACATGCACATTTGGCTTTATGGTGAGATTCATCCGGTGGCGGGAGAGGGCCAAATACGCCATAGCCGTACTTACCCGAACTCCATTAGGATTATTTAGAGGCATCGCTCCAACACCGGTACCGTCGGGAGCATTCATATCTTCATCAACATCGAACCCTGACTGCACGCAAACATCGTAGAATGCCCGTTGCAGAGGGGTCCAGCGTTCGGCAGAATGCCGGACAACCGGTATGGGGCCCTCAGAACCATGCCAATCTCCCTTAATAACCATATCCGTTTCTGATTTCCGGAAATAGGGAAGCACTCTGTCAAAAGCCCAGCTGGGATTCCCAAGATACGCCCAATTGTCAAAATCCTCAGGCAAGCCTCTTAGGAATATTTGGTGGTTTATAGCACTAGTACCACCGGTTACCTTTCCCCTAGCAACCAACGCAGGTTGTTTTTGCTGTTCGTTGGCATACCCGAAAAAGTTCCAGCTATGCTCTGCATTAAGCTTGGAGGCCGCTTGGTGCATATCATATTTCAGTGTTTCGGGCAGTAAATCATCGCTCGGATAGTCTGGTCCAGCTTCCAACAGAAGTACTGACACAGCTGGATTCTCACTTAATCGACTGGCGAGGACTGAACCTGCGGAGCCGGCACCCACTATGATGTAGTCATACTGCATATCTAGTCTCTACAAAATTAAAATATGGGGGAGTTTTTAGGCTGCATCAAGATCGAGTAACACTTCAAGATTGCGCCACAGGATTTTCTCTTTCTCTTGCTCCGTCAAAGACTCCAAGCTATTTATCCAATGGACAGGGGATGGGTCCCATGCGACGTATGGCCAATCACTTCCCAGTACCACCCGCTCAATTCCGACTTCATCGATTAGGAAGCGAAGGGCTCTTTCGTTCATGGTGATACAGTCATAATACAACTGGCTCTGATAAGTACTTGGGGGTCTCGATATATTGGTCCTGGCCTCTGCTCTAACCTGCCAGCCGCGATCCATTCGGCCCATACCAAAACATGCGGCGCCTCCACCATGTGCAACACATACCTTAAGGTTCGGACATTTTTCCAGGACACCTCCTAGAATAAGGGTAGCCACGACCAGCGTGTCTTCCAGCGGAACTCCAAAGCTGTTTCCCATCGAGTACTTTGCGAACGTTTCAGCAACTAAATTATTGTTCGGCTGCGGATGATAAAATAGTACAGCACCCATATCTTCAGCAGCTTGGAATAGTGGTAAGAATTCTGGCTCATCCCAGTTCTTCCCGTTGACGACTGTGTCTAGTTCAGCTCCCTTAAATCCCAAATCGGTCATACATCGTTCCAGCTCGCCTATAGCCGTAGGTACATCTTGCATAGGTAGCGTTCCTAAACCAATGAAGCGCTCTGGCCAAGCCGTGGTCATATCATATATCTCGTTATTGATATCGTGAGCAAGTGCTAAGCCATCTTGGACATCCAAGTCGTAACCGAACATGGGAGTAGCAGTGGATACTACTTGTATGTCGACCGACTGACGGTCCATATCCTCGATTCGCTCGCTCGGAGTTGAGTTGAGCTTGTCGGAAGTGACTCCGTCTCTACGTGAGCCATTTGTTGTAAACTGACGTCCATTAATTTCCTCTAGGCGCATACCATACCAGGATTCCCCCGATTCGGCAGCGCGCCAGAAGCTTTGAGGCATTAGATGTGCGTGGATGTCAATAGTCTTCAATGAATATCTCCTAGATACATAAAGTCGCAATGTAGTTTGATTTTAGCAATCAAACAGGGAGTCTGGGTTCAGTAGAATCGGCACTTATTTCAACCTCAAACGCATTCAATATGAAAGCGGTTTGAGCATAGTGACCCATGAGTGTAGTGAGTTCTACCAAATATTGCGTGCCAAACAGATCAAGCGCCTTACTAAAGGTATTATCGGTTATCCTGTGAGCTGTGTAAAACTCGGTAGCGTAAGCTATTATGACACTCTCTTCATCGGAGATCTGTGGCATAGTCTTCTTTTCCCTAAGAGCGTCAATCAATTGATCTGATATCCCTTCTTTCCGCGCTGCTGGAGCGTGGGCATTCCACACGTAAGCACAATCCATTAGCCGTGCAGTAGTTATTATGGCAAGTTCGAGGTACTTTTTCTCGAATTGAACTTCGTAACGCAGATAGTTTGTTAGAGCCCCGCGCCTGCTAGCCATCTCTGGACTGTTGATTGTAATCGACGTAGGCCCGGATAGTCGCCCGTTGTTTGCATCCATGACCGCATCATAGGCATTGCGAAATTCTTCCGGAACACTATTCCTATCGGCCGCCGGTATACGAGCCATATATCCCTCCAATACTGGTATTTATAATTTGTTGTTCCCTGAACATGGATCGAATTGTATTTAGAAGTCTATGTTGTGGCAAGTCGCCGTCGAAGTTACCTGTGGCCAACTTCGTGAGGTATGATACCCTTACACAATAATGAATACCGGAGGTATATGCTCGTGCCACAAATAGAGACAGTCCTCGGCCCCATCTCAACTGACGATCTGGGATTCACTCTATGCCACGAACACGTTGGGACGAATGCCGCAGGCATTCGCCAGATATATCCTGAATTCATAGACCCAGGGCTAGAAGATCAATCAGTCGAAGCACTGACGCAGGCA
>CEUS01091767.1_pt1 | contig 12319 bp, 10 predicted proteins | sample 427031 | NCBI WGS metagenome assembly CEUS01 (sample SAMEA2622837, study PRJEB7988) | marine metagenome | biome: marine biome (ENVO:00000447); feature: marine epipelagic mixed layer (ENVO:xxxxxxxxx); material: "saline water (ENVO:00002010), including plankton (ENVO:xxxxxxxx)" | depth 140 m | reverse complement strand
ATCGAGATGATGGCTGCCGCCGCCAGCAATTTCGACCTGGCCCGTTTCGGCATGGAACGCATGTCCTTTAGCCCGCGCCAGGCCGACGTGCTGATCTGTGCCGGTCGAGTCCCCTACAAGCTAGCTCCCGTGCTGCGCCGTATATGGGACCAGATGCCACAACCCAAGTGGTGCATATCTATGGGTGCCTGTGCGAGCTCAGGTGGCGTGTTCGACACTTACTCGATGGTTCAGGGGATCGATACGATCGTGCCGGTGGACGTCTACATCCCGGGTTGTCCTCCCCGTCCCGAAGGACTCATCTACGGGTTGATGATGATCCAAGAAAAGATTCGCGAGGAAACCCTAGCTGAGCACAGAACGCTGCGAGCAGAAGATCCCCTGCGCGCCGGGGTTCCGGAAGCAGGTGCGGACGAAGTGGCCGGACTGACAGGACCGTTCGGCAACTCCACCAAGCAAGACCGTGTGAGTGACATCGCGCACACGGACCTGGATGATCGCCCCGGGGACCGGAAGTCGTAGTGTCCCGTATAGGAACTCAGCTGGGGTTCAGAGGTCACTGCATCCCCTCGGTCCTGCAACCAATTCCTGAGTTTATACGTTAGCAGATGGACGATTCACCAACACCACTAGCAGGGTCGGCGCTCGACACAGTCGAGGAGGGTCCAAGGACCGACCATGGGATTCCCGTGCGGCTCGCCGCGACGATCCTCGGGCATCCTACTGTGGACGGACTGCGCGCCCGCTTTGGAGCATCGATTCAGCACCACGAGATCAGCGCGGGCAACCAGCACATCGTCTACGTCGAGGCCGAACGAAACCGGGAAATCCTCCGCTGGCTCAAGCAAGATCCGGATCAGCACTACGACCTTCTCGTTGACGTGACCGCAGTGGACTTCGGGGGCGGCCATCCCCTTCAGGTAGTCTATCAGCTTTGGTCGGTGCCGCACCGCCGTGCCCTCAGAGTCAAATGCGAACTGCCACTTACAGCGCTGGCAATAGATAGCGTGGAGCCCCTGTGGAGGACTGCCAATTGGCTCGAACGCGAAGTTTATGACCTGTTCGGGATCGAGTTTAAGGGGCACCCAAACCTGCGCCGGATCATGATGCCGGAGAACTACGCTGAGGGGCACCCGCTCCGGAAGGACTTTCCGTTGCGCGGACGCTTTACGCGTGCAGAGCAGACCCAGCGAGCCCTGAGCCAAGATCCGGTCGATCAGTACATTCCCACCGAGCTGGCCACGGAGCGGGAGCCCCAGGTTCCAGGGAACCCCCCGCTGGGAGAGTCCGAAGCTGCAGAGCCCTCGCCAGGGTCAGGGGGCTGAGAGCAAGACATATGGTGAAGAGGACGGTCGAGTACTCTATCTCGAGAGCCCCCGAGATGGGAGTCGCCGGAGAACCGGCGCACAGCCCGCTCTTTCCAGTAGACCTGGCGGAGCCTGAGCTGGGCGCGGAGCACATGCTGATCAATATCGGCCCCCAACACCCGGCAACGCACGGAGTGCTCCGGCTGGTGTGCGAGCTTGACGGTGAGACCGTTATCAAGGTGACCCCGCACATAGGCTACCTCCATTCGTCCTTCGAAAAGCTAGGCGAATACCGCACCTGGAATCAGGTTGTCACGCTGACCGATCGGATGGACTACTTAGCACCGCTCATCTATAACTGCGCCTACGTAATGTCGGTCGAGAAACTTATGGGGATAGAGGTCACGGAGCAGTGTAAGGTTTTCCGCGTCATCCTGATGGAAATGGAACGGATCTTCAGCCACCTCCTCTGGCTGGGAACAACTGCGATCGACCTCGGAGCGTTCACGCCCTTTCTGTACGCGTTTCAGGAGCGTGAGAAGATTTACACACTGCACGAGAAATACACAGGCGCCCGCATCACTACCTCCGCCACACGGGTCGGTGGAATGATGGCGGATATCCCGGACGGGTGGATCGACGAGCTCAAAGAGTTCCTGTTGGTCTTCCCGCGCACGCTCGACGAGATCGACGCGCTCCTGACCACTAACGCTATCCATCTCGGACGTACTCAGGACGTCGGTGTGATCAATGCCGAGGACGCGGTCAACTGCGGATTCACCGGGCCCAACTTGCGAGCCAGCGGCATCCCGTACGATCTGCGCAAGGACAACCCGTACTACGACTACGAGACCTACGACTTCGAGGTACCGATCGGGGAGCATGGAGATTGCTATGACCGCTACCTGGTCCGCATGGAGGAGATGCGCCAAAGCGTGGGCATCCTCCACCAGGCCATCGAGCGGCTGCCCGGTGGACCGATGGACGTCCCGGACCGACACGTTACGCTTCCCAGCAAGACGGACTGCATGAGCGACATGGAGTCTATGATTCACCACTTCAAGTTGATCATGGAGGGAGTGAAGGCGCCTCCCGGCGACTGTTACTTTGCGGTCGAAGGCTCCAAGGGAGAGCTCGGCATGTACGTCGCCAGCGCCGGCGGATCGAAGCCTGTGCGGTGGCGCATCCGACCCCCGTCCTTCGTCAATCTTTCAGTGCTGCCAAAGCTGGCCGAAGGCCACCTAGTGAGCGATTTGATCATGATCAACGCGTCGCTCGACATCGTACTCGGGGAGATTGATCGGTGAGCCCCAAGGAGCCAATGGACACCCCGTTCCACAATCCCGGATGGGCCGGCAACACCGGCGAGTTCGACTTGACTGAAGACCAGGTACGGGGAGACGACTTTGTGGGGTCTCGGCCGCTTGCAGGAGCGCACCCGTCGAGCTCTGCCAGCTATCCATACGTACTGGTGGATAAGCATCCGGAATCCCCACTCTTCGAGGGGCCTTATCGGGAGCGGTTCGACAAAATCCTCACGCGCTATCCCGACACGCGCGCAGCCTTGCTGCCCGTGCTCAACCTCGCGCAAGAAGTGCGTGGCCACGTGTCCCCGGAGACCATGGACCGGGTGGGCGAGCTGCTCGATCTGGAGCCTGCCTACGTTCGTGGAGTGGTGACGTTTTACACCATGTACAACAAGCGTCCCGTCGGGCGCTTTCTGATCCAGGTGTGTACTAACATTTCGTGCAATCTATGCGGCGCAGACGAAGTGATGGATGCTTTCCTCCGGTACTCCAACACCGAGCCTGGCGAAACGTCTGAAGACGGAGACTTCACGGTAATCGAAGCGGAGTGTCTAGCGGGGTGCGGTTTTCCTACCTGTGTACAGATCAATTCGCGCTACTACGAGAACGTGAAGGCGGGCGACATCCCGAGCCTCTGCGAGCGCCTGCGGGCAGACGGCAAATAGCTGTGGCCTACCCCTACGTATCCGATCGGGAAGTTCGAGTCATATCCACGCAGTTCGGAGACCCCGAGGCGAGGACACTGGCGGGCGCCAAGCAGCGCGGTCGCTACCAGGGTCTCAAGACAGCGCTGGACATGAGCCCTGACGCCGTGGTCGACATCGTGAAGGCTTCCGGACTCAGAGGGCGGGGCGGGGCGGGCTTCCCGACTGGCCTCAAGTGGAGCTTCATGCCTAAGGATTACGACAAGCCCCACTATCTCTGCTGCAACGCCGACGAATCCGAACCAGGCACGTTCAAGGATCGAGAGATAATACGGTGGGACCCCCACCAACTCGTTGAGGGATGCCTCATCGGAGCGTACGCTATCCGCGCACGGCACGCGTACATCTACTGTCGTGGCGAGTTCTTCGAGGCCACTCAGGTGCTGGCCCGGGCTGTAGAAGAAGCGTACGCCGACGGCTTGATCGGCGATGACGTGATGGGCTCGGGACAGAAGATCGACCTTACCGTACACGTGGGCTCCGGAGCCTACATCTGCGGTGAGGAAACCGGGCTGATGAACTCGCTCGAGGGCCGGCGAGGGGAGCCACGAGTGAAACCTCCGTTCCCCGCAGCGGTGGGCGTCTTTGGCATGCCTACAACGGTAAACAACGTGGAGACGTTGTGCGCAGTGCCACACATCGTTGTGAATGGCTCAGAATGGTACCGTCAGTGGGGATCAGAAAAGAGTCCTGGTACCAAGTTGTTTTGCGTGAGTGGGCACGTGCGCAAACCTGGCAATTACGAGTTGCCTCTCGGGTTCCCCCTGATGGATCTGATAGATGACCTATGCGGGGGGATAACCAACGGTAACGCCCTCAAGGCCGTAATCCCGGGCGGAAGCTCGGTACCACTTCTCACCGCGGAGGAGTGCCGCAGCTGCGCGCTGGATTACGAGGGCGTGTCGTCCTGCGGATCCATGCTCGGGTGTGCTTCCGTGATCGTGATGGACGAGACTACGGACATCGTGAAGCAGGTGCGACGTATGGCCGCGTTCTACGCCCACGAATCCTGCGGACAGTGCACACCGTGCCGGGAGGGTTCGATCTGGGTCACGCGCACCTTAGAAAGGATAGAAGCCGGAAGGGGAACCGAGGACGACCTGGACACCCTGATGGAACTCACTGCCCAGATGGTGGGGACCACGATCTGTGTGCTATCGGATTCTGTGGCCGCCCCCGTTCAGTCATCTGTCTTGAAGTTCCGCGATGAATACCTTGCCCTGATCCGACGTGGCGAACGTGTTGGGACTGCATGATGGCTGACCACGCCGATCTTCCCGAGACCGTCACGCTGACCATAGATGGTCAACAGGTCACCGTACCCAAGGGAACATCTATCCTTCATGCCGCCGAACAAGCCGGCACACAAGTACCCCACTATTGCTATCACGCAGGGTTGTCTGCGCCTGCGATGTGTCGGCTTTGCCTGGTCGAAGTTGAGAAGGCGCCCAAGCTGCTGCCCTCGTGCGTTACCCAGGTAGCGGAAGGCCAGGTGGTGCACACGCAAAGTGACAAGTCGCTTACGATGCGGCGAGGGGTCCTCGAATTTTACCTGCACAACCACCCCCTAGATTGCCCGATATGTGACCAGTCCGGAGAGTGCAAGCTGCAGGATTACGCCCACGAAGAGGGTCGTCCGCATGGGCGTGTACGTGAACCGAAGCGAGTGTTCGGACGGGACGACTTCGGGGGAGATGTTCTCTTTTACGGCGACCGCTGCGTGATGTGCACACGCTGCGTGCGTTTCATGAACGAGGTAGAACAAGATCCGCGACTCGCCGTCGTAGAGCGGGGCGACCGATCGATCATCGACACGTTCTTCGATGAAGGTCTCGAAGGAACTAATTTCCACGGCAACGTCGTTGATATCTGCCCGGTGGGAGCGCTGCTTTCGAAGGATTTTCTGTTCAAACAGCGAGCCTGGGATCTGAGCCATACGGACTCCGTGTGTCCCAATTGTTCACAGGGATGCAACATAGAGTTGCACACCCGCGACAACCTGGTCCAGCGCCTCCGGCCGCGCCCAAACCTGGATGTCAACGGTCACTGGATGTGCGACGAAGGCCGGCTAGACTACGAATGGATCAACCGAGGTGGCCGCCTCGAAGTACCGCTGGTACGAGACGGGAAGGAGTTCCATGCCACCGACTGGAAGGAGGCGCTGGTCGGGCTGGTCAGAGAGCTCGGAGCCGGCCCTGTGAGGGCCCTCGTGAGTCCCCGCCTCTCCAACGAGGACCTTGGGGCTGCGCGTGCTCTGGTGGACCAACTTGGGGGGGGCGACCTCGTATACAGATCACGGCGAGCTCCGGAAGAGTTGGTTCTCAAGGGCTTCCCCAAGCTAGCTCGCCGACGGGACCTGGCACCCAATGTCAATGGAGCCGACTTGCTCGGCATGAGTAGGGTGGGCGACAACGATGGAACGGGTGGCCTAGAGGGTTTGGCATCCCACGACGGCATCGTGTTGGTGGTGGGAGACGATCTGGAGGATCAACCGCCCACGTTCGGCAAGGAGGCGGCACTCTACGTGTTCCTCGGGACACATTCGTCTGAAGCCGCATCCCACGCCCATTTCACCCTGCCGCTGACCACATTTGCGGAACAGGAGGGGACTTTTACCAACCATGAGAATAGGGTGCAGAGGTTCTGGTCGGGGCTCCCTGCACCTGGTGCCGCACGTCCCGCCTGGCTCATCCTCTGGGCGCTCCTAGCTGAGCACACAGGTCAAACTCAGCCGACCAGACCGGAAGAAGCATTCGTGACAGTGTCGGAGTTCGGCGACGTCACCTATGAAACTCTGGGTAAGCAGGGGGTCATCGTTACCCCTCCAACTCGGCAAGAACCGGCCGGGGCCATCGGGGACTGAGCATGAGCGGACTCTCCCCAGGTGTATTCCTCGTCACTTCAGCTGTCAAAGTGGTAGCCGTTTTCTCAGTCCTGATGGTGGCGGTCGCGTACACTACCCTGGCCGAGCGGCGAGTAAGTGCCTGGATCCAGGACCGCATGGGACCAAATAGGGTGGGTCCGTTCGGGTTGCTCCAACCGATCGCTGACGGAATCAAAAACTTCCTGAAGGAAGAAACGCTTCCCGGGACCTCGACAAAGTTGTTCTTCGTGCTTGGCCCTATGCTAGCGATCGTACCAGCGCTAGTGACCTTCGCGGTAGTGCCCTTCGCTGCCCCTCTCCCGACTCCCTGGGGCACCGTGCCCATGATCGTGGCGGACGTGCCAATCGGCATCCTTTACATCATGGCGCTGTCATCGCTCGGAGTGTACGGCATCGTGCTGGGTGGCTGGGCATCGAACAACAAGTACTCGTTCCTTGGGGCACTGAGAGCCTCCGCACAGATGGTGAGCTATGAGGTGGCGCTCGGGTTGTCGTTGGTCACCGTGCTGATGCTGACGGGTAACGTCACCTTGACTCAGGTAGTGTTCGAACAGCAGCACCTCGGGCTGTGGTTCGTCTTGCCCTTGTCGCTGGGTTTCATCCTCTTCGTGATCAGTGCCTTCGCCGAGACTAACAGGCTTCCCTTCGACATGCCCGAGGCAGAGTCGGAGCTGGTGACTGGGTATCACACCGAGTATTCCTCGATGAAGTTCAGCATGTTCTTCATCGCCGAGTACGCGCACGTCATCACCCAGTCGGCACTTATGGCCACGCTCTTTTTGGGGGGCTGGGACATCCCGTTCTGGCACGGGGACGACGCATTTTATTTCCAGGGACAGTGGATCCAGGGCTTCGACGCCGCCGGGACGCCCGTCCTCGCCACGCTCGCCTGGTGGAAAACACTGCTCACGCTCGGAGCCTTCGTTCTCAAGACCAGCTTATTCGTCCTGGTCTACATCTGGGTGCGCTGGACTCTGCCGCGGTTCCGCTATGACCAGGTGATGCAGCTCGGCTGGAAGATCATGCTCCCGACCGCGTTGGCCTACTTGATGCTGATTGCAGGCACGATCCTCGTGCTGGACGAGATCTCGGTCCCATTCGGCCTGACGTACGGACTTATCCTTACCGTGGTGAGTATGATCGGTACGGTCGTCTTCACATTCTGGCTCGACCGTGATCGAGTCATAAGCGGAGCCTCACCCTCTGCTCGTTGGCCCCTACCTCAGAGCATGCCCTCCGTGGACGTGCCACAGCTGTCTGAGACCGACCCGTCACAGGCAGCCGTAGGTGCCGGAGGAAATTGACATGTCCGTGACCGTCAAAGTGATGAATCGTCCCGAAGCGGGGCGGACGTCGTACCTACGCGCCGCCCTCAAGGGGATGGGTCTCACATTCAAGCACTTGGTGAACCCCGAAAAAGTGACGCTGCAGTATCCCGAGGAGCAGCCTGACCTCAGTCCGCGTTGGCGGGGGACCCATCGTATGGAGGTGCACGCCGATGGCCGTCCGAAGTGTGTGGCCTGCGGACTCTGTCCCACCGTTTGCCCCGCCAACTGCATTCGTTTGGTCGGGGGTGAGGACGACCAAGGAAACCGCTACCCAGTCGTGTACGAGATCGACGAATTCCGCTGTATCTTCTGCGGTATGTGTCAGGAGGTGTGTCCGGTCGAGGCCATCCACGTGGGCGTACATTTCGAGAACGGGGAGTACGACCGCTCACGGTTCGTCTACGATCTGGACCGACTGATGGAGCAGGATCACCCGACCACACTGCTCTGGGATCCATCGGACCCTAAATCCGAATGATAGACATCCTTTTCTACGTGTTCGCTGCCCTCGCTTTGGGTGGGGCTATGGGAGTCGTGGCAGGCCGTAGCCCGGTTGCCAGTCTGCTCTTCATGGTGCTGTGTCTGGGGTCGGTGGCTGGAATCTACGTGCTGCTAGAGGCGCACTTTCTCGCGGCGGTCCAAGTGATAGTATACGCCGGTGCGATCATGGTGCTCTTCTTGTTCGTGATCATGCTGCTTAACCTGGGGCACAACTATCACCCGGATCTCAAGGCCGGGCTTTGGTCGGCCCTTTCTTTCGCGGTGGCCGGGGCCCTGTTTGGCTTCTTGGGGCGGCAACTCTGGGGCAATAGGACTATGACCCCGGAGGCGGGCGACTCGGTTGATGCGCTCGTGGCACAGTATGGTGCGGTGGGGGCAATCGCTCGCCCTCTCTATACTGAGTGGGTAGTGCCCTTCGAAATCACCGGCATCCTGCTGCTGGTCGCTATCGTAGGGGCCCTGGTGCTGGCCAAGCAGCGGGTATGATCACACCTGCGCTCGTGCTTTCGGCCTTCCTGTTCGTGATCGGTGCCTTCGGTGTCTTAGTGCGCAGGAACGCGATCATCATGTTTCTGTGCATCGAACTCATGCTGAACGCTGTCAATCTCACGTTCGTTGCACTGTCCCGAGTGGTCGGGATCGAGGGTCAGCTCTTCGTGTTTTTCGTAATGACGGTGGCTGCTGCCGAGGCGGCAGTGGGGCTGGCCATCATGATCTCAATCTTCCGTCACTACGAAACGGTGAACGTGGACAACTTCAACCTTCTGAAGTGGTAGGCCGGTGAACCCTCCGTTTGCGATTTTAGCGATCGTGCAGGAAGGTTCTGAGACGGCAGTTGAAATCGCGTTTGAGCCCTTCCTGCCCGGTCTCATACTCCTCTTTCCTCTACTCGGCTTCCTCGTGAACGGAGCCCTCGCGCTCGTGTCAGGGAAGCGGGCGGCCGACGTCGCCCGGGCAGGGGGCGAGTGGACCCTTCCCGAGAACGACCGTCCCTCCACCCACATACTGCCCTCGCTGGTCGGACCCGGCGTCCTTTTCGCAGCCTTCGCGATCGTAGCCGCCAACTTCCTGCGCATGCAGGGTGCAGGCTTCGAGTCACCCGTGGTGGTGACCTACTGGAGTTGGATCGTAACCAGCACCTTCGAGGCGGCCGCAAGCCTCCAGCTTGACCAGCTTTCGATGGTGATGATGCTGGTGGTGACCGGGGTAGGATTCCTCATCCACGTGTTCAGTGTGGGCTACATGAAGGATGACCCCAGCTACCCCCGGTACTTCGCGTATCTGAACCTGTTCGTGTTCTTCATGTTGGTGCTGGTCAGTGGGGCAAGCTTCCCCATCATGTTCGTGGGATGGGAGGGGGTTGGCCTGTGCAGCTACCTGCTCATTGGATTTTGGTTCAAGGATCGGGAAAATGCTGACGCAGGGAAGAAGGCGTTCATCGTGAATCGCATCGGGGACGTCGGCTTCCTGATCGCGATGTTCCTCCTGTACAACAAGTTTCACACCTTGGACTTTGGCCCGGTGTTTGCGAGCGCGCCTGACACGCTGATTTACGGTGGATCGTTGGTCACTGCAGTGACCCTCTTCCTGCTACTAGGGGCTGTCGGGAAGAGCGCGCAGATCCCGCTGTACGTCTGGCTGCCGGACGCGATGGCCGGGCCCACCCCGGTGTCTGCACTCATCCATGCCGCCACCATGGTGACTGCGGGAGTCTACATGGTGACCCGCACCTCGGTGCTGTTCGCGCTCGCACCCGTGGGAGGACTCGTCGTAGCAGGTATCGGTGCGCTAACAGCGCTGTTCGCTGCGACTATCGCGCTGGCGCAGTATGACATCAAGAAAGTGCTGGCGTACTCAACGGTATCTCAACTCGGGTACATGTTTTTGGGGGTCGGTGTCGGGGCATACACAGCGGGGGTCTTCCACCTCATGACCCACGCTTTTTTCAAGGCCCTTCTGTTCCTGGGGTCGGGTGCAGTCATTTATTCGATACACCACGCGCTCCACCACACCCACAAAGACTGGGACGCCCAGGACATGCGCAACATGGGCGGCCTGCGTAAGCACTTGCCGGTGACCTGTGTCACCATGTGGGTCGCAACCCTCGCGATCGCGGGGATCTGGCCGTTCGCGGGCTTCTTTTCGAAGGATGAAATCATCTGGTACGCGGGGGCCGCCGCCGAGGGTCCCCATACAGCCTGGTACGTACTCTTCTGGGCGATGTCCCTGGTGACAGCCATGATGACGGCGTTCTACATGACACGCATGATGATCATGACCTTCCACGGCGAGAACCGCACAGGCGAGGCCGAACGCAAGCATCTGCACGAGCCACCACCCACCATGACCGTGCCCCTGATCGTGTTGGCGGTGCTGTCTCTCCTTGGTGGTTGGATCAATGTTCCCGAGGCACTCAAGCAGAGTTGGATCGGCATGTTCGGGGCTCTGCCTATGAGCGAGTGGCTACATCACTGGCTCGAACCTGTCGTGGGTATGGCTGTGGAGATCCGTGCAGATCACGTGGGTGAGTTCGCTAAGTCCGCACCGCTCGGCGGTGGTGAAGTAGTGTGGGCGGGGCTCTCTACCTTGATGGCGATAGCGGTCGTGGTTGCCTCCGTGGCGTTCGTGCGTAAGTGGGTGATCCTGCCGGCTACCGAGTCTGCCGAACCTGCCGGTGGTGTCCGGCGTCTGCTCTATCGGAAGTGGTGTGTGGACGAGCTCTACGACCGGGTCGTAGTACGCCCCATCGTGGCTGGGTCCCGTTTCCTCTGGAAGGTGGTGGACGCCGGCATAGTGGACGGTCTTGTGAACGTAACCGGCTCCCTCTCTCGTGCGTTCGGATTCGTAGGGAGCATGTTCCAAACCGGAGCCGTGAATACCTACGCTTTCATTCTGACCGCCGGGGTCGTCCTCATCCTCTGGGCGGTAGCCCTTTGAGGGGCGGCCGGGACGTTTCCGAGGGCGCTACCTGATGCAGGTTCTACTGGACGCGCTCGGCTACGGAGATTGGATCCTGCACGCGCTGCTATGGCTACCCTTGGTGGGGCTGGGCCTTGTCTTGTGGGGACCTGAAGAGCGAGCCAAGGGGTTGGCGTTCGCGTGGTCGGCAGGGGTGTTCGTGCTCTCTCTCGGGTTGTGGTGGGCCTTCGAACCGGGAGTGGCAGGGTTCCAGCTGGCGAGCTCCGCCCCGTGGATCACAGGGTGGGGGGTCAGCTACGCTCTCGGGGTCGATGGCATCAGCCTGTTCATGGTGCTCCTCACCACATTCACGACTCCGCTCGCGATCTTGGGTTCATTCAGCTACATCAGGAAGAAGGAGCGGGGGTTTTATGCGCTAATGCTCCTCCTCGAGACCGGGGTCCTAGGAGTGTTCCTCTCCCTGGACCTCTTCCTCTTCTACGTGTTCTTCGAGCTCACCCTCGTACCTATGTATTTCATCGTGGGCGTGTGGGGAGGGGAGCGCCGTATTTACGCGGCGGTGAAATTCTTCCTTTATACCGCATTGGGCTCACTGCTGATGTTGGTGGCGATCCTATACCTGTATTTCCAGGGGCGCTCCCAGCTGGGGGCTGGCACGTTCGCTTACATGGACCTTCTGCAGGTGACGCTCACCCTGAAGGAGCAGATCTGGCTGTTTGCTGCGTTCGCGTTGGCGTTCTCGATCAAGGTTCCGCTGTTCCCTGTGCACACCTGGCTTCCCGACGCTCACGTCGAGGCACCCACGGCGGGATCTGTGGTGCTCGCAGCCATCCTTCTGAAGATGGGGACGTACGGTTTCATCCGGTTCCTGCTTCCGTTCTTCCCAGGGGCCGTGCAGCACGAGACGATCGTCATGGTGATGATGGGACTTGGGGTGACCGGGATTCTGTACGCGGCTTGGGTAGCTGCGGTGCAGCCTGACGCCAAGAAGCTGGTGGCATATACATCGGTCTCCCACATGGGATTCGTGGTGATCGGGGTCTTCGCTCTCACGGTGAACGGGCTCCAGGGAGGCATGATGGTGATGATCTCGCACGGGGTGAGCACCGGCGCCCTGTTCCTCCTGCTCGGTATGCTCTACGAACGGCGCCACACACGCCTGATCGAGGATTTCGGCGGCTTGGCTGCCGTTGCCCCCTGGCTCACAACTGCATTCGTGGTCACGGCCCTGACGTCGATCGGGCTCCCAGGCACCAGCGGTTTCGTCGGAGAGTTCCTGGCTCTTCTCGGTACTTTCGAGACACATCCATGGATGGCCGGGATCGCTTCCCTTGGTGTCATATTTGCCGCGTATTACATGCTGCCGATG
>CEUS01054079.1_pt1 | contig 12325 bp, 7 predicted proteins | sample 427031 | NCBI WGS metagenome assembly CEUS01 (sample SAMEA2622837, study PRJEB7988) | marine metagenome | biome: marine biome (ENVO:00000447); feature: marine epipelagic mixed layer (ENVO:xxxxxxxxx); material: "saline water (ENVO:00002010), including plankton (ENVO:xxxxxxxx)" | depth 140 m | reverse complement strand
GACCTAGAATGCGAAGATGGACGGTTGTCTGGATTTGTGTTTGTACTGTGATCATTGGTGTTTTGCAGCCAGCGGTAGCGTCTAGTCAGGAGTGGGAGGTGTCTCGGACCCCCCACGGTCATCCGGATTTCCAGGGCAACTGGACGAATGCGACTTTAACTCCTTTTGAGCGCAGGGAAGGGCAGGAACCTGTTTTGACTCCGGAAGAGGTATCGGTCATTGAGTCACGACAGGTAGAACGACGACGGGTGGGTAGTGCAGCTAGTGACCCGAACCGAGCTCCTCCAGCTATTACTGGGCAACTCGGAGCTAGCTATAACGAGATTTACTACGATCGAGGGGACCAAGTAGCGAGGGTCAATGGAGAGCCACGGGCCTCACTTCTCACACGACCGTACAATGGGAGGAGACCGGCACTCACTCCCGACGGCGAACGTCGGCGCAGGGAGATGGCAGACTTTAACAGCCAGTTCGGTGAATTCGACAACCCTGAGAATCGTCCCTTGGTTGAGCGGTGTGTGATGTTCAGCCATCGAGCGGGGCCTCCCATGATCCCTAATGGGATGTACAACAAGAATTATACGATCGTTCAGGGTTCAGATTATGTGATGATCCATGCGGAGATGGCGCATGATACTCGTATTATTAGGCTTGGAGAGCCGAGGCCCCTAGCCGATCATATTCGTCCATGGATGGGTGACTCGTGGGGCCGTTGGGATGGTAATACACTTGTAGTGGAGACAACCAACATACACCCTGGGCAAGAATTTCGAGGACTTTTTCCAACAGGTAATTTAAAAGTTACAGAGCGGTTTACCCGGGTCGACCAGGAGACAATCCATTACGAGTTCACTATCGATGACCCGACGACGTACACAGAGCTATGGGGTGGTGAGATTCCATTCAGGAGGTTCGACCAACTCCTATATGAGTTCTCGTGCCATGAGGGAAACTACTCAATAGCAAACGTCCTCAGCGGGGCGCGCTACCAGGAAAGCCAGATTGAGGGGAACTAAGAGCGACCTCCAAAGATTATGGTCGAGACCCGGTTTAATGAGCGGTAGTTGAATTGAGTCAGGAACTCTCTCGGTTAGCTCCTACCCCCCGATTCTGTCGAACTTCTGCAACCTCTGGCCCACATTGACCTCGGTAGTATAGAGATTGCCACGCGAGTCGATGGCCAGGTTGTGTAATCGGTAGAACTGACCCGCGTTCTTACCTAGCCGACCGAAATAATCCACGACCTCAAGAGAAGATCGGTCTACGATCCAGACCACATTATTTGTTCCGTCCGGAACGAAGAGCCATTGCTGGTCACCATCCTGCGATAGGGTGACTCCGGATACCGAGCCACTACCCAGAGTCTCCGGTCGCACGAACGCTTCAGTTACGAACTGACCATTCTTCTGGAATACCTGGATGCGATTGTTCGTGCGGTCGGCGACATAGACTAGTCCATCATTGGCAATCGCGATTCCGTGAACTGGGCTGCGGAAGTGACGGATTGGTTCGCTGGTCGGGTCATATGCCGGCAAATCCATGTCGTCTGGCTGCTCACCGTATGCGCCCCAGTGCCGCCTGTACTCTCCTGTGCTAGAGTCGAACACAATCAGACGGCGATTGCCGTAGCCGTCTGCGATATAGACCTCGCTCGCCGTTGGGTCTACCTCTATCGAAGCTGGTCTACCCAAGTTCTCCGTGTCGTTACTCCCGGTACCCTGACCAGCCTGTCCGATCTGGAGCAGAAATTCACCATCAGCAGTAAACTTGAGCACGTGAGCATCACCGGATCCGTTGCCACCAATCCAGACGTTGTCCTGGTGATCGACATGGATTCCGTGCTCACTTTGAGGCCACTGGTAGCTGTCGCTCGGCCCACCCCACGAGCGCACAACGTTCCCGTTTGGGTCGAACTCGATGACCGGCGGTGCCGGTACACAGCACATTCCTTCCTCGCCACGTTGCCTGGCGTCGAGTGTTCGTGGCCGATGGACGATCCAGACGTGGTCTTGATTGTCGACTGCTAGTCCAGAAACCTGCCCTAATATCCAGTTGTTAGGGAGTTCGCTTGCCCAGAAAGGGTCGACCCGGAATTGAGGAACATCAGAGGAGGTAGTCCCGGTCATTGAGGGGACTTCTGGCTCTCCCGGTTGATCTGGAATAACGCAGGCCACCGTCATAAGAATCATGACGGTGGCCTGCCCAAACCGCTGTCTGCTGTAAAGAGGTGTCCGCACCATGTTGGTGCCCTCCGGTAGGTTCTTGTACGCCTACCTAAATTCTCTTCTGACGGCTACTCACCCCCACCAGCTGCTGGTCGTCTCTTCTGTTCGCGTTCCTCGACCATTTGTTCAAAGTCGTCGTCCGGCACATACGTGATACCGAAGCGTATGTGAGCCATTTCACTGGCACTTCTCCTTCCATAAACCACCCATTGGTCTGGGTCTGGGTTCGACGGATTGGTTGCTGTGTTATCAAGTAAGGAGGTGGCTATGATGACTGTACCCTTAGGCAAAAGCGGCCGTGCGTCATCCTCATAGATGTGCGTGGTGTGCCACAGGTGGTTCCAGTCGATCTTGTTAATTACCTCGCGGCGCCCGTCAGGATAGATGGCTTCCATCATCTGGTAGCCACCCCTTAGGTGCATGTGACCGCGAATCGAGTGGATTCGAGCATTTTCCTGCAGAACAAAGTTCCCCCGCAGCATCTGGTAGCCATTGGGTGGAATCAGTAGATCCGTGTACCTAGGCAGGCTTAAGTCACGACTCTCACCTGAGTTGAAGGATGTTTCGTCGTTCGTACGGTACTTAGGCTCTTCCCCGTCAGGGTAAAGCCAAACACCAACCTGGATTCTTGCGTCGACCACCTCTCTACCAATTGGGTACAGGTGCATCGAGAACTGGATTTGGTCATCGGGAAGGATCAATTTCCCGGCATCTTCCGGATACATGTCGGTTCTTTTGCCAACCGCTGCTGAGGAGAGTCCTCCGCCTGGCCCGTTATCTGCCGATCGGCGCAGGCTCGTATTGGCGTGATGGAAGACATATCCACTCTCGGCATCTGCCGGCCTCGTCTCAACAGCTCGGATCCACCGCTCACCGAGCAACTCTCTGTCGATGACATCCTGGATAGCGGCGTCTGGCTCCCACCACTGGTCTCCGCTGTTAGCTGGAACCGTAAATGGTGGGGACTCAATGATCAGATCGGGTGGTCCCCAACCTTGGTTGTCCTCTAGCGCCCAGTACTCGTGGTCTGGCTTGAACTCGACCGGCTCAGGAAGATCTGAAGCATTACCTTCGGGCATACCTGCCTCTACCCAGTCGACGATTGCCTGTATCTCGTGACTTGGGAGTTTTGGGTCGTTCTTAAAATCCTGAATGCCTACGGTCGGATCGACGTACCATCCGGGTGGCATCATGCCGTCCTGAACGGCGTTTTGGATTCTTCTGCCCCACCTTCTAACATCCTCATAGCTCTGAAGCGCCATGGGCGCAGCCGTGCCTGGGCGGTGGCACCGCACGCAGCTTTCTTGGAGGATATGCGCAACATCACCAGAGTACGTCACATCAGCAGTGCCAGCCGATTGCGCACTCACCTCTGTCGGTAATGACAGAGTTCCGATAAGCATGGCCCCAGTTAGTGCCAGGCAGAAATTCTGAAGGCTCTTGATCCTACTCATTTCGCATACTCCGGTCAGTTGGTGACGTTGACCTCAACCCAGCCATTGGTCCAACAACAGTGATATTCAAAGCTATTACGTAGTGTTTCAATAGACTGCACTAGCAGAACGTACTCGCCCGGCTCGCTGAATCTAACACGTGTGGTACCCACACCTTGTCCATCATCATCCAGCGCGATACGAACTTCGTCCTCACTAAACGATATGTTACCCGGTCCCGAGTACAACATCCAGTAGAGCCAGCTTTCTGGCTCTTCATATAGGGTTTCTCCTGAATCTACCCACACTGAGATCTCTAGGGCCTCATCTGTGCTCGTAGTGAGCGGACCTTCACGCGTTCCAGCAAGGCCTTGAACCCATGGGTCTCTTGGATCGAAACGCATCAATGGGGCGTAGCCACTAGCGGTTCCCTGTAGGAACCTCGCTGGCGCCGTTGGCGTCTCGATCATATACGAGGTTGAAGTGAGATGCGCAGGAACAGAGTATTCCTGCCCGTGGTTTCTCAGTGTCCACACTATCCTTTGGTCCCCAAAGTCTGCTGGCACCCTGATCATAAAACTGTTCCAAGGGCGACGAATGAAGGGGTGAATCTCCTTAAAGTAGGTCGGCTGGACTCCATTAAACTCAGCAGGCTCGATGAAGTTGTCTGGTCCCACAGGGATATGCAGTGCCTCTTCAAGGTTGAAGCTTGAGTAGCCAAACGAGAGAGTGAAGGTACCGTCGTCGTTCTCGAACCAGCCCTCAAAGACCGGAACGATTGGTCGACCTGAAGCCCGAATCATCTGGGGAGACCAGGCGGTGCTATTTGAAGGCTGTAACCTGAAGCGGTCGAAGTCATCGCACACCAGCCGAGGGTCTCGACACCGCTCCGGGTCGCGGTTCTGAGCATCCAGTGGCATCCAAGATGCCACACCGAACATAGCCCCGAAAAGAATCAGTATGGGAATGTATTGGGCTCGCTGCATTAACCAGTCTCCAACTATGGGTCCTCCAACAACCGCTTCGCGCCTCATAAGGGCTGCGGAAGCCTTAAGTACGCATAGTATGCTAGACTATTGGACGAAGCGCAAAGAGAAATTGAATCCAAGAGAGATGGGAGAAAAGGTACCTTAATGCTACCGTAACGAATCCTCTGCTCCGTTTTCAATAAGAAAGTCAACGATGGAATCGTATCTCACGTTGTAGGCAGCTTCTAAGGCTGTTTGACCGTGGCCGTTCTGGGCCTCTAAATCTAGCCCAAGTTCAACTGCAATCCTCACAGCTTCAAGGGCGCGAACTTCACGTTCATGGGGAGCAGGGGTCGTATAGCCCCGAGTTACTCGTCCGCCCATTCCAACCGCGGCCATTAGTGCTGTTGTCGGTCCTTCATCCTCCCACAAGAAGTCTGGTGGCACGCCTCTCCAGTATTCGACATCATGTGTAAAGAATGGATCAGCACCAGCATTGGAAAGAGAGCGCATGATCTCTGGTTGGACAAATCTGGCTGCTAGCCAGAACGGGGTGGCTTCTACGAACACCGGATGAAAGAAGAAATCGAGAGATTGTCTGCGGGTCGTCGTTGGAGCCCGAAGAGGAGCATTGGGGTCTGCGCCGTAGGCTAGAAGGGCTTCTACAGAAGCCTTGTTGCCTCGTAGGATCGCCGCATGGAGTGCACGATACCCACCTGCTTCTGCGTTCGCATCCGCTCCATTTTCCAGCAGAAACTCGACTAGGTGCTCATGATCTGCGTGAGCGGCAAGTGTAGTGGCACTGACACCTGATGCAGACTCGAAATTGACGTTAGCTCCTGCTGCAACAAGTAGCTTAGTAGAAGATAGATCCCCCGATTGAATCGCAAACATTAGGGCTGTGTTTCCACCCCTTTCGACCCATATCTGGTAGTCAGGGTGACTGGCCTGAGCCGGGTCTGTCTTGTGTAGTTCGCTCCATGTTTCGGTACGGGCATGGACGCCCGCACCGTGCGCTAGTAGCAGTTCCACTGCAGCTGAATGCCCCTGGGCGGCTGCCCACATAAGCGCGGTTTGTTCCCGTGCCGATGCGCGATTGGGATTGGCCCCTGCAACCAGTAGCTGCTCTACCACATCGGCACTGCCCGAGCGAGCAGCCGTCATAAGTACGGTTTCCCCTAGACGTAGTGCCGCATCAGGGTTAGCTCCTGCTTGTATAAGAAGACGCACCATTGAAGAGCTGCTATTCAGGCTTGCACTCCAAAGCGGTGTAGCCCCGAGATCATTAGCCGCACTAGGGTTTGCACCACGGTGAATTAAGAGTTCGGCAACCCTGACCTCGTCCCAGTAACTGGCCCAGTGAAGGGCCGTTGAGCCGTCCGGGGCTGTCTCGTCAACTTCCGTACCCTCCTCAAGAAGGATGCGCACGACACCCCAATCGGCATCTTTGGCGGCTTGTACGAGCGTCGGTGAGTGGGCGGGTTGCCCAGTTCCGAGCGACCCGACGAGCAAGAAAGTGAGAAGGCCCTGCATCGGTGCTTAGACGTCTGAGAGGGTGTCAATCGGAAGGGCACCTGTGCTTCCACCGATTCTCTCGACAGGGACGTTTAGCTTGTCCATTAGGGTCACGAGCAAGTTGGCCATACTCGGCTGGTTCGCATAAGCAAGATGTCGTCCCCCCCGCATATTTCCTGCACCACCACCCATCACTAGGACCGGTAGGTTGTCTCCTGAGTGCAGCGTGCTATTTGAGATACCGCCACCATAGAGGATCGTCATGTGATCAAGAAGATTTCCATCCCCATCCGGTGTCGCCTGAAGTTTCTCCAGATACCTCGAGAATAGCTGAGTGTGATGTCGGTTAATAATGGACATCTTTTCGATGAGATCGGGCTGGTTGTTATGATGTGAGAGTGGGTGATGGGCCTCAGGCACCCCGATCTGTGGGTAGGTACGTGCGCTCTGTTCCTTCCCCATCATGAAAGTGATTACTCGGGTCAGGTCCGTACGCAGAGCAAGTAGTTGTAGGTCAAACATGAGATCGAGGTGGTCTTCAAACACGGGAGGAGCCCCGTGAGGTCGCTCCATGAAGGGAAGTTCGATATCGATCTGCTGTTCTGCATGTTGGATGCGACGTTCGACGTCTCTAACTGCCTCTGTGTACTCTTCGAGGACACCTCGATCTGCGGGACCAACCTTACGCCTCAGGTTACCAAGTTTTTCGTTCACTTTGTCCAGGATGCTTGACTGTTCTCGGAGTCGAGTTTCTCGTGCCTCACGTCCCGTGCTTCCGCTGTCACCAAAAAGGCGCTCGAATATCATTCGAGGGTTGTACTCCATCGGTAGCGCCTGGGTCGGGCTTCGCCAGGAGAGAGTGTGGGTATATACACAACTCAGATTGGCTGTACAGGAGCCTGCATTTGCAGGAGGATCCATAGAGAGCTCAAGGGAGGCCAGTTGAGTCTCTTTCCCGAGCTCACGAGCTAGTAGCTGGTCCATCGACACGTCTGCGAGAATCTCGACTTCATTGCGCCCACCACGCGTTGTACCGGTGAGGAAAGATCCGGAGGCACCCGCGTGCGCTGTAACCCAATTTGCACGGATGCCTGAGAACACAAGCATCTTGTCCCGGAAAGGCGCCAGAGGCTCCAGGATTGGTGTTAGCTCGAAGTCGCTTCCTTCTTCAGTCGGCGACCAGAATTGCATGGCCATTCCATTTGGCACGTATACCGTCTGGAATCTTTGGATCGGTTTCAGGACGGACTGCCCTCGTATGCCGACTGCCGGCACCATTGCATCCAGAAATGGCAAAGCTACGGCTGCGCCCAGTCCTCTGAGGACGGTCCGACGTGACAGTGACCTTCCAGTGATGAACGTCATATCGAGCTAGCCTAAGCTGAGGGTTTGCAATTTAGTCTGTGGTTGACGCGGTACTCATCAAGAACGAGGGACTTCGAACGATGCCTAGGATAATTGAAGACCAACGGTAGTCGTTTGCAGCAGCTTCTCGCACCGTGCGTCGCACGGCAGGACTGTCATGGTACTCAAGCCTACGGCCTAGAGCATAGCTCATCAACTTCTCAGTCACCGTTCCGACAAATCTCTCTGGTGGATCTATCAGCGCTGCACGCAACCCTGTGAACCCCTCTAGCTCTTGGCCACCGGGCCACATCCCAACGTCATCGACTGGTTCGCCGCTTTCATCCCGAGTACGCCAGGCGCCGATAGCGTCAAAGCTTTCTAGCGCCAGACCCAGTGGGTCGATCAGCGAGTGGCAAGCAGCACAAGTCTGGTTCGCTCTGTGTTGCTCAAGCCTTTCCCTTACTGTCTTAGGTGCGATTCCTCTCTCGTTCTCAGGGAAAGCTGGAACTCCTTCCGGCGGCGAGGGAGGTGGAGCTCCTAGTACATTGTCCAGCAGCCATTTTCCGCGCAGTACGGGAGATGTCCGGTCTGGATATGAGGTGGCTGCCATGATGCCTCCATGGGCAAGCAATCCTCCACGTTGTTGCAGGTTGGGAAGGCTGACTCTCCTGAAGCGGCTGCCATAGATCCCAGGAATCCCATAGTGGCGGGCGAGTCGCTCATTCACATAGGTGTAATCTGCTGTCAAAAGCTCGAGCACGCTTCGGTCCCTACGAAGCGTCTCTCCCACAAACATTTCCGTTTCGCGCTGGAATGCCTCGAGCAGGCTTTCGTCGTAAGTCGGGTAACGCAGTGGATCAACGATGACTTCGCCTATCCGCCGGAGGTTGAGCCATTGCGATGCGAAGCCCTCGACAAGGGCATCAATCGCCCTGGGATCTTCCAACATGCGTGTCACCTGTTGGTCGAGGATCTCAGGGTCAGTTAGCAAGCCCTGCTCTGCTAGATCTAGCAACTCGTCATCTGGGATGCTGCTCCATAGAAAGAACGACAGGCGGGAAGCAACTTCGAGGTCGCTCAACGGATAAACGTCTCCAGGCTCCGTTCCAGCTGGCTCGTTGTGAACTCTGAGCAGAAAGTCGGGATCACTGAGTAGAAACTCGAGTGCGAACTGGATGCCGGCATCAAAGCTACCTGACGCCTCTCTCCGTTCGCGGTAGAAGCTGACGAGTGTCTCGAGGTCGTCACCGGTAACTGGCCGCCGGTAGGCACGCCGAGCAAGGCGACCGAGGGTTTCTCTGACGCACGCTTCTTCCTCTACGCCGCGCTCAGGGTGACATGAAAAAATTTCGCGGCGACTTGGTGTATCTGATGCCAATTCTGTAGGGCCATACGGACCTTCGACCTCAACGGAATAGATGCTCTGGTAGTCCATATAGAGTTCATCGTTTGCCAATAATCTGCCGCGTTGGAGAGGTTGAGGAACGCCCTCCGGTTCCCACAATTCCCGAATGAACGACACGCCGATGTCATGAGCACCCGCGCTTACTGTCAGGCGTGCCTCGAGCCCTTCGTCGGCCGAAAACATGTATTCTTCCCATTCGGGATCCCCGCGCTCACCTGGTCCAGTGTAGCTCATGGGTGCTGGCTGGCCTGGAGCGTTGCCACCTAGCATAAAGCGTCGTTGCAGCTCGCCGTCTACGCGCAGGTCCATCTGCTGAGCCCATCCCAAGCCCATGATATAGTCCTGCCAGTTCGTGCGCAGGCGAATACGGATCAGGTACTCTCCGTCAGTCGGGAAGTTGAACGGCACGGAAATTCCCCCACGAGATCCAAGAGGTAGATCTTCGCTTTGCCGCTGATCCTGAATTATATGGAGTGGGACCTCAAAACGTTCTGCCACAGGTGCGTCAGGAGGCAGACCGGTCGCATGTCTCGTCACCTGACGCGCAACCGACATGTAGCGTTCCATGTGGGCCGGAGAGATTGACAGGACGTCCGCGAAGTTGTCGAAACTTCCGTCTGCCGTCTCGTCTCCTGGGAGTAGATCTGCAAAACGCATCTCAAGTGCGAAGAGGTCACGCACGGCGTTGTTATACTCAAGCCGATTAAGACGGTGCACCGGGCTGACTTGGCCGGGATTAGGTTCAGCCTCCCAAGCCCGGTCGAGTTCTACCTCAAGCCACTCGGCTGCCATCTCGTACTCGGCTGAGCCGGGCCTACTTGATCCACCCGGGGGCATAGTCCCTGTGCGGAGCTTGCGGATGACTCGTTCCCAGGGTTCTGGGTTCTCGTCCGGCGAGTGCACATCAAGCGCGTCGAGTGCCAGTCCACCTGCTAGCCGGGTCTCGTTGTGGCACCTATAGCAATATGTGGCCAGTATTTCCTGGACTGCATCAGGATCGGGTGGTGAACTAGCGGACGCGGTCGTTCTAGAACGAAGATCGGAAGTTTGAGCGCCAAGAGTGACGATCGATATACTGCCAACCAACAGGAGTGCACGGCTCACGGGCTCACCCTATCCATGAACTCAGGCTGCAGTCCTGCGTCTGACATACAGGCTGCGGCGAGGGTTAAAATACTAATTGAAAGCTTCCGGAGCACGGACACAGCGGGTAACCTCCCAGTGAATGCACTCTTAGGCTTGTGCTGGAGAATACGTTCTAAAGGCCAAAGATCACAACCAGACTCTGCGGCCCCTGTACCGAAGACGCGTCTTCCCTATCCTAAAAGATACGCTAGGGACTAAACAAAGAGAGTCCAGAAAAAATGAACGAAGAGCTAAAGCATCGGGGCTTCCGGCAGATTATGGGCATTTACGTACCTGGGTTTGTACTTGTTCTACTGGGGCTTCTTTTGAACCCGAACGATACCCACGCGCATGTCACAGACGTTGTAATCACACACTGTACCGATGTCCTCGGAGGCAAGCCTTTTGGCGAGACAGGTGCTTACGAGAAGTGTGTGGGCACCATCTACTTCGCGCTGGACCCTCAGAACCCTCGAAATCGAATCATCGTAGACCTGGACAAGGCACCCAGGAACGCGATGGGACAGATCGAATTCTCGTCGGATCTCTTCGTGCTCAGGCCCAAGGATCCGTCCCGAGGGAACGAAGCCATCTTTTTCGATGTCGTAAACCGTGGCAATAAACTTCTCCTGGGACGCTTCAATCTTGCGGAAGGGTCCATTGACCCAACAAGTGAAGCAGAGTTTGGAGATGGTTTTCTCATGCAGCAGGGTTACACCGTGGTCGCTGTAGGGTGGGAAGCAACTCCGAATACTCGTGCGGTGTCGTTGTACCCTCCTCGCGCGACCGAAAACGGTCAGCCGATCACTGGGCTGGTGAGCAATTGGTTTATCCCACTCACGCCGACCCGTGCGTTTGAAATAACCTCGTCGTATTGGAGTGGATTCGAGGAGTATCCACCTCTGTATCCGACCGATCCCACTTATCAGTTAACCGAGCGCTTGGGCTATCATGGGGAAGAAAGAGTTCTGCCTAGAGACAGCTGGGAGTTTGGTCAAATGGTCGATGGGGTGGTCATCTACGATCCGACTCACGTGTTCTTATGGACGGGATTTAGGCCCGGTTACACGTACCAACTCACGTACCGAAGTAAGGACCCACTCGTGAACGGGGTGGGATTTGCAGCGCTTCGAGATGCCGCTTCTTATTTCAAATACAACCCGGAAGCTGAGATCCAGGGCAGGTATGCCTACGCCTACGGAGTTTCGCAGACAGGGAGATACCTACGCCAATTGATTCATGAGGGCTTTACGGTTGACGAAGGTGGTGAGCGAAAAGCCTTCGACGGTGTATTCGTTCATGCAGGGGGGTCTTCACTAGGGCCTTATAATGAGCGGTTTGGGCAGCCGAACGATGGTGGCTTCCATTCGCAAACAAAGTTTCCAATTCTCTACCATGAGACGCGAGATCCAGCTACTGGAAAAACAGAAGGACTAGGCTCACGGATACCGGACGGGCTGCATCCCAAGGTCGTACTCTACGAGACTTCTTCAGAGTACTGGGATCGTGGGCGAGTCGCAGCGTTGAACCACACATCCATTGATGGCAGTCAGGACGTGGATTTGGCAGAGAACGTGCGCTTCTACGTGATGGCGTCCATCCCTCATAGTAATGGCTCACTCCCCCCGGCAAGGCGCTTCGAGCTTCAGGAACGAGCAAATCCAATCGACGTGCGGTTTTCGATGAGGGCACTTCTTGTTGGCATGGATCAATGGGTGCAAGATGGGGAACTGCCTCCTGCTAGTCGGTATCCTACCCTATCAGCGGGTACGTTGATTGATCGGGATGAGATCAAGTTCCCAGAGATCCCTGGCGTGCAGTGGCCCTATCATGTCCCTGGCGGATATCGGTCTGATTTACCAGGGCAACTCACTGATAATCCTCTGCCCTTTTTGGTCTCGGATGTTGATGACGATGGGAATGAGGTGGACGGGTTTGTGCTTCCGGAGTTGGCTGTGCCTTTAGGGACCTATACTGGGTGGGCTTTCCGGAGTGAGCGCGCAGGAGCGCCGAGGGAGATCCTCATGATGGCGGGGTCATATGTCCCTTTCCCTCGAACACGAGAAGAGCGGCGTGAATGGGGTGACCCACGGCTGTCCCTAGAGGAACGCTACGACAGTCGAACGGACTATCTCCGTCGCTTTGAGGAGCAGGCTGCTGCTTTGGCGGATGAAGGCTATCTGCTCGAACAAGATCTAGAACAGGTGGTCAGTGGGGCTGCCTCACATTGGGACTGGGTCATGGAGCAGAGTTCTGAGTCTCTCCGTCCCTGAATCGATTGTCACTGATAAGCTAGGGGATTAAACG
>CEUS01270096.1_pt1 | contig 12326 bp, 13 predicted proteins | sample 427031 | NCBI WGS metagenome assembly CEUS01 (sample SAMEA2622837, study PRJEB7988) | marine metagenome | biome: marine biome (ENVO:00000447); feature: marine epipelagic mixed layer (ENVO:xxxxxxxxx); material: "saline water (ENVO:00002010), including plankton (ENVO:xxxxxxxx)" | depth 140 m | reverse complement strand
TCATCTGGTACTGAAATGATAACAGTAGCAATAAGAAGGTTGGATTTGAATAATCCAAACGAAAAAACGTTGATAGATTACATAGATTGGGACAAGTATAATATTTTACCAAACACTGCAGGCAGTGCTAATGCAGAAGAGGCAATTACCACAGCAAGATTAGCAAGATCTATAGGTCTTACAAATTGGATAAAACTGGAAGTGATTCCGGACCCGAAATATTTGTTGCCGGATCCTATTGGTACACTGGAGGCAGCTGAGCAATTAGTTGCTGAAGGATTTGTAGTGTTGCCATACATACATGCAGATCCCGTATTGGCTAAAAGACTAGAAGAAATAGGATGCGCAACTGTTATGCCACTCGGATCTGCTATAGGTTCTGGCCAGGGAATACACACATCAGAAGAGATAAAGATAATAATTGAACAGGCTAATATACCTGTTGTCGTGGACGCAGGCCTGGGTGTGCCATCAGATGCATCTCAAGCTATGGAAATGGGCGCGTCTGCTGTTTTAGTTAACACTGCCATAGCACAAGCAACACATCCTAATATCATGGCAGAGGCCTTCAAAAAAGGAGTAGAAGCCGGACATATGGCCTCTATTGCAGGTAGAATAGCAAGGACGAGCCATGCTACTGCGAGTAGCCCTGTAGAAGGTGTAATAGGGCGAGATTGATTAATGTTACAAAGCAATTGCGGAGTCCCGCTCTATGTTTGATTGTTGATTACTCATATGTAGCTGATGCTCTGTTTGAACAACGGATCAATGATGTTATAGATGGCGGTATTGATATAATCCAATTTAGAGATAAAAATATATCACATGAAGAATTTCTCGTGACAGGAGAAAAGTTAAAAAGAAATATCCAAGGAAGAGTTCTTTTTGCTGTTAATGGTGATATAAAGGCCGCAATAAATCTAGGAGCAGATATACTCCATTTACCGGAAATCTCGGACAATGTGACCACTATTCGAGAAACCTGTAAAGACAGATTTATGATTGGAAAATCAGTTCATACTATCAAGAGTGCTACAAAGGCAGAATCCGAAGGTGTTGATTATGTAACATTGGGCACCATATTTGACTCCAATTCTAAGCCTGGAGGGCTTCCTTCGGGTACAAATTTGATTGAAAGCACTGTGAGAGAGGTAGATATACCAGTATTTGCGATCGGTGGCATTAATACCAACAATGTGAGATCCGTTATACTTGCTGGAGCATACGGTGTGGCTGTAATTTCGGCAATATCAGGTGAACGTGATCAAAAATCTGCTACTATCGCGATAAAGACGGCAATGAATGAAACGATTAATTAGAAGTATTTGATAGATTCAACTTAATTATATAAGAAACGGTGAATATGATTAATATAAAAATCAACGGGCAAGATAATGCGGTACAAGAAGGTTCATTCATATCTGATTATTTGAATCAGATACAAGTAGACATAAAATTTATTGCCATTGCCCATAATGGTGCAATTATTGAAAAAGATGACTATCCCAAAACTATCCTTAATGAAGGCGATAGGTTAGAAATAGTAAGACCCGTAGGCGGAGGGTAGTTTAGGAGATGAATGTCTATAAATGATCAACACGTCATTGTTGTAGGAGCTGGTGTAATAGGATGTTCTATAGCTTATCATCTGTCTTCAACAGGTAATAAGGTCACATTAGTAGATAGAAATAGAATAGCTTCTGGATCATCGGGAGTAGCTGCAGGTATGATAGCAAGCGTGTCTGAGGGATTCAGCGATGATTTGGGGTTCAAAAAAGACGTAGGTAATCTCTTCGATCTAGCTGATAGTAGCAGATCGCAACTCCTTGGAATATTGGATAAACTGGAAAGTGAATCAGGTATAGATATAGAATATCGGGAATCCGGGATAATGCATTTGGCGGTCACTCAAAGTGAAATCAATGAACTTCAAAACAGATTACGATGGCAATGCAAACTGGGAATGGGAGTTGACTGGTTAGATAAACAAGCCACATTAAATGCCGAACCAGGCTTAAATCACAACATTATGGGGTCACTACTTTCACCAAATGAAGGTCATGTAAATAGTCGTAGGCTTGTTAACGCATTTGCACGAGCTGCAATAAACAATGGTGCTGATCTTCTTGAAAACACTGATGTAATCGGTCTTTTAAGTTCGAACGGGAGAATTACTGGTGTCAAACTCCAAAATCGAATTATCGAATCAGATTGGGTGGTATTTGCTGCTGGATCATGGGCAGGAAGATTGTCGGATTGGATTGGACTTGATATTCCTATAAAGCCAATTAAAGGACAGGTTCTGGCTTGTAGGCCGGTTCCTTGTCATGTTAGCCATATTTTGTGGCGGGGAATAAATTGGATGGTACCAAAATCTGACGGCTCTATAATAATGGGAACAACTAGAGAAAACGTAGGTTTCGATGACCTTCCAAATATTGGCAGCATTGCCAGTATATTGAATGAATGTATTAAATTGGTGCCAGACATGTTTGACGCAAAATTACACAAAGTATGGGCAGGATTACGACCGGCCACTCCAGATGAACGACCAATAATAGGCCCTGTATATCAATGTGATGGACTTGTTCTTGCTTTGGGACATTATCGTAGCGGAATGTTACTCAGTGCCGTGTCAGGGAAACTTGTTTCAGACTATATATGCTTCGGTGTGAATGAAGATTTGGAAGAATTGAATTTGAGTCGGTTTTGTTAGAATTCATATATGTTAAGAATAGACTTAACATCAGAAAGCCCGAGGGATTGTATTGAACTTTATGCATGTATATAATTGGCTACAGTTTGTTATTTAATAGCAGTTTGTTACTTAATAAAAGGAGCTTGCAAAAATGACCGAAGCCTTCTTAAATGGAAAATTCATCCCTCTGGATGAAGCAAAAGTCGGCGTAATGACTCACGCTTTACATTATGGGTCCTCGGTTTTTGAAGGCATCCGTGGCAATTGGAATGCGGATCAGGAAAAACTGTATATTTTTAGATGCTTAGAACACTACGAACGATTTTTAGAAGGATGTAAGGTTATGAGAATTTCATTGCCTTATAGTGCCCAGGATCTTACCGATATTACAGTAGATTTAGTTAGGAGATCAGGTTATCAACAGGATTTATATATTCGTCCTTTGGCGTTCAAGGGAGCTGAACGGGTTGCTGTATTGAAGCTGCAGGATCTAGAAGATTCCATAACTATTTTCCCAATACCTTTTGGTGCCTATTTGGATTTGGAAGCTGCCGCAAACTGTTGCACTTCAACATGGAGACGCATGGAAGACACCATGATACCTCCAAGTTCCAAAATTGGTGGCCTATACGTTAATAGTCTATTGGCCAAAACAGAAGCAACATTGGCTGGGTTTGACGAAGCTATATTACTTACTCAGGATGGATTTATTTCTGAAGGGGCAGGGGAGAACATATTCATCGTTAAAAATGGCAAATTGATCACTCCTTCTGTTACAGACAATATTCTAACAGGAATAACTCGCAACGCAGTAATGCAGATAGCTAACAATGAACTTGGACTAACAACAACAGAACGCAGTGTAAGAAGAAGCGAAATTTATAATGCAGATGAATGCTTTTTGACTGGCACTGCTGCTCATTTAACTCCAGTTGGTAGCTTAGATAATATTAAAATTGGGGATGGGGAAATGGGAGAAATTACTAGGGAACTGCAAACCCTATATTTCGATGTTATAAGAGGCAAAGTGCCTAAATACCTAAATTGGTGTTTACCGGTATAACTTGCGACCTGAACACTTTCTAAAATAGTATTATTTTTAAGATATGGGTATTGAACAAGAATATTGCATATTCGTATTTTTTGGAGTTATCGGTGTAGTCCAACTAAGTGCATCATATGGAAATATCCGGTATCTTCTTTTTTTTGAGAGCAGATCCTTTTCTAGATTATTGGGTATATTTGTGGCATTGGCGTCATTCATTTGGTTTTTTAGGAACGGGGCTCTACATGTACCCGACACTGACGGAGGGATGGCAGGATTTCAACAGTTTTTAGCGTTTGTTTCTTGTACTATTCTATCAATATTGTTCACCTACGTCGCCACATCTCTCTGTAGATACAATAAGTTTCTATCAAACCGACACTATTCCGGTATATCGTCGATGAAAAATACCACATTTTTGAATATTTTGTTCAATAACATAGGGATGCTTTGGAAACAATATACAAAATAGACAGCGAGATATTTCTTTACCTGAACAGATTTGTAGGTAGAAGTGATTTGTTGGACGGGTTTAGTAAATTTGTGGTGAATGATTATTTTGTACCAGTTCTGTCTTCAATGATATTGCTATCCATTTGGTTTGGGTGGCAAACAGAAGAACAGCGAGATAGACATCAATTTGGTGTTATGGCTGCGGGTTTAGGTGTAGGTATAGCAAATGCGATTATCCCCATAATTACAGCACTGTATTTCAGAGAAAGACCATTTGAGGTTCTAGATGTCAGTCTTTTGTTCTATCAGCCGACAGACTCTTCTTTCCCTTCTAATCCGGCTTGTATAATATTTGCCATGGCTTGGGGAGTATCGTTTGGTAATACCCGTGCATCTCATATACTCTTTGGTCTCGGTTTCATATACGGTTTGGCGCGTGTTTATTCAGGGGTGTGCTATCCCATGGATGTTTTGGGTGGATTGGTTATCGGGCTCTTTTCAGCTTCGGTTGGTGCTTATTTTATTAAAAGAACTGGTCTTTTGAGGAATAAGTTCCTACAAGTTACCAGGTTTTTTTGTCTATCATGAAAGTTTAGATCTGTAGCATTATCTACATGCCTTGGAGACAGATTCATTCGATAGCAATATATGAGGATTTCTGTTGACTAGGTTATGTGCTTCGTCATTTCCTATAAACCTTGCTGCAATATCTACACTGCTGGATATAATTGGGATTCGAGTCCCATGGCTTCCATGAGCATCTGTGGCAATAAAATCTACCAATCTATGTTTTAACAAAGTTCGTGATGTGTCTGCTGACAAGTTTCCGAAAGATCCTTCAATGCTACCGCTATCAACCTGTATGAGGAATCCGGATCTTTTGAGACAATGGATTATGCTAATATCATTTTGAATAACCGCATTACGTTCAGGATGAACAATAATTGGTAACAAACCCATATTCTGTATACTATTCAATACTTGGTCAGTGTAGTAAGGGTAAAAACTAAATGGCAATTCTACCAAAATATAGTCGGTGCCTTCTATAGGAAGGGATCTGCCATCTTTTACTCTGTCAATCAGGTCTAATTCCATATGGTTTTCCATTCCAATGACGAGTTTGAGTGGTATATTCTTTTGTTTTAATGCTAGTTGGAGGGTTTCTTTTGTAGTAACTAGTTTATCTATTGAATGTCGATCGATCACGTCTCTGTCATGAGGGGTTGTGACTATTATGTGTATTCCGTCCATCCAGGCCATATTTGCCATAGCTATGGATTCCTCTAAAGTTGAGGCTCCGTCATCGATCCCATTTAAGATATGATTGTGTATATCTATCAAATATCTATTCACTTTTTGTAATACGGTATGTTGAATTATAGGTTTCAATCAGTTTCTGTGTCACACTGTCCCAACTCAAAGACATGGCCAGTATGCGACTTTGGTCTGACATATATTTCCGATTAGTTTCGTTAGCCAACATAGAATCGATGCCATCAGCAAATGTTTCTGGAAACCGCCATGGAATTAATAGTCCAGTGATATTGTTTTTTACTATACTTGTTAAACCTCCCACCCTGGATGCTACAACGGGGGTTCCACATGCCATTGATTCCAATGCCACCAATCCAAAACTCTCATAAAATGAAGGAACTACACATATATCTGCAGCATTATAGTATACGGGGAGTGAATCTTGGTCTATTCTACCCAAAAATATCACCTTGTCAGATACATTCAATTCCGTAGCTAGTGTTTTTAACCTACAGAGCTCCTGATCCTGATGGTCATCACCTCCTATAATAAGCACCTTTAGACTTGCAGAATGTTCCATTATACTTGCCGCTTTTAACAGAATATCAATGCCTTTAAGTGGTTCTAATCTTCCAACATACAAAAGTACGGTCATGTTTGTCAGGCCAAGTTGTTTTTTGGCAGAATGGTCTTTATATGGTTTGAAGAGTTGAATGTCCACACCACATGGAATTACAGACACTTTGTCACTGGGAGTTTCATATGAATTGATTAATATATTTTTTTCATGTTCACTGAATCCGACTATTCTGTCTGCTGTTTTAGCTATTTCCCGTTCGGCATAAAATCTCTCTTCCGGCTCCAGCTCCCCAATTCTAGCCTTAATTTTGTTTTCAGATAGAGTATGAAAGGTAACTATGTGAGGTATTGCCCATCGTTGAGCAAGATGTGATCCTACTTTACCTGAAAACCAATAATGCGAGTGAATTAATTCGTATTCTGTTCCTTCGCTATTAACAAAATCAATTGCATTATTTTCGAATTCATTTAGAGTGTCCTTTATTGAGTCTTTTTCATCTTCTATGCGACCCGCGTCTATATGGATGACTCGGACGTTATCAGCCACTTGATTTATTCTATTAGTACATGAGGTATGAGATCTGGTAAATATATCAACTTCTATATCTCTTCTGCCCAACGAACTTGCTATTTGGGATACATATACATTCATCCCGCCAGCGCTTTTACCCCCTAAAAGTGCCTGTGGGCACCCATGAACGCTTATAATAGCTATTCTATTCACTAAGTTAGTATATCTAGATTCATTGTTCAAGAGCATCCACCCTTGTAAAATTGTCTGGCTATCCTGCTCGTATTCTGCAGGGGATTTATTTGGTTACAGAAAGCTTGTAGAGTATTTGTTCAGTTGCACCTAAGTGCTGCTTATATCCTTCAGAGCCCCTCAGTAAGTCGTAATAATCTTTTCCTTCTGCTATAGCCATTTTAAGACACAAAGCCTTCAATAAGAATCCGGTACCGAGGGAAGCGTATTCAAGGTTGTGGCCACTGTTATATAGATACAGGGTGTTGTTGTAATCAAAACAAAATGTAGCAGCTATTTTCACGTTATCAACAGACAAAAAGAAAAGTTTCAACATATTCTCTGCTGCGATGCTATGGGCCATTTGTTTAAAAAACTCTCCTCTTGAAGGGGTAAGGAAATCGGACTTTTCCTCTCTACTTTGACTCATGAGATCCAAGAAGATATCCATGTTTGAGTAAACATCGTCTGGCTTTGTGAATTGAGTTATTTCATAATCGGATTCTCTTTCCAATTTCCTTAGTTTTCGCCTTAATTCGTGCCGATCTTTTTTTGTCAGGTTTGAAAGATATTCCTCCCATTCGCCAGGCAACTGTACTCCCATTAACTGGTCTTCTGGTAGTAGTTCCGGGTTAAGCCCGATCTTTCGCAATTCTGGTATTAAATACTCTAATGTAGGAGATCCTGCTATTAAACTCTCTAGACAAAGCTGACTCCAATTCTGTGTATTAAGGTATTGAACAAACGCTTCGAAAAATTGTTGTTCTTTTCCATTTTCAATGATAAAGTCGTGCATATCCCATAAATCTGTGCTGCCTAGAAAAGAAATCATCCCTTCGGTCTTCATGATTGGAGCTATTCCTAGAAGGGTTTGGTCATCCTTTATAACGATCAAAAGGAGTTCATTTTGTGCCGATCTCATATTTTGCCACCATGATTTTTGCCATTGTATAGTCATAAAAAAATGTCTGATGCGACTATTTTGTAGAAGATGGTTCCAATCACTCTCTATGGTGTTGAAATCATGGCTTTCAAATACGTAAGTCAACGAATCTCCTCTATGTTAAGTTGTTCCTTGAAGGTTTTTTAGGTTTTGTTGATTGGTTTTGGTGGTGCCTTGGTTTTTGGGTCACTAGGCTATTACTTCTTTCAAGAACCCAGAAATTGTATTGACATCTACAGTGATTTCTTCCAGTTGTGTTCCAGAATATTCGGAAGCTATGTCTGGATCCTTCAAACCATTTCCTGTTATTACACATACAACGGTTTTGTTTTCAAATTCATGTGTTTTCCGAGAAAGTTTCATAACACCGGCTACAGAAGCCGCAGAAGCCGGTTCGGCAAATATACCTTCTTTACTAGCAAGGAGTTTATAAGCATCCATGATCTCTTGATCTGAAACTGAAGAAATAATACCATCTGATTCATCTCTTGCATTTACGGCTTTATCCCAGCTCGCTGGGTTACCAATCCTGATTGCTGAGGCTATTGTTTTCGGGCTGTCTATAGCCCTTCCTTCTACTATTGGAGCTGCGCCCTCTGCTTGAAATCCCATTAGCTTCGGGGTAGTCATTGTTATTCCCGCCGACAAATATTCTTTAAACCCTTTCCAATATGCTGTGATATTTCCAGCATTACCAACGGGAAGCGCCACATAATCAGGAGCCTTTTCAATGTCATCAATTATTTCAAAAGCTGCGGTTTTTTGACCATCTATTCTGTCCGGGTTTACAGAGTTAACCAAGGTTATGTTGTGATATTTCGTTAATTCTCTTACTGTGGCAAGGGCTTGATCAAAAGTTCCATCTACAGACAATATTTTTGGATTATATGCTAGTGCTTGGGCCATTTTCCCGCCAGATATTCTACCGCTAGGGATCAGAACTATCGTCTTTAATCCGCAATAGGCACCGTATGCTGCGGCCGATGCGCTGGTGTTACCAGTGGAGGCGCATATGATTGCTTTACTGCCCGCTTCTATGGCTTTTGCCACAGCAACTACCATACCTCTGTCCTTGAAGGATCCGGTAGGATTACACCCCTCCAGCTTGAAATACAAATCCTTACATCCTAAGATAGCTGCAATATGCCGAGACTTAACTAGTGGAGTGCTGCCTTCCCCCAGTGTAATGTCCGGTGTTGCTGGAGAAATGTCTAAGAAGTCTTTGTAGTTTTTTAATACGCCGTTTATCATGACAATTAATGGAATTAGTTATCCTGTTCCTCAATAATTATGACGTTACCTATTTCCCTTATGGATTCCAATTGCTCTAAATGTTTTACGGCTGTACGTATATCCAGATCTAATGACGGGTGGGTTATTATTACTAATTCGGCGGTATTTTCATGTGGATCTGATTCCTTTTGTATAACAGAAGCTATACTAATGTCCAGTTTTCCTAAGATTGTTGCTATCTGCCCCATTACACCTGGTTTATCGGTTACATTGACTCGGATATAATATTTGGTAATAACGTCGTTGACAGATTTTACTTCGAACTCATTCTTACGAAGACCCAGAGTATTAACCATATGACCAGAGGATAATCTATTACATATCTCTAAAATGTTGCTCACAACAGAGCTGGTGGTAGGTAAAGAGCCGGCGCCGCTACCTTGAAAAAGAACTCTTCCTGTTAGGTCGCCATTTATCTCCACAGCATTTAGGACTCCATCGATTTTAGCTAGGGATTCGTCTACAGGGATAAACGAAGGATGAACCCTGACTTCCAATTCATTATCTACTAATTTAGATATAGCCATTAACTTTATGATGTAGCCGAGTTCTTTGGCGTATTTGAAATCATTAGAAGTTAATTTTGTTATACCTTCTCTATATACTTCTCTATCAGTTATGTTTGACCCAAAAGCAAGATTGGTTAATATTGCAAGCTTATATGCAGCGTCAATGCCTTCGATGTCATTTGTTGGATCGCTTTCTGCATATCCCAATTCTTGTGCGTCTTTTAAAACATTTGTGAATTCCACCTGCTCATTAGTCATCTTAGTTAATATGTAATTTGTAGTACCATTTATTATTGCACGAATAGATTGTATCTGGTTTGCATTGAGGTCTTTTACGAGAGGACCAATTATTGGAATACCTCCTCCAACACTTGCCTCGAAAAGTAGAAGGGCATTGTTTTCTCGAGCAATGGAAAGCAGGTGGCTGCCATGTTTTGCAATGACCTCCTTGTTGGCGGATACAACTGATTTACCTAAATTTAACGATCTTTCAATGTATTCCAGGGCTGGATTTTCACCACCAATCAACTCTACTATGATGTCTATTTCTTTATCATCGATTATATCCGACGCGTCAGTTGTAAGCATGACTCCAGATGGTATGTTTTCTCGTTTCTTTCCTGGGTCTTTTATTAATACCTTAGTAATCTGGAGACTGTGACCTAATGATTCATTTAAGAAATTGGTTTTGGTGGCAATCGTGTCTATTACGCCGGTCCCGACAACTCCAGCACCTAAAATTCCGATCCTTATAACTCTTTCATTTTTCACTTTATACTCTATTTATCACTGAGTGGTATCTTCAGGCAATGCCGCTCTCATTCGTTTTGTAAGCCAGTCTATTTGCCAGTCACACGGTCCTCCAGCAGATCCACCTCCAAAACAAGAAGTGATTCTGTGATTACCTTGTTCTTCTCTTAGCCATTCTAACAAAGCAACTTCCTTAAGCCGATCAAGCATGTCTTCGTCGACTATTCTATCCTCATCGGTCTCTGAAACCATGAAGAAATATGTTGTGTCACCTGTTTCTATTGCTTCACTTGTTTCTCCTGCTGCCAATGAGAAAATGGTTTCATCTAGAATCCCAAACGCTCCTTCTGCTACCCAGCCGTAGTAACCCCCATCGACTGCTGTATTCCTATCCTGTGAATATTTCTCTGCCAGTTTAGTGAAATCTTCACCAATTTCCAATCCTCTGGAAACGGCTGCTACAGCTTTTTGAGACGCTATCATTGCATCTTCGCTTTCTTCTCTCTTAGAGGGAATCACTATCCAAGACATATTGGCTTGTTTTGAGGTAGTAGGTATATCATCACCTAGACTGTCTTTGAGCTTTTCTTTTAGTATATTGCTACGAACTAGGTCTCGGTGTTCTTCTTCGGACAAATTGGCTGTGTTCAAATATTGAATGTAGGCTTCGTTAAACTCTCTTTCCACCTGATCCTCAGGCAAATCAGCAAATTGAGGCGAGTTTCCAATCATTCTTTCTTTAATTTCGTTGTCTAGTTCATCGGCGGATACTGTGATTCCTTTTCTCTCGGCGCCGCTTTTCACTAACTCATTCTGTTGTAACATTTGGAGAAGTGCTATTGGTTCCCTACTCATGTCTAACGGCCCTGTAAGATTCTGAACGCCTATTAGATAATTGGACATGAAGCCCAGTGTGTATTCATTGTTATCTACTTGAAGAACCACACTTCTGGGAGGGGCTATAAAGTTTGACCAATATCCATAGGCGGGAATCGCTAATATAAAAAATATTGCTATTGCCGCTGCTACCAGCAGAGCTCGTTGCTTTCTCTGCTCTATTTGTTGTTTGGATTCTTGTCTCCGTCTGCTGGGCCTTATTATAATAGGGCTTCTTCTAGTTGACATATAATCTTAACCTTGAAAAATATTGTATTGATAGAACAATGCGTTGGGACTAAATCTAGATGTATTCAGGCGTATACCTCGCGTTCTGATTGACTCTGCAATGGTACGAATGGAAGCAATGCAAGATGTCTGGCTCGTTTTATTGCCAGTGTCACGGCTCTCTGGTGCTTAGAGCATGCTCCTGTTTTACGCCTTGGTTCTATTCGAGCTCGTTCCGATATATATCTTCGTATTTTCGATAGGTCCTTATAGTCTATTGAACTAACTTTCTCGACACAAAACATGCACACCTTGCGCCTGGTGTAAAATCTCGGCCGATTAGACCTTCTGGGATTACCCCTGTTGAATCTGCTAACCATCTATTTAACGCTCCTGGTTCATCAAAATATAGTTTTCTTGAATAAATGCATTTTTCTAATGGAAAAAATTAGAATGGCAAGTCATCTGTATCTATGGCTGACTCATCGTTAATAATTTCTTGGTTTTGTGTGTTTGCGGATTGTCTGTCCAAAAACAGGACCCTGTCAGCTATTATTTCATTAGTGAATCTTGTTTGTCCGTCCTGCCCCTGCCACGAAGAACTATGCAGCCGGCCATCCACGTAGGCTTTACGACCTTTGCTGAGGTATTGATTACAGAGTTCTGCCAACTGGTTCCATGCTACCACCCTGAACCATTCAGTATCTTGTTGCCGTTCACCATCACCCGAAGTGTAAGTGCGGGTTGTAGCGATGCTGAAAGTGGTTACGGCGGCTCCATTAGGAGTGTATCGCATCTCTGGGTCGTTGCCCAAGTTGCCTATAACCATCATTCTATTTAAACCAACCATAATTACTACCTCACCTTGTCACCATACAATATTATTCATTTTCTTTGTCGGATTGACTCTCTGCAGGTGTTTCATCAACAACTTCTGCAGGTGTTTCATCAATAAC
>CEUS01207505.1_pt1 | contig 12326 bp, 20 predicted proteins | sample 427031 | NCBI WGS metagenome assembly CEUS01 (sample SAMEA2622837, study PRJEB7988) | marine metagenome | biome: marine biome (ENVO:00000447); feature: marine epipelagic mixed layer (ENVO:xxxxxxxxx); material: "saline water (ENVO:00002010), including plankton (ENVO:xxxxxxxx)" | depth 140 m | reverse complement strand
TCCATTTCTCAACCAAAGTAGATGCATAAGGAAATATCTTATGCCAATCTTGTTTTTGATTGGTGGCAAATCTATCAAATCTAGTTGCAAATTGTTTCCTATACAATTCTATGTCTCCACTTGGTTTTAAATCTTTATATAAATTTTTATAATAATCTATTTTTCCTAGCATAGCAAGTTTTTGATTAGATGTTGACTTGTTAATTTTATTAAAAAGTCTATTTGTTATGTTGTCAAAGTCTTGCTGTTCCATAATACCTATATTCATATACTGTGGTTTGTATACTGGGTGTGTTGCACTGAAACTATAGACATCTTCATTTACTTTTTTATATTTCTGTGCATCGATCCATAGCATCAAGTCAGCCCAATGTTCATAGCTCAACATATTGATTGTTGTACTTGTGAACACAACCATATTGCTAGGAGTGTCATCAAGCATTTTTAAATTGTCTACAACCGTTGACCATTTTGTAGGATATCTTATGGCTTCATTAGCCTCTCCAGGTCCGTCAATGCTACAACAAAATTTGACAGTTTTAAAATGCTTCCATAAGTCCCAAAGTTTGTTAGGAAAGATTGTAAGATTAATAGAATATTCTAATTCAATGTTTTTTGCATAGCCCGCCTCAACTAGTTTCTCAACTAATTGTGTACAGGACTTGATCATTAGCGGTTCTCCGCCACCAAATTTTATTTTTTGTATATACTTTCCTGCTTTGATAAAACTTGCTACTTTCTCATCTGACCTAGCCCAATCAAAGTCAGCATTCTTTATATCTAAATCATATTTTACACCATCAACACCAAATGTATCTTCACCTAATATTTCTTTATAGTCTTTATACCATTTAGTTGACTCACCAGGAAAACACATCACACATCTTAAATTACATTGATGTCCTACACGTAAATCTACACTTAATATTTTTGATTGTTTTAATGTACCATCTTCGTTGGTATTGGCGTATGCCATTTCTGGTGTAAAGCCTTCTGCAGATGATCTTAATGTTTCCCACTCATCTCTGCTTCTATAACCAGCTTCTTTTTCCATCTTACATCTATTGCATTGTTCAGGAAACTCGCCTTTCATAAAATCTTTACGGGCTTGTACTAATGTTTCACAATTTAAAACATCAACAGAATCTAAGTCTTCTAGATATAATCTTTTGCCTTCTTGATGTAAGACAGTATTGCCTGTTCCGGCTGATTGGCTGTGGCTACACATTCTAAGAGTACCATTATTTTTTACTCCTAAATGCGACCAAGGTAATGGGCAAAATAGCTGTTTCATTCATTATTATTCAAATAAACTTTCAAAGTTTGAACTAGTTTGTTTTACTTCTTTCTTTTCTTTTGTTACTAAAGCCGGTACATCTTCTACTATTGAATCAAAAGTAGTTGTTCTAGGTGCACCACTAAACTTTGCTTTACTTAACTTATTTAATAGTCCTGAATTCTTCTCAATTAGTTCTATTGGCTTTTCAGATAGAAATACTTCTTTAGTTAAATCAACAAACTCTAATACATTTTCTGGTATAGACGTCACATCTTTTTTATCTGTTCTTCTATTTGCTTCTTGTACAGCTTCAATATGTTGATAGATATTGTGTGCCATAAGCAATACATAACTTAAACTATCCCAGCTTGTTTTACTTTCATAATCTACTCCTCTGCAACAAATATCACCCTCTCTAAAACAATCCATTACAGGAGTCTTTGTTACAAATGTTTCATATTCACCTGGAACTTTGTCAGCATACATTCTATCCATATTTCCTGCATACTTTTTATTATCTTTTGCTTTGTCCATTGTAAATCCAAAACGTGGATTCTTTCTCATCATATCATATTCGTTTTCAGTATATACAAGTCCTCTTGCTACACTTACAAATGCTGATGCTGAATCAAAACTAACTTCTATGTTTGGATTAATCTTTAATAATTCTCTTTTTATTGCTGTTAACATCACAGCTGGTTCTAATGCTGATGTTCCTAAGAAGTGTATCCAATCTTTTCCATCAAAATGTCCACCATCTCTCATCTTAATCATTCTATATAAGATAAGTTTCCACCATCTCATATGTTCACCACCCATAGCCCAACCTTCAAATGCTCTATCACCATATATTTTTTTATCACTAAATGGTGCCATTACATCAAACCATTCGTCAGCACTAGGTATATCATTACCTTGAATAACATTTAAAAATTTTGTTGCACCTGGAACTCTATTGTTAACAAAAAATTCATTATTGTAAGCCGTATATGCCATACAGTCTTTAACTGTATTAACACCAATACCTAAACTTACAGAAAAACTTGGAATATCTAAACACATACTCCAATCAGCAGTATGTTCTAACCATCTTAAAATTTGCATTCTTACTTGATCATTTTTATGACCTGGTGTAAAGAAGTTAGCCCAATCAAATTTTAAAATACCTTTTGCTACTTGGAATCCTCCTGAGTCACCTAATATAATTGTTTTGTCTCTTGGCCTATCTTGTACAAATGCTTCTTGTACTTTTGACTTTTCAATATCTAACTTGGCGTGTCCTGCCGAATACAATCCCCATTTATAATTAAACATACCTTTGTCATCATATAAAAATTTAAGACTGTCTAATCCTTTTGGTAATAATGGCGGTATTCTATCACCCCATTTTTCTTTTGCATTTTTTGATAGTAAATCTGCATATATAAAACTTATTGCTGGTAAAAATACCGCATAGTCTTTATTTGTTGTTGTTAGATTTATTGTCATCAGTTTTTTTCATCCACAATTTAAAGTCATTTGGAAAATGTTTTTTTAAATGTTCTAAACATATTTGTATTGTAAAATTTTCAACTCTATTTTTTTCAAATGTTAATGTATCTAAATTTAAAATATAAGTTGCTGAATCCATATGTCTATTTCTTAACTTATCAACATATTCTACATCTTCTAAAATTCCTTTTTCATAATCTTTTTGTTCAGTACGAGCATTTGGCGCCGGAGTTTGTATATGTGTACCAACAATAAATCTTCCTTTTTTACTAGCCATTAGATTGTCCCTTGTAAAGAATTTAATAATAGTGCTAATACAAATATAAATCCACCAACACCACCAATTCCTAATATATATTTTTTTATATCAACTTTTGCTTTTACTTTTTTCCTTGCCATTATTTTTGACTCCTAATTTGTTCAAGCTCAATCATTGTTGCCGCTAAATTTATTTCTGGATCAACAACTATTGCGTGATTAACTAGTCCTTGCCTAATTGACAACAAAGCCTTTGCTTGTTTTAATTCGTCATCACCAAACCAAAATAAATTTTCATACATCTTACGATATACTTTTTCATATTGTTCTGAATCTGCGTGTTCAATAATATATTCTCTTGCTTTTTTAATTTCACCATTTTGGAATAATGCAACATACGTAACTTCTACATCACCATCTGTTGTATCACCATTTTGTGGTTGTGTTAATTCACCTGTTTGTGAATTCATTTGACATACATTAATACATTTCCTTAAATCAGGATACGTTGCTTTCACATAAGTTGTTAATGTATCTATATCAAATTTTGTATTTTCTTCTGTTAAGATTTCTCCAGCTCTTACCATAAACATTTTTTCATCTAGCTTTAAAATTTTAAAACCTTGACATCTACTATGAATTGCTGGAATAATTCTACGTTCATAATTACAAGTTAATAAAAATCTACAAGTTGAAGCATACTGTTCCATTACACCACGTAAAGCCGCTTGTCCATTTGGACTTATATAGTCTGCTTCATCTAATATAATGTATTTGAATTCACCAAATGGCATTGTTTGTGAAAAGTTTGTAATTTTATCTCTAATTACATCAACAGAATTCTCACTAGATGCATTTATTTGTAATACATCTCCCCAATCAACTTTTAATTCGTGTAATAATAGCTTTGCTAATGTAGTTTTACCTGTACCTGGTGCACCACTAAACAATAAATGTGGTATAGCATTGGATTTAATCCAGGATTCTACTTGTGATTTTTGTGCATCATCTCTAAAAACATATTCATTGATGTTCTTAGGTCGATATTTTTCTACCCAGAGTTCTTTCATAGTCCTTGTAGTATATTATATAAAATTAGAAATGTCAATTTTTTAGTTTTAAAATTGTAGGAATTTTATTATCTTTGAAACTGATGGTTAGCTCATCACAACCAACATTTTCCCAATACCAATCCTTATTGTAAACATATCCAAGTTTACCCAATTGGTTGGATACGTTGGCTATTGCATCTACTTCTCTATAATTGGCATTAAGGGCACCACCTTCAACTGATGTGTTTTGTGATTGCCCTAAATATTCATCTCTTTTAGAAAGCTTATCTACGTCTAGTGTTATTGAGTTCTTAAATTTATAATCGTCAAACATTTATATCTTCTGGTTTTTCGTCGCTTGTCCCCATTATACACTCATTATCAATAAGTCTACAATCAAATTTAGTCTTACCATCGTCAATTGTAAAACCTCTAGACCAACGACCGTGTTCTATTAATACCCATTGTCCTTCTTTTACAAAGTCAATATTTTTTCCGATCCTATACACTTCTGCCCAACGTGGCCTGATACCTCTATCTTGGCCATCGTCATCTGGTATAATTAAACCACCTTTAGTTATTTGCTCGCCTTTTTCCATAGTCTTGACGAGTATTTTATTTCTTAATGGTGTAATATCACCGTGTATTGTATTCATTAATATTATTCTTCTACTTCTTGTATTTCAATGTCACCGTTTGGCAATTCAACTTCTTTTGTTTTTTTAACCTTTGTTTTTTTAGGTTTAACAATTGTTGCTGATTGTTCAACTACTGGCTTATCGTCTACAGCGTCTTTAATTGAAACTGACTGTACAACTGCTTTAGGATTATTTTCATAATATGCTCTAGCTACTTGATCTCTTTCAGCAACTATTTTTCCGCCTTTGCCTAGCTTATCGCCTCTAGCATTAACTTTCATATTACCTAATGCAATTTCTTTTTCGTTCTTTAAAGCCAAAGAATCCATATCAATCATTTGTCCTTGGTTTGTTCTTCTTTGTACCATAATTACATTCTCCTTGTTAATATTAACATATAACTTTATTTATCGCAAGAAATCATTAATATCTAGCTTATAAAGTATTGAATTAACCTTGTGTACTCCAATTAAGTATAGTATATAGCTTGATACACTTGAACCTCTACCCACTCCCCATACTATATTGTTGGATCGCATTAAATCAATCAAATAAATTAAAAATTTTAGTACTGGAAATAAGCCAAATTTTTGATATAATAATAACTCTTCTTTTACTCTATCAATTTCTTCGCTTGTTTTTGTTAATCCTAAAACATAAGATTCAATATCAATTGAATTAAATTTTTTTGGCATATACCAATCTTTTTGATTGTTTGCATCAAAAGATTCTATATCCATATCTTCTAATATTTTAAGTGTCTTTCCTGTTTTTAATTGTGAAACAGTTTTATTATATTGATCACGAATTCTTTTTTCAAGATTAAGCTCAGCTATGTCTTTACCATTATAAAGACATTCTAATACTTCTTGATCTTCTAATATTGCCCGACCTAAATTATCAGTTTTCATATTATTAGTATATAATATTGAATTAAATTTGTCTAGTCTTAATTACATCAACCAGTCTTTAAATTGTGGTAGCTCTTTATATAAGTCCAATCCTCTTTTTGCTTTTAAATCTTCAAAATAATTATCAAATTGTTCTTTATATTTTGTGGTTGGCTTAATATTCTCTAAATTTTTTATAATTTGTTCTGAACATCTAGGGTGAGTAAATGCAAAATCCTTTTGTTTAGTTAATGCAATAATTTTATCTTTTACATCGTCAATAACTTCTTGTTTTAATACTTCACATCTTAACCATTCTGGATATGCTACAAATACTGGATGTACCCATTTTATAGCAGGGTGCTTATTTGCCCAATCTAATAAGTGTGGTAAGTCAGGAAGTGTTATTGCTGTAATAGTTGAATTAAAATAAAGATAAACAACATCTTTAGTATCAAGAATTTCATTCATATGGTCAATATTTTCTTTTATTACATTCCAATTTGATCTTGAACGTTGTACTTCACTATACTTTCCTGTTCCATCAACACTAATTGCTAAATTAACTTCTTTAAACTGATTAATCATATCTGCTGTTTCTTGTTTTATTCTATTTGATCCATTTGTTGTGATTGTAAGCTTTATATTTTTTGCTCTAGGTAGTATTGCTTCTAATACTTTATGCAAATATGACGTATTGTAAAAAGGTTCACCTCCAGCTATTGTAACTTTCTTTAAGTTTTTAGCTCTACGCATAAATTCTAAAATATGCGGTTCATTATCTCCCCAATTAGTTATAGGTGTTTCTATATTTTTTTCTTTTGCAATTAAATGTGAAAAATCTTCACTACACATTATACATTTAAAATTACAAATATTATTCATAAACAAATCCATAGCTTCAATATATTCAACTGGTCTAAGAATTTGTTTTTCGCTTTCTGCTGGTGGTTGATAATCGTCACTTGTATCGTAACCTTTTTGTCTAGGAGATTCCATACCATTTTTTTCGTGAATAACACAAGGACTACAACCTTTTGGTACTCCACCATCTAAAGCAATTTTTCTTATTTTCTGAAGAGTTTGACTATTTTGTATATTCCAATCGGTAAGCTTCTTACTTTCACGATATGCTATCCAACCTGCATTGTCTTCTTTAATTCTTGTAGCTGTCCATTCAAGTCCAGCATTAAAATGACAGCAAGGTTCTAGACTACCATCGCTATGGATACTAATAGCTCTCCAAAAGTAATTACAATCAAACATATAATTATTATTTACTATTCTTTGTCGTTGACGTTTTTATCTTTACGCCATTTTTCATCAAAGTCTTTTAATGCAACATCTAATCGTTTGTCGCCTTTATTATCATTGACATAGTATATTAATTCAAACAAGTAATCTGATATTTCTTTTGGGCTATGATTTAATATTAATTTAGATAGGAATACTTTACAACGTTTTTTAAGTTGATCGTGGGAAAAGACTATCCTATCGGAAAGATCGTCTCCAATATGCCCTGAATTTTTTTCTGATTTACTTTCCCGCTTCGTCATTTTCCTCCTCACCTATAATTTTTGAGTCACCTGGAAAAAATTGATTGTATAAATCTACTTTTCTTTTCTCCATTCTACTTCTTGCTTCAATTAATAGATGAGCTTGGATTGATCTCATTTGTGGTAAAGTTGATGCGTGTAAATTAGTTCTAACAACATAAGCAATTCTCTTATTCAACTTAGATAGTCTTTCTGATAATTCTTGGTCAGTAAGATTTGTATAAGATAAATTGTCCATAAATTAAACTCCAAAGGATTCGCCGCAACCACAAGATGATGATGCTGAAGGATTGTTTATCTGAAATGATGATCCAAATGCTTCTTCAACATAATCAATTGACGTGCCTGACAAATATAACAACCCAGCACCATCAACAACAAATTTTCCATTCTCTACAGGAATAATTTCGTCATCATTTTGTATTTGGCTTTCGTCTATAAAACTCCAGTCGTACTTAAACCCTGCACAACCACCACCTAGTACTGATAGCTTAACTGCCGCTTTGTTATTTTTTTGACACAAATAAGTTATTTGCTTTTTTGCGTTATCTGTTACTTCAAACAAGCTCATAATTTTATTTAAAATCCTTTATATGTCATTATGTAGTAAGATAATCATTGTTGTCAAGTTCTAATCGTTGTCTTAACGTCTTTTCTAGTCTTTTTTTTCTACGTTGACGGGCTTTTTTATTAGTATTCAATAATTTGCCATATTTTGTCAACTGTCTATGGTTTTCATTAAACCATTGTACATAACTTACAGCTCTAGAAAATGCATCTGAATTATCAGATTTTACATTTGCTCTATATACTGGTTTGTTATCTCTGTTAGTGGTAAAGGGTGATAGTCTAACATATAGTTCACCATCTATCTCTATAACATTACCACCACTTTTGTTAATTGGATGCCAATAAGATTTTTGTCCCGGCGTTCGTTGTTCTAAAAATTCTGGTTCATCAAGAACTAAGATATTATTTTTATAATCAATAAGTTCCCAGAACATTCTAGGAAACCAACTATGCGTTTTATCCCAAGAAATAGTTTCAGCTCGTTCTTCTTTTGCTTCCCAGGCCATAAAGTAGCCAGGCTTGTCCGAGTAAGTTCCTCTGGCTACTACTAATTCATCACCTTGCGGGTTAAACCTTGAAGATCTCCAAACTGTTTCTTCTATCTTGCAGGCAGTTTTATAATTGTTTAGCCGCATTTTTTGATTCTTGGATTTCTTTTCTAATTGCTTTTGTTAATTTTCCAATTTCAGCTAAAGCTTTTCTGGCTCTTGTTCCAGCCGCTTTATTACCATCAGAAAATTTACCATAGTTTTCATTAAAAGCTTGAAATTGCATTTCAAGTTCTTTTGCACTTGTACTTGTTATTTCCATAATAAGTTATCTCCTTATTCTTTTTAATAATATAAAGTTAACCCCAGATTACTGAATAGCAGTGGAGCAACGACCAATACCCAGGTCTGGGGTCCACTCAGTACCTACGAGTTTTATGTCCATTTTCTTTCGTAACCTACTCCATTTCTGGCTGTTACTCAAGTACCTAATTATATTTAGCTTTAATTCTTAGCTGGATTTCTAGTTTCTAATGCTTTTGGGAAAATTGTTGATACAGCATCTTTATAAACTAATTGTGTGTTGCTATCTCTTTCTAATAAAAAGCAACTATCATCGTGTTTAGTTATTTTGCCAATTAACTTAATTCCATTTTTAAGGAAGGCTGTTATTTGGACATCTGATGCCATTATTGTTTGATAAAATTCTTGCTCTACATTGTTATTCATATTCTTGCTCCAAACTTATTTAGCCTGGAACAATTATTTTTGCATTGAATAAACGGGGAATTCTGCTTTTCCTAAACGTGGTTCATAGTAGCCTACAGCCATACCATTAACTAACTCAACCCAGTACTTAACTTCTTTCTCTGGGCCTGGCCAGCCATCGTTTAAGCCATTAACTTCTTTTATTTCAATTTTACTATATTGCCTTGCTGGAATATCTTTCTTTTTATACTTCTTCATATTCCACCAAATACCAAAGTCTTCTTCTAGTTTCATTATATCTCCCAAGGTTTAGGTTGTTTATCTTCTTCTTCTTTCTTCATTTTTTCTTCGTGATTTCTAAAAGCAATATAATAAGCACCAGCAAATATTAAAAGCCCTATGCTATTCATAAACAAAGCCATTGTTAATCCATCTGATAACGTCATACTTTTTTGCCTGCTGTTTTTAAATCACTTTTACTCACTACCATATAAGGTCCTTTATTGTAAGCTGGTACTATTGTCCAATTTTTACTTGCTTCAATTTTCCAACTATCATCAGGTTTAGTACCACCATTACCAATTGTATTAGATAATGGTATCTCTTTCTCTTTAATAGTTGGTGATTCATTAAAAGTGGTATTAATTACTTCTCTTTTCTTAAAAATAATCCTACCATCTTCTTGAACTTTAAACCCTAAAGTACGTAAGTATTTGATGTGTTTTGATAATGCTTCAAAATATGCTTTTGTAGGTTTTTTTCTTCTTGCTCTACGAATTGCACCACTTGAATTATTAGTGTATATCAAACTCATAAGCTTAATATAACAGAGATTTACTTTTTGTCAATCGGTATTTCTTTAACTTCTACGTTTTGCCCTAAATCTTTCCTACCTTGGACTAGTTTATCCTTTAAGTTAGCCATATATTCACTATCAGCAGGTTTAAAATCTTTACGTTCCATTAGTTTAACAGCCATATACCAATCATATGGTTCTTTATAACCTTTATCTTTTATTTTAACATCTAAATCATATACTCCAGTTGTATAATCAAAACCAGATCTTAATAATAATGATCCCCATTGTACAGTATTCATAATTGAATAATGGTTAACCATATGTTCTAGTTTTCTATCACCACCTGGCTGTGGCATTTCAATATAAATCCTTGCACCTTTTTTTAATATTCTATTAAATTCTAATAAAGTCAAGTATGGATATGGACTATGTTCTAAACAATGTCTAACAATAGCAAAATCAAATTCATCATCTTTAAAAGATGTAAATGTCATATCTTCATCAACAACACGATAACCTTTTTCTGTTACTCTTTGAATATCTGATTTACCTTTTGTAAGCCCAACTAAATTTTCTTTTTTATAACCTAGTTCAACTAACTTGTCCATAACTAAACCTGGTCCACAACCAATATCAAGAATTTTTTCATCCTTTTTTGGACCATCTGGCCTTTGTGCTAAAGCAGGAAATATTTCATCAATTAATTTTTGATGTAATTCTGAGTCTGGCTCACTGTATATTTCTTGCTGGACCATTCCAGTGAATTTTTTAAATTTTTCTTCTTGCATTTCAATCCTTTGTCTGGAGCGGGTAAAGGGGTTCGAACCCTTGACCTTCTCGTTGGCAACGAGACGCTCTACCACTGAGCTACACCCGCCTATACTTCTATACTATTGTACAAATTGGTTTTTGTCAATAGTTTAGTTTGCGAGTGGATTTGTTGCTTTTAATCTTACTGCTTCAATTTTAGTATCTTGAAGTTCGTCCACTTTTTTGCCAATTTCGATTTCTTTTAATGCTTTAGATAAATCTTCTTTAATAGCACTAATGTCAGATTGGATAGATCCTAAATCTGATTCTGATTGTGCTTCAAGTTTATCTTCAATAGCTGTAATTCTGTCAACCATATCTACTCTTAATTCGTTAACGTTACCGCTATTTTCAATTGATGATAATCTTGTATTAAATTCACCCCAAGCATAAAATCCACCACCGATAGCACAAATGACTCCGATCAAAGATCCCCATTGAGTTAATTTATTCATTAAGTTCATTTCTTAATACCTCTAGTTCAGCCTCTAATCGGCCTATTGTTTCGTTTACTCTATTTACCGATTCTGTATGTTGGAACACAGGATCGCTAGTTTGATACTCTGCTAACGTAATATTTTGATATATTGATCTACTGTAAGCATTTAATAATTGATCTTCTGCATACCAATCTGGATTATCAGACATTTTTCTTGTATCATAAAATTGCGTTTGAGTATATTCTGTCATATCAGGTTGATCTTCAACCATACCTTGTAAAGTTACAATTGATATAACTTTTAATTTTTGATCAATTGTTTTTAATTTTGATTCTAATTTTTTAAGTACTTTTTCTACTTTAGCTTGAATTTCACTAACTGCTGATTCTACACTATCGGTATCAACACTTCCATCTGCACCATCTTGTTCATCAGTGGATGCTTCCTCGTTACCTTCTTCCACTGACTCTTCCTCATTACCAGTGGACTCTTCTTGTTCAGTTGTCTCAGCTTCTTCTGATTCTGTAGACTCGGTCTCACTCTCTGTGCTTTCCGTTTCAGTTTCTGACGTTTCAGGTTCTGATGATGTTTCAGTACTAGGCTCACTTTCAGTTGTTTCCGCTTCTGTTTCTGTAGTTGGCTCAGTTTCTGTTTCTACTGACTCTTCGTTAGTATTTACTGTTTCTTCTTCTGTAGGTGTTTCTTCTACTACTGGACTTTCTTCCACTACTGGTTCTTCTTCTACAGTAGGTTCTTCTACAGTAGGTTCTGATTCTGTAGGCGTTGCAAATTCTTCTGTAACCATTTCTGTTACTGATTCAAAAAATTGTTCTTCTGTAATACCTTCTTCTTCTAATGCTTGTTCAAATGTTTCTGTTAAACCTTCTTCTTCAATTATTGCTGTAAAGTTTTCTTCAAATGATTCTTGGAATGCTTGTTGTTCAATCTCTACTGTTGGTTCTTCTATTGTAGGTTCCGCTACTTCAACAGTTGGTTCTTCTATAGCAACTTCTTCAACACCTTCTACTATTTCTTCTATTGGAATATTTTCAATAATTTCCTCTACTTCTTCTATGGCTTCATTTGCTTCATTAATTTCTTCTTGTGTTTCTTCTGATATAGGTGGCGTTGGCGTATAGTTAACGTCTGCTAGTGTCAAATATAGTGCCGCACCTAACAAGTTTGGTCCTTGCCTACTGCTGGTAGCATTTGGATTGTTACCATCTGTACCTGTCCATTGCCAGTCCCAGCTTCTTGAGCCTTCTCCTGTATAAGTTACTGTATCATCGTGTACAGCTGAGTTACCATAATAACCAGCATCTGTGTTCCTTTGTTGTTCTACTGTGG
>CEUS01283300.1_pt1 | contig 12333 bp, 10 predicted proteins | sample 427031 | NCBI WGS metagenome assembly CEUS01 (sample SAMEA2622837, study PRJEB7988) | marine metagenome | biome: marine biome (ENVO:00000447); feature: marine epipelagic mixed layer (ENVO:xxxxxxxxx); material: "saline water (ENVO:00002010), including plankton (ENVO:xxxxxxxx)" | depth 140 m | reverse complement strand
CATAGATCTCCTCTCCGCTTTGAGCGTCGTGATTCAGCAAAAAGCCACGGTCTAGAAGTGTGTAGTAGTAATCGCGATACACAAGTGCCGACGTGCTGTAGGTTCCAAGCAGCGGCTGATACCAAGCGATAAATCGACTCCGCGTTTGATTCTCCCCCAATGAGATATTCCCTGTTGCTCCAGGCCGAACCGCATAGACTGGCCTAGGGTATCCTCCAGGGTATCCAGAGCTCAGATAAAGCAAACCGTTCACCGCAAACGGCGTCGGAACGACATTTACTGTCATCCCACCGAGCTCCCACAACTCGTTACCGTTAACGTCATAGGAGCGAATCTTTCTTCGACCAGTTGTCACAATTTCCGTACGAACTTCGTTCTCCCACACAAACGGTGTCGACCAATTTTCAGTCTCGTCACGCGAGACTCGCCAGATCTCCTCACCAGTCTCTGCATCGAAAGCCACTAAAAATGAACCGTCGGTATTGTCGTTGACGATATACAAACGACCCTCGTGTAAAGCCGGCGACGCTGCTGTTCCAAACTCCTGGCCACCGTTAAACGCACCGATATTTGATGTCCACACGATTTCACCAGACATATTGAGAGCTGCGACGAGACCCGTGCTGCCAAAGTACACATATACCCGGCGACCATCCGTGACCGGCGTTTCTGATGCAAAACTGTTTTTAATGTGTTTAAGCTCAGGAGGTAACACTGACTCCAATTCACGAGCCCATCGAATTGCGCCCGTTTCGAAATCAATATCGTAGATCATCCATTGGTGCCCAGACTCGGACCGAGTTTTTCCGAACGACTCACCTGGGTCATAAAGTCCAGGCACCGGGGCACGTTCCTCGCCAGTGCTAATCGCTGTCGTAACAAACACGTGGTCGCCAGAAACAATCGGAGAGCTCCAACCAAGTCCAGGAACGTCCACCGCCCACACGACATTCTCTGTTTCACTCCAGCGCTCCGGTAGCGCTGGATCATTGGCCACCGCTCCAGCGGTCAACCCACGAAACTGTGGCCACTCAGCACCTTGCCGCTGTGCTGGCAATCCAACCACCGCGCAAATACAAACTCCTAACGCCAATACACTGACACAAGGATTTCGGAAGCTCATGAGACCATTACGTTACCCATTAGTTACGCAACCTCTCCATCGTTTCGATCCAATTCACATACGCGAGGCTTTCCCAATCAAAATGGAGCGGGAGACGGGGGTCGAACCCGCGGCCTTCAGCTTGGGAAGCTGACACTCTACCACTGAGTTACTCCCGCTCAACAACCAGTATAGCAACGATAGCGTGCCGCTTTCGATCGACAGGCCGTCGTCCGGTAGAGAATCACATCCCAGCTTTTGACCTTCTTTTCCTTCTGCAACCTTTACCTTCTGTGCCGTTCAGCTATTATGGAGTCTGCTCATATAACGAAGGAAGAGAAACTTGGCCACACCCGTAGACAATCAAACACCCCTGCGAAACCTTGATGTTCCAGAAGATATGACTTCGATAGGTCGAACAATCTTGGTCAAAGGTGAAGTTCGCTCTGATGAACACTTGATTATCGAAGGTCGTGTTGAGGGTCGCGTTATGGTTCCGGAACATGGTCTTGCAATTGGCAAACACGGAAACGTTAGCTCAGAAATCATGGCACGTACCATTACCGTACTCGGTACCGTCCGGGGAAAAATCACCGCTACCGATCGCGTTGAACTCTTACCGACTGGACGGGCGGAAGGACGGATCGTAACCGGAAGTCTGATAATCGATGAAGGCGCTTATTTCAAAGGACTGGTTGATCCAACATTGAAGGAGACCGTTTTAGCGGTGAGTCGACACCGACTCAAGCAAGACACCGACGACAACTAGTCGACCAACAGGGGAACAATGCTGCTTCGATTGTCACACCGGCCCCTCAGATTTGCAGTCGCCGCATTTTTTGGGCTGACCTTAACGAATTGCGCCCAAACAGACTCTCCGTATAACCGCGCCAGAAGTAAGACAGGCCTACTTGAGTGGCAGGGAGTTCATCAACTACTCCGAACAGACTTTCCAAATGTACCTACCCTCACCACCGAACAAGTCGCCGAAGCACTGACCACCGAACGGCCAGTGGTTTTGCTTGATGTTCGTGATCCTTCTGAGTTTTTAGTAAGTCACCTCCCGGACGCACGTCTTGTTCGCTCGACGGATGACCTCGTCGCTTCACTTGAAAATATCTCCCAGGAATCTCTGATAGTGGCCTACTGCTCTGTCGGATATCGTTCGGCGCAACTAATAATGGAACTGCAGCAACGAGGAATCACAACCGCCTTCAACCTGGAGGGGTCTATATTCGCATGGGCTAATGCTGGGCTTCCTGTCTACCGTGGAAAGAGTCAAGTTCAACAGGTGCACCCGTTCAACGACTCGTGGGGACAGCTCCTTAAGCCTGAACTCTGGTCATTCACACCTACGACAGAACCATAGAGGTTTCAATTATCCGACATACACTTTCATAACGGTAACCGAACCAATCACCAATTGAAGCATCTCGTGCCGAAAGCACAGATCAGGAGGCCATCACTATGCCAACACATCACCGCTTACTCGACAGGCGACAGGTCCTCACGGCTCTTGGTGTCGCTGGTGCGACAACTCTCGGAATGCCAAGTGCACTCCACGCATCTGCCAAACTAACCCAAACAGAAACCGCCAATGTCGAGCTCGTGAATGCAATGTGTTCCACCTGGGTCGCACCCATGAACTTTTCAAAACTAGGAGAACTGTTATCCGATGACTGTATCTATCGCGCCACCGAGACAGCACCCCCAGTTACTGGTCGAGATGCCATCATCAAACGACTTCAGGGATTCGGCCAGGCCACCTTCATCGAGTTTGAAGTCATTGAAACGTTCGCACGCGGGTCAATTGTCGTCAATGATCGTATTGACCGTTTCGACCTTCCGAATCGGCAAATCGAATGGCATGGAGTCGGAGTCTTCTATGTTAAAGATGGCAAAATCAATGAATGGAGTGACTTTACGATTTTGTAGCGCCGTTACCGTATCACCTCCAACGCGTTACGGTTCATCAAGTGTGGTTACTAGCGCCATATGCCTAGACGATTAATCTCAAAGGAGGTAGGACTATCCTCATGTCCAAAATTGATCGTCTCCATCGTTCTCTTCAGCTTATGGAAGTGGAGATACATAACCTCCTCGCCCTCTGCGTTAAAGGTCTTTCCGTCTCGCCACTGCAACGCGGAGTCTCCAAGCCTACGTTGGTACGCCGCATTCACCGTTAACTCAGCTGGCCAGCGAATACGAATCACATCGTGTGATGGAGAGGAGGTTAAATGTTCCTTTAAGCGTTGAGTTATTTCGTGTTCATCAAGACATAGGTATCTTTGCACCGCCATCTTCTCTTCGACGTTAGGAATTAGTTTGAACAATTGATTTGTTCGAGAAGTGTTCCGGACCAGTGTGAAATGACCAGACAGTTTCTTCGCTCGAGACGATATGATGTCGTTGTTGGCTAAGACTGATTCGGTTATAAACCGTCGAATATCGCCCCACACCACGTCAAGATCCGAGTATGCCCAGAAATCAAACGCCTTTAAATCATCAACAAACATCAAGCCGTAGAGCGGTTTGAAATCGCAGATTTGGCGAAGGTCAACGACTTCAATCTCTTTGCCCACAATATCTGACGCTCTTTTGGCGAGTTCCTGAACGGTCATATGCTTCAGCACCACATTCTCCGGCGTTTCCGCGTCAATCTTAAGATCGCCGTAAATAATCCATGTCACATCAGGATTCTTACGGCACGACAAGAAAAATGCTGGCAGCCAAAACGGCGCTTCCCCAAAATAGGTCACTACAATCGCGATTTGCTGGGAGGGATTCTTTGTCACCGTTTCAAGGCCCCAGGAAATTTTATTAAGCAGAGTCGATACTTCTCGTAATTGCAGCGAATTCGCCTTCACCCGATCTTCAAGGTTCTTAATTCGCTCTCTCTGAATCTCGATCGACCGCTTCAACCTGCCTAGGTGGCGCCTTTGCTTTTCGACGATATCCTTCTCGCCTCGATGACTCTCATTCTGTTTAAGCCTAGTACGAATGCGAGCGTCTATCACAGTCGAGAGGCCAATTCGACATGCAATCGCTCGGAGTAATCGAAGAGACACCTTATCCATTACGCTGACGTTTCACTGGTTGGATGCACCGAAAATACTCTCAATGCATATCAGGATTGCCGTGAGATGCGGCCTTCTTGTCCTTCTTTATTCCAACAAAAAAGTGATAGGTATACCGCTTTAATGTCGAGGGCTCCACATCAGATGGAATATCTGCTCCGTGAATACCGAAACGGCTCGCAAACACCAGCATAGAGTTCCTTCGACACGGAACAGACTTCGCCAAGGTGCACGCAGCCCCCTCCCGAAGTGGATAGTAAATACCGCTATATTTCGCCGGAAGATCTCGATCTGAGGTAAAAAGTTTCGTTCCATATTCGTCACTGCCACTTGATGTACCCATGTACATCAAGACAGTAAGCATCGACCGCCTGGGGTCCACGTGTGGCTCGAGAGAGTAGCCCGGACGTCTGAGCATTAGGCGTCCGTCATACATTTTGCAGTCGACTTTTACAGTACTAGACCCCTCGCCGAGTTCGCCAGGTTTAGTCGAGGGCCAGTACTGATCAAATTTCTCCACAAGCGCCGGCATGACTACCCTTGACGCCACCACGTCGTTCATAAAACTCCAAGCAGCCTCTGCTCTAACAGGAGCGTTGTCTTCTCCGACCGTCCAATTGTCGCGGCCTGATTGACCCCGACGCCAAAACTCCAGTGGCGGTAGTTCACTGCTAATCGACTCATACATCTCAGTCGGAAGAATGTCGTTGATCACAACATGGGGACACGGGTCAATCAGTAGGTGCGCCCCAGAGACCGCGCGATTAACGTGTGCAGCTACGTCTGATATTGGGTACCTGGCCTCAAAACCTTCAATCTCTCCTGACAACTGGTCGTAGTGTCGAACACGACTGATGAGTTGCACTCGTCTATCGAGACTCTCGAAAAACTTAGCTGATGATTTCTGAAGCTTTGCAAGCTCCTTGAGACTCTCGCTACTCGTCGCCAGCCGACGCTCTATTTGTCGTAGGCGTTTATCTTGATCCGACGCCAATGTCTTCAGTTGTTCAAAATATTTCTGAGATCTTACTTCCTCTTTCTTTTGATACTTCCCCTGCTCGCGACGCTGAACTGCCAGCCGCTTCTCTACACGGCTGGCAACAAGGTCATCAAGCCCCAACTGGTTCGTAATTATTTGAGCAACTTTCGCTTTCAAAGAACCCATAAAGAGAAATCCTAGCAGAACCACCTCTCTTCCGTGACCATGTCGTTTATATGCAGCATTCTCCATCGGAACTCGTTCACCGCCTCCCGGGGATCCTAGAAAGCGCCCTTAAGAGTAGTTCGTCGCCTGCCAGCCAAAGCCAATAACAAGACCAGTCGTGCTGGATCACTGACTCTATTACGTCATGATCTCAATTCGAATGCTAGGCAGCGGATCACGAAGAAGAGCGAGAATGACCTTTTTATTTATTACGCTCTTCATTGACATCTTAGGAATCGGAATGATTGTTCCAATCCTCCCGCAACTGATCAAAATTCTTCTTGGTGGAGATGTTACGCAGGCTGGCTACTACTACGGTGTAATCATCACGGCCTATGCCCTTATGCAGTTTCTTGGCGCCTGATTGCAGGGATCATGGGCGCGAGTCTGACTGCTGCGAATGCCTACATTGCAGATGTGTCAACAACTGAGACACCCGCGAGAAACTACGGCTTGGCTGGAGTGGCATTCGGTCTCGGGTTCATCTTTGGCCCAGCACTGGGCGGTCTCCTCGGAGGAATCAACCTTCGACTACCCTTCATCGTGGCGGCTCTTCTAGCATTCATCAATTTAATGTACGGCTTCTTTGTTCTCCCGGGATCACTGCCAGTCAAACGTCGTTCACTTGTTTCTTGGCGAAAACTGAATCCACTCAGCAGTATCCTCCGATTGAGAAACTATCCACTCGTGGCGCGACTCTCTATAACCGTAATCTTCACATCACTCGCGCAACGAGGATTAGAGAGCGTCTGGGTTCTCTATACCGGCTATCGTTATGGATGGAATAAGCAAACAAATGGACTGACTCTCGCCCTTGTGGGTCTCATGGCCACCATCGTGCAGGGCCTAATTCTCAAGCCGGTCATTGCAAGTTTAGGTGAACGCCGCACAATCGTCTTAGGGTTAACAGTTTCGATGCTGGCACTACTCGGTTATGGCATGGCTTCTGAGGGCTGGATCGTTCTAACAATCATCATCTTAGGGTCGCTATCCGGCGTCGCCTTGCCGACGATTCAAAGCCTTGTGGCCGGCTCAGTGAAACAATCGGAGCAAGGTATAATTCAAGGAGCCTTAACCTCTCTGGTCAGCCTTACCAGTGTGCTTGCTCCACCAATCTTCACCGCCGGTCTCTTTACCTTTTTTACTTCAGACCTGACTCCGTTCGTATTACCTGGCGCCCCCTTCTACCGTGGCTCGTTGCTAATGCTGATCTCACTCATTTTGCTCAGGCGAACCTTTCGCACCCTACCGGACCGATTCTTTCAGTAAAACGTTGAACCAGCTAGGCGTCGAAACACTGCCTCAGGAAAGTCCCAGCTTCATCGACGGCTTGACGACCCTTCGGAACAACACCAAACATCAACCACGGATCGTGCACCACGCCTGAATATTCTGTGTACGTCACTGCCACTCCACTTTCGCGGAGGCGATCCGCATATGCTCGACCTTCGTCCAGCAACGGGTCAAACTCTGCCGTTTGAACCAAGGCCGGCGGCAATTCAGTAAGATTCTCTGCCCGCAAAGGAGACGCCATGTCGTCACTACCGTCATTTTCTTCGCCGAGGTAATGAGCCCAAAACCAACGCATCGCCTCCTGAGTCAAGAGATAACCGTCGCTGTTTTCTCTATAACTCCTCGTCTCAAATGAATAGTCCGTCACCGGACAGTGGAGAACTTGGCCAACCAAACGCGGACCACCACGGCGCTTACTCAAAAGTGCCAACACAGCCGAGAGGTTCCCACCCGCACTATCGCCACCGACGGCGATCCTGGATGAATCAACACCGAGACTGTCAGCTTCTTGTGCAATCCACTTCAGAACAGCAAAACAGTCATCGACTGCAGCAGGAAATCTAGACTCTGGCGCCAGCCGATAGTCGACTGCCACCACCGTACACGCCGCAGCATTAGAGAGTGCTCGGCAAACAGGGTCGTGGCTATCAAGATCCATCAGCACCCATCCACCTCCGTGAATAAAACAGAGGACAGGCATAGGTGCTACCGTGCCTGCAGGTCGATAGACACGGACGGTGACCGGACCGGCTGGTCCTTGGACCTCACGTTCCTCTGCACTCGCAACGGCTTCCGGTTCCCCCTGGAGCGGCAAAAGCCCTTCGAACGCCTCTCGTGCCACTTCAGGCGTCATTTCAGATATCGCAGCCCCCCCAGCCTCCTCCATTCCTTTTAGGATTGCTTCTACTTCCGGTTCAAGTGGCATTCGTAATAACGTCCTTTCACAATGTCACAAATAACAGTGATGCGGAACCGCTGGTCTTAACCTACTAGATGATTTCTGAAAAACCCAATCGTTTGATTCCACGCCAAGGCAGCACCGGCTTCGTTATACCGAGGCGTCGAATTATTATGAAACCCGTGCAACGTGCCCTCAAACAGCCGCATCTCGTAATCGACGCGATTCGCCTCAAGAGCCGCCTCGTATTCTGGCCACATCGCGTTAATCCGCGGATCGGTTCCCGCATAGATAATTAGAAGAGAAGCCTCAATTCTCGGCACGTCGGCGGTTGCTGCGGATGCACCGTAAAACGGAACGCCGGCAGCCAAATCACTTCCAAGCGCAACGGCAAGACGATTTGTCATGCCGCCCCCCCAACAAAATCCCGTAGCCCCGAGTTGTCCGGTAGACAGTTCATGAGCTTTGAGAAACCGCGCGCTGTTAATCATGTCTTGGTCTAATTCTTCAGGATTCAGCCCTCTTTGCAACGTCCGCCCATCGTCGTCGTTTCCCGGATATCCACCAACTGGAGACAATCCGTCCGGTGCTAAGGCCAGAAACCCAGCCACGGCCGCCCGGCGAGCAACATCCTCAATATGAGGATTGAGACCCCGATTTTCGTGGATCACGAGGACGCTCGGAAAAGGCCCTTCGCCCGTTGGGCGAACCAGGTATCCTCGCATCGTTCCCGAAGTACCACCCGGCGATGGATAATCTACGTATGTACCGGTCATACGTGAATCAGTAAACGAAATGGTCTGCGCTTCGGCATATCGGGGCATCAAGGCCTGGGCCATCCAGAGCGCCGAGACTCCACCAACTGTCAGGACTGCTGCACGACTGAGGAATTCCCGGCGGCTAATATACCCGTGGCAATATTCGTCGTACAGATCAAACACTCTCGGATCAATCTCTTGTTCTCGCGATTCTTTCATTTATTCCCCTCTTTCAGCGAATGCAATTACCTATACACCCGCCGGAAACCTCGGACAATGACCTCAGTCATCACCGTTCCCGTAGCTTCGCAAGTAGGCGAAGTATTTCGAGATAAAGCCACACTAATGTCACAAGTAAACCAAAGGCACCGTACCACTCCATGTACTTTGGAGCCCGACGTTCGGCCCCCTGTTCAATAAAATCGAAGTCCAAGACCAGATTCAGAGCCGCCACTACGACGACAAACACACTAAACAGGATTCCAAACGTACCGCTTGAATGAATCAACGGCACATTGATCCCGAAAAATCCTAAAACGAAGCTAAGCAGGTAGACGAGGCCAATTCCTCCAGTCGCGGCCACAACTCCCAACTTAAAGTTCTCGGTTGCTCGAATCATGCCGGACCGATAGGCCATCAACAAGGCGCCCAGCGTTCCAAACGTGAGAAACACGGCCTGGCTCACAATGCCCGGATATGCCGCTTCGAACCCAACAGAAATTCCGCCGAGCGCCAGTCCTTCAAGGCCCGCGTACAGCGGTGTTGTGAGCGGTGCCCATGTCTGTTTAAAGGCCGTTGCGATCGCGACGACCAAACCGCCAAAAACGCCAACCATGGTAAAAATCGTGAAATACGGGTCTGACGGGCCACGGCCCCACACGTAACTTGCGGTAATCAGGAGAATGAGAAGCGACAGGATCGTCTTATTGACTGTCCCAGTGATCGTCATCACCTGGTCATCAGCCACCGCCGGAAACCCTGAGAAGGTCTCCGCCGTTAGAGCCGGATTTCCAGAACGCATCGCTAAATGAGGACTCATCGTGTTCTCCTTAAATGCCCAATAACCCAATCTAGACACAAATACAGAAACATAGAAAGTAAATAAACGACCTCAGCAGCCTTCAAACTCAACTTACTCAGTACCGAAATAAATACGAGAACTTTGTGAAGAACGCGCGATTAGTTCGCTGCAACCGATTTGCTACGAGAAATCGTTCCGCCAATGTTTCACCGAAATCGATAAAGTCCCCTTGCTGATAGTGATCATCGTAGCCCACGAACAACACTGTCCCAGAATTCAGCCGATAGGTGAACAGAATATTAGTATCTAGCTTCCTGTTAAAGGAGTTGTACTCCGTGATATTCCGCAATAAGAAACGCTCGGTGAATTGATACGTCGTAAATGCCCGAAAAATCTTTACATCGAACACTTCTGCACCGGTCACGGGATTGTCGAGATGACTGAAATCAAGGCTTAGGTCTGCCTGTAATCTCGAAAACGGACGAATGCTGGAAAGGACTCGTCCGTTTCGTGACCGACCCAAAAATGGACTCGCTGAGAAGAAAATCCCGTCTCCCCAAACAAAGTCCCCTTCGACTGAAATCAGTCGACTGGTATTTACTGAGAGCGACGTGGAATAGTTCGATTTCCAGAAATTGATGCCACCAAATCGTTCCATAGCACGGTCCAGTCCAACGCCAGCAACAATACTCTTGGCAAAAGACAGGTCTACGCCCGCACCAATCGCCTCATCCTGGAGGGTTCCAGAAAAATCAAAGTTTCTCAGGTAACTCAACCTTGGCCCCCAATTAACTAACCAGTTCTCAGGCCACCATCGATACGACACATTATTTCGAAAAATCTTCTCGTTCACCCTCCGCACAAAACCCGACTGATTTCTGAACTCAGGAGACGTCACCCAATTAAAACTGGTAAAACTAAGGTTTCGCCCGTTATGTCTCCACATTACTCCACCGGTTGGGCCAACCAGTTCTTCACCGTCTTCCTCTAGGCTCTGGGACCGTCCCAGCACAAAATTAAACCGGTCCGTCGATCCAACTCGAAATTGGCCATCCACCTCCATCACACGGTTGTAGCCATTCATGAATTCTCGATCCGTCACTAGTGCACCGACATACGATGACCCATAGAGATCGTAGCGATAACGACCGATCACGGATTGAGCTGTCTTTCCGAAGGCAGGGTCAGCTTCGTCATCGCGCTTACCTGGTGCTTCGTCATCAGCCGCTAGAACCGCAAAGGTGCTTTGCCCAAGCTTTCCCGTAATCTTGGCCCCAACACGAGGATCCACGATCGTCCTAGTGTGCACGAAACTAATCGGAGCCACGACATTAAAAATCTCTTGCCCTTCTAGAAAAAATGGTCGCAACTCAGAAAAGAACAAGGGAAATCGTTGATTGACTTCGATTTGAGGTTGGTCTGACTCAATCTGTGAAAAATCAGGGTTAACCGTAAAATCCATCGTCACGTTTGACGTGATACCGTATTTCACATTAAGACCCGCTTCCGGTGAAAACTCTTGCTCTCGAAATGCCCCGGTCGTTCGGTTAAGTGAACCGGCTTTGAACCCGGTCACCGTTGGTAAGAACTCAAGATTTCGACTGGCTGACAGATTGGTCATACCCTCTAAAGTGCCCATCTGGGTGAGAAACCCGACAACACCTCGCGACACCGGTGACCAAACGGCCCGCTCGTCCTTGCTCTCGATGTTCCGAACAATCTGAAACCCCCAGCGATGAGACGAGGCCGCACTGCGGGCCGGATATCGTAAACTCTTAAAAGGAATCGCGATTTCCGCCGTCCAGCCATCCGCCCCTAAAGTGCCTGCAGACGCAAACAACGTGTCCCATGATGTGTCTCCCGTAGGCACGACACCAGGTTGATTGGAATTGGGGCCCCGGTTCTGCTGTCGACGGCCTCCACGACTCATCCCACTGGAATCCATTGTTGCGTCACCTTGGACGCCGTAACCATTGACAGAAAAGATATACGCACGTTGTTGATCCAAAAAGGGATCAAAAAAGATCGTTACCTTGTCGTCTCGGATGGTTTGGTCGCGCTCGACTCGATTCGCCCGAATCAACGACAAATCCGAATAACGCGCATGAATTCCTACGTAGAAATTCTCGCTATCATAGGCGAGATACACGTCCGTCGCTTCACTGGCCGGGGCACCTTCAAGAGGATTCATCTGCACAAAATCAGAAATAGGAACAACGTCATTCCATACCGGGTCGTCAAGCTGTCCATCAATCTCTGGCGCTTCATTCAGCCGGAAGGGCATGGAGCTCGGCCCTGAACCTGTCGTGGCCGGCGCGATTGGGACGACTGGCCGCGGCGACCTCTCGACAGCGTCACTGTCACGTTCGGCAATCTCTATCACACCAATTACGCTAGACGCTGTCTCTTCCGTCATCGCCGGTCGCGATGAGCGGGGCGCAGACGTGTCGACTAAACCAGACCGCGCTTGCGCTGGAATCGTTCTGCTCAATTCATCAACAATTCTGTCCTGAATACCAAACAGTCCACTGACTGCACCATCCAGTTTGATCGTATGAACTACCTCACCTGAGGAACTTTCAATTAACCGCGCCGTAATGCGCATCGAATCACCAACTCGCTGATATCCTCCCGTCACGACCCAGTTCACCTGCTGATCACGTCCAAACGCGACCAATTCCGTAACCGTGGCCAATGGATCAAGTTGCGCACGCGCAACACCTTCGGCGTCAATTCGTATCACCCTCATTCCATAGGCATTTCTCAGGTCCACACTCACGGTGTCGGCAATACCATCACCTATCCATTCGTCATCTGGACCACCGCTGATATTGCCAAATGGCAAAACTGCAACTGTCCCAGACAATCGCTCACTCGATAGCCCCTGCGTCTCTTGTATCGTTTCACCTGTGCCCTGTGGTTCGGCGAGAACCAAAGCCATCGTCAAAAAAGGAATTATTAACGAAAGAAAGACAATTCG
>CEUS01000791.1_pt1 | contig 12335 bp, 13 predicted proteins | sample 427031 | NCBI WGS metagenome assembly CEUS01 (sample SAMEA2622837, study PRJEB7988) | marine metagenome | biome: marine biome (ENVO:00000447); feature: marine epipelagic mixed layer (ENVO:xxxxxxxxx); material: "saline water (ENVO:00002010), including plankton (ENVO:xxxxxxxx)" | depth 140 m | reverse complement strand
AAAGTAGCCCAGCAATGCCCACACAACGTCAGATGCACCACCCACATTCACTTCCTGTCAGCGCCACAACCAAGGGCGTCCGTACGCGTCAGGCAATCTGCACACACCTCCTGAGCTTGTTGTTCTGCCTCACGGTGAGCCTCGTGGATGTGGTCGCTGCAGCCGACCCGACGCCAGTCAAGAAACTCATCGTGACGACCGCTGATTACCAGCGGCGGACGATCTACCATTCCCCGCAGTCACCTGGCTTTACTTGTTGGACAGGAATCTGGTCGATGCCAGACCAGTCTTTGATGCTGGCATTCACACAGGCAACCGGGCCACTGAAAGGACGCGCCAAAGCACCACCCGCGGTCCGGCAGCGACTCAGCTGGCCGCCGGTAGGTCGCGAAAATTATGATATGACCGGGCTGGATTTAAGTAATGTCTATCTGCGTTCAACCGACCACGGGAAGACCTGGAAGCAGGTGAGTCAGGACCATTTCCGTTCCTGTATGAACGGCGCCGCGTGCGCGCGATCCCAATTAGCCCTATCCGAGGACACGATCATCCGAACCGTCTGGGGCCGGTACCTCCCCTACAATGACCCACCGGTTCCACAGACAGGGCTGCTGCAACGTTCCAGCGACAGATCGCAGACCTGGCAACCACTGCAGGCTATTTTGGACCCGAAAACGATCACTCTGTTTGTTACCAAGTTGAAACGCCTGCGTGATGGGCGAATTCTGGCCATCGGCGGCGCCGCCGACGTACCCGCGAACAATCGTCTCTCACGTTACGAGTTAAACGCCAGGTGGTATCCGGTGGTACTGGTTTCACGGGACCACGCGCAGACCTGGGGCCGGCCGATTAAGGTTGTACCCGCGAACGCCGCAAAAAATTGGGGCGGCGAGGAGTTTGATGTCGCCGAGCTGGCAAACGGAGATCTACTGTGTGTTTATCGCCGCATTGACCCTGCCTCCGAAAAACGGAACCGCGAAGTGCGCTGGCAGAGCCTGCTAAAAAAACAAGAGGATCGCTGGACGCCCCAACGCGTGGGTCCGGCACCCTTTCCCCACAGCGGACATCCGACGCTGCTGGCCACCCGTGAAGGAGTCGTGCTGCACATTGCCACATCAGGCATTCACTGGACCCAGGACGCGGGACTCTCCTGGCACCGACTGGACCTGCCAGGCACGCATTATTATCCCGACACGGTTCAGGGGCACGATGGACAAATTCATATTTCCGCGCACGTCGGGGGAGACAACGCCTATGGCGCGGTCGATCAGTCGATCACTCTGGATTCGTTTCACCTAATGGTCGAGCGTTGAACGTCCCCGACTTGCATGCCACGATACTGCACCCGTTGGGCATCGATCACACCGAATTGACATTCCACCACCATGGCCGTTCCGAATCACTTACCGACCACCTGGTCACTGGCGCCGAGGTCGTTCCCCAATTGCTGACATGATCCCGCCGAGACTGTGAACCGGGCACTTCCCCTGGACACCCCATTCACAGGGGCACTCGATTTTCTGACCATTGACTGTCATCCTGTGCAAGCAGAACAAATCATCCATTCGCCTCCCAGGAGTTACCCGATGAATCCAGTCCAATACAACCGCCGGTCTTACCTGCAGCAAATGCTCTATGGTTCTGCAGGGCTTTTCAGTCTGGAAGCCTGGAACAGGAAACGCTCAGACGCGGCGGCGATCGGTCCTAACGATCAGATCAAGGTCACCAAGATCGAGACCTTCGTGCTGAAAAACTCCTGGGTCTTCGTGAAGGTTTCGACCGACGCCGGAATTACTGGCTGGGGTGAAATGCTCAAGGACGACGCCAAGGCCTGCGCCGCCGGCGCACTGGAAGTGGGCGACTACCTGGTCGGCAAAGACCCCCGCCGCGTCACCCACCACTGGCAAGCTATCCACCGCGGCGCGTTCTATCGAGGCGGTCCGATCAAAACTGCAATTTCCTCAGGTATCGACATGGCACTCTGGGATATCACCGGCAAGTGTTACGGGGTCCCTGCCTATAAGCTCCTGGGCGGCCCCACACGTGACCGTGTCCGCGTCTACGGGCGTGTTGGTGGGGAAACCGGTGTCACTGCCATGAAGGTGGGACCAGGTACGACACGAACGCCGTTCAAATACGTGGAAGGCAAGAAGTTCGTGGACGAAGTGGCAGAGCGCTTCAAAGCACTGCGCGATAGATTCGGGTCCGGTGTGGACATTGGCATCGACTTCCACGGAGCAGTCCAGCCACCAACCGCGGCCTTGCTGATCAAAGCTCTGGAACCCTATGACCCCTGGTTTTACGAAGAGATTGTGCAATGCCTCAATGTGGACGTGATGGCCGATCTCGCGAAAAAAACCCATATTCCGATCGCCACCGGCGAACGCATCTTTACCAAGTGGGGATTCCGAGAAATTCTGGAAAAACGGGCTGCCATGATCCTGCAACCGGATCCCTGTTACGCAGGCGGCATCACTGAACTCAAGGTGATCGCAGGGATGGCTGAGGCCTACTACCTCCCACTGGCGCCACACAATCCCCAGGGCCCTTGCTCATTGGCCGCCGGGCTGCAAATCGCGGGCTGTGTCCCGAACTTTCTGATCCAGGAACGCGGCGACAACGAATACGCCAATCTGCTCGCCAAACCACTGCCTCCGGTCAAGGACGGCCACCGGCCGCTACCCACAGATCCTGGATTGGGTATTACGATCGATGAAGACAAACTCCGGGCGCAAGTCGGTGAACCCAGGCCGTACCTGGCCAGGTTCGACCCGGATGATGGTTCGGTTATCGACTGGTAAGTAGCCCTGTCGGTAAACCATCAACGGTTTGTGACCATCCTCGTTTCTGGAGAGTGCACCCGATGTCGGTTCAACAAGCGAACGACTTCCGCAGATGGGTCAACCAGCGCGACCTGATACAGGAACAAATTCGCACCGCGGCTGCCGACGGCAACCTGCAACTGTGTGAACTGGCGGCGACACACGGTTACCAGTTTACGGCAGCGGAGGCGGTCACCGCCTGGGGAGCAGAGCACGGTAATGAACTACCTCACTGGGGTTCTGGTGAAAATTGGCTCTCCTGGGCAGTCTGGTTCCTGGTGACAACCCGTGTTGAATCTACACCAGAATCGCCAACCGACAACTAAAACGCTTTCCACCTGCTACGACCTGCCAGAGTCGCTCAACACGGCGCCGCGGCGTCAGCCTGGACCCGCGTTCCCGGCTCATCCACCGCGCCTCGGCGGTCCCCCTGGCACATGTTACGATAGCCGCTGGATCGTTGCTGATCCGTCGACGCCGACTCGTGGAGGAGAGATGAAAATGCACCACTCGTTGCAGTGGCTGGTCGCTTTGGTTCTGGTCGCGCCCCTGACGATCACTCAAGCCCAGGAAAACAATCGGCCACCGGCAGGATTCACAGCGCTCTTCAATGCTCAGGACCTGCAGGGCTGGCACGGGGAAGCCGAAATGAGCCCGCTCGCACTACAAGCCATGCCCGCGGCAGAGCGCGATACAAAACTAAAAGAGTGGGCCCAAAATGCTCGCGTGCACTGGACAGTGGATCAAGGGGAACTGGTCAACGATGGCCAGGGAGTCTATCTCACTACCGACCAGAAGTTCGGCGACATGGAATTCTGGATTGACTACAAGACCGTCCCCCTGGCCGACAGCGGTATCTTCCTGCGTGGCGTTCCTCAGGTGCAGATCTGGGATTTCACCGAACAAGCGAAGTTCCCACTCGGTGCCGACAAAGGTTCTGGAGGTCTCTGGAACAATAGCCCCGGGGCACCCGGCAAGGACCCCCTGGTCCGGGCAGACAGACCTTTCGGGCAGTGGAATCGTTTCCGCATCCGTCAGGTCGGAGCCCGCACCTCGGTCTGGCTGAACGACAAGCTCGTCGTCGATCGGGCCATCATGGAAAACCTCTGGAACCGCAACCGGCCCCTTTTCGCTCGTGGCCCCATCCAGCTGCAAACCCATGGAGGTGAGATCCGCTGGCGGAACATTTTTGTACGTGAAATTTCCGTCGCCGAAGCCAACCAGTGGTTGAGCGATCCGGCCAGCCAAGGATTCAAGTCGATCTTCAACGGGGCAAATCTGGACGGCTGGCAAGGTGCCGTCGACAACTACCAGGTTCGTGACGGATCCATCGTCTGCAAACCGAATCACGGCGGCACGATCTATACGACTGAAGAATACGCCGATTTCCGCGTCCGCCTGGAATTCAAATTACCCCCTGCCGGAAACAACGGGCTGGCCATCCGTTACCCGGGCATCGGCAAGCCCTCGGTCGCAGGGATGTGTGAAATTCAGATTCTCGATTCGGAACATGAGCAGTACCGTGACAAGATCGATCCTCGGCAGGCACACGGTTCCGCCTACGGGATGGTGCCCGCTTACCGCGGCTACTTGCGCCCCAGTGGTCAATGGAACTTCCAAGAGGTCACCGTGGTGGGATCGACCGTCAAGGTCGAGCTCAATGGATTTCCTATTCTCAACGCCGACCTCGCGGAAGTGTCTGAATTCCTGGGAAATCACCCGCATCCGGGCAAAGACCGTCCGCAGGGATACTTCGGCCTCGCCGGCCACAATGACCCAGTCGAATTCCGCAACTTGCTGATCGAACGGCTTGGGAATGAACCTCCCAAGCCGTCTTCAGCTCGATGAATCCCTAGTGCCTGGCGCACTCGTTGTTTGCCAAACTGCCGACATTGCCAGGCCACATGATCTCCAGCATGCAACCAGCGAGTACAGAGAAGCCCGCTGCAAAATCCGCCAGCTGGCCCGCGTTGTGCGTCTGGCTGGGATTCCTGGCGGCTGGCTATGCCTATGTCGCCGGATTTCTCTGCCAGCGCGACCACCCGTTCCATTCGGGTAACCCGGGAATCAGGGACTTCACACTGGTCCTGCTGCTGGGCCCAGTGCTGTTCATGCTCGGCCCGAGACACAACTGGAATCCCCACAGGTTCTCCGCTCTCGCGATCTTGAAGTGGAATGGCATGTGCTATTTGCTTCCCTTCTTCCTGACGCTTCACTGGGAGTTTCTGGGCCATGCGATCGGCGCGCAATTCTCCTTGAAAGCAGCAGACCTGGCCGCCTTGGACCTACGGTCTGGAGGCGCGTTGGCAATGGGCGTGACCATCATTACCGGGCTGTTGGTATCCCACCTTGCCTGGGCGCGCCGCGCCAAGATCCTCTATCCATACGCCACGCTGCTCTGTGGCATCCCCTGTTTGATCGGCATCATTACCCTGCTAGTCGGTGACGGCTATTACCTTCACGTGCACCATTATTGCCTGGGAACGTTCCTCTTTCCGTTTTTTCGTTTTCGCAACCACTTTTCGCTCACCGCGCAGGCTGTCTTTGTTGGCCTTGCTGTGGAGGGCATCAGTCGCTGGGGAATGGACCCTGTATGGTACCCGTCGGTTCCCTGACCGGCCTGCGAAAGCAGGCCAAAAGTGGTTAGACTGCAAACAAAGCAGGCTGTGCTTCGGCCGCCCGGCCCCACAGATGAACCCACTCGACTCCACCCAGATCGTCTTACGATCCGACCGCGCGAACAGGGAATTCACCATGAATCGGATACAAAACACTTTGCTCGGCGCTTGGCTTGCAGCATCCGCTGTCGGGGCTGTCGCCGTCAGTGCTGTCGAACCCCTTGTTTTCACAGAAACCAAACTGGAATCAGGAGTCACCGTCGCCGACATCGAACCGCTACAGGATGGACGTTTATTGATGGTGCTGGACCGCGACGGAGAATTGCGAGCTTCGTTTTCATCCGACCAGGGTCAGAGCTGGACACGTTCCGTGCAACTCGTGGCAAAACCAGTCGGTAACAGCGGATATTTCCACCCCAGTCTCACTCGAGCTGGCAACGGTACGTTGCTTTTGTCGTACCAGCACTACGTACGGGAAACGCGCCCGGTCTACAAAATCAGCTACTATCGCCGCTCCACCGACGAGGGTCGCACCTGGGGTGACCAGCTCTTCATGGCGGCGGACGGCCTGTTTAATGACAAACCCATCCGGCTTTCGACCGGCCGCTTGATCGCCCCCGTCGAAAGAGAGGCTCAGGTCGAGGGGGGCGACCATGCTGGCTATGTCAGCAGCGTCTTCTTCTCTGACGACAACGGTTTCAGCTGGACCAGGTCCAATGAAGTCAACGCACTGCCCGTGGAAGCACAGGAACCGCATGTCGTCGAGCTGAAAGATGGACGCCTGATGATGCTGTGCCGCACCTACAGCCGTTACGTGTTGCGTTCGTACTCCACCGACAAAGGCATGACCTGGAGCAAGGGGGAGCCGATCCGGGAACTCAAGCTGCCAGCCTGGTCATCGGCGTTAAACGTGAAACGAATCCCCTCGACAGGCGACCTGCTCCTGCTGCGCAGCGTAGCAGGCGAAAATGGAGTACGCTCGCCCTTTGTCGCGGTGATTTCCCGAGATGATGGCGAGACCTGGACAAACGAACGCGTCATCGCGGGGGACCCCGAGGAGCGATACGGCTACCCGTGTCTGCTATTTCTCGACGACCAGGTCATCGTCGGTTACGGATCCATGGCCGGCTCTCGAGTGGCCCGGTTTCCCACCAGGTGGTTCTATCAACCGTGACCAGCGGAACCAACGCCAAACCGAATTGCGGTTCGCCATGAGACATGCACATCCACCGCATTGTGACCGTCGGATGCTACTGGAGGCAGGCACACTCAAACGCAGGCGATCTGTTCAATCTCTGTGATCTCATCCGGCTGCAGCTGAAATTCGAAGACGTCGAGATCGGCCTTCATGTGCTCGGCATCGGTGGTTCCCGTCAACGGAATCATGCCCGCGTCGAGGGCAAAGCGGAATACGATTTGCGCGGGTGTCCGCGCGAGACGCACGGCGACCTGGCGGACTACGGGGCTGCGCAACACAGGCCGGTTCGCCGTCAACAAAGAAAAGCCCTGGTAGCACATCTCGTGCTGCTGACAAAAGTGACGAGTTCCGCGATCCCAACCGGTCGTGGCGTAACAACGGTTTTGTACGAAACGGGGCGGCACCCGAGCGGCAGCACACAACATCTGCAACTGTTCTAGTGAGAAATTACTGACACCGATAAGCCGGACCCGCCCCTCTGCGTGAAGCGACTCCATGGCTCTCCAGGCCTCCCAATCGTCCGCCGACAGTCCCACTGAACTTGTTGGACCATGTAACAGGTACGAGTCGATCGTGGAAACGCCCAGATGCTCCAGCGAACGCGCAAACGACTGGGCGACCTGCTGCGCAATGGGGGCCGCAGGGTCGTACGGCAAACGATCGTCCTGGCCACCGCGGAACGTAAATTTAGTCTGCAAGAATAGAGCGGACCGCTCGGCACCGCGCGCCGCGGAAATCCCCTGACCGACCGCCGCCTCGTCGTAGTGCTTGCGCTGATTGGCCGTATCAATACCAGCAAATCCTCGCTGCAAGGCCAGCTCGACCAGCCCTGCCGTCTGCACTTCTTTCCAGGCAGTACCGTAGAGGAAACGGGGAACCGTGACACCGTCGAGCGTAACTGTGCGTGCTGATGGATTCATGATTGCACCCTCAATGGTCTCCAACTCCGATCCTTCAGTCCGCTCACATCGACAGGCAACGGCAGCGCGGTGATCGGTTGCCCACAACCACACCTATTGTGATAGCCGCGACAACATCTGGACAGGGCATTGGTGTTTCGCCATATCCTGGTAGGGGATATCTGGCTGATGGCAGGCCAATCGAACATGTATGGCAGTGTTCGCCTTGAAGAAAAGCTGCCCGCGTTGCCCTACCTGAACATGCTGAACTTTGAATTGACTCGTGAGGAGCCGCACTGGTGTGCCAGCAAATCCACCGGGCTTACGCTCCGAAATCAAAAGACCGGCCTGGACGAATCCTGGATCTTCAAGATTGAGTTCGATCCGGCCAGGCCTAACGTCGTGCTGTTACGGTCCAGCGGGGCATTTCCCAGAAATCAAATGCAGCTTTGCTATGCGACCGGACCGACACCCTACGCCAATATCCAGGATCAAGGCGGTATGCCGCTGCCAGCCTTGGGACCGATGCAGATCGCAGAATGACACCGCCACCATGAGGCAACCACACTTGGCAGGGGCACACCTGCTCCCTTTCGCTACGTCTCCGTCCGATTGGTAACCACGTAGTGAATCGTGATGCCGAATCTTGAATCTACGCGCACCCTGTTGTGCTCGCGATACGCGGGCTGCGTGTTCTCTGTGTACGAGATTTCAAGATTCTTCTCGTCGATCCAACGCAGTCTGATCTCGGTGAAACCACTCCACGTTTTGTGCTGGCCCAACAACCCGTCGCGTTGATTCAGGGCGACTCCCGCGCGTCGCAAACTTACATTGCTGTAGCCATAGCCCGCGGCACCACCACCTTCACAAGAAAAACTCGTGGCGATGAACTTGCCACCTGGTGACGCTGCTTCTACCAGCACCTCCACCGTGTCCGTGCCACGCCAATCGTGACACCCGCCGCCCCACATCAGGATCACGGCGAAGAGTACGTTTCCAAAACCTGACTTTCCCGGCCGGTCGGCAACCATGAAATCCAATACTCGCGAATAAGATGGCGAACCCCTGCAACACAAGTATGGTTACGTTGTTGATCCGCAGAGGCATAATTTGTGATACTTTGTGCAATGCGCCACGAAAAGATTAGAAATGGTCCTCACAATCTCACCCACGGTGGCCACCAGTCATTCGACCAGCAAACGCGTGTGACGACTCAGCCTGGCCTACTACACCAGAGCCTGCCGTCTTGTGTCCTGCGTAACCCGGTCTCCTGATCGAACCCCGTCGTTGTTGAGTCATACTGAACGCCTGCTTCCTCTTGAAACCCTTGCCCGGAGCGTCTGAAACGTGAACCTGCGAACACGCTGCCATTTGGCCACCCTGTTTGTCCACACCGTCGCTGGTGTGTATCTGCCCACCGCTGCGAACGCTGGCGAAACAGCATTTCCTGACGTTCACGTCACTAATGTGCGCCGTGTTTTTCACAACGGTGAACACAATGCGTTCACCGACCTGATTCGGTTTCGCGAACGATTCTACCTGGCCTTTCGCAGCTGCCCTGACGGTCATTCCGTTTACCCGACGTCGACGATCATCATCCTGGAGAGTGTTGACGCCCGGACGTGGCGGCCAGTGCACCACTTTCGCGTAGCCAAACGGGACACCCGAGACCCGCATTTCCTGGTGTTCAAAGACAAGCTGTTCGTCTACACAGGCACCTGGTACTGCGGCGATTCGGCACCTGAGGTCCGCGAATTCAACAAGCATCTAGGCTATGCCGTCTGGAGTGCGGATGGGCGTGGGTGGAGCGAGCCAGTCATGCTGGAGGGGACGTACGGACACTATATCTGGCGTGCGGCGGCGCACGACGGAACCGCCTACCTCTGTGGACGCCGCAAGCGAGAATTTGTGGAGACACCCGGGAAAATCCGCTCCGACGTAGAATCCGCCATGCTGGCCAGCGATGACGGACTGATCTGGCGCACACGGGCACTGTTTCAAACAACCCAGGGAAACGAAACCGCCTTTCTGTTCGAGCCGGACGGCAGTGTGCTCGCGGTCGCCCGCTTTACGCTGGACAACTCACAACTCTGTCGCGCACGACCTCCGTACACTCAATGGGAACGCACCGACCTGGATCGTTTCATCGGTGGTCCATTGTTGGCCAGATGGGGGGAACGCTTGCTGGTTGGCGGCCGAAAAATAACGGCACCTGCTCCGCGGACGACTCTCTACTGGCTCACCGATGGGAAACTGCAGCAATGCGCGGAGCTACCCAGCGGCGGTGACAACTCCTACCCCGGATTCGTCGCACTCGGTCCAAAACGTGGACTGCTCTCCTGGTATTCCAGCCACGAGAAAGACGATGTGGGCAACACCATGACAGCGATCTACCTGGCCGACCTGGAGATCGCAGAGTAAACCAGTTCGAGAGTTCTGCCATTACTGGCCAGTGTGTTGCTCCATGACCCAGGCCAGGTTGAAACTGGCCAGCCAATCCTTGCCGGCCAACAAGTAAATCATGCCTTCACTGGGCGTCCCGCGGCGAGCCACGTGTAGTTTCCTGGTCCGGGCCGAACGAGCCGCTGAAATGGCCAGTTGTCTCCGCCGTCCAAACTGACGCGCACGGTGATGTCTTCGCGTTTGTCGCGACGCCCTGGAGAACTGAAAACCAGGATGTCACGATCTTCGTACGGCAACCGCACACACAACGCCTGACAGACGCAGCGAACACGGCTTCCCAGCATTGTATCTTTGCCCGCCCGAATTTCGTAAAACAACTTGAACAGGCGCAGTTTTGCAGTACCTCATCTAACACCGCCCCATCTAACACCACCCCTTTGAGGCCATTCATGACATCACCCGACATCACACGGCGCGAAGCGATTTGCACCACAGCTGCTGCGGTAACCGCAGCGGGAACGGTCCTGCCGCGAGACTTGTACGCAGCTGTTACCCAATCCGAACGAAAACTCCGGATCGGTGTCGTGGGTGGAGGTTTTGGCGCGTCATTCTATTGGCACCAACATCCGAACTGTGCCGTGACGGGTGTCACTGACCTCCGCGCTGATCGGCGGGATTATTTGCGCAACTACTACCAGTGCGACCAGGTCTACGACTCGATGGAAATCATGCTGAAACAAGCGCGTGACATCGATGCCGTAGCAGTCTTCACCGAAGCTCCGAACCATCTGCCGCACTGTCTGGCCGCGTTGCAAGCCGGCAAGCATGTGATCTGTGCCGTGCCCGCGGCGATGAACCTGGAAGAGTGCCAGCAGCTGGTCGATGCTGTCGAGAAAACAGGATTGACCTACATGATGGCAGAAACCAGCTATTACAAGCAGTCCACCATTACCGCCCGCAAGTGGTACCAGGAGGGCAAATTTGGTGAACTCTTCTATTGCGAAGCGGAGTACCACCACCCCGGTCCTGTGTACCCTAAGCCCGGCGGACTCGCGATTGATGCCAATGGCAAACGCACCTGGCGGTACCATTACGCACCCATGCTCTACGCGACGCACACAAACGCCATGCTCACCGCAGTGACCGGCGAGAGGCTTGTGCAAGTCACCTGTCTCGGCGTCGAAAACGAGGCCACAGGCAAACGTCAGAATGCGTATCAAAATCCATTCTGTAACGCGACGGCGATGTACAAGACCGATCGAGGCCATGGGTTTCGTGGCTCGCAGTATTGGAACGGCGCTGTGAACAATACCGTCCGTGCGGAGTGGTACGGCCTGAAAAAGAGCTTCCTGATGCGCACACCCTACGGACAGCCTCCCACCCTGGTCACCGCCCGTGACAAAACTGCCCGCGACGATGCTGGTTTTCAATTCCAGGAACCGCTGGTCGAACCGATTGAGGTTCCCAAATGGTATGCCACCGACATGTTGCCACCAGCGCTACGACATGGAAAAGGTGGCCACGACGGTTCCCATCCGTTCCTGACCCATGAGTTTGTCGACGCCCTGGTGTCGGAACGCGCACCAACGGTCGACGTTTATGAGGCAATCGCCTATACGGCACCTGGTATCGTCGCGCACCAATCCGCGCTTAAAGGGGGAGAGCAATTGTCGATCCCAGACTTCGGCCGCAAGAAGTAGCCTTCGCCGGGCCCGTTTCTACTGAGGTCAAGGGCGTCGTCCTCAACGCACACGCGTCCTGGGTCCTGGGCGGCATGTTTCATGGGAAGGCCCTCATACGAATCGCCAGTATCGACATCTGGAATCTTGGCACCCACAACAACAAGAAAGTGACACACCATGGCGCGCTCGACCATTACCAACCGCAATCGATCTGACAGTGAGCGGACGAATCGGCGCCAATTCGCCCGCTCTCTCGGCGCGGGATTCGTTGCCACAACAGTGGCCATGGGAACACCGTCCATTGAGACTGCCTGCGCCAGTGATCGGTTCCAACCCTGGGTGAAGCGGGGCCGCATCATCACACCGGATTTTGTTGGAGAGAAATCCGCGCACGCCCTCTCAGCACCCTGCGTCGTCAAACTCAAAGATGGTCGACTTCGCATGTACTTCTGGACGGTCGGCCAGGGAGGCCATGCCCTGTTTGCCGCCGAGGCGTCGCCCGGCGCTCCGGTGCACTGGAAACTTATGAGCGACAAGCCCTTGCTGGCAGCCGACACCAGCGGCAACATCCGCAGTCAGGGCCCGAGTTTTCCTTGGGTCGTACCGCGTGACGACGCACCTTGGCTGATGTACTACTGCGCATGGGGCACGTGGGCACCGCCTGGTGAGCTCTCCAATCGGACCTCACTAGCAATCAGTGAAGACCAGGGCCG
>CEUS01281605.1_pt1 | contig 12336 bp, 10 predicted proteins | sample 427031 | NCBI WGS metagenome assembly CEUS01 (sample SAMEA2622837, study PRJEB7988) | marine metagenome | biome: marine biome (ENVO:00000447); feature: marine epipelagic mixed layer (ENVO:xxxxxxxxx); material: "saline water (ENVO:00002010), including plankton (ENVO:xxxxxxxx)" | depth 140 m | reverse complement strand
CGTAGACCAAGATAGTCGTATTGAAGGAAACGTAATCATTGAGTCTGGCGCAAATGTTGAACGTTCCACCATTCGCGGACCAGCTATTATTGGTAGTGGGACGCGTCTAGTAAACGCTTACGTAGGGCCATTTACTTCAATCATGAATGACGTAGAGATACTCAATGCTGAGATTGAACATAGTATTGTTCTAGAGGGAACACATCTCAATGATTTAGATAATCGTGTAATTAATAGTCTGATTGGAAAGAATGTGCGAATCTACCGAGAACCGGCTAAACCTAGTGCGTACCGATTCATGCTCGGAGATAATTCAGAAGTGGGAATCCGCTGGTAAAACAAATGAGTAGCCCAAAAACATACACGGAAACTGTACAGAAAGATCCACTGATTCAAGGGGTCAAAACAAAATCGCTAAGTGTTATTCCAGATGAACGTGGTTGGTTAATGGAAATTCTTCGTGTAGATGAAAAAGATCTATTTACAAAGTTTGGCCAGGTTTATCTTTCTGCAACGTACCCTGGTGTTGTAAAAGCTTGGCACTATCACAAACATCAGGTGGATAATTTCGCCTGTGTGGCAGGAATGGTGAAATTAGTGCTCGTTGATACAAGACCAGAGTCACCTACCAAAGATGCCACTAACGAGTTTTTCCTCGGCACACACAACCCAACGCTTGTACAGGTACCAAACTTGGTATATCACGGTTGGAAGTGCATCTCGCAAGAAGCCTCACTTGTAATTAATGTCACCAGCGAACCGTACCATTATGCGGAACCAGATGAATTTCGTCTTGAACCCCATAACAGCCTCCCATATGACTGGGCTCGTAAGGATGGTTGAGATTCTTGTTACCGGTGGCGCTGGATTTATTGGAAGTAACTTTATTCGCTATACCCTAAAACATAATAACGACTGCCACATTACGACATTAGACAAGTTAACCTATGCTGGCCGCCGAGAGAATTTACACGACGTTATTGACCATCCTAGACATACGTTCGTTCAAGGCGACATCACAGATGCAAGTGTTACAAAGGATCTCGTCCAAAAAGCTACGATTGTTGTACATTTCGCTGCCGAAACACATGTTGATCGCTCAATCCAGGCAGCTGACAACTTCATACAAACAGATGTGGTGGGAACATTTGTATTGCTTGAGGCTGCACGACGTGCCAGCAACCTTAGCCGTTTCGTTCAGATCTCGACAGACGAGGTCTACGGAAGCATTGCAGAAGGCCATAGCTTAGAAACAGACGAATTGCTACCCAGGAATCCTTACTCTGCAAGCAAAGCAGCAGCCGACCGCCTTGCGTACAGCTACTGGTCAACTTACAACGTCCCTGTGATTATCACACGAGCATCTAATAACTACGGTCCATATCAATATCCAGAAAAAATGATCCCACTATTTGCAACTAATGCTATCGACCATCTCAAGGTTCCACTATATGGTGACGGACATAACATTAGAGATTGGCTACACGTCGAGGACCATTGCCGCGCTCTGGAACTTCTGATTGATAAGGGTGTCAATGGTCAGGTGTACAACATTGGTGGTGGCAATGAAATTACAAATATCGATCTGACCCACCAGATTCTTCAAGGGCTTAACCGGCCGTATTCTTTAATTAAACCCGTCTCTGATAGAGCAGGACATGACCACAGGTATGCACTTAATACTAATAAACTTCAAAATCTCGGTTGGTCCCCTCAAACACCTTTCAATCAAGGACTTCACGCAACACTAGAGTGGTACACTAAAAACGAATGGTGGTGGCGTCCAATTAAAGAACAAGACGAAGAATTTCGTTCGTACTATCAAGCTCAATACGAGCGTCACCAATAAAAGTGCCAGGGCCTGTTCTCGTAACTGGAGCCAGTGGATTCGTCGGCACGCACCTAGTTGAACACCTCTCTAAATGTGGTATCCGTACTGTCGGCTGGCGGAGAGACACCATCGACCTTCTCGATCGCGATTTAGTACGGAAATACATCAATGACTTAAACCCAGCAACTATTTATCACTGTGCAGGCGCACCACACGTTGCGTCCTCTTGGGATGATGGGGCTCGACCTTTTGAGAGCAACGTCCTTGCCACTCATTACTTGCTTGATGCCATACGGCGTACTGGAAAAAAATGTCGCATATTACTTCCTGGCTCTGCAACTGTGTATCAACCATCAACACAAGCCGTCACAGAGGAACATCCGATCGAACCTTCAAGTCCCTACGCCATTAGTAAACTGGCGCAGGAAAAACTCGGAATAAAAGCTCTAGCCGAGGACTCCATCGAGGTCATCCTCACCCGTTCATTCAATCACACTGGTCCCAGACAAGCTCCGTCTTTCGTCGCACCGTCGTTTGCTAGACAACTAGCATTAATTGAGTCTGGGCGCGTCGAACCAATCATAAAAACTGGAAACTTGAATGCGCAAAGAGACATTACTGATGTCAGAGATGTAGTTCGCGCGTACCACTTACTGATGGAACAGGGCCGACCAGGGGTGCTCTATAACGTTTGTTCTGGTGTTGCCTACGCAATCAGTGACGTCCTCGATGAACTCAGACGAAATATTTCTTGCCAGGTACAGGTCAGTGTTGACCAAAAATTGCTACGCAAGAATGACACTGACGTGCAATTGGGTGATCCGTCTCGTATTAACTCTGAAACAGGGTGGAACCCTACTATTTCATTCAACCACATGCTGAAAGACCTGCTTGATTACTGGAAGCAAACAGTCAAAAACCACGAAACGTAGGTATTGGCTCTTGCTAAATAATAGTGAAGGCGAAGTGCGCACTTCAGAGTCAATGTCGCGCATAATAGATATGACATGCGAATCAATCTATGTCTCGGAGGCTTGATTTTTTTGTTCGTTGGCTATGTAACAGTCAATGCCCAGACACCGCAACCTTTTCCTGGAGCTGGCACATCGTCTGAGTCAGAGCAACCTGCTCAGGCAGAAGCTTCTCCTCCGTTACAACCTGTAAATCCAGAAGTACCAGCCAACGTCGTCACGGAGGAAGCTAGGCCAATTGATCCGCTCACTCCAACTGAAACAGAACTCGGCTTTCCCTTGTATCCGACCGCACAGTACATCACTTCATATGATGCTGGACGAAACCAACGCTACTATCTCTTTGGTACAACCGCTGTCTTCGAGGATATTGTGGCTTACTACCGAACTGTCCTTCGAAATAGGGGGCGTACAATTTTTGACGAACCTCCAACACATTGGTTTCAAATTGGTCGCTTTCGTGAATCAACAATGGCATTCCCGCCAGGCGTGACTGTGAAGGACTATACATGGGCGGGATCAGCTGGCTACCCAAATGCTACAGCCGGAACAACAGAGAGATTCCCAACAATCATCCAAATTGTACCGTCGCCCGTTGTATCAGAAACACCATAGAGACTAGTTAAATCACAACTACGTTTGCACTCGTAAGTATGGGATTTTTTTCAAACTACAGTCGCCCCCTGATAGCACTCCTGGTCGCGTGGTGCGTTCCACACTCTAGACAGACAAGATAACCGCTGACGAGGTAGACTCTGTTAGCCAGCCAAACCCCAACGATCACGCCCAACCAAAAGCCTCCAGTAATCAACAGAAGCAGTATGTCAGCTATTGTCCATCCGATCCCTGGCTGATTCAAACGCCAACGCCTCTTCATGAAGTAAACAAAAGACATCAGGCTACTCACATCCTCAACGACCACCAAATCTGTTTCGGACCACTCTTTACATTCACAGACTGCTTTCAGATAGGTTTTGGCCATTGAGATACTTCCTCCACTTGAAAAAAACACAACTCAAATTTGTTAAGTCTTATCCGCGACTATCCCACTGCTCACGTACCCAATCCCCAGCTTCACGAAGGGCTTTAAGATAGCCAGCCATCTCGTAATGACCAACGTTTTCCAATGCGCTCAAGTGAACCAACTGCCCTGTACGGGAAAGATCTTCCGCAGCTTTAGCAGCAGGTTCAAACGGCACAACGTCATCGTCCCGACTATGAACAATATGAATTGGCATATCTCCAATTGCTGTTGTGGCGATAGCTCCTGGAGAACCAGCAATTGGAATTGCAGCAGTAAAAAAATCAGAATGTCGTGTAGCAAAAAACCAAGTGCCACGACCGCCAAGACTAAAACCAGTCACAAGGATACGAGTACGATCAATGCTGTATTGATTGATAATCTCACCTAAAAGTCCCATAACTGCCCGATCAGAAAGCTCAGTAGCCCAGCTTCGTGTTGGTGCATCTGGCGCCACGATAATTGCACCCCAGTCACGAAGAGCAGGTTCAAAAAGTTGCCGCATACTCACACTGCCGTAGTACGAACCACGTGCCCCGCCAGGATGAAGCACTAAAACAAGTGGACGCGGTTGATCTGGGTTGTAGTTTGAAGGCACCGAGAGGGCGTACGACATTTCTCCATGTCCCTCGATGTTGAATAAGAGATGTTCAACCACTGGGTGTCCATTGAACTGACTAAGCATGCTGACAACGAGTGAGATCGTTAAGATGCGCATGTCTTGTTTATGTAATCAAACGAGCAAAGCCGCAATGGCTTGTTAGGTTTTTGAATAAATTTCACCAACCTGCTTAAATTCAGCAGATTTTTCCTTCATACCTTCGCGTAAAGCTTCAATGTCAGTTAAGTGATGTTCTGCTGCATAGTCACGCACCTGTTGCGTTAATTCCATGGAGCAAAACTTCGGACCACACATTGAACAAAAGTGTGAAACTTTTGCGCCTTCAGCTGGCAAGGTTTCGTCATGAAATGCACGAGCCGTTACGGGATCCATCGAAAGATTAAACTGATCCTCCCATCGGAAATCGAATCGTGCCTGTGAAAGCGCATTGTCCCAATCCTGAGCGCGAGGATGCCCTTTAGCCAAATCCGCTGCGTGTGCGGCTATCTTGTAAGCAATAACACCAGCCTTTACATCGTCTCGATTTGGTAAACCTAAGTGCTCTTTGGGCGTCACATAACAGAGCATCGCAGTGCCATACCAACCGATCATTGCGGCACCAATGGCAGAAGTGATGTGATCGTAACCAGGAGCTACATCCGTAGTCAGTGGGCCTAATGTATAAAATGGTGCCTCACTACACCAGTCAAGCTGTTTATCCATGTTCTCTTGTATGAGATTCATGGGAATGTGGCCAGGACCTTCATTCATCACTTGAACATCAAACTCCCAAGCAATCTTCGTTAGTTCACCCTGCGTCTTTAATTCTGCAAATTGAGCTTCGTCGTTGGCATCAGCAATTGAACCAGGCCTTAGTCCATCTCCAAGTGAGAATGACACATCATAAGTTCTCATAATCTCGCAGATCTCTTTGAAATGAGTGTAGAGAAAACTTTCTTGATGATGAGCGAGGCACCACTTCGCCATGATAGATCCACCACGAGAAACAATGCCTGTTATACGTTTTGCTGTTGCTGGGACATACCGTAACAGTACGCCTGCGTGCACCGTGAAGTAATCAACGCCTTGCTGAGCCTGTTCGATAAGAACGTCTCTGTATATCTCCCATGTCAGGTCTTCTGGTTTTCCACCAACTCTTTCAAGGGCCTCATAAATCGGTACAGTTCCAATTGGCACTGGTGAATTACGAATAATACCTTCTCGTGTTTCATGAATATCCTGGCCAGTCGAAAGATCCATAACGGTATCAGCGCCCCAAAGGGTTGCCCAACGTAACTTCTCTACCTCATCTTCAATTGAAGAACTCACAGAAGAATTACCAATATTGGCATTAATTTTCACAAGAAAATTACGCCCAATAATCATTGGTTCAAGCTCTGTATGGTTAATGTTGGCAGGAATAATAGCTCTGCCACGTGCCACTTCTGATCGCACAAACTCTGGAGGGAGGCCTTCGCGTATTGATACATACTCCATTTCTGGCGTAATTTCCTTGCGTCTAGCGTACCAACGCTGTGTGCCTACATTCCCTCGGCGACGCTGAGCATCAACCCAGGGTTTTCGTACTTTAGAAATACCTCGCCGGACATCATCGCTTCCAGGTCCACTCGTGTCGTAAAGTTTCACAGGTGGATGTCCCCCACTTAGTTGAACTTCACGAAATGGCACTTGTAGTGTCAAGCGTGCGTCGTTTGGATCTACTTTTACAGATTTTTTTTCAAATACTTTTTGTGAATTTGGAAAATTTTCTTCGAAATTAATCATTCAATTTTGAGGCGGTAGGTTGCAACTACCGCGCTCCCTCCGCCGGTTTAAACCGGATCAGGTTCCAAGGGTTTGTCTCAATCCTCAATGGATACCCCTGGCGGCAACAGAATTATAACGTTCATGCTTCCAGATGTCGCGGTCTGAATCTGTTGTAACTACAAAGAAATGCTCTTTTTAGGATTCTCCCAGTTAACATGTGTCTGTGAAAAGGACAATAAAAGCAAAGTGATACTGTCAAATTCTGAGGAAACTTATATTAATTGGCTTACCGCACTTGAAAGTCGGCACTTAACAAACTTGAAATTCTCTGAGGTGACACGTGCACTTCGTGCGCTTTCATCGGCGTACGTTCAACGGCGCCATACGCTTAGCCGAGGCGGTGCACTAAATGGCGCAGGCAAACGAGCAGCTTTTGCATTATTTTATGGACCACTGCACTTCCTGATAGTTCAAGATTTAGTGCATCGACTTCGTCTGCAGACACCGAAAACAATTCTAGACCTCGGTTGTGGCACTGGTGCTGCAGGAGCTGCCTGGGCACTGACAACAACGTCCAACCCTCGTATTATTGGAATTGATCGTCATCCCTGGTCTATCGCTGAAACACGATGGACGTGCAAACACCTAAACCTCAAAAGCGTCCTCCGCACAACCGATCTTGTTCGCCTTCATCGACCTAAAAAACCGTTTGGTATTGTTGCTGCATATATTCTCAACGAACTTAACAAAAGCCAAAGAACCACTGTACTCCACACTCTGTTCAACTGGGCTTCTGATGGTGTCCCTCTACTAATTATCGAACCGATCTCTAAAACTGTGAATCCTTGGTGGGATGATGTAGCCCAAATGGCAGTGAACCTCGGTGGAAGATGCGACCAGTGGCGATGGTCAGCAAACTTTCCCCCACTACTTAACAAGCTTGCGCACGCTGCAGGGCTTAATCACCAGAAAGTTGCTGCTCGTTCTATGCTTATCAATCGCTAAAAGATTGATTATATTTCCTTGGTAGTCAAAAACTCTGATGTCCAACACTAAAAACCATCTTCGACGTACAATCCTCTAATGCTGCGACGTGGTCTGTGTTTAGCGATAGTTGCGCTATCGCTTCAGGTATTAATGGGGATCCAAGGTCAACAAGACGCCCGCCCTTCTGTTGTCGTTGCGGAAATAGACGGCGTTATTCATCCTGTTACAGCAGAATTTGTAGATGATGCTCTAGCTCGTGCTGTCGAGATTAATGCGGAAGCAATTGTTATTGTCCTGAGAACACCAGGCGGTCTTGTCGATTCAACGCGTACAATTGTTTCTCGTATGATCGAATCACAGGCACCGATCGTTGTATTTGTCGGCCCCTCTGGTGCAAGAGCTGCATCAGCAGGGTTCATCTTGACACTGGCTGCAGATGTGGCGGCTATGGCGCCTGGAACACACATCGGTGCTGCACACCCAGTCTCAGGAACTGGTCAACAACTAGATGAAACTTCTTCTAAAAAAGCTGAAGAAGACATCGCAGCGTACGTACGATCACTCGCTGAAGCACGTAATCGTAATGTTTTGCTCTCAGAAGAAGCAGTCACTGAAAGCCGTGCATTCACTGATAGTGAAGCACTGGGTGCAACACCCCCACTGATAGACATGGTTGTGGAAAATATTGAAACTCTATTACAAGAACTGGATGGAATGAAGATCCACCGTTTCAACGGAAAAGAAGTGACCCTGAAAACTGCTAACGCTCAAACTGTGTATGTTGAAATGACGTGGCGACAAGAACTGCTCAGCACTATTGCACACCCACAAATTGCCTATCTGTTGCTTACATTAGGCATGCTTGGCTTAACAGTAGAGCTTTGGAATCCTGGCGCGATCGTGCCAGGTTTTGCAGGTGCCATGGCACTGTTGCTAGCATTCTTTGCATTTCAAGTGTTAACAGTAAACACGACTGGGTTGCTTCTGATACTTCTTGGCATTGGGCTACTTGCTGGAGAAATCTTCGCGCCAAGTTTTGGAGTCCTTGGCATCACCGGTACTATTAGCTTGTTAGCTGGATCAATCATGCTCACTAGCGATATCCCTGGAGTCAGTGTCGGATTAGGTTTCATCATACCAGTGGTATTAACACTAGCAGGCATCACTCTTTTCCTTGGGCGGCTAGCGATTTCAGCTCAGCGAACACCCTCAACGACAGGCCCTGAAGGCCTGGTAGGTATTGAAGGTCAAACCCTTACTGCTGTAAGTGCTAATAGCCCTGGACAGGTGAAACTACGAGGTGAAATTTGGAACGCAACTTGTCAGGACACCATTGCTCCTGGTAGTACAGTACGTGTGGTCGCAGCCAATAACCTAAGCGTTCAGGTAATCAAAGTCTGACCACGAAGCCATACAAAAGGATACTTATGCTGGACACTCCACTTATTGTCGCTATCGTCGTTGCTATCTATCTCTTTAGCTCAATCCATGTTTTGACAGAGTACGAACGTGGCGTGATTTTTAGACTTGGAAAACTGCTACCACAAACAAAAGGTCCAGGAGTGATCCTGGTCTTTCGTCCAATTGATACTATCGTAAAAATAAGCCTCCGTACTGTTGTGCACGATGTACCGCCTCAAGACATCATCACGCGTGACAATGTCTCTGTAAAAGTCAATGCGGTAATTTATTACCGCGTGGTTGAACCAATGCGTGCCGTAGTGGATGTCGAAAATTACATGTACGCTACATCGCAACTTGCACAAACCACCCTACGAAGCGTCCTTGGGCAAGCGGACCTAGACGGACTGTTATCATCACGTGATCGGTTAAACGCCGAACTACAACAAATTCTTGATACTCAAACCGATCCATGGGGTATCAAAGTATCAGCAGTTGAAGTCAAACATTTAGATCTTCCGCAAGATATGCAGCGTGCAATGGCACGCCAAGCCGAAGCAGAAAGAGAGAAACGAGCCAAAATTATCCTTGCTGAGGGCGAACTTATTGCCGCAGAAAAACTCTCACAAGCTGCAGAAATTATTAACGCACAACCAGGGGGAATGCAGCTTCGGTATTTGCAAACGCTCGGTGAAATCTCAGGAGAACAAAACTCAACAATTGTTTTCCCAATGCCAATTGAACTTCTCGGAATGTTACAAAGCGCTTCTGAACGGAAAGGTTAGACATTGAAACGTCTCGGTAACCAAAACGTTTCAATACCGTGATCCCATGTCCAGCCCTGACTACAAACAAATGCAGCAAGCACTAGCTGGCGTCGACCCTGAGATAGCCGATGCTGTGACGAAAGAAGTGCGTCGGCAAGCACAAGGACTCGAACTTATTGCTTCAGAGAATTTTGTCAGTCAAGCCGTGCTCGAAGCCACGGGCTCGGTAATGACCAATAAATATGCTGAAGGTTACCCTGGTCGACGATATTACGGCGGTTGTGAATTCGTAGATGTTGCTGAATCGCTAGCGATCGAGAGGGCTAAAGCCCTCTTCAACGCTGATCACGCCAATGTGCAACCACACTCAGGTGCACAAGCTAATATGTCTGTCTACCTCACTCTCTTGAAGCCAGGCGACAGGGTCCTGGGAATGAATCTTGCTCATGGGGGTCACCTCACGCATGGCCACCCACTGAATTTTTCTGGAAAACTGTACCAAGTATTTCCTTACGGAGTACGGCAAGACGATGAACGCATTGACTATGAAGAGCTTGCACGTCTAGCTGATGAGCACCAACCGCAAATGATTATGGTTGGAGCCAGTGCATATTCGAGAGTTATTGAATTTGAACGTATCGCAAACATCGCGAAGACGGTCGGTGCCGCAATGGTCACGGATATGGCACATATAGCAGGGTTAGTAGCTGGGGGCGTACATCCAAGCCCAGTGCCACATTCAGATTTTGTTACTTCCACAACTCACAAAACATTGCGTGGGCCACGTGGAGGCATGGTACTCTGCCGGAGTCAGCATGCTAAGAACCTCGACCGGGCACTTTTCCCAGGTGTTCAGGGTGGTCCACTAATGCATGTTATCGCAGCGAAGGCTGTTTGCTTCCGGGAGGCTATGCAGCCGACTTTTGCTGAATACCAACGACAAATCGTCGCAAATGCACAACGTCTCGCAACAGTATTGATTGCACAAGGGTTCCGTTTAGTAAGCGGAGGTACAGATAACCACTTGATGCTGGTCGATGTTTTTAGCAAAGGACTCACTGGAAAAGTTGCGGAAGAAGCCTTAGGACAAGCAGGTATTACCGTAAACAAAAATGCTATCCCATTTGATCAGAACCCACCAATGGTTGCAAGTGGTATACGTATTGGTACCCCAGCAATTACCAGTCGAGGTATGCAAGAAACTGAAATGGAACTAATTGGGGAATTCATCGGGCGCGTCTTAGCAGCACCCGAAGACACGCACGTACTTTCGACAGTAAAAACCGAAGTTGAACGTTTATGTGAAAAGTTTCCTTTGTATCCAGAACACCTCTAGCAAGACATGGGCAGTCTATCGAATCCTGGAATAAATAAAGAAACGGATCGTACACGTCTCATTGGATCTACGCGAAATACACTTCGTGCAAGTGTGAAAGAAGTATTCCAGAAGGATGGTAGCCTTTCAAAAATTTTAGAACATTACGAGACACGAAAAAGCCAGCAGCAGATGGCTGACTCCGTAGCCATCACAGCAACCCAAGGTGGAACTCTTCTTGCAGAAGCAGGTACTGGCACTGGGAAAACGCTCGCGTATCTAGTGCCGTTAATCCTGAATAAACAACGTGTAATTATCTCAACCGGGACAAAGAATCTACAAGAACAAATCTTCTTTAAGGATTTACCAGTTCTGCAGAAAATAGCTTCTGTGCCCTTCACCGCCACAATGATGAAAGGTCGATCAAACTATCTATGCCTTCACCGGTTCAATCAAGTGTCAGAAGCCGATCGATTACGTGTAGCTCTACCTTTTTCAAAATCTAAAAACCCAGACGACTCAGAGCAAAAAATATTCTTGCCTCTTATACAAGAATGGGCTCGTCATACCAACACGGGCGATAGGTCAGAGCTACATGACCTCCCCGAAGAGCTACCCCTGTGGCATGACATTGCGGCAACGGCGGATACATGCCTCGGTTCAGAATGTGAAGAATACAATGAGTGCTTCGTAACACGCATGCGTCAAAAAGCTACAGAAGCAGATGTAGTCATCGTTAACCATCATTTGCTTTGTGCTGATGCAGCTGTCCGTGAAAGTGCGTTTGGTGAAGTAATACCAGCATGTACAACACTTGTTGTTGATGAAGCACATCAACTCGAAAATGTAGCAACACAGCACTTTGGCATGTCTCTAAACAGTCACGGTGTAAACGAATTATTACGTGACGTAGAGCGTCTGTTGACTAGCCAACCACTAGCGCTACAACCTGATGGTCGAAATACAAACGAAGAAATTAGACAAGCCTTTATAAAAGTAACAAACCAGACCAAGCAGTTCTTCGCAGGCTTAGAACTGGCTGCGACCTCAAGTATTCGAGCAGATGACATCCGTCGAACCAGCGACCTAATTGAACGAAAGCTGAGATATACAGAGGAATCATTCAGCGAACACTTGGAAAATAGCAACATCCTGGCAGGTGCATTAGATGCTCTGCACGCCATTTTAGCTGAAGCGCTTACTCGCACCGAAACCCTTGAAACAAAACTCAAGAATGAACTTAGCAACCTCACCAAAAGAAATGCTGCAATCAGCAAGAAGTTGCGATTCCTGTCTCGCGCAACAGATATAGATTACGTTTACTATCTTATTACTCGAAGTCATGGGGTTACGCTCTGCGCTTCCCCTGTTGATGTGTCAAAAATTATCAACGAGTCGTTGTTAGATCGAATGCAAACAACCATCCTGACATCTGCAACACTTACAATCGAAGGATCGTTCAACTATGTCCGGAAGCGCCTTGGTGCACAGGAAGCTCATGAAATACGAGTGCCGTCGGAATTTGACTATACAACTCAGACAATCCTATATCTACCACAGCACATGCCACCTCCTCGCTCTTCCTCTTTTGCAGAATCCGCAGCCCAGGAAATTGTCGAACTCTTAGAGCAATCAAAAGGTCGAGCTTTTGTTTTATTTACTAGCCATGCAGTTC
>CEUS01271342.1_pt1 | contig 12340 bp, 10 predicted proteins | sample 427031 | NCBI WGS metagenome assembly CEUS01 (sample SAMEA2622837, study PRJEB7988) | marine metagenome | biome: marine biome (ENVO:00000447); feature: marine epipelagic mixed layer (ENVO:xxxxxxxxx); material: "saline water (ENVO:00002010), including plankton (ENVO:xxxxxxxx)" | depth 140 m | reverse complement strand
GGCCTTCATTTCCATCTTGCCTTATTTGCGACGCTAACGATGGAAAGGTCAGTATTCATTAAAGATCCAGATTACTCGTAATCCAGTTCTTTGACACTGGCCTGGCAGGAGATCTGCCAAGCGCGAAGCTGTGATCGCATCCTTTTCAGTAGCTCGGGCTGGCGTTCTGCCAAATTGATCGTTTCAGAGGGGTCGGCCATCAGATCGTAGAGCTCCCATTCAGCAACCGATGCGGTTCCATTGTCAGACCGATGCCGTTCCTGGATGGGATTGTGAACGAGCTTATACCGATTGTCGTTCAAAGTAGCCAGGCCATGCCCATCAAAGAGGATAGGACGAGGCCTCACCTTCAATCCGTCTTCGATAACTGGTAACAACGAAACACCATCATAGGGACGCGTATTCATCTCATGAATATGAAAGCTGAGAACTGCAAGTATCGTGGGGAAATAATCACTAGTTACAGCAGGAAAATTCGTTTCCTTACCAGAGACTTTGACAGGCCATTCCAAAATTCCTGGCACCCGCACACCGCCCTCGTATAGGGAACGTTTTCTGCCTCTGAAATCAGCCGCGCTTCCCTGATTGCGTCGTCTGGCTTCGGGGTTGCCTTCCGGTCCGTTATCGGAGCAAAACCAAACCATAGTATTGTCTGCCACACCCCACTCTCTTAATGCAGAACGCAGACGGCCCAACTGATCATCCAATGCAGTAACTACTCCATAATAGTGCTGTTTTCCTTCTTCCTCATCAGAATACATGGCCAGGTACTCCGGGCCGGCGACCACTGGCGAATGCGGCGCATGGAACCAGATCAGAGCGAAAAAGGGCGTTTCAGACTTCGCCTGCTTTTCAATAAAGGGAAGCGCTTTGTCCATGATGATACGGCTGTCACAGCCGACCAATCCTTGCGCAAAACCATCTATAATATTTTCGCCATTCTCCCAATAAAGCACACGTGGATCGACCACACTGTCGTGAGCATTTTCAGGTTTGTAAGGGTCCCATGTGGATACTGCATACTCGGTGGCAAACCATTCATCGATCCCGTTCATCCCGGGGGTTGAATAATGTTTTTCCGGTTTGCGATTCCTTTTACCGGAGTATTCGGGAGTCATTGTCCCTAAATGCCATTTCCCGAAGTGGCCGGTTGTATAACCTTGGGATTTTAAAACCTCCGGCAGGGTAACTTCGTTGTCCTTCATATGGCCCTGATTAGCACTTGGTATGCCGTAGCGTTGCGGATGTCGTCCTGTTAACACTGATCCACGAGTGGGACTACAAACCGGGGCACCGGCATAAAATCGATTGAACTTCAAGCCATTGGCTGCCATCGCATCGAGATGAGGAGTCTTAATAACCGGGTGGCCATTATAAGCCACATCGCCCCAGCCTAAATCGTCAGCCATCACCAAAATAATATTGGGTTTGTTTTCAGAATACTGGGATACCTCGGTTGCGCTAGTACCCTCAGTCTGCTGCGTCTCGGCTCGAAGGCTACAACCAGCCATGAAAAAACATAAAAATAAGCTGGAATGGAGCAACCTCCAAGCCGTTGAAGGAGTTGGTTCTTCAGTCATTTTTTAAGGGCAATTGGACTCAAATATCTTTAAGCTCTTTATCGAAAAACTTTAATACACGACCGAACAACATTTCAGGCGTCTCATAAGTTCCACCAAATCCATGACCACCATTCTTTACTCGATGGAGATGAGAACTGACCCCAGCTTGCTGCAACGCGCTGTAAAGAAGCTCGCTTTGGTTATAAATGACTGATTGATCATCATCTCCGTGCATGATCAGCATAGGTGGGTCCGATGAAGACACATAGGTGATAGGATTCGCTTTTTGAACCTTTTCAGGATGATCCTGTATTGGGAAGCCCATGAATAGTGACTCCGGGGAATCGGGCGCATCATGATCGATTCGACCGGTAACATCGTTCATTCGGAGAAAATCAGTTGGGCCGAACCAATTACATACCGCCTGAACCACTGGCGAGGCGTTCTTCGTCACGGGATGTGTATCAAAATCCATCACATCATTCGTCGTGCCAAGCAATGCAACCAAATGCCCGCCTGCTGAAGAGCCCCAGACTCCAAAACGATCCGGATCAAGACCATAATTCTTCGCTTTCCAACGTAAATAACTTATCGCGGCTTTGCAGTCCTCAATCGCAGCCGGAAATTTGGCTTCACCACTCAGGCGATATTCGACTGAGGCCAAAGCGTACCCGTGATTCAAAACTTGAGCACAACGATTAATCGCATTCTTGGAACCACCACGCCAGCCACCACCATGAATCCAGATGACCAAAGATAGGGGTCCTTCGACATCGGCAGGTATGTACAAATCCAAGGGCAGATCCCGCCCATCGACGGTTTCATAGACAATATCCTTAGTAACCTGAACTCCCTCAGGCAGCCTGGGCCCCTGTCGGGATAGCTGGGCCAGTAGTGAAAGGCAGAAGGTGAAGATAAGAAAAAGAACTACAAATCCTTTCATATGAGAATTGGATAGAATTAAGCTCATGCTGAATAGTCATTAGCAAGTTGCCAATATAAACTCCCATTAAGCTAATCTTCACATTATTGCTGTTTTCTTGAAGCTTTATCTATGCGATTCTAAAGGCATGAAAGCTGAGCGTTCGCTAACTGATAAAAGTCTCTTCGTGATAGGGGAAATAGATGGCGAAGTTAACCTCGTCACCCCCTGGGTCACCTTCATCGCATTTATGTCATGGGCATTCTTATTCGCCCAGTCGATTAATGGGCCTAAAAGCCTGTGGTGGATTCCTGTGAAGATTATTTTGGTTTCGGTTCTTTGGAATTTATCAAGCACGGCGGAAAGGAATTTTTTGCTATACCCTAGATTAAACTACTGACTCGCCTCGTTTCCCTTTTGCGAAGCGGCGTAGCTGTTATAGTCATGTTACGTCTGGCTCAGATGATCAATCAACGTACCCTATGTAAAACTTGTGGAAAACCACCTCACCTTTGAGGTTTTAGAGACAGCTCCGGAATATCCCCGCATCCGTGCAGCAGACCGCGTCTCTAGCACGCAAGATAATCAGCGATTTATGCGCTTGAGGATATCGATCCCTTGACACGAGCGAGCTTGCCGAAAATCAAGACTTTTCAACCACTTAATTTCTGAGTAAACCACTACCTCTTCAATCGTAAGCTATGATGACTCGATCGATCTTTTTCCTTGCACTACTGCTTTCCTACAGCGCTTCGGCATGGGCCCAATCCAGTCAACCTAACATCATTCTTATGATGTCGGATGACCAAGGTTGGGGCGATACGGGTTACAATGGTCACCCTTACCTAAAAACTCCCCATCTCGATGAGATGGCAAAAAAAGGAATTACCTTCACACGTTTTTATTCAGCCAATGCCATGTGCTCCCCTACCCGTGCTAGCGTTTATCTGGGGCGACATCCCTACCGCACCGGAATAACATTCGCCATGAAGGGTAAACTTGAGCCAGAGGAAATTACTCTGACCAGTGTCCTCAAAAAAGAAGGTTATACAACCGGACACTTCGGGAAATGGCACATGGGGACGCTTTCCAAAAAGAAACCTGATCAAAGACGCTGGGGCGCTTTCGAGGAAGATCCAGAACGTTACTATTGTCCACCCTGGGAGCGTGATGTCGACGTCTCCTTTGTAACTGAGTCGAAAGTCCCCACCTGGGACCCGATGGTCGACCCCGGACCGGTCACACCGGCTGAATCTAAAGGAGCTAGTCCTAGCAGCGGTAATATTGAGGATCCCGGCTTGAACCCTGGAGAATCTGGAGAGGACACCACCGGACAATACTACGGAAACGAGTATTTTACCGGCCCGGATGAAATTGAAACCGAAAACCTTGATGGAGATGACTCCCGCGTAATTATGGACCGGGTAATTCCGTTCATCGAACAGGCAGTTCAAAAGAGTCAGCCCTTTTTAGCAGTGGTTTGGTTTCATACCCCCCATTCACCCGTCGTGGGCGGTCCCGACCACAAGGCTATGTATGCCGATCGCCCGGAACACGAACAACATTACTACGCTAGCCTTACTGCCATGGACGAGCAGATCGGACGTCTAAGAGCCAAGCTAAAAACACTCGAAGTGAGCGACAATACGATGCTTTGGTTTTGTTCGGACAACGGTCCGGCACGACAAGGTTCGCCAAGGCATGTTGGACGGACTAACGGATTGAGTGGATTCAAGCTTTCCATCCAGGAAGGCGGAATACGCGTACCAGGGCTTTTGGTCTGGCCGGGGAAATACCCTAACCATCAGACGATCACCACGCCTTGTGTGACCACGGATTATTTCCCCACGATTCTGGCTGCCCTGAACATCCCATTACCTGACGACAGGCCTTATGACGGAATCAATCTTTGGCCACTCATTGATAATCCGACATGGACGCGGTCCAAACCCATCGGATTTATTCACAACGGGAAAGTATGGATGGATTATAAATACAAAATAATTTCCAAAAACGACGATGCCTTCCGGCTTTACGACATCATTGCCGACTCGGCCGAAACAACCAATCTGGCTAAAAAACTTCCGAAAGTGTATGAACACATGATCGCCAAGTTTGAATCATGGCACTCCGGGGTCATCGCAGATCTAGAGCGCGTTGAAAACATAGCGGATTAGTCAGTTTTTTAACTTCAATCTGAACTGAGGTGAGTTCAAACCGTTTATCACTCAAGATCTAAGGACTTGCAATCGCAGGAAACTTCCTCAGCGGATACAAGCAATTCCCCACGCGGAGTTACCTCACCCTTTGCGGGATGAAATACGTGGTCACCTCCGGCAATCATCAACTTGTTTACATTGTCGCATTCAATATAAAGTCCGTTGCCCGTGTTTTCAAATCGGACGCGGATCCTGTTCCGCTCCACCTCCATGGCTTGAAAGGTTGGGTAGCCCCTTGGAAATCCTTTAACGCCATAAGTATTTGCCAGAGCCAAGATTGCCAGCCTTTCGCCCACAGGGATTTTGGCTCTCTGATGAATATTATTTTCTTCACTGATGTCCATATTCAGCAGGGTTAACGGTGTTGGCCTCTCCTTGATACCAAATGGCTCCGCGAATCCCAAAGGGCATCAATGGCTGAATATCGCCCGTCATCTCCCTGAGATGTTAGCATTCACACGAATGGGTCTGCGCTACCAGCTGACTTCAATGGTAACCCGTTCACCAGGATTGGCCGTTCCGTAAAGGGCTACTTTGGAATTCCGTTGAAGAACCATGTCGTCGCCAAAAATGCCGGGCATACTGAGTTTATCAGTCAAACATTGAGCATTATCTTTACTTAATTGCCATAGAAGCCGTTGTTTTCCTTCGATTTCCATTGTGCGAAGTGGACATCTCTCAAAACATTATCCGTTCAAATATCCATGAACGAGCTTCTCTTACTGCTTCCGACATTCCTGATCGTATCGGCCATGTACGCGTCAGTGGGACACGGAGGAGCATCAGGATACCTCGCCATCATGGCACTGGCAAGTATTCCAGTTGTAATGATGAAGCCAACTGCACTCACCTTAAACTTAGTAGTATCCTTGCTAGGTACTATTTTATTTTACAAGGCCGGGCACTTTGCCTGGCGGCTATTCTGGATGTTTGCAGTTGTTTCGATCCCCTTTGCTTACCTGGGCGGAAAAACGAACGTACCTCCCGGAGTTTTCAACCTGTTGGTGGCAGCCGCCCTTGTTTTTGCAACGGTGCGTCTGTTTGGTTCGGTGAAGGATCAACAAATCGAGAAGCAACCCCCCATTTGGGCCATTATCATTGCAGGCGCTTCAATTGGTTTTTTCTCAGGCTTAATTGGAGTTGGCGGCGGAATTTTTTTGACTCCATTGCTCCTGATATTCGGATGGGCAACTATCAAAACTGCAGCGGCGGTTTCAGCACCCTTTATTTTCGTGAACTCAGCAGCCGGCCTGCTCGGTTATCAAACCGTTGCCGAAAACCTGATACCGCACTGGCCCTACTATGCGGTTACTGTCGTCATCGGAGGATTGATCGGTGCCCGCTGGGGTAGCAGCTTGGCCAATCCCGTGCACCTGCGTCCGGTTCTTGCAGGGGTATTGGTGTTGGCGATAGTGAAGTTGGTCGTCAGCTGATAAATGGCGCAAACACCTTTCAGGCATTAGCATGAGAAATCTCATGCGCCTGAGGACCGTTCATCGTATTCGGTGATTTTTCTTCCACGGCCTGCTCCATGGTTACAAACGGTGAGATGCCCAAATCTACCAGTTCCTGAGTAAGCCGGTTATGGTCGAAGTCACCGCCTCCAAATGCCTCAGACCAAATTCTATTGTGCAATTGGCGTAAATGCAGTTCAACGATTAGATTGCCTTGCCGAGTTCTTCGAGGGCATCGCGTTGAAACTCAAGCTGTTCGTCGCTTTTATTTTCAAGACCTCCCCAACGAATGGGCCTAGGATTGGCAACCACTACACCGATCATATCCTCGCGACAGGGAGCTGTAATAAGCACCCACATAAGGGCGGCCAATGCTCATAGACATATGCCTGCTCGGCTTGTAATAGTGATAGAAAGACCGGTAGCTGGGACGGTAGTAATTGCGGCTCTTGTAATATATGCCCCGGCTCGGATAACTGTAGCGATTATAGCCAAAAGAGCGATAGCCTCCAGAACCAGAAGAAAAGCTGAATGGGCTCCCATCACGTGAGTATTTTGCCGTAGGAGGCCCCAAATCCCGTGTAGCAACGGCTGACATTGGCTTCAGGCAAAATGAGCAGCGGAGCCGATAGGATTGCGGCTGATAGAAGGTTGGGTATGACTGATTTCATGATATTACTCAATTATCCTCATAGATCGCCTGAAATCGGGAATAGTTTCATAACAGAGAAAAATCGGCGTGAACCTAACCAATTTATGCATGTAGTATGTGATATGAGCAGAAATGACACGATATGCGCCAGAAATTGGCTAAAATTAGCTATCATAAGTACACTTCTAGGGTTTTCTGCCCAGTCGAGTGCTAAAGAACAAAACGCCTTTGAAAGGAAACGAATGAAGATGGTAAAGGAGCAAATTGCCGCCAGAGGAGTGGAAGACCGCAACGTCTTGGAGGCTATGGAAGCGGTTAAAAGGCATGAATTGGTTCCGGAGCGTTATCGAAAACTCGCCTATGAGGACCATCCATTGCCCATTGGTAAAGACCAAACGATTTCTCAGCCTTATATTGTCGGCCTCATGTCCCAACTCCTTGAAGCGGATCCAGGCGATAAGATACTGGAAATTGGCACCGGCTCAGGTTACCAGGCAGCTGTTCTGGCGGAAATGGGATTGGAGGTTTACTCCATCGAAATCATTGAAAGCTTGGCCATTCGCACCGAAAAGGACCTCACAAGACTGGGTTATTCAGATGTACACGTGATGCACGGTGACGGCTACCAAGGTTGGCCAAATGAAGCGCCATTTGATGGTATCATCATTACCGCAGCGCCTCCCAAATTACCAGAGCCCCTGATCGAGCAGGTCAAAGAAGGTGGTCGCATCGTGGTCCCGGTTGGACGGCGATTACAGAGCCTGAACGTCTACACTAAAAGTAAGAACGGCAGGGTGTCCAAAGAGAGGATTATCCCGGTGAGATTTGTTCCCATGACGGGGGAAGCCCAATTGCAGGATTGAGCTACTTATTTCTTCCCTTAGGTAAATTGGCAACGGTTATTCCTGCGCCTACCAGAATAACGCCCAATATCAGCGCATTGGATATTGGCTCCCCGAGGATTAAATAGCTAATAACGACGCCTGAGATTGGCGTAATGAAACCAAATACACCTAAGCTACTGGCATTGTATCGCCATAAAAGAACGGTCCAAATTATAAAGCATAGTCCACCAATCACGACACCCTGATAGATGATACCAAATACAACTCGTGTGTTAATAGTTATGGTGTGTCCACTCTCAAAAACAGCGCTCAATACAAAGAAAATCGGGATACTCAATGAGGCCTGCCAAAAAAGCAGCCGTGCCGGATGAATGGATTGAGTCAACGTTTTGGTATAAACCTGTCGAGCACCTAGTATTATGCCGCTCATAAGCACCAGCGCATCACCTAGCAGGTATTCGGTTGCGGAGGCCAAAAACCCTTCTCCAAATATGAGAACGACACCGACGAAGGACAAGGCCATTCCAGCAACCTTGATTGGGCTGAGCTTGTCATTGGGCAAAAAGAAATGAGCGAAAAGGGCCAGAAAGAAGGGTCCTGTTGATATAAAAACACCCGAGTGAGAAGCTAATGTGAATCCGGTCCCAAGATGAAGAAGACAGATCTGGAGAACAAATACCGAAACCAGAAAGAACATCAGGCGCCTTTCGGCACGATTCATCTTTAGCGGAATTCGCGCCACCAAAACCCACACAAATACGGTGAGTGCTCCCAGAATGAATCGAACACCAGCCATGGCAAAGGGCGGAAAACCTTCCAGGCCAATTTTGATAGAGGGAGAGTTTCCACCCCAGAGAAGGCTAAGCAAAATCGCTACACATGCGACCTTGGCTGTAATGGGATGATTCAACATAGATCGGCAATTGTTTATCGGCTGGCCAATACGTCGGACAGTCGGCTCAAAATCTCTGAATAGTTGGAAAGACCTGCGACATTTACATTTTCACCAAGGTCGTTCCAGTGATCATAAAGTTCCTGGCCCGCAAGTGTCTGGTCTGAGAGCCGCCATTCTACATAGCGAAAATGCTCTGTACGAATGGATCTTCCCCGAGCACCATTACGGCTATACTCACTGTAAGCATTTTCCCGTCCTCCGGCTGACGGATTTCTCAACACCTGAAGAAAACTCTTACCTTCCAAGTGATCCGATTGAGGAATTCCACACAACTCAGCCAATGTGGGAAATAAGTCGACCAAAGCGAACGTAGACTTTACCTTGAATAAAGAATTTGTTACCGACACAAGAAGTGGCACTCGCGTTGCTAATTCAAAATTCGTATGCTTGGACCAGAGGCCGTGATCTCCGGGTTGATAGCCATGGTCGGACGTAAAAACAATAATCGTGTTTTCCTTTTCTTCGATGAGTTGCCCTACGAGTGCATCCACATAATTGATACAAGCATAGTATGCATGCTTGATTTCTCGAGCCAGGTCATCCGGAAAGGATCCTTCCTCCGGAATTTCAGCAAAGCTGCACACATAGCGATAGGGATGAAAGGAATATTTTTGAAGGACGTTAATGGGCGGTTCCGGAAATTCGGTTAACGGAATGTTTTCTCGGTCATACAGGTCCCAATACTTTTTTGGCGCATTGAAAGGTATATGTGGCTTGTGAAAACCGACCATAAAAAAGAACGGTTTTGAACACTGGGAAGCTTCTCGAATTGCTCTTCGAGCTACTTGACCCATCAATCCATCTTCGTAGGCCTCATCATCTACTTCGGCCGCTTCGTACAAAGGATTCACCCGGTTCTCAGACACAGCGCGATTAATGATGGGATGCTTATCAACGTTTCCGGGAGCAGCGTAGTTCAAGGGCTCAGGTTCGAAAAAGGGCTCCGACCAGGACATCGGATCATCTTGTCCGTTATGCAGAATCTTTCCAAAACTGCGCGTGTACCACCCTTGATTTTTAAATAACTGAGGCAAGGCCACGATATCGGGATGCTCCAACCGAAAGGTGTTCTGGGCATTGATCTTTTTTCCCAAAGATCGAGGGATCAATCCGGAGAAAAAACTATTCCTTGAAGACCAACAGACCGCTTTCTGGCAATAGGCACGGTTAAACAACAGACTATCTTGAGCGAGCCGGTCAATGTTCGGAGTGACTGCAACCTTATCCCCGTAGGCACCAAGATCCGGCCTTAAATCATCGGTGATGATGAATAAAACATTGGGTACGTCCGAAAAGGAAAGTTCTCTAGCCTCCTCTTTTTGGCAACCCAGCGTTAATAATCCAACAAGAGTACAAAAAACAATCCACCCCACCCGCTTCATTCCAAAGCTGGATTAAAACTGAGGCATCGCCCAATCAGCGACCTTTTCAGGATCATGCCAACTATTCCTATCGTCGGGAGAAGGAACATCGTTGGTAGGTTCCATGTGCTTCTTTGAATCCATGTCGCCCTCGTGGGCGATTTCGCGCCAACGCTTTTGCATCCTAGCGACACGCTTAGGCATTTGGGAGGCCAGGTTGTTCTGTTCCATACGGTCTTCGGCAATGTTATAAAGCTCCCATTGGTGTTGGTAAAAGCTAACCAGTTTCCAATCCCCCTGGCGTAGGGCCCGGCAGCTTCCAAAAACAAAGAATAGTTCATCATGCCCAGTTCTCTCGCCTCCTTGAAAGACCGACATGAGTGATCTTCCTTGAAGTGGCCACACACCATCTTCTTTCGGATAATCCGTACCCGCCACATCAATACAAGTCGCCATCACATCAATCAGATGGCTCAGCTCCGTATTCAGGCTGCCCGCGTTTTTGATTTTATTTGGCCAATGAATTATAAACGGCGAAGCGATTCCGCCTTCGTGTTGGGTTTGTTTATAGTGTTTGAAAGGCGTGTTTCCAACGGTAGCCCAGCTTGCATCGTAGAGGTAGTAAGAGCCCGCTTCCCAGGGTGGAATATCCAGATTATAGCTGCGCTCGAACGGACAGGCACCATTATCCGAACACAACATGATCAAGGTGTTTTCAAATTCACCTTTTTCCTTTAAGTAATTGATCAATCGGCCGATCTGTTGATCTACCCTGTCTACCATGGCCGCAAAAATGGCCATGCGGAAGGACTCAAATTGCTGCTGCTTTTGAGTTAAGGAGTTCCATGCAGGAACGTGATCGGGCAAAGGCGGCAGCTCAGCATCCGCTGGAAACAATCCCAACAATTTTTGTTTCACAAAACGCTCCTCGCGCAAAACCTCCCAACCAGCATCGTAGCGCCCGAGATACTTCTCAATGGTCTCCTTGGGAGCATGCAGCGGATAATGCGGGGCATTGAAGGCAATGTAGTGAAAGAAGGGCTTATCTTCCTGCAGTGCGTTTTCCAGAAACTCGATCGAATAATCGATATTGGCGTCGGTAACATAGAAATCTTTAATCTTTTCGAAATCGTTCCAAACCTCGCCGTTCATCCGGAAGGTATTATCACCAGCAAAAAAATCAGTTGCTCCCGACAGGTGCCCCCAGTACTGCTCAAAGCCGTAGTCGGTTGGCTGTTTCTTCAAATGCCATTTTCCGGTCATGGATGCGCTGTAACCGGCTTTTTTCAAGACCTGGGCAATGGTCACCGCATTACGGAAATCGCTCTCGCCGGCATACAAACTATACTGGCCGGAAAGCAGCGCCAGGCGCGAGGAGTGGCACTTGGCCGTGTTATAGAACTGCGTAAACCGCAACCCATTACTTGCAAGCCGGTCGATGTTCGGGGTCTGGATTTCACTTCCATAAGAGCCGAAATCGGCAAAGCCGAGATCATCCACCATCATGAGCAGGATGTTGGGCCTGCTGTCTTTTGCAAAAGATTGGGCTGCAAACGCAAACAAACAGAGCAAAACAGTTGGGAATTGTAGGAGCGGGTTTATCCCACGACTATTGTGTAGCCGTTCCTGGTGATTGGGACGTAAAGCCCCTTCTAGAGTAAATAGCAGCGATATATTGAATTTATTCATAACGCACTTAAAATTGTTTTATTCTTCTCTCCCAGGCCACACCGGAACCTCGAAGTTCGGTAACCATGCAGCCAAGCGTGTTTTCACGTGAGACAGCTCAGCATGTCCCGTCAAATTCGTCCACTCATTAGGATCCTTACTATGGTCATACAATTCCTCAGAACCATCCGCATAGCGAATGTATCTCCAGCGGTCGCTGCGAATTGTATGATTCCCACGGCCATAAGTAGTAATTGCCGGAATTCCCCAATATTGACGCGGTTCTTCAAGCAAGGGGACAATGCTCACACCATCTAAGCTTTCCGGCAGGTCCAATCCTGCCAGTTCACACAAGGTTGGGTAAACACTCATCAAATCTACCGGAGCAGAGGAGCGCGTGCCTGCCTGAGTCATTTCGGGCACCACCCATATGTAGGGCATCTGTGTTGGCTCTTCCCAAAGAGCAAATTTTCGAAAGTGATTCTTTTCGCCCAAGGACCACCCATGATCTCCCCATAAAACAATAATGGTGTTATCAGCGATGGGACTCTTATCCAATCCGTCAAGCAAGCGCCCGACATTCATGTCCGTGTAAACACAGGTCGCCAGGTAGGAACGAATGGCCGCTTTCCAACGTCCATTTTCCTGGAATCGCTTAAAATCATTATTCCTGATCGCAAGGTGCTTACCCGCCTCTAATAA
>CEUS01008270.1_pt1 | contig 12344 bp, 8 predicted proteins | sample 427031 | NCBI WGS metagenome assembly CEUS01 (sample SAMEA2622837, study PRJEB7988) | marine metagenome | biome: marine biome (ENVO:00000447); feature: marine epipelagic mixed layer (ENVO:xxxxxxxxx); material: "saline water (ENVO:00002010), including plankton (ENVO:xxxxxxxx)" | depth 140 m | reverse complement strand
TTTTGCAGCTGTAGCAGCAGCTTGCTCGACGGCACTGGATCTCCCCGAAGAGCGCACTAACCCGAACGGCGGAGCTATTGCCTTAGGTCATCCAGTTGGTGCCACGGGCACAATACTGGCGGTTAAGGCGATGCATGAACTGGAAAGAATCGACGGCAAATATGGACTTGTCTCACTGTGCATAGGTGGCGGCCAAGGTATAGCAACCATTTTCGAACGGCTTGATTCGAATTAGAAACTTAACATCTCAAGCAATCATCGCAGTAGGATGATCATTGAAACACTAATCTGGTTGGTCTTGGGTGGATATGAAGCAACGAAGTATTCGAGTGAAGGCTCCGGCGAGCTCCGGGAATCTCGGTGCTGGTTTTGATTGTGTTGGTATGTCTTTGGACTGGTACGGTGAGTTTGATTTTGTGATGGGCGGTAGTCCACAGGAAAGTGAATCAACTGAAGGAGTATCTTCCTCCATCATCGCATCTATGGGTGAGCGAGCATTTGCAGCATCGCTGTCTGAGCTTGGTATTACTACTGATGCGATATCGGTGTCTTTCAAGGGCGAGATACCGGTAGGAAGTGGTCTCGGTACGTCCGCCATGGCACGGGCGGCGGGCATCACGGCCGCGGCTCACCTCGCTCAACGACCGGAGATGCGTGATCGGCTAATCGATATTGGATTGGCGCTAGAAGGACATGGGGATAATTTATACCCAGCTATGTACGGGGGTATACACGTGGTGTCCTCAGATCCACTTACGGATGACCTACTGGATTTACCTTTGAGTAGCCCAGATGATCTTGAAATAGTGTTACTTATTCCTGATTTTACGATGCCTACAGATGAATCGAGAAAGCTTCTACCGGAGAGGGTCACTGTGTTAGATGCGGTCCATAATATGAGTCGATTGGGATTTTTGATTGGTGCTCTGTATGAAGGGCGCTATGACCTGCTGCGACATGCTTTTGATGATGTTCTGCACCAGCCCGCGAGGAGTAAAATTTTCCCGGGAATGTATCCGCTAATCCATACAGCGCAGTCGGCAGGGGCATATGGTGCGTATCTTTCAGGCGGCGGCTCGACAATAGCTGCCGTGGTCCAAAAAGGTCAGTCAAAGTCAGTGCTGATTGCTCTTGAGGATTGCGCAAAGGACTTGAATTTGTCCTTCACTTCGCGCGTTTGCACCATCGGAACTGAGGGAGCTCACGTCGTTGGCGATACGGGGAAAGAATAAAAATGCAGTCAAATTCTCTGGTAGTCAGGAAGTATGGAGGCTCATCACTTGCGACCACCGATCATATTGTAAGAGTAGCCAATCAACTGTCAGAAATTTGCAGAGATGGCACGTCCGTGGTGGTCGTAGTGTCAGCAATGGGTGATACTACGGACGAGCTTATCGAGATGGTTTCTAGTATCACTGATAGACCACCGGGACGAGAGTACGATGCACTCCTGTCCACGGGTGAGATTATTTCCAGCGCACTTCTATCTATGGCTCTTCAAGAGAAAGGTATCAATGCACTGTCACTAACCGGGGCACAGGCTGGGATCAAAACAACGGCTATGTTTCGCGACGCAAGAATCGAGAACATCGACACCGACCGAATAATAGACCGTTTGCCCAAGGGGGGGTGTCTCATAATAGCCGGATTTCAAGGTATCAATGAGGATCAGGATACTACCACCCTAGGTAGAGGTGGTTCAGATACAACAGCAGTGGCACTAGCCGCGGCATTGAGTGTAGGGCGATGCGAAATTTTCACAGACGTCGCGGGAGTGTTCACCTCGGACCCAAGGATCTGTCCACGAGCACGATCGCTTATTGATATTTCTTACGACGAGATGCTGGAAATGGCTACAACAGGAGCAAAAGTTATGCACCCGAGGGCTGTAGAGGTCGGTCAAGACTATGGGGTTGAAATTCATGTGCGGTCGACCAATCATCCTAACGAGCCGGGAACAATAATTCGGGAGGAAGCCCAGATGGAGAAGGAAAAAAAAGCAAGAGCAGTAACCCATGAGTCCAATGTCGCGAAGATAACAATTCGCGGGTTGGTTGACCAGCCTGGGATAGCTGCCAGCCTGTTCGAGCCGCTAGCGGAGGCAGGCGTTTCGGTCGACACTATAGTCCAGAACGCTTCGGAGGAAGGTACTACGGATCTCACATTTACGGTGGCTCCCGATCTGCTTGTTAGTGCTGAGAGTGTAGTCACTAGGATGAAAACTGAACTTTTGGCACGTGATGTGGTTACCAATTCGGACTTGGGAACGGTATCAGTTGTCGGTTCAGGAATGACAAATTCACCAGGTTACGCAGCTCAGATGTTCAGAACATTGACTAACGCAGGAGTTAATATCGATATGATTTCAACCTCGGATATACGTATCACTTGTGTGGTTGATCGATCTGATGTTAACCGGTCAGTAGTCGCATTGAATGAGGCTTTTGAGTTAGGTACCACTGACGAATAGACGCTAATAACATGCAGTGGAGCTCACCGACTAATCTTGCAAATGTAGCGGATTAAGTGTTATTCTCTTACCCCTGCTATAGTTCATTTGAATAGGCGATTGATCCTTTTAGAGAGTTTCGCGAGAAATGTTTGTACATCTACATAATCACACGGAATATTCCCTTCTCGATGGCATGTCCAAGATGCCTTCCATGGTTGCGAAAGTGGTTGAACTCGGCCAGAATGCCGTAGCGGTCACGGACCACGGTAACCTACACGGGGCCCTAGAGTTCTATCGCGCAGCTAGATCCGCCGGCATTAAACCGATAATCGGAATTGAAGCATATGTGGCTCATGGAGCAATGTCCGACAGAAATCCCAGGGAGCGGCAACCGAACCACTTAACTATACTGGCGCAGAATCTAGAAGGCTATAAAAACTTACTGGAGTTGACTTCTCTGGCCCATTCAGAAGGGTTCTATCAGAAACCGAGGATTGATCGTGAGCTCCTAAAAGATAAATCTGAAGGACTTATTGTACTATCAGGATGTCCTTCGGGTGAGTTAATGTCAGCAGTTATAAGAGATGATCAGGAAGAGGCGTTGCGGGTAGCCAACTGGTACCGGGAAGTGTTTCCTAATCGATATTACATAGAAATCATGAATCACGGTATTGGAAAATTTGCGAAGCCCACGGAGGAACTGATTGCCCTCGCTAAAGATTTAGGTTTGCCCCCAGTTTTAACAAATGATTCACACTATACATTGGAATCTGATGGCCATGCTCATGAGGCACTGCTGTGTATAGGTACAAACTCCACCATCAATGATCCTAAAAGAATGAAGTTTGACAGTCATGACTTTTATCTCAGATCAGAAGATGAAATGCGTGCTCTATTTCCTCATCTACCCGAGGCAGCTGATAATACTCAAGTGATAGCCGATTCTGTAGATCTCGACTTGAGTTTTGGCAGACTTGAACTCCCCAACCCTGGCATACCTGAACATATTTCTCCTCGTGACTATCTGAGAGATATTGCCTTCGAAGGACTGAAATTGCAATATAGCGAGGTGACATTGGCCCATGAGGAACGATTGAAGTATGAGCTTAGTGTGATCGCGCAAACCGGATTTGACGAATACATGCTGATCGTCAAGGACATAGCTGAGTATGCTCGATCGCAAGAGATCAGGATGGGTGTCCGTGGCTCGGCAGCGTCTTCTATAGTGCTTTATTGTCTCGGAGTAACTGACGTTGATCCTATCAAATGGGGACTGGTTTTTGAGAGATTCCTTAATCCTGAGCGGATAGGTATGCCAGACGTAGATTTTGATTTCGCCGATGACCGGCGCAGTGAAATCATCGAATACACGGTAAACAAATATGGACGAGATAAAGTTGCACAAATTGGTACGTTTGGCACCATGGGTGCGCGAGGGTCCATTCGAGATACAGCTCGAGTTCTGGGTTTCGCCCCTGTAGTGGGTGACCGGCTAGCCAAGTTAGTGCCGAGCGCAGTGAACACGACTCTAGACATAGCTCTGAAAAATTCGGAACTAGGAAGTGTGTACACCCAGGAGAATGAAACTAAAGAGATTGTTGATCTTGCTCGAAGATTGGAAGGAGTAGCAAGGCATGCTAGTACTCATGCTGCCGGGATTGTCATTTCCAAAGATCCACTCCTAGAGGTAGTACCAATGCAGCGACCGGATCCGTCTACAGGTTTTTCAATTTCGCAATGGGGAATGGATGATATCGCGGATGTCGGTCTACTCAAAATTGATTATCTTGGCCTCACTAATTTAACGATTCTTGGAAAAGCCTTGGAGATTATCGAAGTCACTCGGGGCGAGAAAGTCGACCTATCGAAAATTCCTGACCATGATCTGGAGACGAGCGAGATGATGGCGAAAGGTCATACGTTCGGTGTTTTCCAGATGGAGGGAGCAGGAATGACGGAGGCATCACGGTTGCTTGAGCCGTCAGGTATCTCTGATATGGCGGCACTCGTGGCATTGTATCGACCGGGCCCCATGGAACACATCCCAAAATTTGCAGAGGCTAAGAAGGGACTGGAAACACCCTACTATCTCCATCCTGATCTGGAAGAGATATTGGGTGAAACATATGGGGTCATTACTTACCAGGAACAAGTTTTGCAGATAGCTAGGAAATTTGCTGGGTATTCGCTTGGGCAAGCTGACGTCATGCGCAAAGCCATGGGTAAGAAGATACCAGAAGTCATGATCAAGGAGAGGGAGAGTTTTCTCGCTGGCTTGACTGAACAGGGCCACGATAGGCGCCTAGGGGAGAAACTTTTCGATTTAATTGAACCGTTTGCGGGGTATGCATTTAACAAGGCGCATGCTGTTTGCTACGGACTAATTGCGTACCAGACGGCATTCTTGAAGGCTCATTACCCGATTGAATATATGGCAGCGGTTTTGTGTTCCTCCGCTGGTGATCGGACATCCTCAGCTGCGGCTGAATGTCAGAGGCTTGGGATAGAAATTGCTCTACCGGATGTCAATCGAAGTGAAGTGAATTTCTCTGTCGAGTTGGGTGCTAATACGGAACGCATTCGATATGGCCTTGGCCAGATTAAAGATGTCGGAGCATTGACTGCAGAATTGATTGTCGAGGAACGAAGGAAAAACGGAGAGTATTCTTCGATGGAAGACTTTGCGGCGAGGGTGCCCGGAAAGTCTGCAAATAAAAGAGTTCTTGAAGCGTTAACTAAGGGTGGCGCCTTCGATTCACTGGCCAGTAGAGGAGTTGTTGTTCAGAACATTGAACGAATCATCGATCTGAGCAAACAAGCACGCAAACTTCGTGAGACTGGGCAGACTGCAATGTTCGACATGATGGTTTCAGAGTCACCAGACGGATTGGGGCGACTCGATGACAGCGACCCGATGCGCATACCGAGCAAGCAAATTCAGTTGTGGGAAAGGGAGTATCTTGGGACTTATATAACTGATCATCCCTTGAGTGAAGCGCAAACATCACTTGGTGCATTTTGCACCCATCCCATAGCGGAAGTAGGCGCCAATCTTTCTGGTCAAGAAGTGGTGGTAGGTGGCTTAATTACTGACGTTAGAGAACTAGTGGCTAAGTCGAGTAGCAAACCTTTTGCTGCGATACGAATAGAAGATTTTACAGGTTCATCAGAAATTATGATTTGGAATAAGGAGTATGAACATTACTCACGCGGTAAATTGTTGAGCGAGGGAAATATTATCCTCGCCAGGGCTGAGGTGCGTACAAACCGGACAGGGCGAACCACAACAGCAGTTAAGCGGATAGTTGGCTGGGATCATGAACAGAAAAGACTTGGGCCGAATTTCAATGAACAGCAGTTTCGTATTGGGTCCAGTTCGGGAATTAGAGTTCGTGAATACAGGAATCGTTCAAGTACGAAATTTTCAACTGTAGAGCCAAGCTCTGGCGATACCCGTAACAAGGATGACCAGCCTAGTGAGCCCTTGCGCGATGTTGGCCTCTTAATCCGTATGGATGAGACTCGAGATCTGACAGCTGATATAAGACGACTGAAAAGTGTGTTTGATGTTTTGGATGAGTGTCCTGGTGCGTATTCAGTTACTCTAAGAATACATACACAGAATAACTCGGTGAGTAATATCTCGCGCGCGGGAATTGACGACAAGAAATTGGTGGATATGCTCCCACGTCTAGAGTCGCTATTAGGGGTGCTTGGTGCTGTGGAGTGTTCTAATTTGGATATAGCCGCTAGCAGTGCCGAGGGTACGGAGTTAAAAGCCGCCGGAAGCATATAGCGTGATTTAAAGCTTAATCTTTGCATATATTGTAGTCTTGTAGACATGGCGAATTTACCAAACGGTCTTGTCGACGCACACTCGAAATTACTCCAGATTACTCAGACTGTATCAAGTGTGGTGATCGGACAGGAAGATCTCGTTCAATTAATATTGATTGCGGGCGTGAGCCGCGGGCACGCTTTAGTTGAGGGTCTCCCGGGTTTGGCAAAAACCTTGACCATTTCGACTTTTGCCTCATGTATTTCCGGTGATTTCGCACGGATTCAATTCACTCCTGATTTACTCCCTGCTGATTTGACAGGGACTATGGTTTTCGACCCACGCGATAGTGAATTTCATGTACGGAAGGGGCCATTGTTCGCTAACGTTATTTTGGCTGATGAAATCAATCGTGCTCCAGCCAAGGTACACTCGGCGCTTCTAGAGGCGATGGAAGAAAGTACCGTGTCGATTGGTGGTCATACTCTGTCACTTCCAGAACCATTTGTTGTGCTTGCCACTCAAAATCCGATAGAACAGGAAGCCACTTACCGACTCCCTGAGGCTCAGCTCGATAGGTTCATGTTCAAAATTAAAGTCGATTATCCGACGGAGGAGGACGAGCTTACGGTGTTGAACCGCCAGCTGTCAGGTGGATCGGCCGACGTAAGCCCTGTTGTTTCGGTGAAGGAATTAGTTGGACTACAGGATGTTATTGGACAGGTGAGGATAGATGACAGAATTCGCAGATATATTTTGAGACTAGTCCAAGCGACTCGACCATCAGAAGTCAGTGCTGTAGATTCTTTAACTGGCTTAGTGGAGTATGGAGCCTCACCGAGAGCATCTAGTTTTTTGGCTTCAGGAGCTCAGGCCGCCGCTCTGATCGATGGTCGTGACTACGTCATTCCCGAAGATGTGAAAGAGCTGGCAAAGCCCGTGCTTCGCCATCGAATCATTCTGACCTATCGAGCGCAGGCTGAAGAGGTCTATACCGATGACATTATTGATGAACTTCTCCAACGGATATCGGTCCCGTAAGAGGATTATTAGTGTTTACGTTACCGGGAATCGATCATTTTTTTCGGAGAATATTGCCGAACTCTTTAAGTCAACTCGACATATACCGTGATCAGAAAGCAAGTCCATCTGTTGCGGAATATCAGAGAGACAATTTTCTGTCTGATTTAGCTGACTTCATGGGTGGATATAAGACGGTTTTTAAAGGAAGTGGATACGAATATTCAGATACTGTTGAATATCAGTATGGTGACGATATTAGACATATTGATTGGAATCAGTCGGCAAAATACGGTGATCTTTGGGTTAAGCAATATCAGGAGGAACGAGGACGTGAGGTGCTTTTCCTAGTGGATGTCTCTTCTTCAATGATTCCACCTCTTTATGAAATTGGCTACCGGCGTTTTTTTGGTGTTTTGGCTTTGCTTGGCCTTGCGGCGATAGAGATGAAAGACCGAGTTGGTCTTATAACCTTCTCTGATAAAGTCATAAGCTTGTCAAAGCCTTCCGGAGATCGCTCCAAAGTAGGATATGTCCTAGGTGAGATTCTTTCTGATTTGCGACAAAATACTCTTAGTGGCACACACTGCAGTTCCATAGTAGATGGTCTTGAAACTGCGAAGAGAGTTTTGAAGGGGCGCTCTGTAATATTTATCGTGTCCGACTTCATCAGCGTTGACGGGATAGACAGAGTAGCCGAATTAGCTCCGGTCCATCAAATAGTTTTCGTACGACTTAAGAGTGACGCAGATCCGGCAGAACTCCTACGGCTGAGGGGTATCGTCGAAGCTCGTGATGCCGAAAATCATGAGTCAATCATCGTCGATTTATCAAATGATAAGACCAGGCTTGAAATCAGCGATTTCATAGATGAACAAGCAAGTAAATACCAAAGAGTGATGATGGGAAACAATATCAATGAACTGCTGATAGACGGTGAACTCAACCCAAAAGAATCAGTGTCTTCTTTTTTTCGAAAAATTGTGGATATTCGGAGATCAAGCAGTTGAAATGGGTACTCATATTATCCTTGATTGCTGTCGCACCTCTTGGCCGATTTTTTGCGCCGTCTCATTTGGTCGCAGACCCGGGACCTAAGCTCGTGATTGAGTTAACAGTCACCCCTGATGAAGTATCCATAGGTGACATTGTGGAATTAACTGTACGGGCGACTCATCCAGTAGAAAGCGTCATAAATATCGAACCTAAGTTCCACCAGGGCCTTCAGCCACTATCTCTACCAAAAATAAGTGTGGGATACCAAAACATAAACCAGGTTTCCACGGAATTTGTTTGGTCTTTGCAGTTTTTATCAACAACTTCGAGTGAGACTGTTCCGGTCACTATTTTGTTGATTGATGACCAAGGTCAGACTGAAGAATTAGTCACTGGATTTCAAACGCCGAGTTTCCGATCACTGCTACCGCTTGGACAAACCGGGCTCAACGGCCACCAGTCGCAGGAGCGAGTGAGTCTAGAAGAGCAAACCAATTATTTCATCGTGGCCATAGTTCCGTTTCTAGTAGCGCTGATGTTGATATATATTGGGGGGAAATATTTCCGGGTTAATAATGAGAGTAAGTCGAACTCGAATTCAGACAGTTCACCAGAGGGCACTGCGCGAGAATGCCTCTCTGCTTTGCACGAATACGATCTTTCAAACTCAGAAGTAGTTGAGGCATTTTATGATCAAATATCCACGATTATTCGCACGTATTTGGTAGCGAAATTTGACTTTCCAGCCGAGTCATTTACTTCAGAAGAGTTACGCAGCACAATGGCCGATCAGGGGATTCAACAATGGCAAGCCAGACTCGTATCGGAACTGTTGTTGAGGAGTGATTTGGCAGTATTTGCGAAGATAATTCCGGATCCGCAGTCGATCGATCAGGATCTAACCTTGGCATACGAAATAATAGAATATGCTCGAGGTGAATCCTGATGAGTATCATCAGTAAAGTGGAATTGGCTGATGATAACTGGCTATTTCTGCTTATATTTGTGTTTTTACTAGTCCTTATCGGCAAGCTGTTGCGAGAGAGAAGGATACCCATAGTCAATTCGACTAGGGCACTTGCCCAATCGGCGCACTCCACTTTCAGACTCAGATTAAGGTTTATTCCTCAACTACTTCTACTGGTTGCCATTATGTTAACCGTCATCGCCCTAGCGGATCCTCGGCACGGGGTCGCTCGGAAAACCACGGCTATCGAAGGATATGATCTCGTGATGCTAGTGGACGTTTCGTCCTCCATGGAACTGCAGAAAGCAGATGGCATCACAAAACTTCAGACAACAAAGCAAATAATACGGGAATTTGTTAGAAAGCAAGATCAGGGGCGAGTAGGAGTAGTTGTATTTCAATCTACGAGTCTTCTTTTGTCGCCGTTGAGCTACGACTTAATCGGAATTGACAGACAGATTGATCGGATTGAGTCCGGTTGGCTGGAAGACGGGACAGCAATAGGGGATGGGATCATTGAATCACTATCACTTCTAGTTGAATCGAATTCGAAATCACGAGTAGTCATTCTATTGACTGACGGTGAGAATAACGAAGGTCTTATTTCCCCTGTTGAAGCGGCTCAATTATCACGGTCTCTCGGAATAAGAATTTATGTGATAGCAGTAACCCTACCAAATCAAATATTTGACACTCGAGAACTGGAAATGATTTCTAACATAACTGACGGAGAATTCTTCGATGCATCTACCTCCGTCGAGCTTGCAGCGGCGTATCAATCGATTGCAGACCTCGAATTTTCGGAAATAGCAACCCGTGAATTTTTAAGCTCCAGATCTTATGCACCTGCTCTTGCATTGGTGGCATCGGTTTTTGTTGGAATGACGGCTGTATTAAGTGTCACTGTTTTTAGGAGAAATGTTTAGTTATGAGGGGAACATTTAATTGACTTTTCTAGAACCGGTTCGTCTACTGCTTATCATTCCTACCCTGATCTTATACGGCGGATTGCTGCTTATCCTCGTGTCACGGAGCAATAGACGAATATCAGTGAACGATCATCGCACGCCACAGATCGCTATCATCAAGCTGTTTTTTCTCGCATTAGGCAGTCTTTGCCTTGTCCTAGCATTTGCCAAACCGACTTGGGGTATGTCAGAAGTGGATAAAATTGAAGGTGAGTCAAGGATAGTTGTGTTACTAGATATCTCATACTCGATGTTAGCTAGCGACGGTGATGTCCAACGAGCTGACAGAGCATATTCAGGTGTGAACAGCCTTTTGACATTGATTCGAGATCATGAAGTAGCAATAATTATTTTCGCTGGTGAATCATTTGAGAGATCGCCATTTACGACAGATATGAATGCGCTAAAACGGATTATGGCCAACGCTCAGGATGAATCATTTCTTGTCGTAGATGGCTCTGAGCCTGGCCCTGGCATAGGGGATGCACTTGATCTTTTAGATGAAGGGCAGAAAGGTGGAACGGATTATATTTTGTGGGTGACTGATGGTGATTTTCCCGCATTTGATTATGAAGCAATTAGAGGGAGCGCAATCAGCAAGAATGTAAGTATCCATGGTTATTATGTAGGTAGTGAATCTGGCGGCATCATGCCCGATGGTCGCATATCGTTCGGTAATATCGATAGGCTGAGTGACTTGGCTCATGGGAGTAAGGGGCGCGTTTGGGATCAGCAAAACATAGCTGGTCTGGCGGTCCTGCTACAAGAAAATAAGCTCCGAGCGGAGATGGAATCAGCGGAGAAGCAACCAACCGAGAGATATTTTATTTTCGTGTTGGTAGGTACGATCATGCTATTGGGTAGAATGATTCTCGATCTTAGATTGACGTACGGTAATCGTGGACTAATACTGTTAGTTTTGTTGCTGAGTTTTGCGATCCTGGGCTGCTCAGGCAACACAGCCTCTGGCTATCTCGCTTCAGCAGAAGAGCTGTTTTCAGACGGTGATCACGCTAAATCACTAGCACAATATCAGACCGCTCGCGAAGTTCTTTATGATGAGAATCAGGAAATACCAACTGAATTACAATTCAACATAGCTAATAACCTTTATTTACTGGGAAGATTTGATGAATCGAGTTCGATTGCCCAGGCAATGTTAGTCTCAGATGCGCCCAACGCTGTTCTGCAGTCGAAATTTCATTATTTGCTGGGACTAAATCAGTTTGCGACAGGAGACTTGTCCGGGGCATGGGGCTCTTTTGCCGCCGTGATCCAACTAGATGAGGGTAATATCGACGCGAAAATCAATCTCGAAGTCATTCATGGACTGCAACGAGTGGTCGAGGCACGGACTGGGTCCACCGAGCTGGATGATGTTAAAAAAACTAATGGATCTGAAATATCAGGCGCACCTAATCGAGAAGATAGTTCAGAGAAGACGAATATATCTTCTTCAAATGACCCAAATTCAGACTCTAGTGCTACAAATCCAATGGGTGCAGATGGTTATTTAGGTAACCCTATTCCTAGGCTTGCCATGCTTGATCAATACCTCAATGAAATCGGACCCTATCTGTCACAACGTCGAGCTCAGGAAATACTCGAATTCCTTTTGATCGAAAAAGATAATTTAATGTTGAGAGAGCGAATAGTACCAGGGCGGGAGGTACTGCATTAATCCTAGCTGAGCTTTGCCTGGAGATAATGGATTTGCAGGCTGATGTCCGGCCCAACATCTTTACTGGCTATGGTGAGACTATCAACGGTATCTGATACCGAGCTACCGAACGCTCCCACAAATGCGGTCAGGTTTTCATCGTCTTCACTATCGTAACCGTAAGGGATAACAACCGATGGATTGATCTCACGAACGGTTTTAACCATTATTTCTTGAGGTATTGCTTCCGCTAGTCCGATTGGGCAAAGGACGACATCGGCGTTGGTGAACAGCCCTTTACCTGTGGTAGGTAGAGCGTGTTTGAGACCACTTAAAATTCCTATCGATATGCCTTCCAATTTTATGAACCAAGAGGTACCATCGACCACGGCCTGAATTGGCTCTGAATCGGCATCTGTTTCAGCGGTGGATTCAGAAGTCTTATAGCCCTCAACTTGCACTCCAGAGATTTCGTATTCTCCCGGCCGATCAAAAACAACAGG
>CEUS01283673.1_pt1 | contig 12352 bp, 9 predicted proteins | sample 427031 | NCBI WGS metagenome assembly CEUS01 (sample SAMEA2622837, study PRJEB7988) | marine metagenome | biome: marine biome (ENVO:00000447); feature: marine epipelagic mixed layer (ENVO:xxxxxxxxx); material: "saline water (ENVO:00002010), including plankton (ENVO:xxxxxxxx)" | depth 140 m | reverse complement strand
AAAAGAGATACAGTGTTTCAAGCGGCACTCGCGAAACTACATCCATCAGCCTCTGGACAAATGTCAACGCTTTCTCTATTGTCAAAAATGGCTACACGGCTCAAGATTCACAAAGACAACCCCGAGGGTGCGGTGCCGTGGTTCAATGAAGGTGATATGTTGGATCTTGGCGGGAGGTTCACCACAGAGGAAGCAGGCCAGTTGTGCGAGCGGTTCAGTGAGTTGGACCGGAGGTTAAGGAGACCGGCGCCACAGAGCATTTGTGGTTTTCAGGGAACCGATGCAGAATACGAGATGAATCATTTGCCGCAGGGGTTCGGCGTTCAGGATTTCGTGGCAAGTTGGGCATGAGCGAATGCGACAGGGCTCAGGGAGATCCTGGCCAATCAAACACAAGGGGGAAAAATGGGTAAGGTGGTACTTTTCGACCATGTAGAAGTCCACGTAGATGATATTCCTGGTTATTGCGAATTCCTGGTGAAGATCTTTCAGGGAGGACGGCACCACGTCATCAGTGACTCAGGGACCGCGATGTTTGTGAGCGTAGATGGATATGCCATCGAGATCAAGCAGAGAAAAGGTGATGGCGCACCACAGGCCTCAGGTTTCTGCAATCCCTGTCTGAGGACCGAGGGCGCGAAGGCCCTCATCGAGGACGATCTGGGATGTGAGATCACTCAGACTGTTGAGAACGACGATGGTCATATCTATTTCTTCGTCGATCACGAAGGTGTGACCTGGCATATCAAGGACTACCTACTGTTGGACAGCCAGGTCAACTGGTAGACACTGAGGACCGACAAAGACCTGGATGAGGATCGCAAGGTGACAGGTGATGTGTCAGCTCGTAAGCCTGGTGATGAGATTCTCGTCCGGGTTTTTGCCATTTACTGTGATGATGTTGCCGTCGATCAGAATGACACGATCGACGTTGCCATTTCCGTTCTGATATACCACTGCGGCGCTTGCATCGCTCTGACACCCGTCGATATCGATCGGCTGGTTCCGTCTGGACAACAATGCTGTATAGGTTTTCCCATTAGAGGTGATGCGTGTTCCTTCTCCCTGACCATCGAGCAAGGCTGAGATTTCAGGTCGATCGTCTTTGGCCAGCCTGGGAAACAAGACCGTGAGGAGCGCGTCGCTGGTCACCGGTGCTGCTGAGGACACGTCGAGATGGAACCTCGCGGCGTTTTCAGGCAAGTATTCCGGAGTGTCGTAGCCATAGGGCATGATGTCGTACCCGTCCCACGGTCGGAAACGCATGTCGTTTCTGTGGCAAAAGACGACGTCCATTGCTGCTTTGTCGTATGCCAGGAACGCACACCGGGTATCCGTGTCTACCGTGATCTGCTTCGCCGCGTGCAGGTGCCAGGTCCACATGGTCTCATAGGTGAGCTTGAATCGATCGATCATCACAAAGAAGGTGTTGTCGATTACCAGGACCTCTCTGGTGGCACTTGCAACCCTTTCATCGTAGGCTGGTGAGGAGTCTCCCATCGCGTAGGTGAAGCGGTCATCGGTGTGAAAGGCAGGAAAACTCCCTACTGCCTCCGGATTACGTACGATCTGGCCGGCACCATCGAAGGTTAGGGCATTGTGGGCACGCGTTTGGCGAGTCCAACCGTGGTGGTGAGCGCTGCTGTAGAGTTCATACATGCCACTCGGGATGGCGAGGGGTTCGCCATAGGCTTCGATGACAAATGAGTTCTGGTCGGCATGTGAGTGTGACACGGTGCCGTATGGAGAGGACTTCATAGTGAAGCGGATGTCTTTCTCCGGCTCGATGAGATTGGCACGATAGACCAGCCAACCGATGTCATTGAAGACTGTGGCAGCGGATTTTGGCAGATCTGTATCGGAGAAATCGCGGTCGGGTGTGAGGAAGGACAGCGGAGAGAAAAGGCCCTGGGATTCGACTATCGGTTCCTCGGAAACTTCCTGGATCTGATTTGCATGGGCCATCAGGAGACCATTGTTGTAAATTCTTCCGAGGTGGCGTTGAAGTCCCCAGCTGGATCTGGCCGAGCCCTGGCCGTTGGTGCGACCGTCGCCAAAGGGTACCAGATAGGCATTGGGTGGTACACACATCATTCTCCAATGGCCGTGATTCTGGAAGAAGGGCTTCTTGTAGAAGTCTACACCTGATGCTTCCCTGAGCCCATAGACGAAGTGATAGAAGAGATAGCAGTAGGTCGTTGAATAGGACACACCCTGAGCCCAGCCGCCATCTTTGCCGCCCCACCAGGGGAACATGGCAACTGTTGTATCGAGGATGTAGTCCAGCCAAGGTTCGATTTCGGGACATTCGCCTGCGAGGACGATGCAGATTTCTCCAAGGAAACCAAGCAGACGACCAGAGTGATTGTCGTATCCGATGACACCGTAGTCGGCTCGTTTAAATCTTTCCATCGTCATACGTCCGCGGCCGAGAAATTGTCTCTGGATCGTCGCCTTTTCTTCATCGGTCAGTAAGCCGTGAACCCAGTCGTAAGCTCGAGAACCGAGGTTCATAACGGACATATGCGCTTCGTTGTTGTGGAACGTGGAGGTGGATCTTTCCGGGTCCCAGGATGAGAATTCGAGCAGACGGTCGATAGCGGCTTTGCCAAATGCCTCATCGCCTTCGATCAGGTAGACCAGTCCAAAAAGCTGGGCATCCTGACCCATTTGCCGAGAGTGCGTCATAGCGGGCTTCCAGACACGACCGAATTCGTTCTGATCCTTCTCCTGGTCAGGGAGATAAGGTGGTTCGGTCATCAGGAAGTTCTCGTCCAGCCGTTGCCGAGCTCTTGCCTTGAGACGTTCCCATTCACCCTTGAGCTTTCCTTTGCAGTCTGCGCGATAAGTTTCCAGACGAGATTCAGGGAGGAGGTGACGGGGACGCGTATTACCGATCGCTCCGATGACTTCCGATGCCGGCGGGACCTTAAGCTCACTCGTCTCACCCGTGATGTGGAATGAGAAGGTTTCGCTCCACGTGTCGTCCTCGCCGCAGCCCAGGGCTCTCCAGGACCAGTAGTAGGTTCCGTTGGATAGGACTTCGGGCGATACCCAAAGTGTTCGCCCGGACTTCTGGTAGGTGCGAACGTCTGATGACTTGAGACAAGGATCTGGGCCGATTTTGAGTTCGTAGTATTGGGCGTTTTCGATGGGGTGCCAGACAAAGCCTGGGGGATTCAGGTCGGCCACTGAATTGTTCTGGGGACGCCGGCTGTCGATGAGTGGATTTGGTGATCGGAACTGGCGCATTGGTGGGCCCTTTCAGAATGGTAATTGATTGTTGATTTGGAGGACAATATATCTCAGAAGTGATATGATGGTAACCAAAAGAAATGATGAGGGGCAGCAAGGTGTGGATGTCCATAAATGCAAGAATCAAGCTTTTCTGTTTCTTATCCCTCGGAGACGTAATAAGCCGCTCGCTTGCTGCGTCTTCATTTTTTGAACTGCTAAAAGAAAGGTATGCAAAAGAAAAGACGGTCCTTCCCTCGCTACAACCACCTACGCAGCTATGGCGGCTACTCGGGACCGGACGGCTGGCACCGTGTAAATTACTCGTATAGACCGGCATAGGCTGGTGGCTTACGAGTCTTAGGGAACCAAGTGTTCTGAATGGATTGGAACCGTGCACGGCGCGTGATGGCCGGTGGCTATGGATAGCATGATCTACATGGACGGGTGCTTGGTGAAATATGATTGGGTGAGCGATCAAGGGGCGTAATCGATGAGTGAGCCATTGGCGATATTGGGCGGAATTCCGGCAGTACCACCGGGGCTGGAGTTCAAGATGTGGCCCGAGGTGACAGAGGTGGATGAGGCGATGGTGTTGGCTTCGCTGCGACAGGACAAGCACGCTTTTGGACCGCACGCTGAGGCGCTTCAGGAGGAATTTTCGGCGTGGAATGGGAACAAGTACTGTTTCGCGACGAATAGTGGCACCGCTGCACTACATATGAGTGTTGCTGCTTGTGGGATCGGTCCAGGAGATGAGGTGATTACACCCGCGCTTTCGTGGACTAGTAGTGCATCGTGTATTTTGCACCATAATGCTATTCCGATTTTCGTGGACGTGGATTGGCCGTCGATGCAAATCGATCCGGAGCGGATCGAGGGGGCGATTACTCCGAAGACAAAGGGAATTCTGGTGGTGCATTACTGGGGCGTGTCTTGCGACATGGATCCGATTCTGGAGATCGCAAGGCTCCACAATTTGAGTTTGATCGAAGATGCGTGTCAGGCTGTTGGCGCGAATTACAAAGGGAGGAAGACAGGGACACTAGGAGATGCAGCCGGATTCAGTTTGAATCAGAACAAGAACTTTACAGGAGGTGAGGGTGGACTGTTTGTTACGGACGACGAGGAAAAGTTCAAGCGTGGCAAGGCCGTGACCAGTTTCAGCGATATGCGACCGCCCGAAGCTGGAAGGGAGTATCACGATTACGGGTTGGGCTGGATGTATCGTACGTCGGATCTGGCTGCGGCATTCGCATTGAGCCAGCTTCGAAAGCTAGAGGATACGAATATCAGGGCGATGGAGAACTGGTGGGCACTGGACAAGATGCTGGAGGATACGCCAAATCTGATACCTGCATTCAAGTCCGAGGAGAGACCTTCAAATGGATACGCATATGTACTCCGCGTGGATCCTGAGTACGTGAAGGATCGACACGTAGAATTGAGTGATATGACAGACGGTATCGTAAAGGCGCTGGCTGCGGAGGGTGTGAAACAGAGCCGGGCGAACTGGCTCTTGCCTGCTCATTCTGTGTTCCAGGCGAAGGATGCCTATGGCAAGGGATATCCCTGGAGCGCAGAGCATACACGACCGGATATATCGTACGACGTGAATCAGTTTCCGGTAGCGCAGGCGTGTGTGGATACGTGCCTGTGGCACGTGTACAACCACCGACCTCCGAATGGCCAGGAACAGCTCGAGGCGCTTGCTGCGGCGATCAGGAAGGTGTTCACTGGATTGGATGACATTGCGGTGGGAGTGTAGCAATTAGAATGTGAAACCGCTCTGCGGACCAAGATGAGCGACAATATGGTCGGGATACGCAGTCTCACAAGTACCAGCTACCAACGACAACGCACAGGATAAGTCTTGATAGAGTGGTCTGCTGTGAGGATCGCTGCGTTAGTGTTGATCGCAGTCGTGATTAACAGTCGGTCGAAAGGATCTTGGCGCCTAATGAGTACGACCAGCTTAAATGTCATGATCAATATGTACTGCAACGATACCGAAGACGTTGCCACCGAGTTTATAAGAGGATTGTCAGACCTGAGGAAGTACAACATCTGGACAACACAGGTAACGGACCTAAGTCTGGAAATCCTTTCTAAAATGGACTCGTCCAGGATATTCTGCTCCAGAAGTGCCATAAGGTCACCGATGATGGTTTAGGGAAGCTGAAACGGCTACCCCTCCTTCGGTCCCTGAGGTTGAGGCAATGTCGGGGATTGACCGAGAAGGGTATCGGTGTGTCCGGTAAAGATGTACAGGTCAATTTCCACCCTGCCGATTGACAGAAAGCGGAACAAAAACGTGGAGGCGTCATGATCAGAATTGGATTCGGGACGAGAGATATCACGCCTACCCGGCCGGCGATGATCCAGGGGCAGAAACACAGGCGAATCGGCAGAAGTGCTCTAGACCCGCTCACCGTGACCGCGTGGGCGATGGAGAAGGATGGCGAGGTTGCCGTGATCGTGTCGTGCGATCTGGCGACACCTTCAGATGGCCTCCGTGAACGTGTCAAGAAAGAGTTGGCTTCATTGGAACCAGGTATACTGGGAGATTCTGTGGTTTTTGCGAGTACTCATACGCACACGTCTCTCGTACTGGAGGATGGGTTCTATGATCACCCTGGTGGCGATGTGATGACCTGCGAGGAAATCGAGATTTGGGTGTCGGAGAGAATTGTTGACGCGATTAGGGATGCGTGGAAGGCCAAGTCCAAAGCGATCGTAGGCCGAGGGTTTGGTCACGCAGTTGTTGGTCACAATCGGTACGCGGTGTACTCAGACGGTTCCGCTCAGATGTACGGGAAGACCGCACGGGAGGACTTTGCTCATATTGGAGGATACGAAGACCATTCTGTGGATATGCTCTTTGTGTGGGGTGACGATGGAAAACTCTCAGGGATCATGTTGGCTGTTCCATGCCCTTCGCAGGTGGATGAACACCTCCAGGAGTTTTCAGCGGATTACTGGCACCAGGTCCGTGTGGAACTGAGAAAGAGGCTAGGAGAAGGCTTGAGTATCCTGCCTCTATGTGCAGCCGCAGGAGACCAGTCACCACACTTCCTTTTGTATCGTGAACAGGAAGAGGAGATGCGTGTACACAGAGGTGTTTCGGAACGTGAGGAGATCGTGCGAAGGATCTCAAATGCAGTGGAGGACGCGCTCTCGTGTTTACAGCCGGATCAGGAGAGGGATCACACCTTTTCCCACAGAGTGGAGACCTTGAGCCTCTCACCCAGGAATATTACGCAAGAAGAGCGTGATTGGGCGGAGGCGGCACACAAGGAGGCGATCTCCAAGGGTGATGTTACTTCATGGTGGCCAGTTCGGCTAAAAGACGTAGTTGATACTTATGACGGTATTCGAGAGGCTGAGCAGGTTCCGGCAGAAGTTCACCTCCTGCGAATCGGCGAAGCAGTGATTGCAACAAACCCGTTCGAGCTGTTTATGGATTACGGTATGCGGATGAAGGCCAGGAGCAAGGCAAAACAGACGTTCGTGATACAACTTGCGAGAAGAGGGTTCTACTTGCCATCAGATAGGGCCATGAAAGGTGGTGGATATGGGGTGATGCCAGCTGTCTCCGTTGCCGGTCCGGAGGCTGGAGCTGAATTGGTAGAGTGGACCGTTAGTGCGATCGATGGTCTGTTCGGACAGGCATGAAGAGGCGTGGGACAGTTTCAGGAAGGGATGAAAAAGGGCTCACCATTTGGTGAGCCCTTTTATTGTCTCGATTTCAGGAAATCCTACTCGGAAAGTGAAATGTCTACCGAGGGACGAAGCTCAGCACAGGTGGTTAGGGCAGGATGTATTTCGTGTTCCAGGAAGGCGGCGAAGATACCCTCGTCCAGTGTTTCGCCATTGTCGATTGCGACAAATGCTTGTTGCGTGAGATTGTAATCAAATCGTGGTGCCCATTTTCTCGCGCCAAGGCGAGCAGTTGTCGAACAGTTGTCGATCATGTGGGACACGCCCTTGAAGTGCATATATGGATTGAGCGAGTCCACTGCCTCGATGACCGATTCATTGGCGACTTCGGAGAAGGAGTGTCCTTTTTCGATCAAAAGGTCCACCTGGGCCATCATGGTGGCAACGTAGACACCCGCCGTGAAGGCGTTGACGGGAATATCCTCTTCGACACGCTTTGCTCGAACTTCCTTCCCTATATCCCACATCCGAGTGCCATCGATTTTTCCGATAGGGAACTTGCGCTTGGAGGCGGCTATGACACTACGAATTTCATTTCCATTGGCAACGTCATCATAGATTTCAAGGAGGATTTCCAAGGCGGGATTGTATGATGCGCAATAAGCTTTGCGAAATTCGTCCTTTCCTTCTTCATCGAAGCTCTCGTAGAGTGCAAGCATTCCACTGTGGGAGATGACATTCGAGATCGGCCCGGTTATGGATTCGCAAGATTGGTTGAAGGCTTCGTGTTCGGACTGACCCTGTTCAATAAACCTTCGATAGAGGCATTCGACAATTCCGTGGACTGCCCCCAGGAGAATGCCTCGTTCTCCGAAGATGTCGGAGAGGTATTCGCTCTGGAGTGTCGTCTGGAAGGTGCTGGGGGCGCCGAGTGCAATTGACCAGGCGATGGCATAGTCGGTGGCCCTGTCATTGACATCCTGTTCGATAGCGATACTGGCATTAATGCCCGCGCCGTTGACTTCCTTCCCCTGTTCATAGAGTCTCCGGACGGAGGGTCCCATTCCTTTTGGACAAACCGCGATTACATTGATCTGGTTTGGGAACTTTGCGCCGACGGTCTCCATATAGCCAAGCAAGAATCCGTGGGATAGACCCAGGGTAGCGCCGGGCTTGAGCGAGGAGAAGATCCTGCCGTAGTTGTCCGCAAGGGCGGCGTCGGAGATGAGAAGCAAGACCAGATCGGACTCGGAGATGACGTTGTACATCTCTCCCAGCGTTCCGGTCTCTTCCGTGAAACCTGCTTCTCTGGCCTGGTCCATTGAACCGGAACCTTCTCGTAGTCCAACCTTCACTTTTATTTCAGTGTTCTCAAGCGAATCCCGGAGGTTCTGGGCCTGTGCCGGTCCCTGGGATCCCCATCCAATGACACCGATCTGCTCGATCCCTTCCAATGCTTTGGGCAGCTTATCAAATAAGTTCCTGCCCCCTCGGACGATGTGCTCATCGTTGCCTGAGAGGTTGATTGTCTCGATATCGAATTCCCTGGTAAATAACTCCAACGCCATTTGGTTCTCCCTGGTTGCTGAGGTTGGGAAGCGTTCTAAAATTGTGCCTAAAAAGGAAGCTTGAAAATAATCAGAAAAGGTGTTGCAGTAAAGGATTTTAAACCGTACACTGCGAATTTTGGTGGATCACAGAAGGTCAGATTGTGCCGAAGACGGCTTCGGAGGCAGGATGAAGACTGATGATTTAGCCTATTCGATGTTCTCCCAGGACGAGATGATCCGTCGACACGATGGCACCCGAATTCAGATGAAAGCACGAGGGATCGATGCACTGTTCATCAGCGGCGAGGAGAATTTTCAGTATTTGTCGGGGGCTTCCGCGAGTGTCGCGCTGCACTATTCGTTGACACGTCCCTCGGTCATTGTTCTGCCGCTCGAGGGTGATCCCGTTGTGATCACCCAGGGTCGGGACAGTTTCGAATTGGGATCGTATGTTTCGGATATCCGGGAATACGGGGGATTGTACTCCTTTCCCGCAGATCATGTAGTGGGTGTACTCTCGGATATGAACTGCCAGTGTGTGGGGGTGGAACTTGGTCAGGAACAGCGGATGGGGATTCCTGTTGGGGCGTATCTGGATGTAGTAGAAAAGCTGCCAGCCTTAGAATTCGTGGATGCCGCTGAGGTGCTGATCGGGATGCGAATGGTGAAATCTGATGAAGAACTGATCTTGATGAAAAAGGCTGCCGAAATTACAGGTCGAGCGAGGCAGCGGCTGTTCGGTAAGATAAATAGGGGGATGACCGAGCGTGATGTTGCACGGTTGATGCGGCAATTGATCCTGGAAGAGGGTGGAGATCGCGCGGCGTTTGTTGTGTTTCAGAAGGATGAACCTGGAGGGAAATCACAGTTTAAGTACGATCGGCCACTCAAGGAAGGCAGTGTGCTTGCCGTAGACAGTGGTGCATACGTTGGGATGTACGCGATCGACTATCCCAGGATGGCGACACTGGGGAAGACTACAAAGGTGCAGAGGGATACACATCAGGCAGTGCTCAGAGTAAATCAAAGGATGAGTGAGGTGCTTGGACCAGGGGTGAGGTGCTCGGAGGTCTTCAGGGCTGGTGAAGAAGCGATAAGGGCAGAAGAGAAGGAGGTGAATGGACTGAGGTCTTTCGGGCCGGCTAGAATGGGACACGGGCAAGGGATGCTGATTACAGAACCGCCGAGTATCGCACCTGATGATGATACAGTGTTGGAACCGGGGATGGTGGTGAGTACGGAACCAGGGGTGAGATGTGGTGATGTTCAGTTCCTGTGGGAGGATGTTCATGTTATTCGGGAGACTGGTTCGGAGAAGATTAGTTTAGAGACAGATGCGTTGAGGGAGGTGGCATTTTAGGGGAATTGGGGGTATTCTTTTAATTCAAATAACCGAATTCCCTCTTCCCCCTTGTTTCGGCGACTCCGTGTCGCCGAGTGACTTTTGGTTTCGCCCCAAAAGTCACCAAAATCTCGCTCGCTCAAACGGCGCGAGGGTCTTGCTGGAACATTGATCGACGGAGGCCGGACTGTGGCTTGGAAGTAGTTCGGAAGTCCTCCCAGTCACTTAGCCCACGTGGCCTCCACACCCCCCTACAGCGGCTTTCAGCCGCCCAGACTCAGCACCCTTTCACCACCCTTGGCCACATGAACGGCCCCTTCCCCTTGGATTCGCGAGTCTGGTCTTGAGGCAGGTGGCGTAGTTCCAGAAGCGGATCAAAGGCATCATATTTCCCACATACCCGCAGCTTGATAGGTCTTGGCTTGGCTGGGTGGTGCAGATCTGTGGTCATCTGTGTGGGCGGCTGGGTCTGTATGTTCGGAGATCCTGCGATTGAGGTAGATCTGGTTCCAGTGAATTGTTGGGTGGCTCTGTGTGCTCCGGTGTGAGGTGCTGCACGGGGTGGGGTTTCGTAATTTCGTGATTCAGCGATTCTGTCCTCGTCAAGGAGGAGAAACAAAATGCCATTTTCAAGTAAAGGCCTGGTCCACCGGTCGACAGCCACAGGCATACGTGGAATGGTTACTTCGGCGCATCCCCTGGCTTCACTGGCCGGAGTGCGAATATTATTAGAGGGCGGGAACGCTATCGATGCTGCTGTTGCCACGGCGGCGGCGCTAAATGTTGTCGAGCCATATATGTCCGGGTTGGGTGGTGATGGATATATGCACATATTTAGCGCCAGGGAGAAGGACCATAAGATTGTTGATTACATGGGGCGATCACCGGCCGCGACCGACCTGGCGTTGTACGGCAGCGTGGAGGATCGTGACAGGGGGGTGTTGTGCAGCCTAGTCCCGGGCGCGTGTGGCGGGTGGCTTGCAGCACTCGAGCGATATGGATCTATGGATGCGAAAACGGTTTTCGCCCCTGCGATTGGATATGCAGAAGATGGTTTCGCGGTAACCGTAAAGAATGCGGAGTTCATCGATGCGAGTGTTGCTGACTTGGTGAAACACTCGCCTCGTGCAGATCACTACTTAAATCAGGGACGTGCTCCCAGGCCTGGTGAAGTGATCACCCAGGCCGATCTGGGGAAGACGTACCGAGCAATTGCAGAAGGTGGAAGTGAGGTATTCTACTCCGGAGAAATCGGGGAGAAGATTGTCAAACATCTTGAGGCGATCGGAGGGCTGATTACCAGAGAGGATCTGGCGGCGTTCGAGGTGGATATTCAGAAGCCGGTTTGTTCGAGCTATCGCGGATACAGGGTTTTTACACCACCTCCGCCGTGCCAGGGCATACAGTTTCTGCAAATGCTGAACATCCTCGAGGGTTTCGATCTGGAGGCATTGGGGCACAACAGGGTTGAGATGCTACACCTGTTCATCGAGACGGCAAAGTTGGCTACGGCAGATCGTGTTCGATATACGATCGCTGGGGATGCTGCTGTTGCTGCGGTGATTTCGAAAGAGTATGCCTCGGACCAGAGAGAACGAATTGGAGATCGGGCTGCACGTGGTGGTGGAGAAGCGTTTACAAACGATCAGGATGTTTTGAAGCCGGGGGATCCTACAGGTTGGATCAAGTCCGAGTGTACGACACATTTCAATGCTGTGGATGCCGAGGGTAATGCGGTATCGGTGACTCAAAGCCTGGGAAGCGGCTTCGGTTCCGCGGTGGTGGTGCCCGGTACGGGGATCGCCCTGAACAATCTGATGCGATGGTTCGACTACGATCCGGAGAGCAGTAATGTGATCGGGCCCGGAAAGAAGATGGAGCTGTGTATGGCGCCTTCCCAAGTCTGGAATGACGAGGGTCCAAGGCTGCTGATAGGGACACCTGGAAGTTATGGCATTCTGCAGACGACTCCGCAGATGATAATGAATGTGATCGATCACGGGATGAATGTCCAGGCTGCCATCGAGGCGCCAAGGTTGAAGACGTTTGCAGGTTATCAAGTTGACGTTGAGACACGGATCCCAGAAGTTGTGCTGGGCGACCTGGAGAAGAAGGGGCACGTTCTCAATCGCCTTGGAGGCTGGTCTGCAGGCGTGGGTGGTGGCCAAGGGATCGAGATAGATCGGGAGGATGGATCCTTTATGGGTGGGGCAGATCCGAGGCGAGACGGTGTTGCGATTGGGGTGTAGCTGTGCACAGAACAGTGCGTTTGAAGAATGGGAGAGCAAATGAATCTGAAGCAGAGGGTACTGGAACTGAAAGGTCTGGTTGAGGGCCACAGGACCTTCAGACACGATTGCCTGAACTTGATTGCGTCAGAGAATACGCCGAGTCCGTTCGTCGAAGGATTCATGGCGGAAGACCTTAATCGGCGATATGCATATTATCTGGGACTCGACCCAAGGGAGCAGTCCTATCAGGGCAGCGGATACGTTGCGGAGATCGAAGGGGTTGCCCAGGAACTGGCGAGTGAGCTCTTTGGCGCCACGTATGTGGAACTCCGGGC
>CEUS01031653.1_pt1 | contig 12354 bp, 19 predicted proteins | sample 427031 | NCBI WGS metagenome assembly CEUS01 (sample SAMEA2622837, study PRJEB7988) | marine metagenome | biome: marine biome (ENVO:00000447); feature: marine epipelagic mixed layer (ENVO:xxxxxxxxx); material: "saline water (ENVO:00002010), including plankton (ENVO:xxxxxxxx)" | depth 140 m | reverse complement strand
TTGTATATCTCTCCTGTTTTAAGGTTTGAGATAGTAGTAATTATTTCCTTAGGTTCAAAAACAGGTAATTCTTTACCGTCTACCGTAGTTGTTTTCATTATGATACAATCTCCTTATTAATGTTTAGATAGCTAATAGCCACGTCAAAAGAATCAGAACTACTTGATTGGACAGTTAAGCTATTTCCTCCTTCAACTACCATTGGCATCGTCAATAATTCTGTCGTTACATTAGCTGTTAAGGCAGCTGATTTAATAGCGGTAATAGAATTGTTTACAACAGTTACCGTTGGAGTTCCTGCTGATGTTACCTTAATAGATTTAATTATATATGTTTCTGTATTAGTAGGATTACCAGATCCAAACATAGTTAATGCAGATCCAGTGGTATTATCATCTACTCCGTAAAATTTATATTGATTAACAACAGCCATTATTCCATGAAGAAAGCTTTAGCTTCTATCTCCTGTTTTAAATCTTGTTGAAAAGTAGTGTTTAGTTTTTCCAACACGGCGTCTAAATCTCTTACTAAAGATTGAGCTACGTCTTCTCTATATTCAGGGCTTGCTCTCGTTAATGTTTGTACTATCTTTGCCATTATCCTGTTTCCTGTCCCGTGTTTCCAAACACAGCGTCAAAAGTTTCTTCTGTCATTTGAGTACTATATGGAGAATCTCGATAAGTGTTACCATATTCATCTACAGTTTCCATAGATATTTCATCTACAAATGGAGATTGCAGAATTATATTGTCTTCCATAGGAATAGTTCTTATTCCACTACCTCTTCCTTGATCTATAAACACATCACTCATTTGTCTCGGTCTAAGATTACTTATATAATCTTGTAAATAAGGAGTATCTCTAAAGTTTTGAAAACCTTGTGACAGAATTCCTAAAAAAGGATTTACTGCTCCCATAATACCACTTAATATATTTCCTCCATATTGAGATAATCTTGATTGAAATTGTCCAGTCGGTGTTACAGGTCTATAACCTTGATTAAATACATTATCTAAAAATGAACCTGTGTATTTTTGTGCAGGACCAAATTGTGTAGATCCCATATAATCTTTTTGTGGATTTAAATTTTCTTTAGTAAAGGAAGTAAATTGATTATTATTTCCGCCACCACTTCTTTGAACACCTCCTGTATCACCATAACCTCTATCGGCTCTTTCTTGCGCTCTATCTGGAGCACCCATATCGGCACCACCCCCTTGAAAAGGTATTCTCATTATTCCACCGTCAGCTTTTTGAATTTTGCTTCCATAAGTTTCAGTCCAGTCTCTTGCGATCTCTGGTTCATTAGCCCATAGGTATCTTCTTTGTTTCTCAGATTTAAAAGGCATTATCTTCTTCCTCCTGCATGTACATCTAACCTAAAAGTTCCCAATTTCCAATTAGAATCTACCGCTGTGTTTGCTATCTTAAATGCAACAGATCTACCTCGGGCTCTACAAGATTGATACTTAGTAGAAGATGTAATGGTAAAAGGTCCTAACGTTGAACTAGCTGCGGTTTCATTAGGAAAATCTCGCAAATTTAGTGTAACAATAGTATTACCTGCTTGGGTTATAAAGTCAGGTAAAAATCTACTAACTCTCATTATATATTCCCCATCTCCTCTAAACGTAATTCCTTGTCTTTGATCTTGAGTAATATCAAAATCTCCAGATAATATGTTAGCCGGTATAGCACTTGTTGTTCCAATTTTAATTTGATTAGTTCCTGTTTCATGTTCATAGTAATAAGTAACGCCTTCAGTATTTCCTGTAACATCAAAGGATGAATCTGTATCTGCATCGAAATAAGTTGCATGCGGCTTACCAAAAATAGCTGAATCCTGCCAAGTAGTTCTAGGCCATAATGAGTTTGCATTAGTGTACCATATAGGTCTATTAACCGTTGAATCTAAATAACTATAAAAAACACATCTATTATTTACATTAGAATCTGAAGTTGGATAGAACCATAATACTTCTCCAAATAAGTTATTAACTCCACAACATATCATTTGATTAGAAGTAGTATTAATATCATCATAAACATAGTCTTCTACCAAACAATCTAAAGATTCTAGTTTACCAGTAAATCTAAAGAAACCATTTTCCGACATCCAGTAAGCAGCTCCATCAACTTCAACCGCTGCATTCATTCCTATTAATCCACAGTTCGTTCCTACTTGTTCGAATGCGAAAGTAAAAGGTTGGCCTACAAAACGCATGGTAAATAATGAGGTATCTGTCCATACGTAAATTGCATTTCTTCCAAGCTCAGCTCCCATGATCCGTGATCCGGCAGCCAGTCTTTGTGTACCAGCGGTATTAGTTGAAGTGGGTGTCCAAGTAGATAATGTTTCTTGAGACGAGAATCTTATAAACATATCATCTTGTGTATCGGTATCTCCAATCGTTGTTTCAGTTCCAAATAAAACTAAGTGACGATCGGGTGTAGAAACTAACATATCTCGAGATGCTGTAGGTGCACCCGATATAATAGTTGCTCTAGTTGCTGTTGCGTTTGTAGCATCAGCATCCCATTCAAATACTGAGCCATTAACAATTAATGCAATAAGTTTAGAACCATAATTATCTAGAGCCCAAAGTCCTGGTTCTGCAACTTTATCCGTTGTTGCTGCAGCTTGACCCCATGCAGCATAATCACTGGTATTAGTTACGGTTGCACCATCAGAGTGAGATGCATTAGAGGTTCCTCTAACATTTCTAGTAATCCCAGTTAAATCATTTCCAGAAACTCCAGTGTAAGAAATTTCTTCACTTCCTACTTGAATATAATTTGTCCCTGTTGTGGGAAATCCTGTAGTGCTCGTTAATGTAATAGAAGTTCCTGATCCTCCAGTTCCATATGCGTTAGCGGACAAAGCTCCATTTAAAGTTGTTGTTTGTGGATTAGTTACAGTACCACCAAACTGAGATATACCCCAGCCATAGACTCCCACCTGTTCAGCGGGTCCCACGTGGTAATATCTATAATAAGTAATTCCTCCTGATTCACTAGCTCCTGAACCACCTTCCGTATCATCCATTGTTATGGTTAAAGTAGTGGTAGTAGGAACAGTAGTAACCATAAATTTTTTATCACAAAAATCAGATGCGCCAAAATTTGAATTAGTAATAGATGAAAAAGTAGAAGTTGCTCCAAATAGTATAATATCTCCGGCTTTAAAATTATGAGCACTAGCAAAAGTTAAAGTTACAGTTTTTGATCCATTTGTTGTACTAAAAGCATTTGTAATAGCAGTTCCAGATGGATTAGTTAAAGGATGAATATCATAATAAACTCCTCCAGAATAAACATATAAAATTCTATTGGTTCCAATAGCTGCATATTTAATTCCTTCTTTATTAACCATGTGATGAAGGTCTCTAGCAGCGCCCGTCAACTTCTTATCTCCTAAAGATTGCCAACCACCTATCTTTTCAGGGGTTCCATATCTAAAACGAACATTTTCTCCCCCGGTCCATTGTGCTTCGGCTCCTGTGGGGGTAATTTGTTTATTAAAACCAGGTAAAAACCCTATTTTTTGTAGCATAAAAATCCTTAAGTTTGGTGGTGTCTATTATATCAAGAATTTAGGTGTTTAAAAGAGTTTTTATTGTCGGTTATTTCTGTATTAGGGTTAATACTTCTAGAGATTTTCTTCAATATATCTGAATAAAGACTAACGTTTTTTTCATATTCAGCGCTTTCACATATTACTACTTTATAAATATTTTTAAAATCTACCTCTTCAATCTTATTTCTAATTTGAAGAGTGTCTAAATTTCTAATCCAATCGGTAATATGATCAGGAATAAAAACAGAATTATAGTTTTTTATCCATACATAACCTTTAAGTTTTTTATGAATAGCTGCCCCTAATACCCAATTCCCCTCCCTTAACATATTGTCTAAAGCTTGCCTTATAGAAAGATTATCATAACCAAAATCATGGTGATGATCTATGTTGATTATAAATTCTTCTTCATTAATATGGTTGTATATTTCATGATGAGACTTAATAAAAATAGTAGGAATCTTATTTTTAAAAAGTTCCATACATAAAGATAGGATATCATTAAATTGTCTAGGATTTTGAATCCAATCTAAATCAATTGTTAGTAGTTTTCTCTGAGCCATAAAAATTTATATTAAATGATAAAGATATTCGTGAGTCATCACTATTACTTTGAGTTACATAATGATGAAGATAAGAAGGAAAAAGCAGTAGTAAACCAGCAAAAGGGGTTATAGTATATTCAGAATTTTGTAAAGAACACTCCAAAGGTGGAGTAGACCATATATTTTTTAAATCCTTATAGCCATCTATAAATACTATATTCCCAGAATTTTTAGGAACCTTACAATAATAAACCCCAGATAAATGAGTGTCCGGATGCATATGAGTCATATTATAATTATATTTATAGTTTTCATTAATCCAATAATTTTTTATTTGCCATTTTATAATATTATGTTGAATACTAGCTCCTTCAAAGTAATCCGGTAAACATGTAGTAAAATTTTCTAATAACCGTTTTTCAATTTTTGTTTCATTAGGATGAATCTGTTTCCCTCCAATATTAGATTTATTAATATTTGTATATTTAGGATTTTTTAAAGTTTCTAAAATTAACTTATCTAGCTCTTTATCATTAAGCCTGTTTCTATAAATAGATGTTTTAAATATATCAATGATCATTGTTGTTCTCTTAAAATAAGAGCCATATTCTGCCGGTATAAACCTTCAGTAGGTCCTATGCCTTGATGTAAAATATTACTTTTAAATAATAAACCTTCATTAAAATTATTTTTATAAAATTTATTATTAACTTGAGTGCCGCCATCACCATCCGTAAGATTAAGAATAAAAGTATAAGCATTATCTTCCTTAGCATCATAATGAAGTTGTCCCACTGTACCTTTTGTTAAGTAATTAAATAGAACTCTTTCTAGATTAAAAATCTTTTTTTCTTCATTTTTAATTTTAATTAAAGCCATTCCAGCAAAAAAATTCAAATTTAAATTAGAGTGAGGGTCCTGGGGAAAACTTTGATGAATAAATCCTTGATAAGATGTAGGGGTTAATCTAGGTACAGATTTATCAATGTCTTGAGCCAACGGAGTCGGATCTATGACAAACGGAGTTTTTTCTAAATATTTAAGAATAATCTCGTAAATATAAGAAGGAAAAAAATCTTTATATATCTTCATTATTTATAAACAGTTTTGCAGCTAAAGTTATTCTTGGAGTATCTTTATCTGGTGCATGTCCTTTATGCTCTTTAGCGGCATCAAAGAGAATAAATCTATTAGGAACAAAATCGACTATAGTTTCATTTTTTATTTCAAAGGGTCCAGATCCTCGAATCATCAGAAGAGCTGTACAATTAACTGGTTCTGTAGGATCCGTATCTATGTGCCAATCTCCATCCATTTCTTTATGTTGTATATTTAAATACATACGAAATACTTCAAAATTTTTCTTAACAACGTTTGAAATTAATTTTAAAAAATAATGTTGCATAATATCTTCTTTATCTAAAAGACTAAAATAAAAATTAACTTTATTAGGATCACTTGAATAACCCATAAACTTATGTGGAGTTTTATAAGTATAAAAATATTGTAAAGTTTTAAAAAGATCTTCATCTTTTATAAAATTATCAATAACTTTAGTTTCTATTCCCATGTCTTTATTTCACTACAATTAAAAGCAATAGCGTATTTAGAATCATAAGGATTCTTTTCTTCATTTCCATGATGAATATAACCTGACCATACAATAAATTTTCCTACTCTCGGTTTAGTCTGGACATTTATATCCTTAAAAATTATTGGAAGGTCAGTATCCGATAAATATAAAATACCAGCTAACCAATTCGGATCATGATCGTGAAATGCAGTCCATTGTTTTTTATCGACTCTGACCCCCCACGCTTCTTTAAGACCTACGTGTAATCGTATTCCTTGATTATTGAAAGTATCAAATGCTATCTTTAAATATTTTTGAAAAACTTCATCTCTTGAAAAAAATAACCAGGGAGTCATATTACCTTTAACATTCGTAACTCCACTCATGTTTCCTTTTTCTTTAATACCTTTATCAATTTTAGATTTAAGATATTGCAAATCTTTTTTATCTATATCTAAAGTCAACTGATAATAAAAAACGTCGCGAGGAATCGTTCTTTCAATTTGTTTTTCTATTTCAATCATCTTTCCAATGCATAGTTCCCATATAAAAAATATATTTTCCAACCTTCCAACTATAATAATGAGATGTTCTTTCTATATAATCAAAATTCTTTTTTATTTTTCTAGGTACAAATTTTTTTTCTTCACTTGCGGGAGTAGCATCTTCAGCTAATGTAGCATTTTTTATATTCCATGCTATTCTGACGAATTCATCTCCCATTACCTTAGCTACCTTGGGTGAAATATTAATAACTCCTTTCTTGTTAATAGCTATTTTATCTATATCATTAAAATATATATTAACACCTCCATCTTCTTTTTGTACAAATTGCATTTTATCCTCCTTGTGTTTGTTGCTTTGTTCCAAATAACATTCTCTTATCAGCTCGCCATTCTGCATTAGGACCATGTTGATCTACATAATGTAAAAAAGCTTGAGCTTGAAAATCTCCTTTAAATTCTTCTCTCCAATGTTTAAGTTCACATCCTAAATAAATCGCTGCATCTCCTGGTTCCATATCTATTCTGGTACCATCTATATAAATGGGCCAATCTATTTTTTCTTTATCTATACAAACAGTGACAGATATTTCACAAGACTGTCGATCATCATGCTCTTTTAAAATAGCCCCATAAGTATACATTCTCCAATAAGCATAAGTAGGAAACAATTTTAATCCTGTTAATTTCTCCATTTTTTTATTCTTAGATAATAATAAAGCTTCCATGGCAGGATCCCCATAATAACTGCTATCAGTAGACTGAGTATCTGTCATGTTCTTGTTAGGAGAATATATCCTATGTTTTATATCACAATAAATTTTTAATAAATTTATCTCTTGCTTAGATAAAAAGTTTTTTATTTTTTTATATTTAAATTTTCTTATATCATCCATGCAACCACCGAATATCTTGTTCCTTCTGTAACTGGAGAAACTTTATGAGGAAACATAAAGTTGCTAGGCCATATAATTAATCTATTAGCTTTTACTTCAACCATAAATTCTTCTTTTTGAGTTTTAGCATCCGTAAATAATAGATTTCCTCCTTTATAATCATTATTTAATAAGTAGATTAAACTTAAAGTTCTATGTTCACTAGGAGCGTGATCTGTGTGATACTTATAATGATCATTTTTTTCATATTTTAAAATACTCATATAATTTATAAATTGATATTGAGGAGGATGAATGAAATTGGAACAATATAAACTAGATTTTTTAAGAAAATTTTGAAATAAATAATTAGTCCATTTTACATTAGTCTTTGAATTGCTATGAAAAAAAAGCGCATGTTCATTAACACTTCTACTTTTTTCATTTAAAACACTCTTTCCGTCGTGAGTTAAAACAGTAGCTTTAGTAAACTCAATAGTATTAATCCATTTTATAAAAATAGAAAGCATTGGATAAGGAATTACTTCATCATAAATTTTTATATAATCTTCTATTTCCATGTCTTTTTATTCCAATATTTAAGTTTATAGTTGTGTAAAAAGCGGGTGTTTAATAAAAAATCCGTCCAAAACTTTTCTTTAATATTTCTACTTTTAATTTTCATTTTCCAATTTTCTCTTTTAAATGGGATAACTTGTACATAAGGAGTTCCTTTAGGTATAATCTCATTTAAAGTTTTATATTTATCTCCATTTACAATATAAGGAAAATTAATTTCTAACCCATAAGTATCGGTATCCACAATACCAGCAATTATATGAAACTTATCATTTTTATCATTATTCAAAGGAGAAACAAATAAACATGAATAACCAGGAGGAGTTTTAATATGCCATGGATTTACTATCTTCATGACTTTAGGCATATTATTATTTTTTTCAAGTAAAGGAGATCCTTCTAATTGACTTCTTTCCTGAGACTCTTCTCCTCTTAAATTAATATTAATCTCATTAGTAGGCACGGAATTAGATAAGGCAGCCCGTTGTCCATACGCATTTTGTATTATTTCTTTTTCTCCTTTTTCATTTATTCTTTCCATTTTAAAATTAGATCTCAAATGAAGATCCTGGGGAAGCTTTAATATATATCCTGCAGTCAAAGTGTCTAAAAAAGGAAGGCAACCTTTGACGGTGCGTTGTGTAGCTTTATGTTTTAATTTTTTAAACCATTCAGGAATATTAAAGGAAGCAGGTATAGGATAAACATCTTTTTCTCTTTTGATATATTCTGGATGACATGCAAATTCTATAGTATTATTAAGCATTATTACTTTCCTTATTAAGGAAATATAAACTATATACTTAAAATGTCAATTAAATTTCAAACATAGGATCCCAGTATTTATTACTGTTAACAGACATTACATATTGTCTGAAAGATGTATTAGGGTCAATAGTGAGAGAAGAAATGTCAATTGTATTTAAAAATGCTAAATATTCTTGTAATTCAGCATATTCCACATGAGAATCACTTAGAGATTTTATGTTTGATATAGATTGGTCTAATTTTGAATTATACATTTCTGCATCATTTGTACCATTAAAGTCTGGATTAGTCGCTACAGTTATAGCGCCTCCTGAAGAAGAAAATATATGAGTGTCATTAAAAACTTTTTCTATATCTGATGAAGATAATTCTTGAAGTTGTTCATCGGTCCCTACTGCAAATGCTTCTCTTTTAGTTTTATCTGCGTCTGTTAAAAACGCTCCAGTTACACTTTTTGCATCAGCAGGATCTTTTACAATAACGTATCCCATTAGAATCCATCCGCTCCTGCATCTTCCCAGATGCAAACAACACCCTGTCCACCAGCTTGCCCTGTAGTTGAAGGACTACCACCTTGTCCATAGGTATTACCGCTCGGAGTTCCGACCATGTTTAACCATGTTGCTTGTGTTAATTCGTTTCCTTGTCCTACTGGAGATGGGTCATTATATGCCACTGTATTTGAAGGTGCATTAGTAGTCCAGTTTCCAGCATTACCCGAACCGCCACCACCAGGATTACATCCTCTATTAGCACCATTGGCTGTTACAATTGCTGGTTGTCCAAAATTAGTTGCTTGGCCATCTCCACCACATTGAGCAGTTCCTTGCATTCTACCGCCACCGTTACCACCGCTACCAGCGGAAAAATACCAGCTTGTTGGAGAAGGTGCTGGAGAAAAATATGTACCGTAAGTCATACTTCCACCGGATCCCGATCCCGGGCCCCCCTGTCCAGATCCGCCACCGCCGCCGCCAGAGATAAAAACAAGTGCTTTTGTTGAATTAGATTTAGCTGTGTAAGTTCCTGATTGACCGCCTACTGCTTTGAGTGTAGTTCTAAACATTGCGGCTCCAGCTCCACTAGAAGCTGAATAAACTCTTCCTGATGAGTCAACGGATAAACTTGTTGATGTAAAAGCTCCTGTTGAAGGTTTAATTATTCTAGGCATTTTTTATTCTTTCCTCCCTATTAATTTTAATCAGCCATTTCTACATAAGAAACATGCCATGCTAAATCGCTGGCTGTTCCTGCTGTAACGGCTAATAAATCGGTTTCATCTAACCATAAAGGTCCAGTTGCATCTAAAAAACTTAAAGTAGAATCTGCGGGTACAGAAATAGTACTTCCAATTTTGTAGTATGTACTTCCATTGTCATTACTTACTTCGATTGTTACATCGCATGCATTTGTTCCATCTACGTTAGCGATTAAAATTGTATCTATTTTAGCAGCGTACTCTGCAGTAACGTCTACCATTGTAGTTCTGTTTGTATCGCCAAGATTACCCATAGCGTTCTTAGGTGTTATCGTTCCGACTGATACTAAATTTGGTGTTGCCATAAATTAATTCCTATACATTATTACTAGAAAATCATCGCCATTGCAATAGATTTTCCTATTGATATACCAAAAGTTGAGGTAGCTGTCCACTGCATAGTTCCTGAACTATCGGACGTTGTTAAAGCATAATCTGATCCACTCGCTACTGCCGCAGGGAAAGTTATGGTATATGATCCACTTACTGTAGATGGGGCATCTAAGCCCACATAAGCTGAAGTATCAGCGTCTCCTAATTTTAATGCATTAGCATTAGCTAATGTAATTTCTGAAGATGTAGCGAATACATCGACAATATCAGGATTAGTTCCATCATTAGCAGTGGCATAAATAATTTTAGTTCCTTTGTCTGTAGCAGACCATTGTACCGTGGATCCTGAACCTGAAACATATTTAAATGTGACTGTGTATGCACCTGATGAGTTATTTTTTATAATATAAAAATCTTGAACATCTATAGGAATTGTTACCGTAGTAGCTTCACCAATTGTTCCTGTAAATTCTATAATTCTGTGTGCAAGAGTTGCACCAGTTGATCCGTCTGAAACAGATAATGTAGTAGGAGTTGATGCTATAGATTGTGTTGTATAACCACCAGCTACTTGTTCTATAATTTCTAAGTTTGTGTTGGTTTTTGTTCCCCATGTACCAGCGTTTTCGCCGGTTGCCATTTTTTCAATACCTAAAGGTGTATATGTAGAAGCCATAATTTATCTCCTGCTTAATTCTTCATTTTTATTTTGTTTTATACATAATGTCAACATTATAAATATAACTTATTTTATGGGGTTCTTTTACTCCAACTTCCACCTTGTGTAGCTGTTCTTTCACTCCAACTTCCACCTTGAGAAGGTGTAACTTTATTCCACGCTATTGGACCAGATACTTGCCCTACACTTGATGTTGCTGAAAGTCCTGTTAAACCTACAAGCATTTCTGTAGTAGTAATGGATCCTACAGAACCAGTTAAACTACTTGGAGCTGTTAACCCAATAGTCATCTCTGTTACGGTTATAGATCCTACAGAAGAAGTTGCTCCTACTCCGGTTGGGTCTACCAATTGAGTATCGTCGGCTGTTAAAGCTCCTACAGAAGAAGTTGCTTCTACTCCAGTTAATCCCATTACATCAGCTGGTGTAATAGCACCTACTGCAGAAGTTGCTCCAATTCCTGTTAACGGAGTTCCAATTTGTGGATCTACATCACCAACAGAAGATGTTGCTCCTACGCCAGTTAATCCCATTACATCGGCAGGAGAAATAGAACCTACTGATGAAGTAGCATCAACACCTGTTAATCCCATTACATCCGCAGGAGAAATAGAACCTACTGATGAAGTAGCACTTAATCCGGATACCTGAACTAATTTATTAAATGAATCTCCCCATGGCTCTTCGCCCCAGCCATTTCTACCCCAACCAACTAATGTTCCTGCATTATCAAAATCACCAACATTAGATGTTAAAGTTGATGGTGCTGTTAAAGCAGCAATAGAAGTTAGTTCTAAAGTTAATGATCCTAGTGAAGATGTTAAAGTGGAAGGAGCAGTTAAATCTGCTGTTATATATTGAGCAGCTTCAACACTACCAACACTCGATGTTGCACCTATTCCTGATAATCCAACTGAATATTCTACACCCCAACCAGAGTTGCCCCATTGTTGTCTACCCCAACCTTCCTCAGGGAAAGCTGAAACCGAACCTACATTAGATGTTAATGTAGATGGTGCTGTTAATGATTGTGTGATGGTATTAGATTGCCAGGCATTTTCACCCCAGGCTACTAAAGGATCATCACCGCCCCAGATTGATGCCATAAGGAATTCCTCCTTATGCTATTCGGACAATCGCTGTTGTTGCTGCTGCCGCTGGAAACTGAACTGTAAAAGTTCCACTAGAAACAGTTTTATCTCCACCAAAAGCTACTGCACAAACTGCTGCATCTGTTGAATGTGAATCGTTAAAAATCAAACATCCATTAGCTGTGAAAGAAGCTGATGTCCAAGAAACGTCAGAAAAATCACACACTGCAGTTGAAGAGTCTAATGCTGGAGTAACACTTGTTAATGCTTTTCCTTTAGCTGAATAAGCTGATCCTGAAGTGTTAGTTATTTCGTTAGTGCTTGCATAAGCAGTTGTCGAAGCCCCTAAAGTTGCAGAACTTGTGTATAAAGCTAAATTAAAAGTATTTCCAGTTGTTGCTGTAAAATTATGTTCAGCTTTAAGAATCTCTACTTTAAAACTGTTACAAATTGCCGATGTTATTGCCATAATTTATCTCCTAATTATTGATTCGCAGATTCAATTGGTATACGAACAGTGCCATCCGTATAATCATCTCTTCTACGTCTCCCAATTTGCACACTTGCAAATTT
>CEUS01039749.1_pt1 | contig 12359 bp, 11 predicted proteins | sample 427031 | NCBI WGS metagenome assembly CEUS01 (sample SAMEA2622837, study PRJEB7988) | marine metagenome | biome: marine biome (ENVO:00000447); feature: marine epipelagic mixed layer (ENVO:xxxxxxxxx); material: "saline water (ENVO:00002010), including plankton (ENVO:xxxxxxxx)" | depth 140 m | reverse complement strand
GATGTTGAAATACTTTACAAGGCCCTCAATTCTGATATTACAGTACATGAGCTACCTATAGATTGGCATCACAATACAGATAGTAAAGTGAGAAATCTACAAGATAGCATAAGAATGTTGCTCGATGTTGTATTAATCCGACTTCGAAAATACAACGCTTAATTTCACAAAGGATATAAAGATTCCATTAATTTCAATAACTATCCTGATATTCTAAAATATAATTACATAAATCAACTTTATCATTTTATAAATTGAGTTTGAATTCTATTTTGTCGTGGGAAAAACATTGATCAAATCAGCAGCTTTTGTAACAGTAGTGATCCCAACCTACAATGAAGCAGATAATCTACCTACTCTCTTGTCTGGCTTATTTGGCTTAAAGATCCCTAATCTACATCTAGTTGTAGTGGATGACGGATCTCCAGATGGTACAGGAGAACTTGCTAAAAATATCGGGCTAGAACTTAACGGTACAGTGAAAGTTATCCAGAGAGGTAGTAAAAAGGGGTTAGGTACCGCCTACATGGAAGGATTTAAAGAAGCATTGTTAATGGGATCAGATATCATTATTCAAATGGATGCCGACCTTTCTCACGAGCTTCAATATGTACCTAAATTCTTGGAAGCCTTAGAAAAATCGGATGTGGTAGTAGGGTCGCGTTATATATCTGGCGGAGGAGTATCAGAAACTTGGTCAATATCACGACGAATATTGAGTTCAATAGGCAATTTTGGAATTAGAATTGCATCAGGAGTGAAAGTTCAAGATGCTACATCAGGATTTAAAGCGTTCAGAGCAGAGGCTCTAGCTTCATTCAACATGTGTCAATTTCGTTCAAAGGGTTTCGCATTCCAAGTTGAGGTAGCATATGCTTGTGAGAAAAGAGGATTTATAGTTCGAGAACATCCCATAGTCTTCGCTGAGAGATCAGGTGGGAAATCGAAAATGTCACTTTTTATAATACTTGAAGCACTGTGGAACCTACCTACAATGCGATGGAAGATGAAAATGTGAGTATCAACAATCTTGTCCAGTACAGTTAATACAAGTATATGATATTGAATGCCCACCGAAATGGAGTAGGGTAATGACAGGAGAGAAATCAAATACTCGAGAAAATCTACGCCTGGAATTAGTAGATGAAGCCATTAAGCTAGCTACCCAGGGGCAGTGGGATAAGGCAACAAAAATTAACAGAAAGATTACTAAACAATTTCCTGATGACTATCAAGCTTATAACAGATTAGGCAAAGCTCTTTCCGAAATGGGACGCACGCCGGCTGCGAAGAAAGCTTTCAATAAATCTCTCGAAATATCTCCTCAGAATCAAATCGCCATTAAGAACCTCTCCCGTTTATCTATCCTCAAACATGACAATAAATCACAAACTATATTAACAGAATCGGCCAAACGGAGATTCGCAGAAGATCCCGGAAGTACTGCATTAACTTCTTTAACCAATATAGGTCCAGCTAACATTGTGTCACGAACCTCTCCTGGCCACCATGTAAAATTAGTAGCGGATCAAAAAATCCTGTCCGTTGTTGATAGACAAGGGGAACGCTTAGGAAATATCGAATCTAAACTCGCATCAAAATTACTGAAGATCATGAGTGAAGGGTACAAATTCGAAGGAACTGTAACAAGTGTAAGCGGGAAAAACATAAGTGTAATAGTACAGACCACCTATGAAAATACACTTCTCCCAAAACTGTCTCTGTTTACTAACGAATCATCAAGCGCCCTAAGAAAGCAGACGGAAGAGACTGTGAATTCCGAAAACCTAGAGCATAATCTAGGACAACCGACTAGAGAGATTCTGATAAAAGACTGGTCTGACGATGATACGGAACCCGGAGATGATGAAGTTTTTAATTCCACAGTTCATAGAATTGTAAGTGAAGATGATGAACTGGATTAATTCCCCTCCGTAACGGAATTCCCCAAATCAACTTCCCTATAATATAAACCCCAGCGTTGCATCAATTCTGTAACTATCGGCTCGTTAAGCTTGGTAAGTTGACCAAAGAATCCAGCTAAAGCATGGACGTGCATCAAGCTGTCTGAACATACCCAATTACCTTCAGCAGGAACCATGTAAAGTACTCCTTTTTGATGATCACACTCTAACTTAATTCTCTTACTACCTGTTTCGCCTTCCAGTGTTAAATTGTTATTCAACTTCAATTCACCTCATTTATAAAAAAAATTATTTATACACTTCAATTAATACTACTCTAGACCTAATGGCATTAATGTACCACCAAGAATTATAATGCTGTTACTTACAACTATTACCACTCAGAAAAATTAAGAATCTTAAAATAATGACTGTTGCGAACAGTACCTCAAATGCGAGAATGGTATTCTTAGTAAATAATCTATATAAGGATCAAAATGACTAACAGGATAGATAAAACCCTAAATTCGATCATTGCCAAAGGTGATAATATTCTATCTCCTTTCTTGACTATAGGATACCCTGACTTAGATACATCTTTCGAAATATCTAAGGCAATAATATCATCTGGCGCAGACATGCTAGAGCTAGGCATACCATTTAGTGACCCACTAGCTGAAGGACATACGATACAAAAAACCAGCTACCAGGCATTACAAAACGGCGTGACCGTAAGCACTGGATTCGAAATAGTCAGGAAAATACGGGACATTGACACAAGTACGCCCTTAGTAATTATGGGTTACTTTAATCCTTTCTTCCAATACGGACAAGAAAATGTCGTCGTCGAAGCATCCGACGCGGGTGTAGATGGATTTATAATCCCAGACCTACCTTGGGAAGAATCGGAACATTTTAACAACTTGTGTTTGCGGAAAAAAATCCATTTAATACCACTGCTAACCCCTACCAGTACAGATGAACGTATTAATAAAGTATGTGAAAGGGCAAGCGGATTTGTCTATTGTGTGAGTGTAACCGGTGTCACGGGAGCTCGACTTCAGCTTAATAAAGACCTCCCTAGTCTCGTCTCCAGAATTCGCAAGAATACCAACTTGCCAATCCTTGTAGGATTTGGGGTCTCGTCTCGAAGCCATGTAGAAACTATAAGTGGTTTTGCTGATGGAGTAGTTGTAGGAGCAGCACTCCTAGATTCAATAAGTAATGCGAAAAACGGTAACGTCGTATTAGAAGCATCCGAATTCATAAAGTCTCTGAAAGGGAACTAAAAAAGCATATAGTATGATCCTAAACAATAATCCATCTGTAAAATAATAAGTTAGGAATTTAGAATAAGACGTGAATTTTTTTTCAAAACCAGTACTTGCGATAGCTCTCACTGGAATACTGATTGGCTTCTCAATAGGGTGGCTGACAGCTTTGTCTACGGTCAATAACCCCGGTCGTCCTACAGTTTTATTTGATGAAGAACTTGTCTCCTCAATTTACAAAGACGCGAGTCCTGCCGTAGTAGAAGTTAGAGTCATACCTAAAACCATAAGCTTATTTTCATCATCTGCGCAAACAGTTTTTGGCTCAGGATTTTTGGTCGATAGAGAAGGCAATATCGTTACCAATCATCACGTGATTGACAACGCTAGATCAATCACTGTTATTCTATCTGACGGGCGTGAACTCCCTGTTACTTTAATGGGCACAAGTATAGCCGATGATTTAGCCATCCTAAAAGTCGAAAAAGAAGAAATCACTTCTATAAATCCATTAACCCTCGATGATTCGGATAAAATCACTACCGGTGAAATGGTGGTCGCGATAGGAAGCCCTTTCGAACAATCCAACTCAATGTCCGTTGGAATAGTAAGTGGTATAGGACGAAATATTATTAGTGATCTCCAACGCCCCATACCAGACTTGATACAAACAGATGCCGCACTTAACCCTGGTAATTCAGGTGGGCCTCTACTCAATTCAAATGGTCACGTGATAGGTATAAATACGTCTGTGAAATTTCTGATAGATGCTGATACAGGAGTGGGATTATCTGTTTCAAGTAATACATTAAAAAATATACTTCCTGAACTTATAACACCTGGAGAACTTCGCAGACCTTGGATAGGAATAAGTGGAGTCCCTATAACTAAACAATTATCCGAATCACTAGATTTACCATCTAAAACTGGGATTTTTATTGTGAGGGTCTGGGAAAACAGTCCTGCTTCAATGGCTCAACTCATAGGAAGTGCCACAGCTGATGATGGTATAGGCGACATAATTATTGCATTGGATGGCAATCCAGTTCAATCGGTGGTAGATATGGTCAAATATTTAAATGATTTACAACCTGGGGATACAATTCTTCTAACAACTATACGGGACTCTGACACAAAAAATATAGAAGTAAAATTATCCCCTTGGATGGGCTCTTAAGCAGTTGTTCTCTCTACGTACATGTCACATAAATATCCCTTGGACATTCAGGACTTTTGGAATTTGAAGACCTAATTGTCCGAAAAAGTAGTAACGTGATTGCTAAATATGTACTATTTTCATAACCTTATTCATATTGGAGGGACAGCGTGCGAGACCCAACAATTGAACTTGTATCTCAGGAACTTGATTACATCGTATCGAATTTATGTGATGACCCAAATGTTGTAGGTGCATCCTTAGGTGTAATTAGAGACCAGCATCTAGTTTGGAGTTGTGGGTATGGGTTCGCAAATAAAGACACTGAATCTCGCCCAGACGAAAATACTATATTCCGAATAGCATCTGTAACAAAAACTTTTACTGCAACTGCACTTTTTCAGCTACGTGATGCCGGTATGATAAACCTAGATGATCCACTAACAAATTATATTGACGAGTTTTCTGCAGCCACTGCTCGGCATGGGACAATAGAAGATGTAACAATTCGAAGGCTACTATGCCACCACTCAGGCCTTATATGTGAACCTACTACACATGATCCATACTGGGAAACTTTGCGCACTCCTACGATCGAAGAGATATTAGAATCACTTAATAGAACAGAGGTAATAGTTGAACCAGATAAACACTTCAAATACTCAAATCTTGGTTTTGCTTTGTTAGGAGAAGTGATAGCTAGAGTTTCTGGGCAAAAATATGAAGAATACGTCAAAAATAAAATACTAATCCCAATGGATATGACCTCAACATTTTTTGATGTTGATGAAACAAACAATATGCCGCACGCTATTGGGTATGAAACAAATACAGCGAGTAATCAGCTTAGTGTAGCCCCTACTCCACATATGAAAGGGATTTCAGCAGCAGGACAACTATATTCAACAGTATCGGATTTAACAAAATGGATATCATTACAGCTCAGAACTGAAAATCTCCAAAGTGACGCAACCCAAATATTGGCTGAGACATCTATAAGAGAAATGCACCGACCAGTTTTCCTAGAACCAGATTGGTCAACCGGCTACGGACTACCATGGATATCGTCTAGAATGGGAAACCACATACTAATCGGCCACACTGGGTATTTATTTGGCTACAGAGCTGACGTCTCTTTCAACCCGACAAATAAACTTGGACTTATAGCACTGTTTAATACATCTACACTTCCACCTATTAGAAAGAGCATCTACCAAATACTGCTTTCATCAGTTACATCAAAGTCCGTTACCACATCTCCAACAAATTCGTCTAAGATTCCGAAAAAATTGGAGGACTACCTCGGACAGTACAACTCAAGTCTCGGATTAACCGTAAGTGTAGATTACACTAGATCAAATTTGGAATGCTCAATCATAGTTGGGACAGCTCTCGGATTTGCTCCTGGAATCATTCGAGAAACAGGAGAAAGAGACATTTTTGTCTCAACGGAAGGAAGATGGATTGGAGAAACGGTAAAATTTGTACGATCAGCAAGTAATATTATATCTGGATTCGAACTAGGACCATTCCGTTTCTACAAAGTTCCTTCTGTATCCTAATTCAATATTAGTGGAGTTTTAATTTGACTAACCAAGGCCCTGAGGTAAATATAATCAATGCGATACTATCCTCAGTACCCATATTCATTCTAGTTTTCGGAATACTTGTCATCAAATGGACTGCACCAAAAGCTGCAGCGGTTGCATGGATAGTGGCTGTAATTATTGCACTAGTAAGTTTCGGCGCTGACATTACCATCATTGCAATAGGATCTTCTAAAGGATTAAGCCTGTCCGTTTTCATATTATCTATTCTTTTTAGCTCAGTGCTGCTCTATAACGTTATAGATCGACTGGGAGGCATAGACGTAATAGGTCAGCACATGACTAATCTGGTTGGTGGCTCATTATCTCAATCTCTGGTAGTTGGCTGGGCCTTCTCAGGATTCATGCAAGGGGTCGCAGGATTTGGGGTCCCTGTAGCCGTAGTGACACCTTTAATGATGTTCATGGGTTTTAAGCCAGTTAAAGCCACTGCTATAGTACTAGTTGGACATGCTTGGGCAGTATCATTTGGATCATTAGGTTCATCCTTTTATACACTCACTTTAGTGACTGGCCTACCTGCGGATGAACTCGCACATATCAAAGCCTTACTAACAACATTGCCTATACTACTGAGTGGAGTGGCCGTTGCCCATATTGAAGGAGGAATGTCATCTGTAAAAAAGGGAGCTTCGACGATACTGTTAATGGGAATTGCAATGGCTTTAACTAATTGGGGGTTTTCATATATTGGTGCCCCCCAAATTGCTTCAATAGCTTCAGGTCTAGTTGGAGCCGGAACTGGCTGGATACTTATAAACCTTGGTTTATTGGGTAAAGAAATTACTAAACCCTCCAGTGATATGCATAAAACTAAACCTAGACATAATTTTCACTTAATGTTTCTTCCCTACTACTTAGTGGTTTTTCTTAGCTTTCTATCTCAGACTCCATGGATCAAAGACATCAGTGCGACATGGTACTGGGGACTAAACTACCCGGAAATCGAAACTGCCCTGGGATTCGTGAGTGCTCAGCAAGAAAGCTATGCGAAAATAAGAATGCTAAGACACCCCGCCCCACTTTTGCTTTCAGCTTTGGCTTTGTCCTGCTTTATATATATGATAATGGGATTATGGACACGTGGCACAATGCTTTATTCACTTAAACGAACATACAACCAAAGTCTGTCATCCGCAATAGGAGTTGGTGCTATGATAATGATGGCCATCGTAATGACGGATGTAGGAATGACAACCACATTGGGAAGAGCTATGGCACAAAGTACTAATATGGTTTTCCCGATATTATCACCATTTATGGGAATGTTGGGCACTTTTCTCACCGGAAGTAACACAAGCTCTAATATTATGTTTGCTTCACTGCAGGTAGAAACAGCATCAGCACTAGGAATCGATAAATTGATAATCGCTGCCACACAGTCTGTAAGTGGAGGAATTGGTAGTTCGATTGCTCCTGCAAAGGTACTAGTAGGAACCGCTCTAGTTGGTCTTTCAGGCAGTGAAAATAAAGTCCTGCGTAAAACAATGCCTTACTGCTTAGCTATATTAGTAATTCTAGGGATACAAGCCTGGATAATCACGTACGTACTAAAAGGGTAATCCATGACAAAAACAATACTACGTCAAATTCCTCTATGGTTGCTGGCTATAAGCTTCCCCCTACTATACCTTGGCGCAGTCACTTTAGAATCTACACTTGTTACAAGCATAGCATTGGTAACCACATTGACTTCTATAATTATAACCGCCATCTTTTATTAAAATTGTCTATACTAAATGTTATTATCTGAAATTCTTTCAATACATGTACTTTGAAACTAGAATGATATTAGCCCGGACTAATCTAATTATTAAATAGTCCACATGACTCAATATATAACCAAAAGTGAACCTGAACTATAGAAAACCATGGCAAACACAAAAGCACTCGTAATGCAATCAGGTGGTAGCACCCCTGTACTCAACCGTAGCTTGTTCGGCATAGCCAAGGCAGTTGAAGAAAGCAATGAAATAAGTGGGTTAATGGGTTCACTACACGGTATTGAAGGACTCTATGCAGGAAACTTAGTCAACTTAGATATCCAAAACAGGTCATGGTGGCAACGAACAGCACGCACCCCAGGCGCAATTCTAGGATCCACTAGGAAAAGATTGCAAGATGATAGAGTCTCAGAAATCATTAAAATACTATTAGATCATTCTATAGGCTACTTATTTATCATTGGTGGCAATGACTCTGCAGAAACTGGTCATAAAATAGCGGCTGAAGCCCTCTCCTCAAACATAGATATCAGGATAGTAAATGTTCCTAAAACTATTGACAATGACCTCGCTGTCACAGACCATTCTCCAGGTTATGGAAGTGCCGCAAGGTTTGTTTCCTTAGCTACTATGGGAATAGGCCGTGATGCCGAAACTATGGGAAATGCTTCTCCAATCACAATTATGGAGGTTATGGGTCGTAATTCAGGATGGCTAGCAGCTGCATCAGCAATTTCTAAATACGAAAACATGGATGCTCCACACGTGATATGTGTACCAGAAATTCCGATAGAGGAGACTCGTTTTTTAGATATCCTTGCTGATGCATACGATCGTTACGGATTTGCTGTAGCAGTCGTAGCAGAAAATACTCGTGGTCCGAATGGTGTTATAGGTGGTCAGGAAATACCCTACTACACCGATGAATTCGGTCACGCATACTTCGATGGACCAGCTCGATATTTGGGCATTGCTGTAAGCAAACACCTAAAATTACGAGTCAGGTATGAAAAACCAGGAACGATACAGAGGTCTATGGTAACCTGTTTATCCTCCACTGATAGCATTGAAGCTGAAGAAGCCGGTAGGTCGGCAATACAACTTGCCATCAAAGGCTACTCTGACGTGATGGTAACGCTACTACGTAATGCTGACGGACCATACACCTGCACTACTGGAATCTCACCTCTAAAAGATATAGCTGGTGTTGAAAAAAAGATTCCAGAAGGGTATTACGATACTTCTGATTACATGGTGACTTCCAAATTCATAGATTATGCTACACCACTGGTAGGTAAACCATTGCCTCGTTTCAATCGGTTATAAGGTTTTAACTATTGTGGCAGATAAAATAGTATACAATCGCCCATCAATTTAGAACGACTGACCTGACAGCTTAGAATCATGCGTTGTAAGTTTAAATAGGAGAAACTCCTTCTAAAGGGTCTGGTATACTTAAGTATCGTCCAGGGTAAACCAATGAAATACAACTCCTTTTTATCTGTGTCTGACATGTCTCCCAATGATATTGGTGCCATCATTAAGAGAGCATCTCAATTAAAAACTTCCTATTCCAGTAAACCCCTTGAAGATAAAACAGTTGCCTTAATATTTGAAAAGCCATCACTACGAACGCGAGTAAGCTTTGAAATCGGTATACGAAGACTCGGTGGTGAAAGTATCTATATCACTAAAGAAGAAATAGGTCTAGGAGTACGTGAGCCTGTACAAGACGTGGCGCACGTGCTATCTCAATGGGTAGATTGTATTGTCGCAAGGGTATTTTCACACACAAACCTCGAACTATTAGCCGAACATGCAGATGTACCTGTAATAAATGCCCTATCAGACTATGAGCATCCCTGTCAGGCACTTGCTGATCTACTTACTATATATGAGCACAAAGATAAATTAAAAGGAACTCGTGTCGCATTCATAGGGGATGGTAATAACGTAGCATCAAGTCTAGCACTAGCATGTGCATCAGTAGAAACAGAATTTTACATAGCCACTCCTACAGCATATGAAATACCTCATAGCATTTGGCAAAAAGCTCTAGAAATAGCATCTTTATCCAACACCGTGATTGAGCAAATGAATTCCCCGGAAGATGCGGTTAGAGGAGCCGATGTAGTTTATACAGACGTATGGGCCAGTATGGGACAAGAGCACGAACGTGATAAAAGAATAAAGTGCTTTAAAGATTATCAGGTTGATGAAACGCTAATGTCCAAGGCTAAACCAAATGCTATATTCATGCATGACATGCCAGCACATGAAGGCGAAGAGATATCACCAGGAATGCTATATAGTGACCAGTCCGTTGTATTTGACCAAGCGGATAACAGACTACACGCACAATCTGCTCTGCTTGAAAAGTTGTTAGCTTAAATTTCTTTATTCTACGGGTGCCATCATCCACAAAAATGCTCATGGTTAATTCGATAAAACCTTTAGTTGCCATAGTAGGTCGTCCTAATGTAGGGAAGTCAACGCTATTTAACCGCCTTACTAACCGCGGTATGGCAATCGTTTCAGACGTACCCGGAACAACTCGTGATCGTATTAGCACTGAAACATATTGGGGTGATCAGGTATTCATACTGGTTGACACCGGTGGACTCAACGTCCTTCCCGGAGATAAACTCAGCCAACTAATTGAGTCACAGATAAATGTGGCAATTAGTGATGCTGATATCCTAGTTATGCTAGTAGATTCTAGTACAGGAATTATGTCACTAGATTTAGAAGTGGCTGAAAAACTGCGTAAAACTGAAAAACCAGTTATTCTTGCAGTAAATAAGTCTGATAATGAGACACGGGAACACGCTATATATGAATTTTTTGAGTTGGGACTTGGAGAACCCATTTCCATCAGTGCATACCATAACAAAGGTATAGACGACCTCATGACAACCGTCATATCAAATTTCCCATCCAATAATGCCTTGGCTGAACATAAGGCTGACATCAATTTAGCTATAGTTGGCAGAGTAAACGTTGGTAAATCAAGCCTCATAAATACACTTTGTGGACAAGATCGTTCAATAGTAAGCGATATCCCAGGAACTACTCGTGATGCTATAGACACACTGATAAATTTTGAGAATAAATCCATACTTGCAATAGATACAGCAGGACTTAGACGTAAGGGTAGTATAGAACCGGGTGTAGAAAAATACAGCACTTTAAGAACAATAAGAGCTCTTGACCGAGCTGACATAGCTATCCTAATGACAGATGCATCAGAATTAGCAACCTCACAAGATGCTCATATCGCCGGATATGTTACAGATGCACACAAAGGTATCGTCATAGCTGTAAATAAATGGGACATGTCACAAGAATTAGACATAGATAAACAGAATGCTGAAAGATTAACCAAAACCAGGTTTAAATTTATGCCGTTCGCACCACTTTGTTTCATATCTGCCCTTAACCATAATGGTATAGATAGTCTGTTACGTACCGTACAATCTGTTCACGTACAATGGAACAAAACTCTCCCTAGGTACGATTTACGAAGAACCGTACTCGATGCGGTTGCTCAAAACCCACCAGCCACTACAGGTAGAAACAAACTAAAAGTATATGGTGTAACACAAGATCAAACGGCACCACCGAGTTTCACTTTCTACGTAAACAAATCGGACATGTTACACTTCTCATATCGAAGATACTTGGAAAATTCGTTGAGGTCTAAATACGGCTTTGAAGGCAGTCCATTAAGAATGAGATTCAAGGGGAGGGGTGAAGAATAATGGAATTGTCAGGTTCGACACTCTCCCTTATATTAATACCATTTTTTTCATATCTACTAGGGTCAATGCCATTTGGTTTAATTGTAAGTAAACTTCGTGCCGGTATAGACGTACGAGAACACGGCAGTGGTAATATCGGAATGGCAAATGTCCTGCGCACTACTGGAATTGGACCTGCGATAATAGTGTTATTGTTGGATTCATGTAAGGCTATTATACCTATTGTTCTAGCTGGCATTATCACTGATTCACCAACCGTTAAAGTTGTTTCCGGACTAGCTGCCCTGTCAGGACATATCTGGCCAGTTTTTATTCGGTTCAGAGGGGGCAGAGCTGCTGCTACAGGACTCGGTGCACTCCTAGCATTCTCACCTATATGTGGCTTAGTCTCAATACTACTTGCAGCAATCACAATCGGAATTACTCGATACATTTCCCTGGGATCTATAGTAGGTACTACTGCTGGAGCATTATGTATGATATTTATGTCGTTAATTGGTTCCGATCCAACTGTTAATATTTGGTTTGCAGTTATAGCAGGACCTCTTATAATTATTCGCCACCGAGATAATATATCTAGGCTAATAAAAGGGAACGAGCTCCAAATAGGTAAATCAACTGTGTCAACTCAGTCCGCAAGAAAAAATAAAGGTTTTAGATGGCCAAAATTAGTGTAATAGGTACTACTAGTTGGGGCACCACTCTTGCTATTATTGCCGCAGAAAGATCCAATAAAGTAACACTATTGGCTAGGACCAAAAAAGATTCTGATAGTTTAACATCCCACAGGCAAAACGAACGCTTCCTACCCGGTCATAAGTTCCCCGAAAACTTGAAGATATCCTCGTCTACCTTGGATCTAAATGACGCAGAAATAGTAATTTTAGCAGTTCCTTCTGCCACACTACGTGGTAACTTACAACTTATAAAGCAATG